>WPCK01140191.1_pt1 | contig 166195 bp, 144 predicted proteins | sample 5399851 | NCBI WGS metagenome assembly WPCK01 (sample SAMN12869471, study PRJNA574797) | sludge metagenome | isolation source: wastewater treatment of pH11 | place: China:Beijing | collected 2019-05-20
ATGAACGGAGAAAATGATGATTAGTTATGTAACCTTAGGTGTCAGTGATATTGCTGCAGCCCGCAAGTTTTATGGTGATTTACTGGGTGAGCTTGGGGCCAAAACCTTGTTGAATATGGATCGAATCACTTTTTTTGGTAAGAGCATGAAAGAACCCATGCTGGCTGTCTGTATTCCGTTCAATCAGCAAGCCGCAGCGCCAGGTAATGGCAATATGGTGTCTTTGGCTCCAGGCTCAAAAGCAGCGGTTGATCAGCTGTATCATAAAGCCATTGCGCTGGGTGCCACTTGCGATGGTGCACCGGGTCAACGCATTCCAAATACCTTCTACGGTGCCTATGTAAAGGATGCCGATGGTAATAAACTTTGCTTTTGCCATTTCGGTTAAGCATGCAGATTAACGCCGATTTTAGTGCCCGGGTAGTGCTGTTGCCGGGCCAACAACAGTTTGTGCCATCCCCTCTGCCCGGTGTAAGCCGGGTGATGTTAGACCGTGCTGGTGACGAAGTCGCACGCGCTACCAGCCTGGTACGTTATGCAGCAGGCTCAGGTTATAGCAGCCACCGCCATGATGGCGGTGAAGAAATATTGGTGCTGGACGGCATCTTTTCAGATGAACACGGCCACTATCCGGCTGGCAGCTACCTGCGCAATCCGCCTGGTAGTAACCACCAGCCCTACTCTGAGCAGGGGTGTCTGCTGCTGGTAAAACTCTGGCAATTTGCCGCTGACGATCACACTAAGCTGGTCATTGATACCAATAATAGGAGCTGGCTCCCCGGTTTAGTGCCAGGGCTAAGTGTACTGCCTTTACATGAGCATAACGGTGTTAACACCGCCTTAGTGCGCTGGGCCGCCAATACCCAATTTAACCGCCACACCCATCCCGGTGGCGAGGAAATCCTGGTGCTGGACGGTGTTTTTTGCGATGAGTTTGCGGAATATCCCAAGGGTACTTGGTTGCGCAATCCCCGCTATAGCAGCCATACCCCTTTTACTGGCGAGACTGGCGCCCTGATCTATGTTAAAACCGGACACTTAGGCGCCAATTTACTGGGTGACAAATTTATCGCTGCCTTTAGTTAAGGTCGTGATTGCCAGCTGTTGCTTTTTTGTGCTAGATTTTGCGCCCTTTTCTGATAAAGCTAGCCTGTGATGGATTTGTTAACACTCACTATTGTCAATGCCTTTATCGCGCTGGTGGCAACCGCCGTGCTGGTATTGCAGGATAGTGCAGATCGGCAATTCCGTTACCAGCGCTATTTTGTGTTGGCCGGCCTGTGCATGCTACTAAATGCCAGTTTCAGCGCCTTGCGCTATGCCGGTTACCCCCTGCCGTACTGGTTGTTTCCAGCCCTGACCAACAGCCTGAGTGTTGGCGCCAGCCTGGCATTGGCTGCAGGTATTCACCGCCATTTGCAAAAACCCGGTAAACGCTTTGGTTTATTGCTGGTGTTTATGCTGATTTATGCCCTGCATTTTGTCGACTATATCAGCAACAACCTTGGGTACCGGATGCTTCTCAATATCCCGATAGTACTGCTGGTTAATTTCTGGTGTATTGCCATGCTTTGGCAGGCACGGCATTCTGAACTGGGTAAGGTCTATCTGGCGTTTATGGCGACCTTTATCTTTAATATCCTGCAGTTTAGTGGGCGATCTGCTTACCTGCTACTGGAGCAAACCCAGGTTATTAATACAAACTATAGCGCTCTGGTGCATAGCATAGGTTTTTTCTGCCTGACGGTTTTCGCCATTCTGATTTTTTGCTGCATTATTATGCTTAGCCACCGGCAACAAAAACTGATGTTACAGCAGCTATCTGAGCGCGATGCGCTAACCGGCTTATTAAACCGCCGCACCCTGGACCTCAGGCTGGCAGCCGAATTTAACCGTTGTCTGCGCAAGGGCAGCAGCTTAAGTTTGCTGTTGCTGGATGCTGATCACTTCAAGAAAATTAACGATACCCTTGGCCATGCCGCCGGCGATCAGGCAGTACAGCATATCGCGCGGATCGCCGATCAACAGCTACGCGATTATGATCTGTTGTTTCGCTTTGGTGGCGAAGAGTTCTTACTTTGCTTACCGGATACCGACCATTCTACGGCGCTGCAGATCGCTGAGCGGCTGCGTCACAGCATCGAAAAGCAAGCAGTGCAGGCAACAGAGCCCTTTACGCTCACCGTGAGTATTGGCGTGGCGAGTAGCCCGGGAACGGCAGATTGGCAAAGCTTGCTAAAGCATGCCGATCAAGCGCTTTATATGGCAAAGTTCCGCGGCCGCAATCAGGTACAAAGCTTTTCTGCAGTCAAATTAGAACACACTACGGCTATCTCGGGTTAATCACAGCCAAAATCCAGCAGCAAATGTTTCTTTTTTAGAAAAATGAGCTAAGATACGCTTTGTTAAGCACTGCATTAATTATCTTATTCTGTTAGTCTTGGATTGATCTAACAGGGGTACTACGTATATGGACATACTCACCCTCGCCATGGTGAACCTTTTTATCGGCCTGGCCGCCGCCGGCAGCTTGCTGCTGTTGTGTTACCAATATCCTGCCGCACGCTATATCCGTTATTGGTTTTGCGCCGCCTGTTGCCTGGTTAGCAGTGCACTGTTAGGTAGTCTGCTGCAATTAGGTGTAGCTGTGCCGTACTGGCTGCTCCCGGCTGCCAACAATGTCGCTGTTGCTGGCATCCATTTATTTATACTGGCCGGACTGGCCAAGCTGCTGCATCTAAGGCTACCCCTATTTGTTGTGCTGTCGGTTTGCGCAGCCTACTATTTGTTTCATTTCAGTCTGTTCGCCCAAGCGGCTCTGAGCAATCGGTTGCTGGTCGCATTTCCACTAATTATAAGCGTGAACCTTGCAGCGCTTTGGGTGATTTATCGCCGTTTTGATACGAGTCTAAAACTACCATTAACGCTTTTTACTGTCGCTTTGGTATTTAACATCGTCCAAATCAGTATCCGGTATTCGCTATTACTGGCAGAACCATTGCAGCTGCCCTTACCCTTCTCTACTCAGCACATTCATAGTCTGGGCTTTTTTGCCCTGACAACTTTTGCACTACTTAGCTTCAGTGCTGGCTTACTTACTGTGTACCGTAAACAACAACTACTGTTAGAGTACTATTCAGATCATGATGCTCTGACCGGCTTACTTAACCGTCACCATATGGAGCAGCGACTAAAGGGTGAAATTCAGCGCTGCGTTCGCGCTAAGGATCGCTGTAGCTTTTTACTATTCGATATCGATTTCTTCAAACAGGTAAACGATACATACGGCCACCTGACAGGTGATACGGTGTTGCGCCATGTGGCGGCCCTGGCCAAAAGTCATTTACGCCCTTATGACAGCCTGTTTCGTTATGGTGGCGAGGAGTTTTTACTTTGTTTACCGGGCACTGCAGCCGACGAAGCACTAAAAGTCGCAGAGCGTTTGCGCCAACATATCGAAAATAGCATTATTGACGAGGTACCAGCGCTCAAACTCACCGTCAGTATTGGCATTAGCACCCTGGTTTCAGGGCAAAATTTCCACGAACTGGTCCAGCAGGCAGATCAGGCTCTTTATAGCGCCAAGCAACAAGGGCGTAATCAGAGCCTGCACTTTCAGGCAGCAAACAGTGACTAATCGCAAAGACCGGCTACAACGTGGTGTACGGCCGCCTGAATTAAAGTTGACCGCATGCCAATTTAGGTTAATGATTAGGCAATACGCGCTGCGCTGCAACCTCTCACCCGGCGGATAACTATGCGAAAATACGCCTTGCTCACGCTGCTGCTGTTTTGTCAGCCTATCTCTGCTCATTCCCCTTTACTGCTTTGTTATGAGTTGCAGGAACAGTCGATCTTAGAGAGTAGTCTGGGAATTGGTCTGGAGCAGATTTTTGAGTTTCAGGCCAAGGTTGTGGCTGACGCCTTACATAGCCTGGCCTTGCCCTATCAATTACAACGACTCCCCTGGCGCCGCTGTCTGGCGGCGGTAAGTCGCGGTGAGCTGGATGGCGTGATCGGTGTCGGCTGGACCGCAGAGCGCGATCAGCTTTACCACTTTCCAAAATCAGAGCAGAAGCTTGATCCGACTAAACGATTACTGCACCTGAGTTACTCAATCTATACCCGTTATGACAGCCCGCTGCAGTGGGATGGTCAGCAGCTGACAGGTATCGCACATGGCCTGGCGGCTCCGAAAGGTTATGTCGCCGAACAGCGTCTGCAACAGCTGGGCGTTTGGCGTGAACTGGATGCAACCCTGGACTCTGGCATTGATCTGGTTTTAAAGCACCGGCTGGATGGTTACGTGCTGCCAGATGACGTAGCGCCAACCCAACTTAAAGGCCACCCCGAGGCCGAAAAAATCCGCAAGCTCGAACCAAATTTTATGGCACAGCCGCTGTTTTTGGCATTCAGCCGCCAAAGCAGCAAACTTAACGACGAGCGACGCGCCCAGCTCTGGCAACAAATTGCATTATCGCGGGAAAAGCTACGTAGTCAGGAATCGCAGTAAGCTGCAGCTGACACAAGTAGTGCCAGCCGCTAGCGACTGCGCAACCAAAGCCCCAGCGCTGTACTGTAGCCTAAGGATTTCGCCGTGACCTGCCCCTGAGCATCCAGCACATAGTAGGTTGGAAACGCCTGGATCTGATAATCGACCGCTAGTTGTTGATTACCCAACAATACCGGCACCTGTAAATCCAGATCGGCGACAAAGTCTGCCACCTGCTCTGCCGAATCATACTGTAAGGCAATGGCATAAACGGCCAGTCCGTCGTTATCGGCTTGCAGGTACTTCAGGTTAGGCATACTTAAGCGGCAGATGCCGCACCAGGGCGCAAAAAAATATAACAGGGTTTGCTGCCCCTCCAGCTCAGCAGAACGGAACAAAGCGCCATCGGCCGCAATGGCAATAAAGGCTGGCGCCGGCGTACCGCTGGCTAATAATGGCCGCTCTTTATACCAGCTTAGGCCAAAAAAAATCGCCAGCGCCAATACGATACTTAGAATCCAGGATTTCATGCACAACTCTGCCAGACAACAATCATAGTCAGACTGTAGCCTGCTTTGCCGATCAAGATCCAGCCTGCCCCTGAATATTGCCTCAAGGCAACAGCAGTGCGACATATTGTCGCACCCGCTGGCTCATCACTTGTCAGGGCGCCGCTTTATCGCTACCGTAGTCAGGATTTGGTTTACTCTATCAAGGACCTGTTATGCGTTTTCTGCCCGCTTTGATCTTGCTGCTTGGTTTCACGTCACCCCTTGTTGCCGCCGCACCCTTAGTATTAAAACAGGGCGAAGTACGGCTGCCGATGCCGGGCAGAACCGTAACCGCCGGTTACTTTACCGCAGAAAACAGTGCCAACCATGAAGTGGAGCTGGTTAAGGCCAGCAGCCCGGCCTTTGCCCGGGTGGAATTGCACCAACATATCCGCCAGGATGACGTGATGCGGATGGTGGAAGTCGAATCGATTAGTCTCGAGCCCGGTGCTACCCTGGTGTTTCAACCCGGTGGTTTGCACCTGATGCTATTCGAACCGCAGGTCGAGCTGCGCCTCGGCGACAGCGTCCCGGTTTCGCTGTACTTTGCCGATGGCAGCAGCCAGGACTTTGAGCTGCCGCTGGCCGAAATGCCGCGCCGCTAGACATTTTAACGCCCAAGGCCCTCTTTGGCGCCGCAGGATGCCGCATGCTTAAACTTTGCCGTTGGCTACATAACTGGCTGGGCCTGATACTGGTCATTCAGATTATCTGCTGGTTTTTGAGCGGCCTGGTGATGGCCATTATGCCGATTGAACAGGTGCGGGGCGAACATCTGCGCCAAACCCTGGCCAGCGACTGGCAAAGCGCTGCACTGGCTCCCGCCGCTGTGTTGGCGAAACATCAGGCCGGTGCCGGCCTGACGCTGAGCCAGCGACTTATACTGCAGGAGCAGCAACTCAGCGCTATACCCGTCTATCTGGTGGCAGATCAGGGACAGTTATACCGCTATCACGCGGCCACAGGTGCCATACTGGAACCATTAACCGAGCCGCAGATCCGGCAATTGGCAGCCGCCCAATATCTTGGCGCTGGCCAGTTACAACAAAGCCATTTGCTATCGCAGCTGCCAGCAGAAGTGAAGAACCTGACACCACCGCTGTGGCAGGTACAATTTAGCGATGCCGATCACACCACCTTTTATCTGGATCCGGCAACCGGCGTAGTGCAGCGGGTCAGAACCCAGGGCTGGCGCATCTTCGACTTTTTCTGGATGCTGCATATTATGGATTACCGCGATCGCAGTAACTTTAATAACCCGCTGTTAATTAGCAGCGCGGCAGCAGCTTTGCTATTTACCCTCACCGGTCTGGTACTACTCTGGCAGCGGCTGCGCCCAAGACGGCGCTATACCGCATAGCTCCCGGGCGTTTCACCGGCACCACTGCGCTTATCCGGGCTGATAAATGAGCTTGAGTGCGCTGTCGGCATTGCCTACAATGCCGCATCGCAATTTTAATGGCAGAATCAAGATGACCGACAGCAGCACCCGCCCGACCTTACCAGACCGTTTATCAGTAAATCCACGCAGCAAATTCTATGATGCGGCAATTTTTGAGCATGAAGTAGGCATTAAGCTCAACGGTAAAGAGCGTTTTGACGTCGAAGAATATTGCATCAGCGAAGGCTGGGTAAAGGTCGCGTCTGCCAAGGCACTGGATCGCCGCGGCCAGCCATTATTACTGACCGTAAAAGGCACAGTAGAAGCCTTTTACCGCTAATCAGCTGTTGCTAACTGCTGCGCCAGCTCCTCCGGGCGCAGCGTTAATACCTCTACCCCGTTTTCTGTTACCGCAACGGTGTGCTCCCACTGTGCCGATAATTTCTTATCGCGGGTGACCACAGTCCAGCCATCTTTTTTGGTTTTCACCTTGGCGCTGCCCTGATTAAGCATCGGCTCAATCGTAAATACCATGCCGGGCTTTAGCAGCATACCGCTGCCGGCAGCACCATAATGCAGCACCTGCGGTGCTTCGTGCATCTCGCGGCCAATGCCATGCCCACAGTATTCCCGCACCACACTGTAACCACGGCTTAAGGCAAACTGCTCAATAGCGAAACCAATATCCCCCAGCCGGGCGCCGGGCTTAACCGCTTTAATACCCAGCCACAACGCCTGATAACAGTCGGCCACCAACTGCCGGGCTGCCGGTGTCACCTCGCCAATCAGATACATCTTACTGGAATCGGCAATAAAGCCATGTTTTTCCAGCGTAATATCGACGTTAATAATATCGCCGTTTTTTAAGCGTTGGCTGGCCGACGGCACGCCGTGACACACCACCTCATTCACCGAGGTATTTAGCACATAGGCAAAGCCATACTGGCCCTTACTGGCCGGGCGGGCTTGTAACTCATCGACGATATAGCGCTCAGCCAGTTCATTAATTTGCAGGGTTGAAATTCCGGCCGTGATCGCGGTATCCAGCATCGCAAACACCCGGGTTAACAACCGGCCAGCCTCGCGCTGTAATGCCAGCTCGGCTGCCGTTTTAAGCTGAACGCCGCTCATCCAGGCCCCCCGCCCATTTCACATCAGCCTGTTGTAACAACATCACCACCAGTTGCTGATAATTTAGGGTCGGATGCAGCTCAGCCAGCATGCCCATTTTTAGCCAAAACTCCGCCTGCGCATTAATCGAGCGCGACATAGCGCCACTGGCTTTACGGATTTCTTCGTGTAGCTCATCGGCAATTTTTACAATACCCAAGTTCCTGACTCCTGCAGCCCGCAATATACGAATTATATATGAAGTATATATTCATTCCTAGCGCAATAATCGCAAGCGCCTTAAGCCGCGATCTAAGCGGATGCAGATCCGCGCTGCCTGCGCCAAAAGTCGCTATTATGATGTAAAGGCCGCTCTGACATAGCGCGGTCAGCAACGGCCAGAAAAATCGTCTCCGTTATAGTTAAAGATTATGGAGCCAGGATGCGGCCAGCAAAGCGCAAAGTAGTTATGCACAAAGTAGTTATGCAAAAAGTACTTATGGGGAGAGCATTGATGCCGAAAGTTTTGATACAAAGAGTGTTGATACTGTTAATCTGGCTACCCTTGCTACTATTAAGCGGCTGCAGCGCCACCATTAGCTTGCCGGCACAGGTGGCTGAGCCGCGTGAGGTGCAGTTACTGCTGCATGGTCGCCACAGCTCTATTCTGCTGACCGCCGCCGATCAAAGCCGGCTGCGTTATTCCTTTGGTGACTGGGCGTGGTATGTTGCAAACGAGCAAAGCCTGGCCAGCGGCAGCCGGGCGTTATTTCTGGACAGTAAAGGCGCACTGGGCCGGCAACAGATCGCCCCGGCCAGCACCGGAGAAAACCTCGAAGCGCAAATTGGTGTCGGTATTGGCCAGCGCTGGCAATTTCAAGTTGAAGCCGCCAAAGTCGATGCCCTGATCCAAACCCTAGAGCAACAGTTTCAGCATAGTCAGATCGCGCCTTTTTATAGCCCTGAGCGCCATCTTAGTTTTATCCCCAGCAATAAGCCCTATACCATGCACTATAACTCCAACCATCAGGCCGCCGACTGGTTAAGAGCGCTGGGGCTTAAGGTAGAGGGTAACCCGGTATGGGGTAATTGGCAGGTTAAGAATGCGGAACCTACACAGCGTTAGCCGTTATCGTAACGCTGCACTGGCGAGCTGAATAAACTGAAAGACCTTTAAAAATTGCCGCTGCACTAATACCCGCTGCAATACATCGACGCTAAAATTTAAATAATCGTGCACCAGCGCACTTAACCAAAGTGCCTCTTATGGTAAAGATAATCAATTTCCCACTTTGACAGCGTGCGGCGTTCAAACTCCAGCCGGGCAAAATCATCGCGACAATACAGCAAGGTATTGTCGCTTACTACAGTAAAAGCCAGTGGTAGTGGCACTTGCTGCACATCAAGCACAGATAATTGAATATCCGGTAGCTCGCTTTGCCAATCCAACGCCAGTAACTCCGGCGCCAAACGACGCTCAACCGGATCGTTTTGGTAGTCAGCAAACAGTACCGCCAAATCGTAGTCACTGGCGGCGCCGGCAGTGCCGCGCGCACGCGAGCCGTATAGCCACAATGCCGCTATCTGAGAATTGGCGGCTGCCAGCAATACTAAACGATTAAGCACAGCGGCTTGCTGCATAAAAACACCTTAAAAATCACGCATCAGGTTTATGTATAAGTTAACATACTTTCAGCAAAATGGTGAGCGAGGCCCCAGCAGCTAAGGCAAGGACAACCAGCATGAAATATCTGATTAAACAAAAACTGCTTAGCCTAAGCGATAGCTTTAGCATTGAAGATGAGCGCGGCCGTGCGGCCTATCTGGTAAAAGGTAAGGTCTTTAGCTTTAGCAGCAGCCAAACGCTATTTAATGCCGGCGCCCAGCCACTACTTAAGATCCGCCGCAAATACCTGACGCTGTTACCCGCCTGCCGGATTGTGAATAACGATGGCAGCGAATGGCTGGTGCGCAAGCAGTTCTGGGCGTTTTTAAAAAGCCGCTTTGCGGTGGAAACGCCGTACGGGCAATTAGAGATGACCGGCAATTTCTGGCAACACGAATATGAAATCCGCCAACAGGGCCAGCTGATTGCCAGTATCTCAAAAAAATGGTTTAGCTGGTCTGATACCTATGCGGTGCAGATCCTAAAACCGGACTGGACAGCGCAACTTTTGGCAGTGGTAATAGTGATCGACCGCTTGCAGCATAGTGATCGTAATTCTGGTGTGGGGGATTAAGGGTTTGGCGAATCCCCACTGACACATTTGACTGCGCAAGACTGAATGCTACAATTTGTGTTAATTAATCATACAGGAGCTACTCATGGCCAGAACAACCAGTGTGACTATTGGCACGCAGCTAGACGACTTTATTAGCGAATTGATTGCCACAGGTCGTTACGGTTCCACCAGTGAAGTGGTGCGCTCTGCGCTAAGGTTACTGGAGCGTCAGGAAAAACAACTGGTCGCGCTACGGCAAGCTATTGTGGCAGGAGAGCAAAGTGGAGAAAGTGATTTAACACTTAGTCAGATCGCCGCCCAGGTAAAACAAAAACACAATGTATAAGCTCTCGCGGCTGGCCGCTGAAGACTTTGCCGCTATTTACGAGTATACCCTGCTAAATTTTGGTGTGATTCAGGCTGATGCCTATACTCAAGATCTAGAAAAGGTATTAACGTTACTTAGCGAACATCCTTTTATTGGCATCGCCAGCGATGAGATTGGCAAGGATATCCGGCGTCACGATCATCAACGCCATGCTATTTTCTACCGCAGTACTGATAACACGCTTTTTGTCCTGCGCATACTGCACCAGCAAATGGCAGCCACACAGCATTTGTTTGAATAGCCACAATAGGATCCTCGACAAAGTGCTTAGGTATCTGCCGGTCACAGGTCAGGTTAATCCAAATCCCACAACTCATCATCAGCCGCCCACAACGCCAGCAACTGCGCCTGACGACTAAGTTGTTTCGCCTTGGCGGCCAAATCGCCGCTAAGCTCCGGGCTGCCTTGCCAGGCTATACCTTTATTGGCGGCTGCGGCAAGCGTGGTCCATTTACGCGCAAAGGCGGCCATTGCATCACGGGGTTCGGGTAAATCGGTGGCGCTAAGATGGTCAAACGGTACGGGTTGGGGCTGTGCGCCGGTGCTATCGCCGGCCAGGATCCAGTACCCAACAAACCCCGGATCCTCTGGGTTTTCTACTGCCCATAACCCAACATAAGGCGCGGTATACCATTCCGGCCAGTCGCAAATCATACCATGCGGGATTTGCTGGGTTTTTACGTAAGTTTCAATGGCCGCAAACTGGCTGTCACACCAGGCCCAGTCTTGCGCATCGTCTAAATCCATCTTTAAGCTCCAGCATTGCATACAGTTGTTACCTATGGCTATGGTAACAACTTCTGGCAAACTTTACCTCGCAAGCTAACGACTTTCGGAGTGCTGTTCGACTAATTGGGCAAGTTTAACTAAGCACCAAATTGCTGCCTATGCATTTTGCGCAGCACTTTTTTACCAGCCCTGGCCATATTTAACCGGGCGCTAAACATACGCAATTGCTCGCCACTAAAGCAAGGCTGAGTAAAGCGGTTAATATAGTCACCCACTAAATTGGTATACATCACGTTTTGCGGCATTGGAAATTTAAACTCAGCATGCTGACCAAAGGCAACAATAGACTGCACGCTATCAGCCTCTTTGCCGGTTAACCCCAGCAGCTGCTTTACAGCTTCGGTATGTTTGTAGTTTTGGTGTAGTGGATTCATAAATTGATGCTTGCTGCGAAAACGCTGTAGCGTCCACTGGGGCAGCTTTTCACCTCCGAAAATCCAGCCTCGGTAGTTTTTTACTTCAATCACAAAAATACCAAAGGGGCTTAATACCAAATGATCTACCTCAGTAAAATCACCTTTCTCTGTCGGTATAACCAAATTGCAATAATGCTGGTAGCTGGCAGGAAGCTCTTTGACCAGCACCCTCTTAAGCGCTCGCTCCTCAAGAGCCCCTTTTATCCGTGCACCATAACGGCCAAGCACTAACGCCAGCACCACTAACACTGAAGTAATCAATACGAGTATCGCCAGCATACCGCCAAAAAAAGCCAGCACAGGGGCGAATAAGGCAGTAAGCACATCGGCTGGTTTTGGCGCTGCGGCGGGCGCGGGTTTCACCGGCGGCGGTGTTGTGGCTTTATCCGCAACAGCAGGGTTAACCGGTTGGGTGTTTACCGTATTCTTAACACTGCCAACAGCAACGGGTTTTTCGGGAATATTGGTTAGCACCACATCTAGTACTGGCGCCGGTATAGGATTTTGGCAGTGGTTATCCACTTCACGCTTAGCACTTTGGTAGTTATGGCTATTTGGCTGATGAGAGAATTGCGCCATCTGGTGCTGCAACAGCAAACACGCCGCTTCGGTATATTGCTTTTGGCCAAAGGCCGACGGGGAGAGAAACAGTAATAGCGGTAAAGTAAAACGCATCCAGCGCATAAGGCGTCCTTGATCTATGGAACTCAGATGCTAGCAAGGGAACGAGTGAGCAGCAAGGAGCATATGCGAATGTGTCAAATCTAATTAACGTTCAACTTTCAAAGCCTGCCCCAACAGCCGCTATTGATCCGTAAGCTGAAAAACGCTATTACACAAACATCATGTTTCGTATCTTAAACAATTGATAGTCACAACTTAATTCGTTAGATTCTCTACAACACACATCTCTTCGCAGAGTGCATTAATGTTTATCAGCAGATTACGAGTCCAGAATTGGCGGAATTTCAAAGAGTTTGATGTACCTATATCAGACAAAACCTATCTTATAGGACCAAACGCTTCTGGGAAATCAAATTTCCTAGATGTATTCAGGTTCTTAAGAGATATATGCAAACCCCAAGGTGGAGGTCTTCAAAAAGCCATAGCTGATAGAGGCGGATTGCAGAAGCTGCGGTGTTTACACGCTCGAAAACCGCCGGAAGTTCTGATTGATGTAGAAATTAGCGCAACAATCGGCGGTCCAGTATCTTGGAAATACCTGATTGCATTTAAACCCGAGGGAAAGGGAGCACAAAGAACACTCATTACCCAAGAGAAAGTATGGAAAGACGGCTACCTTTTATTGGATAGGCCTTTAAAACTTGACAAGGAAGATACTGTTCGCCTCACGCAAACCCATCTTGAACAAATTCAAGCAAATGGAGATTTCCGGGAAATAGCAGACTTTCTAAGCCAAACCACTTACCTTCATCTAGTTCCGCAGTTACTGAAGTTTGGCGATTTCATTGGCGGCAGACAACTCGACGATGACCCATTCGGCCAAGGTTTTTTAGAACGATTAGCAACAACTCCTGCAAAAACCAGGGAATCGAGATTAAAACGCATTGAGGAAGCTTTAAAACTCGCAGTACCTCAGTTTCAAGAACTTCGATACGTCAAAGATGATATTACTGGCAGGCCTCATTTAGAGGCTCATTACAAACACCATAGACCAAATGCAGGATGGCAACGAGAAGAACATTTCTCTGATGGTACACTTAGGTTGCTAGGCTTACTATGGTCTTTACTAGATGGAAACTCACTTCTTTTACTCGAAGAGCCTGAATTATCACTGAATGATGCTATCGTAAGCGAAATACCCTACTTAATTCAAAGAGTACAACGAGCAAAGAAACGCCAATTAATTATTAGTACGCACAGTGAAGCTCTGCTACGAAACGAAGGTATAAACCCTAAAGGGATTCTGATTCTTGAGCCGAAAAGTGAAGGAACAATTATTAGAGTCGTCGATGAGAAAGAGACACTAGCTCTCAAATCAGGTTTCTCTGTTGCCGAAGTAATACTACCCAAAACAAAACCTGAACTCGTGGACCAGCTAAGGCTATGGTGAATATGATTGGTGTTGCCATCGCAACAGAGGATGAACTTAGCGAGGCTGTTGTCCAAAAACTACTGCTTCATTTTGGAGAAAAGTTTTCAGCTAGCCTGTTTTTACGGCGAAAAGGGTTTGGCTATCTGAAATCAAATGTTCAAAAGTTCATAGAGCTTTCTCGCTCGACCCCAGTTATATTAGTGACTGATCTTGATAAAAAAGCATGCCCTCTCGCCTTGAGAGAGGAATGGCTTGGAGTTAAGGAATTACCAGCAGAATTTGTATTTTGCATTGCGGTTAGAGAGATTGAAGCGTGGTTGTTGTCTGATGCTATTGGCGTCAGCAAGTATCTTGGATTAAGAAACCAAGTTGCAATCCGACAACCAGAAGAAATACTTGATCCAAAAAGGCACCTTCTAGAACTTGCTAAAAAAGGTAATCGGGAGGCAAAAGAAGCTCTTTTACCAGAGAAAGGATCTGCAGCAGTTCAAGGTCTTGGATATAATAGTTTTTTGAAAAGTTTTGTAAATGCTATTTGGTCTGTCGATAGAGCTTCCGCTAATTCACCTAGTTTGCAAAGAGCAATCAGGAAACTGTCAACACTTTAAAAACTTTTTGAGCTGTAGGGCCAGTCCTTGAAAGCTCCCTCAAAACTGTTGCCGGAACGCCTGCGCTATCAAGCCTAGCTGATACATTAACTGATATGATTTTCGCCAAATCATGCGCATTGGGCTGCAAAATGGCCATCTAGGTAGACAGATTACAAGCTGACAAAAACAACAAAGGCCGCATTAGCGGCCTTTGTTTTATCAAAACTCAGAAAAATTACTTCTTCTTCGCTTTTGGATTTGGCAGGTCAGTGATAGAACCTTCGTAGATCTCTGCCGCTAAGCCGATAGACTCGTTTAGTGTTGGGTGAGCGTGGATGGTTAACGCGATATCTTCGGCGTCGGCACCCATTTCTACTGCTAAGCAGATTTCACCCAGCATTTCACCGGCGTTAATACCAACAATGGCGCCACCTAAAATGCGGTGGGTTTCTTTGTCGAAGATTAACTTAGTGAAGCCTTCAGTGCGGGCTGAAGCAATGGCGCGGCCAGAGGCTGCCCATGGGAAGGTGGCGGTTTCTACTGCGATGCCCTTCTCTTTTGCCTCTTTCTCGGTGACACCCACCCAAGCCATTTCCGGGTCGGTATAAGCGACTGATGGAATGCAGCGTGGATCGAAGAAGTGCTTTAAGCCAGAGATCACTTCAGCCGCTACGTGGCCTTCGTGTACCGCTTTATGCGCTAACATTGGCTGACCGATCACATCACCGATGGCATAGATATGGCCAACGTTGGTGCGCAGTTGCTTATCAACATTGATAAAACCACGCTCATCGACGTTAACACCGGCTTTAGCCGCGTCTAACAGGTTACCGTTTGGCTTACGGCCAACCGCAACTAAGATCTTGTCGTAACGAACTGGGTTAGCCGGGGCGTTTTTGCCTTCGAAGGTCACGTATAAACCGTCTTCTTTCGCTTCTACCGCAGTAACCTTGGTCGACAGCATAATATTGAAGTTTTTGCTGTTGTACTTGGTGTAGGCTTTAACGATATCGGCATCAGCGGCTGGTACTAACTGATCAGCAAATTCTACTACTGAGACTTTAGAACCCAGCGCACGGTATACGGTACCCATTTCCAGGCCGATAATACCGCCACCTAATACCAGCATTTCGCCTGGGATATCTTTTAATTCCAGCGCGCCGGTAGAGTCGATTACGCGGTCATCTTTTGGAATAAATGGCAGGGCTACTGGCTCTGAACCGGCTGCAATAATAGCGTGTTCGAAGGTAATGGTAGTATCACCAACCTGTAAGGTGTTGGCACCGGTAAATTTACCGTAGCCGTTAACGACCTTCACTTTACGCATTTTCGCCATGCCGCCCAGGCCGTTGGTCAGCTGACCAATTACCTTGTCTTTCCAGGCACGGATTTTATCTAAATCAATTTCCGGTGCACCAAAGGTCACGCCGTGTGAGGCCATTTCTTTGGCATCGTCGATCACTTTTGCAACGTGCAGCAGTGCTTTAGATGGGATACAACCCACGTTTAAGCATACGCCACCTAAGGTGCTGCGTGCTTCAACCAGTGTTACTTCTAAGCCTAAGTCTGCGGCACGGAAGGCTGCAGAGTAACCGCCAGGGCCTGCGCCCAGCACTACCACTTGGGTTTTGATTTCGTTGCTCATCATTTTACCTTTTATCATCAGTAAATTTTTCCAACAGCCAAGTGTAGGGCAAGGGCTGTCAGGCGAAAAAATTGGCGGAATTTTAACATCAGAGCCGCCGCTCTGTAACCATAGATTGCATGGCTGAGTGAAAATTACGCCACTTTTCGTGGCGTAATGGCTTTTTTACATAATAATTTGCCGGATATCGGCCAGATAACTGGCTAAGGTGGCAGTAAAGCGCGCCGCCAGAGCACCGTCAATTACCCTATGGTCGTAGGATACTGATAACGGCAGCATTAGCTTAGGCTCAAACTCTTTACCATTCCATTTTGGTTTGATGTCGGATTTAGATACACCCAAAATGGCCACTTCCGGCGCGTTAACGATAGGGGTAAAGGCAGTACCGCCAATGCCACCCAGGCTGGAGATAGTAAAGCAGCCGCCCTGCATATCGCTGGCAGTCAGTTTACCTTCGCGCGCCTTCACCGAAATGTCCTGCAGCTCGCGGGATAATTCGATAATGCCTTTCTTGTTAACATCCCGCACTACCGGCACCACCAAGCCATTTGGCGTATCAACGGCAATGCCTAAATGCACATACTTTTTCAGGATCAGGCTGGCGCCATCTTCTGATAAAGAGCTGTTAAAGGTTGGAAACTCTTCCAGCGCCTTGGCCACCGCTTTCATAATAAAGACCAGCGGGGTGTATTTAACGCCCATCTTTTTCTTATCCGCCAGCGCATTCTGCTCTTTGCGGAAGTCTTCCAGGCCAGTGATATCGGCTTCGTCAAACTGCGTGACATGCGGAATGCGTACCCAGTTACGATGCAGGTTTGCACCGGAGATTTTCTGGATCCGTGACAGTGGTTTCTCTTCTACGGCACCAAACTTGGCAAAATCGACTTTTGGCCAGGCCAGTAAGTCAAAGCCCATATTGTTACCGCCAGCAGAGGTTGCCGCAGCAGCCGGTGCAGCACCGCTTTCTAACTGCTTCACTAACTGCTTCACGTAGTTCTGTACGTCTTCTTTCACGACGCGGCCTTTACGGCCAGTACCTGTTACCTTGGCCAGGTTAATGCCAAACTCGCGCGCTAAGCGGCGGATCACCGGCGAAGCATGGGCATAGGCACTGTTAGCCACAAAGCCGTCAGCCGCTGGCGTTGTTGTTGGCGCAGCCGCTGGGCTGGCGCTAGCCGTTGGTGCGGTAGCAGTGGCTGCCGGTGCACTGGCAGCGGCAGGCGCGGCCGCTTTGGCGGCACCGGCTACTTCGAACACCATAATCAGGCTGCCGGTTTTCACCTTGCTACCGGTTTGTACCTTGATTTCTTTCACCACACCGGCGAACGGCGCTGGCACTTCCATTGAAGCTTTGTCACCCTCGACGCTAAGCAGCGACTGATCGGCCGCAACGGTATCGCCAACCTTGACCATAATCTCGGTGACTTCGACTTCGTCGCCACCGATATCCGGTACCTTAACGTCTTTTTGCTCTGTGCTGGCAGGAGCCGGCGCAGTCGCAGCCGGAGCATTGGCTGGAGCCGCAGCGGCCGGCGCTTTGCCGCTGCCGGCAACTTCAAACAGCATAATCAGGCTGCCGGTTTTCACCTTGCTGCCGGTCTGTACTTTGATTTCTTTTACCACACCGGCGAATGGCGCTGGCACTTCCATCGAGGCCTTGTCACCTTCCACGCTAAGCAGTGACTGATCGGCCGTGACGCTATCGCCAACCTTAACCATAATCTCGGTAACTTCGACTTCATCGCCACCGATATCCGGTACCTGCACTTCTTTTACTTCTGCGCTTGTTACCTCGGCACTGGCCGCTGCTACGGGTGCCGGGGCGGCTGGCGCTGGCGCAGCCTTGGCTTCGGCTTTAGCTTCGGCGCCGGCACCGGCAAAGACCATAATCAGGCTACCGGTTTTAACTTTATCGCCTACCTTAACCTTAATTTCCTGCACTGTGCCGGCCACGGCAGCAGGTACTTCCATTGAAGCCTTGTCACCTTCTACGCTTAACAGCGACTGGTCGGCAGCAACAACGTCACCCACCTTTACCAGGATCTCGGTCACTTCTACTTCATCGGTACCAATATCTGGTACTTTAATTTCAATCGTCATGACAAATCCTCTTATGCGTACAGCGGGTTGGTTTTGTCGGCGTCAATGCCAAATTTCTTAATCGCTTCGGCCACTACCGCTTTTTTCAGCTCGCCTTGCTTCGCCAGTTCGTTCAGCGCTGCTACCACGATATAACCGGCGTTAACTTCAAAGTGGCGACGCAGGTTTTCGCGGCTATCCGAGCGACCATAACCGTCGGTACCCAGTACCTTGTAGCTATTGGCCGGGATAAAGGCACGGATCTGTTCGGCGTAGTTTTTCATATAGTCGGTGGCTGCAATCGCCGGCGCCTTGTTCAGCACCTGCGCCACAAATGGCACCTTCTCGGCCGCTTCCGGATGCAGCATATTGAAACGCTCGCAATCCTGACCATCCCGCGCCAGCTCGTTAAAGGAAGTCACAGAGTACACATCTGAAGCGACATCGTAGTCTTTACTCAGAATGTCGGCCGCTTTACGCACTTCGTTCAGGATGGTACCTGAGCCCAGTAATTGCACCTTACCGCGACCACCGTTGTACGACTCCAGCTTGTAGATACCCTTGCGAATGCCCTCTTCGGCGCCTTTTGGCATCGCCGGATGATGGTAGCTTTCGTTCATTACGGTAATGTAGTAATAGATATTTTCCTGCTCCGGACCATACATACGACGGATACCGTCTTGCAGAATCACCGCCAGCTCGTAGGCGTAGGTCGGATCATAAGAAATACAGTTCGGTACTGTGCCGGCCAGAATATGGCTGTGACCATCTTCGTGCTGTAAGCCTTCACCATTTAGCGTAGTACGACCGGCAGTGGCACCTAACAGGAAACCACGCGCCTGCTGATCACCGGCCAGCCAGGCCATATCGCCAACCCGCTGGAAGCCGAACATCGAATAGTAGATATAGAACGGGATCATCGGCAGATCATTGGTGCTGTAAGACGTCGCCGCCGCTACCCAGGACGACATGGCACCCAGCTCGTTAATACCCTCCTGCAGTACCTGACCCGCGGTATCTTCTTTGTAGTAAGACACTACTGAGCGGTCTTCCGGCGTATAGTTCTGACCATGCGGGTTATAGATACCGATCTGACGGAATAAGCCTTCCATACCAAAGGTACGGGCTTCGTCGGCAATAATTGGCACAATACGCTGACCAATATGCTGATCTTTCAGCAGGATATTCAGCGCCCGCACATAAGCCAGCGTAGTGGAAATTTCGCGCTTTTGCTCTTCCAGCAGTGAATCAAAGGCTGGCAGCTCTGGCAGCGTCAGGGTTTCGCTGAATTTCGGCAAGCGCACCGGCGTATAGCCATGTAAGGCTTTACGGCGATCATGCAGATATTGCAGTTCCGGCGAGCCTTCCGGCAGCTTGATATAAGGTAAATCGGCAACCTGCTCTTCGCTGATATAGTCTTCTAAACCCAGGCGGGTACGCAGTTGTTTAACATGCGTCAGGTCCATTTTCTTGACCTGGTGCGCAATGTTCTTACCTTCGGCGGCATCACCCATGCCGTAACCTTTAACGGTTTTCGCCAGAATAACCGTTGGCTTATCGGTGCAGGCCTGGGCTGCTTTAAAGGCAGCATACAGCTTCGATGGTTCATGACCGCCGCGTTTTAAGGCGAAGATCTCTTCGTCGGTCATGTCGGCAACCAGTGCCGCTGTTTCCGGGTAACGGCCAAAGAAATGCTCGCGCACATAGGCGCCATCTTTGGCTTTGTAAGTCTGGTAGTCACCGTCTACTGTTTCATTCATCAGCTGCAGCAACTTACCGGTGGTATCCTTGGCCAGCAGTTTGTCCCAACCACGGCCCCACACCACTTTGATCACGTTCCAGCCGGCGCCGCGGAATAAACCTTCCAGCTCCTGGATAATCTTACCGTTACCCATTACCGGGCCATCCAGGCGCTGCAGGTTACAGTTAACCAGGAAGCACAGGTTGCCCAGTTTTTCACGGGCAGCAAACGAAATGGCGCCGCGTGATTCCGGCTCGTCCATCTCACCGTCACCGAGGAAGGCATAAACGCGCTGCGCGCTGGTGTCTTTTAAACCACGACCATTTAAGTACTTTAAGAAACGCGCCTGATAAATGGCGGTAATTGGGCCTAAACCCATCGACACGGTCGGGAATTGCCAGAATTCCGGCATCAGTTTCGGGTGCGGGTAGCTCGACAGGCCCTTGCCATCGACTTCCTGACGGAAGTTATCCAGCTGCTCGGCGGTTAAACGGCCTTCAACAAAGGCACGGGCATAGATACCCGGTGAAATATGGCCCTGATAGTACACCAGATCGCCGCCGTCTTTTTCGTTCGGCGCGCGGAAGAAGTGGTTAAAGCAGGTTTCATAGAAGGCGGCAGAAGACTGGAACGACGCCATATGGCCACCCAGTTCCAGATCTTTTTTCGAGCCACGCAGCACGATCATAATAGCGTTCCAGCGGATCACCGAGCGAATACGCCGCTCCAGGTTCACATCGCCCGGATAGGCCGGCTCTTGTTGCGGTGGAATGGTGTTGATGTAGTTGGTGGTAACACCGGTCGGCATATCGACGCCTTCCAGCCGGGCCTGCTCCAGTACCTGCTCCAGCAAAAACTGCGCCCGCTCTACCCCTTCGGTACGCACCACCGACTCCAACGCTTCCAGCCACTCTTTGGTTTCCAGAGCGTCGATGTCAACCTTACTGACTTCAGACATATCGAGGTTTCCTTTGGTTAATCACGCCGAGGCGTGCTGCAAAAATAATTATGCCTGCTGCGACCGTCGCAACGAGCGCTCAATACGGGAGCGCTCTTTGCTCACTTCCAGCAAAGCTTCTTCTATATAAGCTAAATGCCCGTTACTGGCCTGACGGGCCAGTTCGGGCTCCCTGCTAATTACCGCCTGCATTAACCGGCGCCGATGCTCATTTAATTTGTCGGCGTAGCCGTCACGCTGTTGCAAGGCGGCTAAGTTTAAGCGGATATTCTGTTCGGTCAGCGGCGTCAGGCTTCTGACCAAATGTAACAACACGATATTGTGTGACGCTTCCGCCACCGCCAGGTAAAACTGGGTCACGGCTTTGGCTTCGGCATCACTGTCCTGCAACTGCTGCTGCAGGCAGATATCTTCGTACGAGGCTTTAATCTTTTTATGATCGGCTTCAGTGCCGCGAAGCGCCGCGTAATAGGCACAAATACCTTCCAGCGCGTGGCGAAATTCCAGAAAGTCGAACTGCGAGTCCGGATATTGTGCCAGCAGCATAAACAGCGGATCAGTCAGCTGTTTGACCATATTATCGCAGACGTAAGTACCACCGCCCTGGCGCCGGTTGACCAGGCCCTTAGCTTCCAGCTTTTGGATGGCCTCACGCAGCGATGGACGCGATACCGCAAAGCGCTCAGCCAGCTCGCGCTCTGAAGGTAGCTTCTGGCCGGGCTTAAAGCTGCCCTCCAGTAGTAAATGTTCCAGCTGCGCCACTATCTGGTCGGATAATTTGGCAGGCTTAATTTTTAAATCAGCCATAATGGGTGGCAGAGATCCTTAATTTGCATATCAGGCTAGTGGCCATTTTGCACCCGGTAAATTGGTCTTACCAATTTCCAGAATTTGGGCAGCAGGCTAGCATTTTCTGCACAGCTTGTAAATAAAGCAGAATTTTTCGGGGCTGGCAAGCGCGATTTTGTTAGAGTAATTACTCAGGAAATGGCGAATGTTTCAATACTGAAATAAATTGGTCTGACCAATTACAATGAATGCTTATCCACTGACTGCTGCTAACCAATGCAGTTCTTTACGCCAGCGGCAATAAAAAAGGCGCCAAACGGCGCCTTAAGCAAGAGATAACACTGAGGATCTACAGTAAACCCGCTAAATTAACCGAGCCAGCCGCTCAGCGTTAAGATCGCGGTAAAGGCCAGGAAGAACAGCATATTGCGTTTGGCCAGTTGTACCATGCTGCTGGTATCTTCAATACCGTTTACGACTTCTTCCGGTAAGGGTTCAGCGGCACGCGCCACATCCTTTACCACCTGCTCGTTGCTGGCGGTAAAGTCCAGGAAATAACCGAGCAAGGCATTTGAGGCGCGGGAGAAATGCCCCACCAGCGCAAAACCCAAACCAAATAACCGTGCCGGGAACCAGTCTGCCCAATGCAGCATGCAATTAAGCGCATCCCTGGCGGCGGGCGCTGACACTGGCTCAGCACTCAGACTCTCGGTATCGCTGTCGATGGCAGCTTCCATAATGACCGGCTCAGCACTGTTATCGGCGCCACTGTTCTCAGCACTAATGTCATCGGCAGTGCTGTAGTCAGCTTGGCTGTAATCCGCACTGTAGCCCGCAGCAGTTTCACTTTCTGCCAGCGGATCGCTATGCTCGTCTACCACCTTAGCCGCTGCCGCTTGTTCGGTTGCGGTTTGTTCATTCAGATGCCGCAGCAAGGCATAGGTAATCACTCCAAAGGCGCCCAGAATTAAGAACCAGAACACCACAGCGGCATAATAGCGGAAGTTTAACCAAACCAGGGTTAGCCCCTGACTGCTGTCTACCGTGCTGCGGCTATCCTGACTGATCTGCTGCATGGCCAGGTGCGCCGCCTCGGCATCGCCGCGCTCCTGCGCATTTAAATACTGTTTATACAACTGCCGGTAATGCCAGCAACCAATCCCCACCAGCAGTACCAGTGTATTCACTACTAATGTCAGCAGGCGGTTATCCAGCAGATGCAGTAATACGGCCACCAGCAGGCCGGGCAGCAGGATCCACAGGTAACGGCCATATTGATGCTCAGCCAGTTGTTTCAGGCCGGAACCAGCGGTCAGTTTCAGATAGGCCTGACAATAAGGGCGGGCTTGCCAGGCGTCACTACGCACCGCCAGTCGCTCAATAATTAATGCCAGTAACATACTTATCAGGGTCATGCCTTGTTCTCCTTTAGCGCCGTTTTATAGCGGGCCCAATCAAAAGCCGGGCCGGGGTCAGTTTTGCGACCGGGCGCGATATCGCAATGGCCAACAATCCGCTCCGCGGTGATGGCAGGGTACTGCGCCAACAAATAACGGCTTAGCTGAAGCAAGCTGCTATATTGTTGTTCAGTATAGGGTATATTGTCGGTGCCCTCTAACTCAATACCGATCGAAAAGTCATTACAGCGTTCGCGACCAGCAAACTGGCTGACACCGGCATGCCAGGCGCGTTTTTCAAACGGCACATATTGGAAGATCTGACCATCGCGCCAAATCACACAATGCGCCGCGACTCTGAGATTGGCTAAGTCACTGAAACTCGGATGCGCGCTGCAATCCAGCTGGCCGCAAAATAGCGCATCGACATAACTCTGCTCCGGGCGGGCAGCAAATTCACCGGCAGGTAAACTGATATTGTGGATCACCAGTAAACTGATATCGGTGGGATCAGGGCGCTCATCAAAATGCGCACTGGGGCGAAGGATCAGCGGTGGCTTGGCTGCAATCATCGGGAATTTTGCCGTAGCGCTCTGGTCTTAGTACACTGTAAGCCTATTGTCGATGCTGGGGATCTTTTATGCAAGCACCTGAAGTCAGTTCTTCCTTTGGTCGGATCTTTCATATCCTGGCCTGGATAGTGCTGGTTGTCGTGCTGTTCTGGTTCTTTCAGGATTATCTGGGCAAGCAGCAAAACCCGAATCAGCAACTGCAAAGCAGCCGCGGTAATGGCGAAATTATTACCCAGCTAACCCGCAATCGGGCCGGCCATTATCTCGGCGTAGCGCTGATTAACGGTCAGCGCGCCGAGTTTTTACTGGATACCGGCGCCACCACAGTCGCGGTCTCAGAGCGCAGTGCGGCCTTACTCGGCATGCAAAAGGGCCTGCCAATTCGGGTCGCCACTGCCAATGGCATCAGTAACGCCTGGCGCAGTGAAATCGCCGAGCTGCAGCTGGGCGATATTGTGCTGTATCAGGTCCCGGCCAGCATAGTGCCAAATTTAGGCGGTACTGAGATTTTGTTAGGTATGAGCGCCCTAAAACAGTTAGAATTTCGCCAGCAAGGAAATCAGTTAACGCTGATCCAACGTTTGTAGCCGCGTCGCATTGCTCAAGTCAGATTGTTCAAGTCGCATTCAGCTTCGGCGTTGTATACCCTTTTCTAAACCGGATAGTGACCTAAACCATGAGTAACCCTGTTACCCCTTTTCAGCATCCTTTGTTAGCCGATGAGCTGCGCCGCGCTGTTGCGGCTGCCCTGGCTGAAGATCTTGGCCAGCAAAACGCTGAGCTTGGCGATATTACCGCTTCTCTGATCCCGGCCAGCCAGCAGGCGGTGGCAACCATTATTACCCGCGAAGACTGTGTGCTGTGCGGCAGCGGCTCTGTTAATGAAGTCTTTCTGCAGCTGGGTAATCAGGTCAGCATTCAGTGGCATGCCACTGACGGTGACCGCTTAAGTGCAAATAGTCTGATCTGTACCCTGCAAGGACCGGCAAGAGCGCTGCTCACCGGTGAACGTACTGCGCTGAATTTTCTGCAACTGCTAAGCGGCACGGCCACCACCACTGCCCATTATGTGCGCTACCTGGAAGGCAGCAACACCCGGCTGCTGGATACCCGTAAAACCCTGCCCGGCTTGCGCTTTGCCCAGAAATATGCCGTTAGCTGTGGCGGTGGCCTGAATCATCGTTTTGGCCTGTTTGACGCCTTTTTAATTAAAGAAAATCATATCGCAGCGGCCGGCTCAATCAGTCAGGCGGTGCAGCAGGCGCGGCAAAACTTTCCCGGCAAGCCGGTCGAGGTGGAAGTGGAAAACCTGGACGAGCTGAAACAGGCACTGACTGCCGGCGCCGATATTATTATGCTGGATAACTTCGCGACGCCGGAGATCCGTCAGGCGGTACTGCTAAATCAGGGCCGGGCTAAGCTGGAAGTATCAGGCAATATTACAAGTGAGCGGCTTAGCGAACTGGCGGCGACCGGTGTCGATTTTATCTCCAGTGGCGCCCTGACCAAGCATGTCCAGGCCATCGATTTATCGATGCGCTTACAGCAAAGAGGCTAAGAATGCGCCCGCGCTCTGCTACACTTAAACCTTGGGTGCTGCAACTTTGGCACCGGGAGTGTGGCAGATGCAGCTGACGGGTAAGGTAGTATTCTGGCAGGATAAAAAGGGCTTCGGCTTTTTGCTGTGTCAGCAAACTGAGCAGAAGCTGTTTTTTCATATCCGGGATTTTACCGACAGTAAAAGCCGCCCGGCCGAAGGCGATGAGCTGCAGTTTAGTATTGGCACCGATAAACAGGGCCGGCCTATTGCCACTCAGCTGAGCATCCTAAGCGCCAACCCGGCGGCCCGGCAACACCCTTTACCACGGCTTAGCAGCGTTGATTTGGATTATACCCAGGATGTGGCGCTGTATTTTCGCGCCGCCTTTTTGATGCTGGTGATTATTGCGCTGCTGTTCGGTACCCTGCCCTACCTGTTACCGATCTTGTATCTGGAAGCCAGCCTCTTTACCTACTGGTTGTATCAGGCCGATAAAAATGCCGCTGTGGCCCGGCAAACCCAACGCCTGCCGGAAGAAAGTCTGCAAATGTTTAGTCTGATTGGCGGCTGGCCCGGCGCCCTGGTGGCGCAGAAAAAACTGGCGCATAAGCGCAGTAAAGCGTTATTTCAGCGGGAATTCTGGTTAGTGGTACTGGGTAACTGCCTGTTACTGTTATGGCTGATGTCGCAACATGGCCAGCAGTTTTTAAGCCGGCTGGCCTTATTCAGTTAGCTGCTACACCTTAAAAATCCAGCCGCGACGATAGCAGTAAAGCATGCCGATATAAGACAACAGCAAAAAGCAGATGGCGTAGGCTAACGAGCCGTTATAGTCACCAAACAGTGGCTGGAAAGCACTGCGGTACAGCCAGTTTCCCAGCGTGGTGCCGGCAACTGGTACCATCGATAACACCCGCGCCGCCACCCCGGCAAGCATAAAGAATAAAATGGCATTAACACCAAATACCAGCAGCGGCGCCGTCCAGAGCCGGTAGCGCTTCATTTCCGTTAACCACAGAAACAGCGCCAGGATTATCGCAGTGAAACCGCTACTTAGCAGCACAAAGGTCGGTGTCCACAGCATTTTGTTAATCGGCAAGGCCGGATGCGCCAGCTCGGCGATCCAAACCGCCGCCAGACCGGATAGCAACAGCACCCGCAGCTTAAATGCCAGCTCCGCCTTACTCTGCAGCAGCTGCGCCATTAATACCCCGCTTAAACTGCTGGCAATCGCCGGCAGGGTGCTCAGAATGCCCTCAGGATCGAAGGCAAAGGGCGTGGCGCTACGAAAATACACATGATTTGGCCCCAGCAGCTGATGATCGAGCCAGGCCGCCAGATTATTACCATGCTCCCACAAGCCAACAAAGGTATGGCCGTAGTTATCGCGGTAGGGCACGAACTGCATCAGCAAAAAATATAACAGGCATAACCCGCTTAACCACAGAATGCGGCCGCGGGTCCCGCTGTACAGCACGATCAGTAAAGTACAAAAATAGACAATACCAATGCGTTGTAATACACCGGACCAGCGCACTGTCAGCAGTTTCTGTTGCAGATAGCTGTAATTGGGATCGCGGAAATTATAGTAAAACAGCACCAGAAACAGCCCCAGTAAATAAAGCTTTAGCGCCCGGATGGCGCCCTGACGGATCAGCTCAGCTTTGGGTAGCAGCTGCCGGCCAGCCAGGCTGTAGGGGATCGCCATCCCCACCATTACCAGAAAAGCCGGGAAAATCAGATCGGTGGGCGTCCAGCCATGCCACTCGGCATGTAACAACGGCGGGTAGACATACTGCCAGCTGCCCGGATTATTCACCAGTATCATCGCCAGGATCGCCAGCCCGCGCAGCGCATCCAGCGCCAGCATGCGGTTGGCCGGTTGCTGGGCTAAGATCTGCTGACAGTGTCGCAATAGCATCTCAGTTTTCCGGTTGCGCCACTAGCGTCACCGGTAAGCGGCCGGTTGCTTTACTCTGACCTAACAACACCTCGGCTAATGCCTGATACACCGGGCTAACCCAGTTACCTTTTTCATCCTGCCAGCCGTGATAGGCGTAGGTTGCCAGGGTGCGCTCGGCATAGGGGGCATACAGGCTGATCTCATAAGGCGAGCGCAGGCTGACAAAGGTTTGCGGTTTCTTCAGCGCCGCACCATATTGCAGCAGTTGTAAAAAGTACTGCTGTTGTTTCTGATAGGCCTCGCCCAGATTGCGAATGCCGGATAAATCATCCATACCACCAATTTCTGCTAAAGACTGCATTGGCGAGATAAAACCGGCAATCACCTGATCGGCGGCGGCAATTTGCTGCTTCGCCTGATCCAAATTTAGTCGTTGCAGGCTAATCAGCTCAATGTTGCCAGCCTTGGGAGCCAGCTGCTGCAGGTAGTGTTTTAGCAAGGTGCCCTTGCTCAGATCCGGCATCAGCAGCACTGTGGTTTTATTAGTTAAATTCAGCGGCAAGCTGGATTCGCCTTTCACCACTGTCACGGCCGCCCGCGCCAATGCCAGTTCACTGGCCCGGTGTAACGGATTAGCCAGCACAGTGCGGGCCAAACGGGCATCCGGCCTGGCCTGGCTTTGCAGCGGCTGCTTGGCGGCCACTATCCGCTGATAGGAGGCTTGCAGTTCGCGCTGCGATAACTTACCGCTTTGTACCGCTGCCTCCAGCTCGTCCAGTAACGCCGCCAGATTGGCCAGCTCCGCCGGGCTTTGCAGTTTTACCGGCATCAGGGCAATATCCGCCCCGGCAGCAAAGGTTTCAATCACCGCCTGTGGCACCGTAAAGAAATGGCTGATCCCGGCCATATCCAGCGCATCGGTCACAATCAGGCCCTGATAATTCAGCTGTTCGCGCAGTACGCCGGTCAGGATGCTGCGCGACAGCGTCGCCGGCTTAATCATCTGCTCGCCGTTTTTGCTGCTAAAGGTACTGCTATCCAACGCCGGGAACTGGATATGCGCGGTCATAATCATCGCCGGCGCAGCTTCTTTGATAATCTGGGCAAAAGGCAGTAAGTCGACGCGGGCGATCTGCTCTTTACTGTGATCGACCCGCGGTAAACCGAGATGACTGTCGACATGGGTATCGCCGTGGCCGGGGAAATGTTTTAGTGATACCAGCAAGCCTTTTTGCTGCATGGCTTTGGTCATGGCGCTGCCCAGTACCGCGACCTTATGCGGCTCTTCGCCAAAGGAGCGCACATTAATTACCGGGTTCTGTGGATTCACGTTAACATCAACAGTGGGCGCAAAGTTAACGTTAATGCCCAGGCTCAGCAATTCCGCTGCCAGGATTTGCCCAACCTCAGTGGCAAAGCGGTTGCCGTGCTGGGCAAAGGTTGCGCCTATTGCCATATTGCCACTAAAGGAGGTGGATTGCTTCCGCGGTAAGCGGGCTACCCGGCCTCCTTCCTGATCAATTCCAATAAATAACGGCAAAGCACCGGCTTTAGCAGCGGCCTGTTGTAAATCCAGATTCAGTTTAACGATTTGCTCCGGATCCTGCAGATTCTCGGCAAACAGGATCACCCCGCCGATATGATGTTGCGTAATCAACTCTGCCAGCGCTGGCGGTAACTGGGTTAGCGGGGTGCGACAGGCTCCGGGCGCCACCGGCTGCTCGCAATAATAACGCAGATCCAGCATTAATTTCTGGCCCAGCATCTGCCGCACTGACGGCGTTTTTTGTTTGGCAGCGGCCTCTGTCAGACTACTGGCGCCAAGACTACAGATCATCATTACACTCCCCAGCCATTTACCTAAGCCAGCTTTGGTTACTACCGCCACAGTTGTGCTCCCTGTGTAGAAAGTTGAACGCCGTCCAACATAATTTATTCATGAATTTTTCGCAAACACGAATAGTTTACACTGTTCATCGCTTAGCAGTTATGCTTTACTGCTGCTTAAAAAACTGCCCCTCAGCCGACGGGGCCCAGTAAAACCACGGACTTGCCGCTTATGCAGCTCACCTTAGTAGATTGGCTGGTCTTTTGCAGCTATTTTTTTATCCTCGCCCTGCTTGCCTGGTGGGTTAATCAAAAGCGGGCGCAAAATAGCAGCGATTACTTTCTGGGTGCCAACACCATGCCCGCCGCCCTGGTGGCCATTTCAGTGCTGGCGACCTCACAGTCTGCCGCGACCTTTTTGGGTGGCCCGGATCTGGGCTTTCGCGGCAACCTGAGTTATCTGGCCTCGAATATCGGCGCCGTGCTGGCGGCGTTCTTTGTGATGCGCTTTCTGATCCCGCGTTATTACGCCCTGAAAGTCACTACCGTCTATGAGTTGCTGGAACAGAGTTTTAGTGCCAGTGCGAAAAGTCATGCCGGTCAGATGTACTTATTCGGCCGGGTCTTTGCCAGCGGTGCCCGCTTATTTATGGCGGCGCTGGCGGTCTCTATGCTGCTATTTAACCATATCGACGCCAGTGGTGTAATGATCTCGGTGGCGCTGCTGGCTGGCATTGGCCTGCTCTGCACCATGGCGGGTGGTATCCGCTCGGTGATCTATACCGATGCTCTGCAATGTGCGGTCTATGTTACTGCTGCGCTGGTGGTGCTGGTGTATTTGTACAGCAGTTTAAGCCTGCCCTGGCCGGTATTACTGGAGGCCCTGCGTCATCCACTGGAGCAGGACGGCTCGAAATTACTGCTGTTGGATTTTTCGGTCGATTTTAGCAGTAGTGGCGTCTTTAATATCTGGTCGGCACTGACCGGCTTTGTGCTGCTGAATATTGCCGCCTTTGGTTTGGATCAGGATATGACGCAGCGGGTGCTGACCTGCAAAACCCCGCAGCAAGGCGCCAAGGCCCTGCTCTCTTCTGCCTTGCTGGTGATCCCGGTGATGCTGATTTTTATCTTAATTGGCTTTCTGCTGTATATCTTTTATCAGCGCGCCGATCTGCATCAGGGCAGCGCCCTGTTAGCCGACAGCTTTCAAGGCGAGAAGGTCACGGTCTTTATGTACTATGTGCTGAACGAACTGCCCTCCGGCCTGCGCGGTCTGGTCGTAGTGGGCGTGATAGCGGCAGCACTGTCGACCATTACCTCGGGCTTAAACTCCATGGCCTCGGTACTGGTGGCGGATCTTTATGCCCCCTGGTGGCGCAAACGGCAAAGTGCTGGTGTTGCACAGCAAAGCGCTGGCAGTGAGCGGCATCTGGTGCGGGCCGGGCAGCTGGCAATGTTGCTCACTGCCCTGGCGCTGTCACTGATGGCGGTGCTGTGTTACTACTGGCAACAGTATTCCGATATGCCGCTGCTGGCCTTTGCGTTAAGTGTGATGGTGTTTTCCTACAGCGGTTTACTTGGCGTGTTTTTTACCGCGCTCTTTACCCGTCGCGGCAACAGCCGTTCGGTAACCGCGGCGCTGCTAACAGGCTTTGGCGTGACCTTGGTGCTGCAACCTTATGTGTTGCAGCAAATTAGCCCAACGCTGGCCGCGCTGGATCTCGGCTTTACCTGGCAACTCTGCCTCGGTAGTCTGGTCGCCTTTTTAGTTTGTGTCAGTGGTTCGCCCGCCAAAGTGGCGGCGGATGCGCTGGCAACCTCCCGTTAAGAGGAATCTTTATGTCGTATCTTCTGGCCATCGATGGCGGTGGTACCAAAACAGCCGGTGTGCTGCAATCTGTGACTAATGGTCAGCGCTGGCAAGCCGTCAGTGGCCCGGCTCAATTGACCAATGATTTACAACAAGCGCTGATTAATGTGCGCTCACTGGTGCAGGATCTTTGTCGTCAGGCCGGCATCAGCCCGGCCGCGATCACGGCGGTAATTGGTCTGGCCGGTGCCGGCAATCCGGCACTGCATAAAGCCTTTAGTCAACAACTGGCCTTACCCTTTGCCAGATGGCAGCTCACCACCGATGCCCGTACCTCATTGTATGGCGCTAATCAGGGCAAGCCTGTAGCGGTGGTCGCTATCGGTACCGGTTCAGTGGCGATGCGCCTGGAAGCCGATGGCACTGAGCTGCAGGTAGGTGGCTGGGGTTTTAATATCGGTGATGAGGGCGGCGGCGCCTGGCTGGGCCGGGAATTGGTGCGGGAACTGTTATGGCAACTGGATTGGCAAAAGCCTTTCACTCCGCTGTTCTCGGCAGTGGCCGCGCGCTGCGGCAAAGATGCTGCCAGCCTGTTGCCTTGGCTGAAACAAGCGACGGCCAGTGACTTTGCTGCCCTCGCGCCGCTGGTATACCAATATGCCAGTGAGCCTGCAGCCCAAGGCCTGCAGGCCCGTCAGGCCGATGCCATTAATCAGCTGGCATTATGCTGTCTGGCCGGCCAGGACTTGCCCCTGGTGTTGCTGGGCGGGCTGGCAACCGCCTGCGCGGCGCAGCTGTCACCCTTATTACAACAGCGGTTACAAGCCGCCAGCGGCGATGCACTGACCGGCGGTCTGGTGCTGGCACAGGCTTTAGCAACTGCACCTTCGGAGGCCTGATGAGTACCAGTACCTTGCTTGCCCAATTAGCCACAATGAGCACAGAAGCACGTAACACCGCAAGTCGGAACCTGGATCAGCTCAGTAGCCTGCAGCTGGTACAGCTGATTAATCAGGCCGATCAACAAGTGGCCAACAGCATTACACCGGCACTACCGCAGATCGCTCAGGCGGTAGAACAGATAGTGCAGGCCTTTGCCAAAGGTGGCCGGCTGATTTATCTGGGGGCCGGCACCAGTGGCCGGCTCGGCATTCTGGATGCCGTTGAATGTCCGCCGACCTATAGCGTGCCAGACTCCCAGGTCATTGGCCTGATCGCCGGTGGCGCTAATGCCATTTATAAAGCGGTCGAAGGTGCCGAAGATAATCCGCAACTGGCGGAGCAGGATCTGCAGCAGATCAGCTTTCAGCCGCAGGATATTCTGGTTGGTATTGCAGCCAGTGGCCGCACACCCTATGTGCTGGGCGGCCTGGCCTACGCCCGCCGCCGTGGTGCAGTAACCGTTGCCATCAGCTGCAATGCCGGTGCGCCTATTCTGGCCGCCGCTGATATCGCGATCTGTGCCGAAGTCGGCCCGGAAGTGGTAACCGGCTCGACCCGGATGAAAGCCGGCAGCGCCCAGAAAATGATTTTAAATATGCTCAGCACCGCTGCTATGGTGTTAAGCGGCAAGGTCTATCAGAATTTGATGGTTGATCTGCATGCCAGTAACCAAAAACTGGTGGCGCGCGCCGTGCGCATAGTGATGCAGGCCACCGACTGCGATCAGCCAACTGCCGAGCAGGCACTGGCGCGTTGTGAACAGAGTGCTAAGCTGGCGATATTGCATTTACTCAGCGGCCAGCCGGTCGAGGCCTGTCGGGCACAACTGCTGGCAGAGGGAGGTTTTGTGCGTAAAGCTCTGGAGGCGCTGCAATGAAACAGCTGCTATTGGTCCTGTTATGGTTAGTGCTATGTAGTGGCCAGCCGGCGCTGGCTGACAGTTCTGGCATTCGCACCGGTGCCGAGCAACCGGAACGCTATTTGCCGCTTCTGGCCGGTAAGAAAGTGGGCTTACTGGTTAATCAAACCTCCAGAGTCGGCGAACAGCATCTGGTCGATTTCCTGTTACAGCAACAAGTGCAGGTGGTCGGCATCTTTGCACCTGAACATGGTTTTCGCGGCGACTACGACGCCGGCGCCCGGGTCGGTGATAGCCGCGATCCCCGCACCGGCCTGCCGATCTGGTCGATGTATGGCGCCAGTAAAAAACCGGATCTGAGTTTACTGCAGCAACTGGACCTGGTGATCTTTGATATTCAGGATGTCGGGGTGCGCTATTACACCTACATCAGCTCAATGCACTATATGATGGAGGCTGCCGCCGCTGCCGGGGTCGCGATGCTGATCCTGGATCGGCCAAACCCGAATGGTGCTTATCTGGACGGCCCGGTGCTGGATTTGAAATTTCAGTCCTTTGTTGGCATGCACCCGATCCCGCTGTTACATGGCATGACGGTTGGCGAGCTGGCACTGATGATCAAAGGCGAGCAGTGGATCGCCAATGCGGAAAAGCTGCAGTTAACGGTGATCCCAAATGCCAATTATCAGCGCGATCTGCCATACGAATTACCAATCCCACCCAGCCCGAATTTACCCAATGCCCAGGCGGTCCGGCTCTACCCTTCGCTGGGCTTTTTTGAAGCCACACCCCTGTCGGTCGGGCGCGGTACCCCCTTTCCGTTTCAGGTGCTGGGTTATGATCAGTTTGCCAGCGACGAATTTAGCTTTGTGCCGGTCAGCACGCCGGGTGCAGCATTAAATCCGCCGTTAAAAGATAAAAAAGTCTATGGTGAAGATCTGCGTCAAGTCAGCACCGACGGCTTAACGCTGAGCTATCTGATGCGCTGGCAACAGTTGTTTGCCAGCCACGCCAAAGTGATGTTCACGGCACCGGACTTTATGGATAAGTTGGCCGGCACCGATCAGTTGCGGTTACAAATTGAACGTGGTGACAGTGAACCACAGATCCGCGACAGCTGGCAAAGTGCGTTGCAGCAGTTCAGGCTGCAACGCCAGCCCTATTTGCTGTATCCGGAATGATTATTCCGCCGCCGCTGTTACGCTAAAGCGCGCCAGCGGCGCCATCCGGGCTTTGTTCAGGCTCAGCTCGCCATTTGCCAGCGTATAATTATCTGCCAGCGCCAGCTGCGCTAAAAACGCCTGCTCCAGTGCCATTTTATCTTCGGCACAGGCCATCATAGTACCGGCAAGCTGCCCCAGTTGGATCCGATAGGCTGACCCCTGCCAACTGCCACTAAAGCGGTTACAACCAGAGCGGCCCCAGACTTTGCCATCGGCCGCAAAATGGATAAAGGCGCCACTATCGGCAGCCACTGCCTGCCCCTGCAGCTCTGTCAGTTGCCAATCGCGGTCAAGCAAATCTGGCTGCACGGCTTCACCGGCCGTCACCGCTGCCACCTCTGTCGCGACCTTAGCCAAACGATAATGCTCGGCCAGGTCGCCAGTAATCAGCTCGCCCTGCTGATCCAGCTGCCGCACCGCATTTTCTTCAACCCGAAACCAGCGATTTTCCTGACTTTCGCTCTCCAGCCGGATTTTGCCGCCACTGGTATCCCAGCTAAAACGCCCCGTTTCGTTAAATTCATTATCCGGCTCTTCACCAAGATAAATACTTTGCAGCTGGAATTGACCATCGGCGCTTAGCGTCAGCGTGGTTTTAATCCCTTCACAACTGGCGCAAGGTAAGATCCCCTGATAGCTGCCGGCCCAGTCCAGCGAATCACGGCTATTACTGCTCAGTTGCATGCTGCCGGCCCCGGGTTGCGGGGTGGTGTTGGCCGGCTCAGGTGAACAGGCCGTCACAAATACCAGGCTGCTGGCAAGTAACAGTGGTAAATACAGGTATGGTTTGCGCATAGTAAGTTCCTTTTTTGGCTAGGTCCCCAGAGGATTCTTTAATTCCAGGTTGGCTAAGTGTAGCAGCTGGCCGTTTAACAGTACCTGAACCACCTCACCCTGGCCATTCAGTAGCAAAAAGGTCGCACCTTGCCGCAACTGTGGCGAACTTTGCGTTGGCCGCAGCGGATTAACCAATACCGGTAACCGGGTTTGTCGCTGCAGCAATTTAGCGTCGCCACTAAAGTGGGTATAACCTTGCCGAAGTAGCTGCTGATAACGCTGATCGTCCAACAGTAACGGCTCGCTCAGCGCATAGGCACGGCCTTGCTGATAACGCAGGCCCGTCACGTCGAACAGGTGGTAGGCGCCGTAGCCACTCAGATCGCCCAGCTCATGGATCCGGGCATAGCTATCGCCTTCGGTATGAAAATTCACGCCGATATCCAGCACCGCCTCAGTGTCCGCAACCCGGACCTGCAGATTTTTCAGGATCAAATCTTTTAAGCCACCACTGCGGTTAAAAGGGATCGCTTCATAATCACTGAGTGGGGCCTCACGATAACTGCCGCTGGCAATCGCATTTAACCAGGCCACATACAACTGGAAATTCAGCCGCCGTGCCACCTGGCGATTATCGTCGGCACGATGGCCTCCGGCCTCGACTAACACCGTACTGATACCCATACCGGCAAAGGTATCGCCAAAGGAGCGCGGCGACCAGGTATCGTTATAGCGGCCCAGATGTTCCGGGATCTGAGTATCCAACCAGGGTTTGATATGCGCAATCAGCTGCATCGCACGCCGGCGGCTGTCGTTAATGTCACGTTCTGCATTATAGGCAGGTGCCAGCAGTGAAATGGTTGCCGGGTTCGGGGCCTCACCGGCGGCATGAAAGCGGTTCTGGTCATGCAAGTTAAAGCCGTAATCTGGCTGGATTTGCCGCGCCAGCTGCATCAGCAGGCGGCCTTCCGGACTCTGTAGCGCCAGCGCATCACGGTTAATATCTATGCCCTGGGCATTAACCCGGCTGTTCCGTGCGGCACCATCCGGGTTCAGCATGGGCACCAGATACAGGGTGATTTCGGAAAACCACTGCTCGCGCCAGGCCTGTTGCTCCGGTGCCAGCGTATAGCGCAATAAATCAAATAAGGCAGCGGTTGCGGTATGTTCATCGCCATGCATCTGCGACCAGGCCAGCACGCGTTTTTTGCCTTGCCCGAGCTTAAGTAAATAGATTGGCCGGTTTTCCACCGAGCGGCCCAGCTCGGTCACCGTTACTGCCGGATCACTGGCATACTGCTTAATTAAAGGTTCAATATCAGCCAGTTGCAATCTGGGCTTATCGAAGCCCGGTTGCAGGTAAGGTTGATAATGTTCAAGTGTCGTTGCCTGTGCCATCGTCATGCCAGCCACCCAGAGTAAGATCAGTAACCATTTATTCATAATAAACCCCTTGCCGCTGCAATACTTATTCAGGCACAAATACAAAAGGTTGTAAAGACAATAACCTGGCAGCACCAAATGTCTGACAGACAAGCCTTGCAGCGCCGTCGTTTCCCCTGTATAAAATCTTAACAAAAGAAACTGTCAGCGCCAGGGTACCCTACCCCACTATCGGCTCAGTACCCCGGCAAATAAGGCAGACCGACCCCGCCAACGGAGGATTTCGTGTCAGACTGGCTTACCCTGTTACCGGCAATCGTCGCTATTGCCGTGGTGTTGTGGCGCAAGGAAGTAATCCTGGCGCTGTTGTTGTCGCTTTGTACTGCCGAATTGCTGATCTTTATCCAGCAAGGCCAGGGACTGGGCGCCAGTTTACTGTTAAACGGCAGTATCCAGACTCTGGAGCGGATTGTCGAGGTTACGGCGGATGCCGGTAATGCCCGTATTCTGATGTTCTCGTTACTGGTCGGCGGCTTACTGGCCTATTTACGCTATTCCGGTGGCGTAACGGCAACGGTGGAGCTGTTGATCCGCAAAGGGGTAGCCCGCACCGGACGCCAGGCCGGTTTGCTGACCTTTGGCATCAGCTTCTTTACCTTTATTGAATCGAATTTAAGCTCGCTGACCAAGGGGATCAGTACCCGTGGCCTGTTTGATAAATTTGGCATGAGCCGGGCCCGGCTGGCTTATATTATCGACAGTACCAGCTCGCCAATTTGTATCATTATTTTGCTCAATGGCTGGGGCGCCTATGTGCTGGGACTGCTTAGCACCTATGAATTATCCGTGCCGGCTGTGTCTGTGCTGCTGGGCACTATTCCACTGAACTTTTATGCGCTGTTTACGCTGGCAGTGGTGCTGTACACCATCATTAGCGGTAAGGTGTATGGCCCACTGCGCCGTGCTGAGCAGCAGCAAAACCGGCTGGCCGATCATACCGAAATTGACACCCCCGCCAGTCACCCGTCTTATATGTTGGTGCCGTTATTAACACTGGTGTTTTCGATGGTCGCCTTTATGCTGCTAACCGGTAACGGTAATCTGGTGCAAGGCTCAGGTTCCAAGTCGGTGCTGTATGCGACTGTGCTGGCGTGTCTGGTAGCATATAGCATGATGCTGTTTAGCCGGCGCTTTCAGCACCAGCAGTTGGTGAATATCGGTTTTAAAGGTATCTCAGAGTTATTACCTGTGGTTACCATAGTACTGCTGTCGATGGCGCTGGGTACCAGTTTAAAGATGCTGGGCACCGGCGCCGTGATCGCTGGCATGGTTGATCAGAGTGTGCCGCATTTTCTGATCCCGGCATTGCTGTTCCTGGCCGGTTCACTGATCTCGGTCACTACCGGCACCAGCTGGGGGACCTTTGCGATCCTGGTACCCATTGGTATGCCAATGGTGACCCTGCTGGAGTTACCACCCCAGTTGGTGTTAGCGGCTATTTTAAGCGGCGGCATTTTCGGCGATCACTGCTCGCCAATCTCCGACAGTACCGCGGTCAGCTCGGTTGCTGCCGGTTGTGATCTGCTGGAGCACGTAAAAACCCAGCTGCCTTATGCGCTGTTTTGTGGTCTGCTGGCCCTGCTCGCCTTTACCCTGACCGGCTGGATAATGATCTAAGCTGTGCCGCGCCCCGGTATTAGTGTCCGCCACGACAACGTGCTACACTGCCGGGGCCGTTGTTAAAAAGTCAAGAAGTCCTGTCTATGGCCCGTAAAACCAAAGCTGAAGCCGAAGCCACCCGCGAACTGATTCTGGATGCGGCTGAACAGTTGTTTTTTCAGCATGGCGTATCCCGTACCACGCTGGAAAAAATTGCCGCCGCTGCCGGCGTCACCCGCGGTGCTATTTACTGGCATTTTGAGAATAAGTCAGCACTGTTCAGCGCCATGCTGGAGCGGATCCGGCTGCCCTTTCAGCAAATGCTCGGCCAGCTCGATATGCTGCAGCAGGGCGATCCGCTGGCACAACTGCGCGATTTTCTGATCCAGTCGTTAACGTTGATCAGCAGCAGTGAACGGCACTTCCGGGTCTTATCGATCGTATTCTTACGCTGTGAATATATTGATGAGCTAAATCCGGCGGTGTCGCGCCAGGAGGAGCTGGATAAAACAGCCAATGCCATTATCAGCCGCGCCTTACAACGTGCCCGGAGTGCCGGCATGTTGCAAGCCGATGTCGATCCGGATCTGGCGGCCTGTGCCATTCATGCCTATCTGGGTGGTCTGATCCGTAAATATCTGCTGAAACCCGATTTCTGCGATCTGAAGCAGGCTGCGGCCTTTATCGATCTGATGCTAAACGGCATAAAAAAGCCAGTCTGAAAGCTGGGAATCCTTCCCGCTAAACAGACTGGCAAAGGTACAAACCTTTAAGTCGTGACACGCTTTACGCGAGACGCGGCTTAGCCGCAAAGAAGCGCATCACCACGTAGTAAAATATCGGCACCAGAAACACCGCCAACACAGTCGCAGAGATCATGCCGCCGAGTACACCGGTACCAATCGCATTGCGACTGGCAGAGCCGGCGCCACTACTGATCACCAACGGCAGTACCCCTAATGAGAACGCCATTGACGTCATAATAATGGGCCTTAAGCGTAAGCGGACAGCTTCGATAATGGCGGCTTTTAGTTCACGGCCCTGTTGCTGCAGCTCGCGGGCAAACTCGACAATCAGAATGGCGTTTTTCGAGGCCAGCCCCATAGTGGTTAATAACCCGACCTGAAAATAGACATCATTGCCCAGACCACGCAAATAGGCGGCACAGAGCGCACCGAAAATCCCCAGCGGTACCACCAGAATAACGGCAAAAGGCACCGACCAACTCTCATACAGCGCCGCCAGACAGAGGAATACCACCAGGATCGACAGTGCATATAAGGCCGGTGCCTGCGAGCCAGACAGCTTTTCCTGATACGAGGTTGCGGTCCACTCAAAGTCGATACCGGCCGGCAGTTGCCGCACCAGTTGCGCCATGGTCGCCATCGCATCGCCTGAGCTGACGCCCGGCGCCGGCTCACCCTGAATTTCCATGGCGCTGACCCCGTTATAGCGCTCCAGACGCTGCGGACCATACTCCCAACGGCTGCTGGCAAAGGAGCTGAAGTTCACCATCTGGCCCTGCTTATTGCGCACATACCATTTGTTCAGATCTTCCGGCGTCATCCGGAATTCCGGCTCGGCCTGTACATAGACCTTTTTCACCCGGCCGCGGTCGACGAAATCATTGATATAGGCCGAGCCCCAGCCAATGGCCAGCGTTTGGTTGATTTCGCTTAGCGATACACCCAACGCCTGAGCTTTTAGCTGATCCACGTCAATTTGTAACTGGGCCGCATCTTCCATACCATTTGGCCGCACCTGCATTAACGTCGGCTCTTTTGCCGCCATGCCCAATAACTGATTACGTGCATTAAGCAGCGCTTCATGGCCAAGGCCACCACGGTCCTGCAGGTACAGATTAAAACCGGTTGCCCGCCCTAACTCTGAGATCGGTGGTAAGTTAAAGGCAAACACCTGCGCCTCTTTAATGGTGCTGAAAAAACCATAGGCTCGCCCTATTACTGCCTGCACACTGTCTTCCGACCCACGTTCAGACCAGTCTTTTAACCGTACGAAGGCTAAACCAACGTTCTGCCCCCGGCCGGCGAAACTAAAGCCGCTGACGGTAAACGCAGAAATAACGGCCGGATCCTGCTGATAGTGTTGGCTGATTTTATCCATTACCGCTTCGGTGCGCTCCAGACTGGCACCTGTTGGTAACTGCACTATGCTAAGAAAAATACCCTGATCTTCTTCCGGCAAAAAGGAGGTCGGCAAGCGTACAAACATTACCGCCATAATGGCCACTATGGCGCCATATACCAGCATCGAGCGGCCGGGCCGCTGTAACATGCCGGCCACGCCGCGCTGATAGCCTTTGTTACTGCGTTCAAAGTTGCGGTTAAACCAACCGAAGAACCCCTTATTGGGCGGTAAGTGGCCAGCTTTGAGCATGGTGGCGCACAGCGCCGGGGTAAAGATCAACGCTACCAGTACCGACAGCGCCATTGCCGTCACTATGGTAATGGAGAACTGCTTATAGATAGCGCCGGTGGCGCCACCAAAGAACGCCATCGGCACGAAAACTGCCGACAATACCAGACCAATGCCAATCAATGCGCCGGTGATCTGCCCCATCGATTTACGGGTTGCTTCCTCCGGTGGCAGGCCTTCTTCAGTCATTACCCGCTCAACGTTTTCCACCACCACGATTGCATCATCAACCAGCAAGCCGATGGCCAACACCATACCAAACATGGTCAGGGTATTAATCGAAAAGCCAAAGGCGGCCATCACGCCAAAGGTGCCGAGTAACACCACCGGCACTGCCAGGGTTGGGATCAGGGTCGCGCGGAAATTCTGCAGGAACAGATACATCACCAGGAATACCAGGATCACCGCTTCAATCAGCGTTTGTACCACTGAGGTAATGGAAATTTCGACAAAGGGCGTAGTGTCATACGGAATTTCGGTGACCAGGCCAGCCGGAAAGTAAGGTTTTAACTCTTCCAACCGCTGCCGCACTGCTGCTGCCGTATCCAGAGCATTAGCGCCGGTGGCCAGCTCAATCGCAATACCGGTGGCTTCCTGACCGTTAAAACGACCCATAACGGCGTAGTTCTCGCCACCCAGCTCAACCCGAGCCACATCGCCCAGTTTCACGGTGGAGCCATCAGCATTAACCCGCAGCAGAATATCGGCAAATTCTTCGGCTGAGGTTAAGCGGGTTTGCGCCAATATTGGGGCATTAAACTGCTGACCGGGCAATGCCGGTGCACCGCCTAACTGGCCGGCAGTGACCTGATTATTTTGCACCCTCACCGCCGCCATAACATCAGCCGGTGTCAGATTAAACTGGTTTAACTTAGCGGCATCCAGCCAGATCCGCATCGCATACTGACTACCAAATACTGTGACATTACCGACGCCGGGGGTACGGCTGAGCGGATCCCGTACGTTAGCGACCACATAGTCAGCAATATCATCGCGGTTCAGACTACCATCGGCCGAGATAAAGGCCACCACCATCAAAAAAGCGCCGTTGGACTTGGCTACCCGCACCCCTTGTTGCTGCACTTCCTGCGGCAATAATGGAATGGCCTGCTGTAGCTTGTTCTGTACCTGGACCTGCGCAATATCGGCGTTAGTGCCAGTTTCAAAAGTCAGGGTTAAACTGATATTACCGGACGAATCACTTTGCGCCGACATATACATCAGGTTATCCAGGCCGGTCATCGCCTGCTCGATCACCTGAGTTACTGCATCTTCCGCGGTTTGCGCTGAGGCGCCCGGATAGCTGGCGGAAATGGTTACCGCCGGTGGCGCGATCCGAGGATACTGCTCTACCGGCAGCTGCATTATCGATAAGGCACCACCCAGCATAATTACAATGGCGATAACCCAGGCAAAGATCGGCCGGCTGATAAAGAAATTTGCCATTGGTTACTCCTGCACCACTACCGCTTTCACCTGAGCACCCGGCTGAACTTTTTGTAAGCCGGCGACAATCACCTGCTCACCGGCGGCCAGCCCTTCCTGCACGACCCAGTACTGCAGATAGCTGCGACCAAGGGTAACTTGTCGGGCTTCAACCTGTTGCTGATTATTCACCACTAATACCTGAGTTGCACCCTTAGGCAAACGCTTTACTGCCGCTTGCGGTACCAGTACCGCATTCGTCTGTCCGGCCTGTGCCAGACTGGCGCGGACAAACATGCCGGGTAATAGCAGCCCATCCGGATTGGGGAATACTGCCCTTAAGGTCACCATACCGGTGCTGGGGTCGACACTGGCTTCGGAGAACTGCAATTCGCCCTGTGCCGGATACTGACTACCATCTTCCAGCTCCAGGCTTACGCTGACAATCTGCTGCCCGTCATGCTGAATTTGTCGCCGCAATTGCAGCAGTTCACTACTTGATTGCGTTAAATCAACGTAGATAGGCTCAAGTTGTCGGATAGTAGCTAATACTTCGCTCTGATTTGCGGTTAACAGCGCGCCCTCGGTGACCAGCGAGCGGCCAATTTGACCGGCAATAGGCGCAGTAATGCGGGTGTAGTTCAGGTTAATCTGTGCCACCTGCCGCTGCGCTGTTGCGGCTTGCACTTCGGCCGCCGCTTGCAATAAGGTGGCGCGCGCATCATCGACATCCTGCTGACTGACCACTTGCGAAGCGAGCAGCCCCTGTAACCGTTTCAGACGCTGCTCAGCATTGGTTGCGGCTGCCTGCGCCCGGCTTAAATTGGCCTCTGCGGTGGCAAGTGCCGCCTGATAAGGCGCCGGATCAATCTGATATAACAGTTCACCGGCAGCCACCTGCTGGCCTTCAGTAAAATGCCGTTTTTGCAAAATACCGCTGACCTGCGGCCGGATTTCTGCCTGTCGGAAGTCGGTGGTACGGCCGGGTAATTCCGTAACTTGAGTTAATGACTGCGATTGAACCTGATAGACCCCGACCTCCGGTAACCCGGGAGCGGCTAACGCTTGCGGAGCCGGTTCACTGCAACCAGTTAACAGGCCAATTAGGATCACGAAAACGCTGCTATTGCGCAGAATAACTTGAAATTGCCGCATGCTTGCCCTTGCAGATGGAAGAATTAATCAATGGTAGGTTTTACCTGCCCTGGTTTACCCAACAATATACATACAGGTTTGTATGTTTTCAAGCGCAGAAAATCCGTGCTGCGTTTAATGGCGTTAAGTGCGGGATAAAGTGTAGCAGCGAGTCTGTTGACCCGCTGTACGATCTTAGGCCAATGAACTGACTAAGCGGCGTTGCTCCACCAATCCCATGCTAATGACAAAGGGGGATTCTGCCTGCTGCGCCTGACTAAAATCGGCTTTGCTTTGCCAGTTGTGCCAGTTAATCGCAATCAGACTTTGTGCGACGGCGCCACCAAGGCTACTGCCAGGGCCCAGTAAGATCAGGTGATCCGGCGCAAACTCTTTTACTGCTACTTCGATAGCCTTACTAAAGTGATAGGTCTGACAGACCTGATCGCCAAGGGTATAGGCTTTTAATGCCGCGGCCTGGGCTAAACCGGCCGGCCAAATCTGACCGCGGCCATCAATCAGCGGGATTTGCGGCGGGTGAAACAGTTGCTCGGCAAAGCGACTCATCGCCTGATCTGAGGCCGGTTGCATCAGTGGACTATGAAAGGCGGCATGGCCGGGTAATAACAGCGGAAAACGCTCATCACAGGGCGGCAGTGCCTGCATCGCGGCTTGCACCGCCTGCTGTGTGCCGGCCAGCACCGCATAACCGCCATACACAATCGACATAAAGAGCGCACCCTGATGTTGCCATAGTTGCTCTGCTACGGCGCGTTGTTTTGCGGCATCGGGCTGCCAGTCGCTATTAACCAGCGGATAGATAAACTGCGCCCCGGCTGCCTCCGCCGTCAGCTGCGCCATACCGGTGACCAGCTGCATCTGACTGTCGCCCTGCCAGACACCGGCACAGCCAAGCGCAGTATACCAACCCATAGAATTGCCGGTTACCGCCACGATCTCCAGCTGTTCGCGATCAATGGCCGCAAAATCAGCGATGCCACAGCTATAAATCAGTGCTGCCGCATTCTCGGCTTTTAAATGCTCGCGACTACTAAAGGCCGCTGCCTGATCCAGCGCCGTTACTGTGCTTAACCCCAGCTGCTCACGCACCGCATCAAATTGCTTAAGCCAGCGACTTTCGGCGGCGACCTGCTTGAGATAGCCCAGCTCAGTGCGGTTATAGCTGCCACGACCGGGGCAAACGACGACGGCGGTTTTTTTACCACTCATACTAACACCTCCGCAGTCAGTAACTGCCGCATGGCACTGCTGATTTGCGCTTTCGATGGCAGTACCTGATAGGCGGCTGCCCCCAGTGGAATAAAGCTGTCTTCAGCGGTAATACGCTGGATCTGATAAAACCCAGGCCGCGCTTCATGTAGCAGTGTAAACAGCTCTTCGCTGAGTGAACCGCGCCGGCGGCATTCATCTACCAGCAGAATTTTGCGACAAGGGCCCAGCGCCTGAATAATGGCGTCGATATGCAGCGGCACCAGACAGCGCAGGTCAAGTAAGCGGATGTCCGCTGCCTGCTGCGGTAATTCCGCTAACGCCTGGCGACTCAAATAATAACCATTGGCGTAGCTAATGACCGCCAGCTGCTCCCCCTCACCATAAACCGCCGGCTCGCCGAGCGCAGGCAACGGCTGATCTGGCTCTGGGTACTGGCAAAGCCATAAACCATCGCCCGGGTGTAACAGATCCCGCGTCATATAGAGCGCGATCGGCTCAAGCAGGATCACCAACCGCTTTTGCTGGTAGGCCAGCTGAACCGCCTGGCGCAGCAGCAGCACCGCATCAGCGCCGTTAGACGGACAGAGCAGAATAATGCCCGGAATGTCGCGAAACACCGCAAAGGAATTATCATTGTGAAAGTGACCACCAAAGCCGCGCTGATAGGCCAGACCCGCTATGCGGATCACCATCGCATTATGGTACTGGCCATTGGAGAAAAACGGCAGCGTTGCCGCTTCACCACGGATCTGATCCTCGGCATTATGCACATAGGCCAGAAACTGAATTTCCGGAATAGGCAAAAAGCCCTGCTGCGCCAGACCAATCGCCAGCCCAAGAATACTTTGCTCATCGAGCAGGGTATTAATCACCCTGTTGGCGCCAAAAGCATGGACCAAATGCTGTGATACGCCATAAACACCGCCTTTTTTGCCGACATCTTCGCCAAATAGCAGAGTTTGTGGATATTGCGCAAAGAGATCGTGCAGCGCCCAGTTTAACAGCTTGGCTAAATGCTGGCCTTTACCCAGGTTATGCTGATCATAGGCAAACAACGCCTGTCGCACAGCTGGCAGCGGCAATGGCGGTGTCGGTAAAGCGGGATAACTCGGCGCAATCGAAGCCATCACGGCGGCAGCGCTGGTCAGTTTGGGCCGGCTACTGGCCACGGCAGCAACGCGGGCAATTTGCGCCGCCAGCTGCTGCACACTTTGTAACAACGCGGCCTGCGATAAGATACCACGACTGAGTAGCATACCGCTGCTGGCTAATAACGGGTCCTGCTCCAGCTCGCTGTCAATTTGCTGCTTGCTGCGATAAGCCACTTCCGCATCGGCGCCGGCATGACCAAATAAGCGTACCGTCGATAAATGCAGCAGTGCCGGTGCGCGTTTGCTGCGGACATAGTGTGCGGCCGCCTTGGCGACGCGCAGTGTTTCGGCTAAATCACTGCCATCAGCAGCAAAGTAGCGCAGCTCTGGCCGCTCAGCCAGGCTTTGTTCGATCCAGCCTTGCGGTGTCGGGGTGGAAATCCCCAGGCCATTGTCTTCACAGACCAGCAAAATCGGCAGCGGCACATGCTGATAGGCCGCCCAACAGGCTGAGTTAATGGCGCCCTGTGCCGTCGAGTGGTTGGCCGAAGCATCACCAAAGCTACAGACCACTATCGCATCTTCCGGCCAGTTTCCGGGCTGGCCAAGCCGCTTACTAAGATCAATGGCAAAAGCAGTGCCGACCGCTTTCGGTAATTGCGAAGCAATGGTACTGGTTTGCGGCGGAATATTCAGTACCAGGCTACCCAGTACCTTATGCCGGCCGCCGGAGATCGGGTCTTCACTGGAAGCACAAAACGACAACAACATATCATACAGCGGTGTACTGCCGGGTAGCTGCTTGCTACGCTCAATAAAAAAGGCGCCGCTACGGTAATGTAAAAATGCCGGATCGCTCAGGCGCAGCGCAGCGGCCACCGCAGCATTAGCCTCATGGCCAGCACTGCCAATGGTATAAAAACTCTGGCCCTTGGCTTGCAGTAAGCGCGACTGTAAATCCAGCAGCCGGCTACAAAGCTGGCTGTGCCACAGCCGGTACAGCTCGCTATCGCTCAGGCTGTCCGGCCAGTGTGGTGTGGGTAAGGCGCCTTGTTCGATGCGCGCCAAAAACCCCTGCAACCAGGGGTGCAAGGCTTCGGTCATGCTGGCCTCCGGCTTAGCTAAAGGCTTGCAAGCCGGTCTGGGCGCGGCCCAGGATCAGCGCATGCACATCATGGGTACCTTCGTAGGTATTTACCGCCTCGAGGTTCATCACATGGCGAATAACATGGTATTCATCAGCAATGCCATTACCGCCGTGCATATCGCGGGCGATGCGGGCAATCTCCAATGCCTTACCACAGGAATTACGTTTAATCAGCGAAATGGTCTCGGGTGGCAGCAAACCGGCATCCATTAAGCGGCCGGCCTGTAAGCAGGCCAGTAAGCCAATGCTAATCTCGGTTTGCATATCGGCCAGTTTCTTTTGTACTAATTGGGTTTGCGCCAGCGGCCGGCCAAACTGGATCCGATCCAGCGTATATTGCCGCGCCGCATGCCAGCAGAACTCCGCCGCACCCAGTGCCCCCCAGGCAATGCCGTAACGGGCTTTATTCAGACAGCCAAAGGGGCCTTTCAGGCCACTGACATTAGGTAATAAGGCCTCTTCCGGCACGGCGACATTATCCATCACAATTTCACCGGTAATGGAGGCGCGCAGTGAGAACTTGCCGTCAATTTTTGGCGCCGACAAACCGGCCATGCCTTTTTCCAGCACAAAGCCGCGAATTTCACCGTCCAGCTTAGCCCAAACCACAAACACATCGGCGATCGGGCTATTGGTGATCCACATCTTGCTGCCGTTAAGCAGATAACCGCCGTCAATCCGTTTGGCGGTAGTGCGCATACTGGCCGGATCGGAGCCGGCATCCGGTTCGGTTAAACCAAAGCAGCCTACCCACTCACCGGTCGCCAGCCTGGGCAGATATTTCAGGCGCTGCGCTTCGGTACCGTATTCATGAATGGGATGCATCACCAGCGAGGATTGCACACTCATGGCGCTGCGATAACCGCTATCAACCCGCTCCACTTCGCGCGCGACCAGGCCATAGCTGACGTAGTTAACAGCTGAGCAGCCATATTTTTCCGGTAAGGTCGCGCCAAGCAAGCCGAGTTCGCCCAGCTCATTCATAATTTCACGGTGAAAATGTTCTTCGCGGTTGGCCATTAACACCCGGGTTTGTAAGCGTTCCTGACAATACTGATGGGCGGTATCGCGGATCAGCCGCTCTTCTTCGGTTAACAGTTGGGAGAATTGAAACGGATCTTGCCAATCAAATTGTGGACGCGCCATCTTACACCTCATTATGTCATGGGAAACGCCTGACATTCGCTGTAATAACCGACAGTTAACGCCAAAACGTCTTTCGATATTGCTCACTCTACTGCGGCCTGATATAAAGTTAAAATATATTAATTCTGTAGATGCTATAGCTTTTAACTATGGATATTCGCCAACTCAAATACTTTGTTGCGGTCTATGAGCAGCGCAGCATCAGCGCCGCGGCGCGCCAATGCTGTGTCGCCCAACCCTCGTTATCGGCGGCCCTGTTGCAGTTAGAGCAGGAGCTGGGAGTGAGTTTATTTCTGCGCCTGCCCAAAGGGGTTACCCCAACGGAGGAAGGCGATAAGCTGTATGGCCATGCCGGTAAGTTACTGGCTCAGCTGGCCTCGCTAAAAGCCTCGTTTCAGGCCCCGGCAGCGAAGGTACGCTTTCGCCTCGGTTTAATTCGCGCCTTAGGCGTCGAGCGGATGAGTGCGCTGCTGCGTGAATTTAGCCAGCAGGTACCGGGGCTGGAGTTACATCTGGTCGAGCCGGATGCGCCTTGCGACGCGCGGATTATTACCCCGGCGCAGCAACAAGGGGGTGAAGTATTACAACCGATCTGGCGTGACCGCTATTTATTGGCATTGCCACCGGCCTGGCCGCTCAGCCTGCAATCGCAGCTGACGCTGGACGATTTTCAGGACCTGCCACTGATTAAACGCACGCCCTGTGATGCCTGGGATTTACTGTATCCGCAGCTAAGCCGGCGCAATATTCAGCCGGCGATCCGTGCTGATATTCAAACCATAGAGTATGCGCTGGGCCTGGTGTCGGCCGGGGTGGGTTGTGCGCTGGTACCGGATTTTGACAGCTTACTGCAGCGTAGTGATGTGGCGTTAAAACCCATTGCTGGCCTGCAGCTGGAGCGCACCATTGCCCTGGCCTATCGCAGTGACAACGCCCATCCGGCCTTGCCGGTACTGCAGCAGCTTTGTAGCCAGAGTAGTGCGCTTTAACACTACACTTAGAAAGTTATCAGGACTTGCGACTTAAGATTTTACTGCCAGCGGCTTTAACCAACGCTCAGCAAACTGATCAGCTGGCACCGGCTTACCGAAGTAATAGCCTTGAGCACGGGCACAGCCGAGCTGCAACAGATAGGCCGCCTGCTCTGCCGTTTCCACCCCTTCGGCAATGGTTAGCATATCCAGACTTTTCGCCATCGCCAGAATGGTTTTTACCACCATATTATGATGGTGATCACCGGGGATATTATTGATAAAGGCGCGATCAATCTTTAGCGTGGAAGCGCGAAAACGGGTCAGATAAGCCAGCGAAGAGTAGCCAGTACCAAAATCATCAATGGCCCAGCTAAAGCCCATCGCTTCCAGCTCGGCCATTTGCCGCAGTGACTGCTCCGGATTACGCATAATCAACGATTCTGTCACTTCCAGTTCAATCTGGGTGGGCGCAATACCGCTGCTACAGACTGCAAAGTCACTGACTAATTGCTCATTATCGAGCTGGCGGGCCGAGACGTTGACCGATAACCGGCCCGGCAAACGATAGCCTTTTTGCTGCCACAGATTCAGCTGTCGGCAGGCAGTTTGCATTACCCAATTTCCCAACTCCGGCATCAGGCCACGCTCTTCGGCCAGCGGAATAAAGGTATCCGGACTGACCCAACCCCATTCATCGTCGTACCAACGGCAGAGTGCCTCCGCACCCGATAACTGGCCGCTCGCCAAATCCAGTTGTGGTTGATAGTTTAAACTGAGCTTGCCACTGCGTAGCGCCAGCATAAACTTTTCTAATACCTTTTGCCGTTCGCTAAGCGCCTGGCTCATTGAAGGCTCGAACACCTTTAAGCCACTACCACTGCTTTTTGCCTCGGCCAGTGCAATACTGGCAAAACGCAGCAATTCCGGGCCATTCAGCTCTTCGGCAGTGACCAGGGCGCAGCCCAGATTCACATTCAGCGCGAAATCTCTGCTGGCACAATGAAAGGGCCACATAAACAGCTTTTGTACCTGCCGGCACAGTTGCTCCAGCTCACGGACCGAATACACCGGGCTTAAGAGCGCAAATTGATCGGCAGAATAGCGCGCCAGGTAGCAGCTCTCTGGTAAATCATCGCGCATCCGCTTGGCGGCAGCAGTCAGGATTTCATCGCCCACTTTAAAACTAAAGAGATCGTTTAATTCTTTAAAGCGGCTGATATCAATCAGCGCTATGCCCAAACCGGCTCTGTTGCCATCGACTCTCGGCCAGTTTTGCAACTTTTCCAGCAAATGGGCACGATTTGGCAACTGGGTGACCGCATCACGATAGGTAAGTTTGCGAATAAAGCGCTCACTCTGGCTGCGCTCCAGCTCGGCACCGACCTGAGCTGCAGCGATACGCAATACCTCACGGCTGATATCCGGCCGCGGCAAAGCCTTGGCCGCCATAATGCTTAAGATACCCAGCTTTTGGCCACTGGTATTCAGAATAGGCATGCCAAGGTAACTTTCAACCCCCAGGTCTACCAGCAACTTATCGTCCGGAAACGCCTGACATACGCCCTGCTGATACAAACAGGGCTCCCGCTCTGGCACGGTTTCGCAGGGCGTCCCTTTTAGCGGGTAGCTGATATTATCCAGTAACTGTCCGTTGCCCCATAAGGCGATGGTGGTCGCCTCGGCGGCATTCAGTGTCGTATCAGCAATCAGACAGAATTCAACATCAAGCAGGTGGGCAATACGTTGTACCAAGGTGGGTAAAAAATCCGGATAACCGCTCTGCGTCAGCACATCAGCGAGTTGCCGGAACGTTTCCTCAGTACTGAGTGGGGGTGGCATCATCTTATCTAACGGCGAGCACAAGGTGACTCCATCTTAGATGGCCGGATGCAGCAAAGCAAGCGTCAGCTAAGGCCAATTAATTCAATACAATCAATCGGACAGACCTCAATGCAGGTCGGCTTTTCATAAAAGCCGACGCACTCGGTACAGCGCGCCGGGTCCACCTGATAATGCAGTGGCCCCATGCTAATGGCCTCGTTTGGGCACTCCGGCACGCACATATCGCAATTGATGCAACTTACCTCAATAACGGCCGTCATCTTAAGCAATCTCGGTCGCTAAATCGGCTGCTGCCGCACTGGCAACGGGTAGTTGTTTTAGCAACATCGCATGCTGCAATAGAACCTGTGCCGGCAGCTTTACCTTAAGCTGATAACAAGCACCGGGTGCCAGTAGTAAATCCTGATCCTGCTGATTACGCAGCGCCTGTAACCGAAAGCTTTGATTACCCTGAGGCGTCATTAGAATCAGCTGATCGCCAACCGCAAACTGGTTTTTGACCTCCAGTAAGGCAAAGCCTTCGCTATCCTGCTCAGCGATAAATTCGCCAACCAGTAACTGCTCACCGACACTGTGACTGGTATCGTAATTTTGCGTCTCCTGCGGCTTATGCCGACGTAAAAAGCCCTCAGTAAAACCACGGTTAGCCATGCCTTCCAATTCACTTAACAACTTGCTATCAAAAGCTTTGCCGGCAACGGCATCATCAATCGCCTTGCGATACACCTGAGCGGTACGGGCAACATAATAAGGTGACTTGGTACGGCCCTCAATTTTCAGGGAATGCACCCCCATAGCGGTTAACGCCGGCACATGCTCAACCGCGCGTAAGTCTTTTGAGTTCAGAATATAGGTGCCATGCCGATCTTCGTCGATGGTCATCAGTTCACCGGGCCGCCCTTGCTCTTCCAGCAGCGCCGGGGTACTGATCGGTTTAAACTGCCCGACTTCATCTTCTATTGCGGCATGCACCTGATAGGGCCAGCGGCAGGAGTTAGTGCAGGTGCCCTGATTCGGATCCCGCTTATTGATATAACCCGAGAGCAAACAACGCCCGGAATAGGCCATACAGAGCGCACCATGCACAAAGACCTCCAGCTCCATCTCTGGCACTTCGCGGCGAATTTCAGCAATTTCCTCGACAGATAATTCGCGTGACAGAATCACCCGCTCCACACCCTGCGTTTGCCAGAACTTTACCGCCGCCCAGTTAACAGTATTGGCCTGCACCGATAGATGTAATGGCTGCTCCGGGAAATGCTGCCGCAACAAATAAATCACACCAGGATCAGACACAATCAGCGCATCCGGCTTTAACGCCACCACCGGCTGCATATCGCGGACAAAGGTGGTCAACTTGCTGTTATGTGGTGCGATATTCACGACCACATAAAAGCGCTTACCCAAGGCATGGGCTTCGTTGATCCCTGTCTCCAGCGCCGCTAAGTCAAACTCATTATTGCGTACCCGCAAACTATAGCGAGGCTGGCCGGCGTAAACGGCATCGGCACCGTAAGCAAAGGCCAGTCGCATCGCTTTTAAGCTACCGGCAGGAGACAAGAGTTCAGGTTTAAACATAGGCTGGGTCTCAATCAAGATCTGGGGCGCCGATTTTAACCGGCTATTTGCACCTTGCATTGATCCAGCGCAAGCTTCACCAGCTGACTAAATCACACTTTCTTCATATACTGGTCGGTCCAACCAGCGCGCTCACTTCTTAAGCAACCTTGTTCCAGATCAAGATACGTCCGACCTATACTTTTATACTAGCCACCATCTTACCGCGACGTTGAGAACCCCATGTCTGAGCTGTTACTGGGAACTGAAAATACCGAAGCCGAACCTACCCTGGCCGAACTGATTAAAAAGCCATTACTAACCTGCCCGCCTGACACCAGCTTACAGCAGGCAGCTAAGCTAATGCGCAGCCATAACGTCAGTTGCATCCTGGTGGAAGAGCAAGGTCAAATTACCGGTATCTGGTCAGAAGCCGATACCCGCAAGCTGGATTTTGCCGGCAGTAAACCTGCTGACATCAAAGTAGGATCAGTGATGTCATCACCAGTGATCAGTGCCAGTGGCCTGACGCGCTTAAGTGGTGCTGCCAGTCTGATGCTAAACCATAATATCCGGCGCCTGCTGGTGGTCGATAATCAGCAAAAGCCGCTTGGGCTGCTAACCCAGAGTGATATTATCCGCCAGCAAAAGATTGAGTTTTACCTGCGGTTTCGCGAAGTAGGCAGTTGTATTGATAAAGCGCCACTGCATCTGGCGGCGGCCTTACCGCTGGCTGAAGCCGTGGCCGCTATGCGCCATTTTGCGACTGATGCAGCTATTGTCTGCTTTGCGGCCGATGACTATGGGCTGGTAACAGAACGTGATTTGGTACGCTTACTGGCAGAGGATTGCGCAGTAAAGTCGATCGGTGAGCTGGCAAGCCGGCCGCTACTAACGGTTGCGCCAGACCTGACGTTACTACAGGCGGTGGAGCTGTTAACCGAGCACGGCATTCGCCATCTGGGTGTCGCCAAAGATGACAATATCTGTGGCTTGTTATCCTTTAGTGATATTTTGCGCAATGTCGAATATGCCTATATTGAACAGCTAAAAACGGCACTACGCGATCGCGATAATGCGCTACGTACCTCGGCCGATTATTTACGGCTGGCACATAAGGTGATTGATGCCTCCATGGACGGCATTATGATCACTGACCAACATGGTTTTATCCAATCTGTTAACCCCAGCTTTAGCAAACTTACCGGTTACAGTCAGGAAGAAGCAATAGGCCAAACCCCGCGTCTGCTGAGCTCCGGTTTACATACCGCAGATTTTTACCGCCGGATGTGGCAAACCCTACTCGAACAAGGCCACTGGCAGGGTGAGATCTGGAATAAACGCAAAAACGGTGAGCTCTACCCACAGTGGCTAAGCATTACTGCCATTCGCGCTGAAGATGGCCGGATTACCCAGTATGCGTCTATCTTCAGTGATATTACCGAGCGCAAACAGCAGGAAGAGAAAATCCATCAACTGGCTTATATGGATGAACTTACCGGCTTGGCGAACCGGCGGATGTTTTTCGATCGGCTGCAACTGGCACTGGCCAATGCCCATCGCCATCAACACACGCTGGCGGTGATGTTTCTGGATTTAGACTTGTTTAAACGGATTAACGATACGCTGGGGCATCTGGCCGGCGATCAGGCGTTAAAAGAGGTGGCGCGGCGCTTGCAGGCCACGGTGCGCGAGGGAGAATCAGTCGCCCGTATTGGCGGCGATGAATTTACCATTCTGATCCCGGAAGTCAGCGGTGTCAAATCGCTGGAGAACCTGGCACAGCGGCTGATTTCACAGTTTGAGCGGCCGGTGCAGCTGCTGGAGCAGGAGTTCTTTTTAACCACCAGTATTGGCATCAGTGTCTATCCGAAAGATGGCCACAATGCCGAACTGTTAGTCAAACATGCCGATGTCGCCATGTATCAGGCGAAAAGCGCCGGCCGTAATCAGTTTAGTTTTTATCAGGCCAGCAGCAGCTTACAGAATGAAGAAGAGCTAAAGCTGGAGCAAGCGCTGCGCCTGGCGCTGCGTCAACAACTGCTGCAGGTCTATTATCAACCCAAATTTGCGTTACAGAGCGGCGATATTATCGGTCTGGAAGCGCTGGTGCGCTGGCAGGATGCGGAGCTGGGGATGATTTCACCGGCACTGTTTATTCCGCTGGCGGAAAAACTTGGGCTAATTCATCAATTGGGCGAACAGGTATTACGTCAGGTTTGTCATCAACTGAGGCGCTGGGGTGAGCGGGCGCTGCCGGTGGCAGTTAATATTTCGGCATTACAGCTGGCGGAAAGCGATTTTCTGCCCCGGCTACGGGCAATTTTGCAGCAAACTGATATCAACGCGTCCCTGCTGGAGCTGGAGCTAACCGAAAGCTGCTTAATTCCGGAGCACGCGGACTATACGCTAGGTGTACTAACGGAACTTAAAGCTCTGGGTTTACGCTTATCAATTGACGACTTTGGTACCGGTTACTCGTCGCTGTCCTATCTGCGCCGCTTACCGCTGGATGCGCTAAAAATTGACCGCAGCTTTATCCGCGATTTACCGCAAAGTGAGAGTGATAGTCAGATCACCCTGGCCATTATCGCCATGGCCAAGGCACTGGGCTTAGAAGTCATTGCCGAAGGTATCGAGCAGCAGGCGCAACGGGATTTTCTGCTGGCGGCCGGCTGCGACACCGGTCAGGGTTTTCTGGTTTCGCCGGCAGTACCGGCTGCGGAGCTAACGCTATTCTTAGCGAAGTGTAACAATACGGCTGAATGCTAATCGCCTACCCCCAAAGGGGTAGCCAAACGCTCCTTCATGGCAATAACAAAAGCTGCGTTACTCCTTTAAGCTTATTACACAACGCCGAAGCCACCGGCTCTAACCCTGCCTGCAGGTATGAACGGTGTGCCGTGGTAATAATACCACCGGGTGTGGCGGGAAACGGCCTCACCTCCCAACCTGGAAAGGTGTCATTAGTATGCTTATTGATGCGTATCAGCGCCGTTTTACCTATTTACGGCTCTCCGTTACCGAAAGTTGTAACTTTCGCTGCACTTACTGCCTGCCCGACGGCACCGATTGCGACTCCCGGGCCGGCGAGCTGACACTGCCGGAAATCCGCCGCCTGGTTACTGCCTTTGCCCGCCTCGGCACCCGCAAAGTGCGGATCACCGGTGGTGAACCTTCACTCCGTAAAGACCTAACAGAAATTATCGCCACCTGTAAGGCCGTACCCGGTATCGAAAAAGTGGCACTGACGACAAATGGCTACCGCTTAAAGCGTGATGTCGCTGCCTGGCAAGCTGCAGGGTTGGATGCAGTTAATGTCAGTATCGATAGCCTGGACGCGGCAACCTTTCATCTGGTCACAGGCCAGGACAAACTGGCCGACATTCTGGCCGGTGTCGCCGCAGCCAAAGCCGTTGGCATTAAGCAAGTCAAAATCAATACGGTGCTGTTAAAGCAGCATAATGCGTTGGCGTTGCCGGATTTTCTTAGCTTTGTAAAACAGCAGGACGTGTCGCTGCGCTTTATCGAGCTGATGCGCACCAATGACAACCTCAACTTCTATCAGCGACAGCATTTAAGCGGCGCCAGCATTCAGCAGCAGTTGGAAACCCAAGGCTGGCAGTTACTGCCAAAAGGCCTGAGTGATGGCCCGGCGCTGGAATATGCTCATCCGCACTATCAGGGCCGCATCGGCCTGATTATGCCCTACAGCAAAGATTTCTGTGCCGATTGCAATCGCCTGCGGGTGTCCAGCAAAGGCCAGTTATATCTGTGCCTGTTTACCGACAGCTATCAGGATCTACGCAGCTTGCTACAAAGTGAGCACAGTGCGCCCCTGGAGCGCTTTCTGCAGCAAGCAGTAGCCGGTAAAGCCGAGAGCCATCAACTGCAACAGCAGCACAGTGGCAGCACCCGGCATTTAGCGCAAATTGGCGGCTAACACGCGTTTTTGACACTAGACTAGCGGAGTAACTGATGTCATTTAGCGCCCTGATTTTAGCCGGCGGTCAATCCCGTCGGATGGGACAGGATAAAGCCGAGCTGCGCCTGGGTAAGCTAAGCTTGCTGCAACATATGCAGCAACTGGCGCAGCAAGCCGGCGCCAGCCAGATTCTGCTTAGCCGCAATCAGCCCGGCACCACTTATATTCAGGATCTCCGGCCTGGTCAGGGGCCACTGGCCGGTATCGCTGCCGCCCTGCCTTACTGTACGGAGCCGGTGTTGCTGGTACTGCCGATAGATTTACCGCTGCTTAGCGCCAGCAGCCTGCAACTATTAGTGCCCGGTGACAACGAACAAGCGGTCTGTTTTCGCGATTGGCCGCTGCCACTGGCGCTGCGCCCCGACCCCAAGCTGGCGCTCCTGATCGAACAGCAGCTGGATGCCGGTGAACGCTCAGTTAAAGCCCTGCTGGCAAAACTGCACTGCACAGTACGTCCGGCGCCTGCGGCTGAACTATTTAATACCAATACCCCGGCAGAGTGGCAGCAGTGCCTGAGCACACTGCAGCAGGCTGCCGTTTTGGAGGAACCATGCCATGACTAAAACTGCGCGGCAATTTTATCCGCTACAACTGGCGGTATTGACCGTCTCCGACAGCCGTACAGCGGAAAATGACAGCAGCGGCGATCTGCTGTGTCAGCTGTTAACTCAGGCCGGTCATCAACTGACAGAGCGTGCGGTACTGCCTAATAACCTCTATCAGCTGCGCGCCTTGCTTAGCCGCTGGATCGCCAGCGCTGAGGTGCAGGTAATACTGATTAATGGCGGTACTGGTTACGCCGCCGATAATTGCACCGTTGCTGCTGTCACACCGTTATTGGATCAAAGGGTGCCGGGCTTTGGCGAGCTATTCCGGCAATTATCCTGGCAGCAACTCGGCTCAGCGGCGATGCAATCCGGTGCTTTGGCTGGGCTGGCCAATGGCACCTTAGTGTTTGCAATGCCGGGCTCAGGCTCCGCCTGCACCCTGGCGATGCAACAACTGATTTTGCCACAGCTGGATGGCCATACCGGCCCCTGTAATTTTATTCCACACCTGAAAAATAGCCCGGCCAGCGGCTGTACTACTGCGGAGACTCGCGTATGAACACCCTGACCCATCTCGATCAACAAGGCGCAGCTGCCATGGTGGATATTAGCTCTAAAGCCGACAGCCAACGCCTGGCCCGCGCCGGGGCCCTGGTGCAAACCCGCCCCGAGGTAATTCTGCTGATTGAACAGGCGCTGCTGAAAAAAGGCGATGTGCTGGCCACCGCCCGCATCGCCGGCATTATGGCGGCCAAAAAAACCAGCGACCTGATCCCGCTCTGTCATCCGCTGCTGTTAAGCAAAGTCAGTGTCGATTTTCAGCTGGATGCAGCCGCCGGCCAGATCCGCATCGAAGCCAGCTGTCAGCTTAGCGGCAGTACCGGGGTCGAGATGGAAGCCCTGACCGCCGCCAGTGTCGCCGCCCTGACGATTTACGATATGTGTAAAGCGGTAGATAAAGCTATGACCATTAGTGATATTCGTTTGTTGGAGAAAACCGGCGGTAAATCCGGCCATTATCATTATCAGTCAGCATGGGAGCCTAGCGATGCTTAAGATCTTATTTTTTGCGGCCCTGCGGGAGCGCTTAGGCTGTGCCAGTACCAACCTGGATCTGCAGGGGCAAGTGCTGACCGCGCGTGACGTCCTAAACCAGCTCGCCAGCCAGTCAACGCAATGGCAACCCCATCTGGCTGACACCGACCTGCTGTGCGCGGTTAATCAGCAGCTGGTACCCCTGTCTCATCCGGTGACGGCGGGTGATGAACTGGCGTTTTTCCCACCGGTGACCGGAGGTTAAGATGTCCCTGAGGATAGTGGTGCAACAACAGGATTTTGCGGTGGCCAGCGAATATGAACGCTTACGGCAAGATGCCCGCTGCGGCGCCGTCGTCACTTTTACGGGTCTGGTAAGGGAGCTGGCTGAGGCAGAGCTGCTAAGCATGACACTGGAACATTATCCGGGCATGACCGAGCAGGCGTTAACCCAGATCGCAACCGAGGCGCAGCAGCGCTGGCAACTGGGCGCGGTCAGCATTATCCATCGGATCGGTACCCTGTTACCCAACGAGCAAATCGTGTTTGTCGGCGTCGCCAGTGCGCATCGGGCTGCCGGCTTTGCGGCTGGCGAATTTATTATGGATTACCTGAAAAACCGCGCACCGTTCTGGAAAAAAGAACACACGTCCAGCGGCGAATACTGGGTTGCGGCGAAAGTCAGCGATCAAGCCGCATTAAAGCGCTGGCAATAAGCTGTATGCTAAAACCATGACGAGGGCAAACTGATGCAGCTGATGTTCCGCTTTATCCTAACCCTGCTCTGCTGGATATGGGCAACCCCTGTCAGCGCGGCAGAGCAGCCAACTACTGAACCACTGCGTATCGCCGTGGCGGCTAACTTTCACGGTACCCTGCAACAACTGATTAGCCGCTATCAGCAACAACAGTCACAGACCTTTTTACTCAGCGCCGGCTCCTCCGGCGCGCTCTACACCCAAATCCGGCAGGATGCGCCCTTTCATCTGTTTTTTTCAGCAGATAGTGAGCGGCCGGCAAGCCTGGAACAGGCCGGGCTCACCCGGTCCGGCTCACGTTTTACTTATGCCGAAGGCGTGCTGGTACTCTGGTCTGCCGATCCGACACTGATCGATGCCAGGGCCAGTATACTGTTTAGTCAGCACTTCCGGCATCTGAGCATGGCAGAACCGCGCCACGCGCCCTATGGTCTGGCGGCACAACAAGTGCTGACTGCACTGGAACTGTGGCAACCGCTGGCACAACAACAAAAATTGGTGCGGGCCCAGTCGATTGCTCAAGCCTATGGTCAGATTGCCTCTGGTGCCGCAACGTTGGGGTTTGTCGCGCTGGCGCAGCTTAAAGACAGTGCCGGTCAAATCAGCGGCTCTTATTGGTTGCCGCCGGCAGAACTATACCAACCGATAATCCAACAAGCGGTGATCCTGAACCGTGCAGCAGCCGATCCACAACTGCTGGCCGCCGCCGAACACTTTGTTACCTGGCTACAAAGCGTTGAAGCCGTTGCCATTATCGAAGCTGCCGGCTACCGTGTTACTAAAACGGCACACTAACGCTTCGGGGAGTAACCAATGCTATCAGCCGATGATCTCAGTGCTTTATGGGTTACCTTTAAACTGGCACTGATCAGCACCGGCCTGTTGTTAGCGCTCTGTACGCCGCTGGCCTGGTGGCTGGCGCACACCCGCTGGCGGGGTCGAAGCATCATTGAAGCGATGATTATGCTGCCGCTGGTGCTGCCACCGACAGTATTGGGCTTTTATCTGTTGTTGCTACTTGGCCCCCATGGCTGGGTTGGCGGCAGCTTGCAAGCCATGGGCTTTAACCATCTGGCTTTTACCTTCAGCGGGCTGGTCATCGGGTCGATGATCTATTCACTGCCATTTGTGATGCAGCCGCTGACTGCAGCGTTTCAGGCAGCAGGTGGCCGGATGCTGGAAGTGGCCGCCACCTTAAGGGCATCTCCGCTGGATCGCTTTCTATACGTGGTGTTGCCATTATCACGGCGGGGGTTTCTCACCGCTGCCGTGTTATCCTTTGCCCATTCCCTCGGCGAATTTGGTGTCATTATTATGATTGGCGGTAATATTCCGGGTCAGACTCAGGTTGCTTCTATTGCCATCTACAACCATGTTGAGGCGATGGACTACGCCGCCGCCCATACTCTGGCTGCCATTCTGGTGGCATTGTCCTTTGCTTTGCTGCTGCTGGTATACGGGCTTAACCGTAAATTTAAAGTGGTGAGTATCGCATGAGTATTGAAGCCAGGCTGCAACTGCGACAGGGCAATTTTGAACTGGACGTGACGCTTGATCTGCCCGGCAGCGGTGTGAGTGCGCTGTTTGGCCGTTCCGGCTCCGGCAAAACGACTATTCTGCGATGTCTGGCCGGGCTGGAACGGCATGCCGGCATCGATCTGCGGGTCAATGGAGAAATCTGGCAAAGTCAGCAACACTTTGTGCCGGTACATCAGCGCCCGCTGGGTTATGTCTTTCAGGAAGCCAGTTTATTTCCGCATCTGACGGTCGCTAAAAATCTTGAGTTTGGCTATCGCCGCCTGCCCCCCGCCCAGCGCAAGGTCGCACTGGACGAAACCATCAGCCTGATGGGGCTGGAAACACTGCTCGCACGCTACCCGCAACAACTGTCAGGCGGACAACGGCAACGGGTAGCGATGGCGCGTGCCCTGCTAACCAGCCCACGCTTACTGCTGATGGATGAACCGATGGCGGCTCTGGATCAGCGCAGCAAAGCGGAAATTCTGCCTTATCTGGAACGTCTGCACCAGCATCTGGCTATTCCAATCATTTATGTCAGCCACGCCATCCATGAAGTCTGCCGGCTGGCCGATTATCTGGTGTTACTGGAACAAGGCAAGGTTCAGGCGCAGGGGCCATTGCAACAACTGCTGACCCAACCCGACTTACCACTGGCGCAGGATGCCGATGCCGCCTCGATGCTACTTGCCACCGTATTGCAGCATACCGCTGATGAAATGAGTGAATTACAGCTGCCTGATGGCCAGCGGCTCCTGATTTCACGCTTGCAACTGGACGAGGGCCAAAATGTCCGTACCCGGATCCTGGCCCGTGACGTGGCAATCAGTCTGGTACAACCGCAATTTTCCAGCGTGAATAATTGCTTAAGGGTAGAACTGGAACAGATTGAGGCCGATCCTCATCCGGGGCATCAACTGTTAGTACTGCGTTTGGCCGGACAACCCTTATTGGCCAGGTTAAGCCGCCGCTCCGTCAGTCGCTTGCAATTACAACCCGGCCAACAGCTGTTTGCCCAAATTAAAGCGGTGGCGCTGGATTAAGCACTATTGCAGCAGCTTCCCAAAAGGCTGAATAGTCACCATTTCGCCGCTAGCGATACTGCCACTCTGTTGCGGCAGCACAATATAGCAATTGGCATTGGCGATGGAGCTAAGCATACCTGAGCTTTGGCTGCCCAAGGTTTTTACGAACAGCCCGTCGGCAGTGGCCCAATAGTAACCACGCTGATAATCGGCGCGACCTGGCTGTTTTTTTAAGGAGACCGTCGTCACTGCTGTGAGTTGGTTGGCTGGCGAGACAGTAGCACCGGCCAGTTTTTGTAGCACCGGCTGCACCAGTTGATCCAGCGTCACCACAGCCGCCACCGGATTACCGGGCAAACCAAAAAACCAACAGTTTTCCAATTTACCAAAGGCAAAAGGTTTACCGGGTTTAATCGCCACTTTCCAGAAATTCACCTGGCCCAGTTCAGACAGCATTTGCCGCGTATAGTCGGCATCGCCAACCGAGACGCCGGCACTGGTAATCAGCGCATCAGCCTCCTGCATTGCCCGTTGAAAGGCCTGGCGGATCGCCTCTGGCTGATCCGGCAATAAGCCCAGATCCAACACCTCGCCCCCAAGACGTTGCAGCATGGCGCGCAATACTACGCGGTTGCTGTCATAGATATGACCTTCCGGTAACGGCTGTCCCGGTAACACCAGTTCATCACCGGTGGAGAAGATGCCAATCTTAAGCTTACGCCTGACCGCTACATCTGCAATACCCAGCGACGCCAATAAGCCTAATTGTGGCGCCGTTAACCGGCAACCGGCACTGAGCACCTGCTGCCCATTTTTTAGATCTTCGCCAGCTTTGCGCACATTTTCACCCACTTTCGGCACAAAATCTGCGATAACTTTGCCATCTTGCAGCCGTACCTGCTCCTGCATAATCACCGTATCGGCACCCGCTGGCATTACAGCACCGGTCATAATCCGCACGCAGCTTTGTGGCGCTAACGCAGCAGTAAAGGCATGGCCGGCCAGTGCTGAACCTTGTAGCGTTAGTGCTTGCCCGGCTTTAACCTCCGCCGCCCGCACCGCATAACCATCCATCGCTGAGTTGTCGTAGCCCGGCACGTCAAAACTGGCCAGCACCGGCTCTGCCAATACCCGGTCCAGCGCCTGCGCCAGTGGCACCTGCTCAGTCTCACTAACGGCGCTGACCTGTGCCAACATCTGCGCCAGGGCATCCGCCACTGGCAGCAAAGCTCCTGCTGTCATAACTTGCCGCCCTGCTGATTGACCATCCACACTGCCGCTTCCACCCGGGAGCGCAAACCGAGTTTTTTCAGCAGATGTTTAACATGTACCTTCACAGTGCCATCAGAGATATTCAGTTCGCGGGCAATCACTTTATTGCTCATTCCTTTGGCAATCAGATGCAAAATTTCATATTCGCGGTTAGTTAAACTGTTTAGCTCTGCCGGCGTTTTTGCCTGCGGCCGGCGCAAGGCAGTGGCCAGCACCTGGGTAATGGCTTCACTTAACACCATTTTGCCGTCCAGCGCTTTTTTAATTTGATCCAGTAACACTTCCGGATCGGTATCTTTTAACAAATAGCCATCGGCGCCATTACTGATGGCTTTGACAATATCTTCATCGGCATCCGATACCGTCAGCATCACGATGCGGGACGTCACGCCTTCATCACGCATCCGTTTTAAGGTTTCCAGCCCATCCATACCTTGCATATTCAGATCAAGAATAATCAAATCCGGATCCAGCTCAGCCGCCAGTTTAATTGCATCCTGACCATTACTGGCTTCCGCTATCACCTCTAATTCGTCTTCTAACGCCAGCAACTGCTTTAAGCCTTTGCGTAATAATGGATGATCATCAACCAGCATCACGCTGGATTTTTGCTCTGACATAACCTGCTCCTGACTGCCTGTCTCGTGGCTTTACCCATATTAGCTTAGATCTATGCTGCGGATACTTTGATATAAATCATGTTAGCCGCCGCTACCTATTTTGGCCGCTAGAGTTCTGCGGGCAGGCAACGCAACACTAAGCAGCATTATCTTATTGAAAATATTTGATAATTGCAGCCCTAATCCTTGCAACTACCACTTTAGTGATACCTCGTCTTAGCTGACCCACGCCTTTGGCTAACTCCTTAGATACATTGTGCCCCCCGCCATTGCCAATCAGACTTGCAGCAGTAAGCACTCTGCCAAGACAACAGGAGTTACCAGATGTCTGATTTAAAAAAATGGCAGCCAGAAGACGAGAATTTCTGGCAACAAAGCGGGCGTGGCATCGCTACCCGCAATCTATGGATCTCTATACCCAGCCTGCTCTGCGGGTTCGCGGTCTGGATGATGTGGAGCATCATTAGTGTTCAGATGCTAAATCTTGGGTTTCCGTATTCCGCCTCGGAGCTCTTTACCCTGGCAGCAATCGCTGGTTTAAGTGGCGCGACCTTGCGCATTCCGGCCAGCTTCTTTGTCCGGCTCTGTGGTGGGCGCTATACCATTTTCCTTACCACCAGCTTATTGATGATCCCAGCGTTTGGCACCGGCATCGCATTACAGGATCCCAATACACCGTTCTGGGTGTTTCAGTTGATGGCCTTATTGTCCGGCATCGGTGGTGGTAACTTTGCCGCTTCAATGTCGAATATCAGCTTCTTCTTCCCGAAAAAACAGCAAGGTTTAGCGCTGGGCATGAATGCCGGCTTGGGTAACTTTGGTGTCACGACCATGCAGATCCTGATCCCGCTATTTATGACCTTTGGTGCCTTTACCCTGGTCGGTGGCGGTGAGCCAATGATCCTGCAAAAGGCCAGTGGTACCCTGATTGGGAGTATCCCGGCTGGAAGTGAAACCTGGATCCAGAATGGCGGTTTCTTATGGCTATTGCTGTTAATCCCGCTGGCCTTTGCCATCTGGTTTGGCATGAATAATATCAATACTGAAGAGGTAACACCTAAGCTACCGAGCGCCGTCGGTTCCTTCTCCATTCAGCTGGCGATGTATGGCATTGGCTTGATCGCCTCGGTAATTGGTTTATGGCTGATTCTACCGGCCAGTGCCAATGGCTCTGGCTTTAGTATTCCGAAAGAACTGGTATTAGTGCTGGTACCAATGGCCACAGTACTGGCGCTGAAAGTATTGCCTGGCGCCATCCGTGCCAGTCTGGACCGGCAGTATAAGATTTTCAATAATAAGCACACCTGGGTCATGAGCATTCTGTATGTCATGACCTTTGGTTCCTTTATCGGTTTTGCCGCCGCGCTGCCGTTGTCGATCCAGGTGATCTTTGGCTACAGCCACCTGATGGTAGATGGCGTGATGACCCACAACACTCCAAATCCGAATGGTCCCAGCGCCCTGACCTATGCCTGGATCGCCCCCTTTATCGGCGCCTTAATCCGGCCAGTGGGTGGTTGGATCTCAGACCGTTTAGGTGGTGCTCTGGTTACCCAGATCTGTGCCGTGGTGATGGTACTGGCAGCCTTAGGTGCCGCCTTCTTTATGCAGCAGGCTTATCAATCGGCAACACCAGAGCAGTACTTTATGCCGTTCTTCCTGATTTTCCTGCTATTGTTTGCCGCCAGCGGCATTGGTAATGCGTCAACCTTTAAAACCATTGCCGTGGTGTTTCCAAAAGAACAAGCCGGGCCGGTGCTGGGCTGGACCTCTGCCGTCGCCGCCTACGGTGCTTTCTATATTCCACAGGTATTTGGTGAGCAGATCAAAGCCGCAACCCCGGAATATGCGATGATCGGCTTTGCCATCTTCTATGCGCTGTGTCTGGTATTAAACTGGTTCTTCTACCTGCGGAAAAGCGGCGAGTTTTATAACCCTTAAGCTTGTCTGCGAGCATGCAAGGCGCAGCCCTCAACAGGGCTGCGCTTTTTTTCAGGCTGTTTTCGGTTGCTGCAGGTATTCCGGTAAGAAGCGGAAATAAACACCGGTTCCTCCCTCTGCTCGGCGCCGGATTTGGATCTCACCAGTCAGATGTTTGCTTCGTTCCTGAATAATGGCTAAACCATAATGATTAAGTTTTTCGGCTTTATCCGGGATCCCGACACCGTCATCCTCCACCGCCAGTAAAATATACTTTTGCCCATCCTGCTGCAGGCTAATGGTCAGGTTCTGCCCCTGACTGTGGTGCACCGCATTCTGGCTGGCTTCGCGGATAATCTGCAGTAAATGAATTTCCTCATGCGGCGCCAGCGGAATATTACTTAACTGATAGTCGAGCCGGATTTGCAGCTCCGACTGCTCAGTCAACTGCTGTACCGTCGTTTGCAGTGCACTCAGTAAACCAGCGCCGTCGACTTTTAAACGGAACGTGGTTAACAGCTCACGTAACTGCCGGTACGCAGCATCAAGGCCGCTTTTCAGTTCGGCCGACACATCCTGCATCACCACCGCATCCTGTTTGGCAATGGCTTTATTTAACCGGGTAACCTGAATTTTCAGGTAGGACAGCGCCTGCGCCAGAGAATCGTGCAGCTCGCGGGCAATCACTGTCCGTTCCTGCATCAATGCCAAGCGCCTGACCTGTTCTTCTTCAGATTTTAAACTCAGCGCCAGCGCCAACTGATCGGCAATCGCCGTCACCAGCCGTTGCTGCCACAGTAATAATGACTGTCCGGGTTGCAGCCGCACGACCAGCACCCCATATTGAGTGCGGTCACGTTGCAACACAAAGTTATGCATCTGGCAATCTGCACGCAATGGTTGCTCGCTACTCAGGCAGTCGGCGCAATTTTCGGCAGCGCAGGGATCCTGGCCATCCGCCGCCTGAACCTGTAAATACGGCTGATTACCCTGTGCCGTAAATAAACACAGTTCGATGTCGCTCAAGTTAGTGATATGACGCAGCTCGCTGATAATTTCAGAAAAGTCATGATATTCAGTAGTATGTTCACTGATCCGCTGCGCGGTGTTATATAAAAACTTCAGCGTGGTATTGGTCTGAGTCAGCTCAGCTGTTTGCTCTTCCACCCGCTTTTCCAGATTGCCATACATATAGCCGATGGCCGTATTCATCTTATTAAAACTGGTCGCCAGCATGCCCAGTTCGTCCGGATGCTGCGGCGTAATCCGATGGGTAAAATCGCCCTGTGCAATACGGCGGGCGCCACGGATCAGCTCTTGCAGTGGCTCCTCAACCATCACTTTTAACCAGTACATCACAATAATCGACAGCAAAATCGTCGCCAGTACCGCTATCACTTGCACCGAGCGAAAGGTTTTTACCTTGGCCTCAGCATCGTGCTGAATGACCATCACCAACTCATCTAACAAGCGTACCTGCTCCGCCAGCTGCTGTTCCAGTAGCGACAAGGCCGGGCTATTGCCGAGCTGCGGCGCCAGTTGCAACCAATGCTGTTGTGCCGTTTGGTACTTCTCTGAGATCTCTGGTTGGTTTAAAAAGCGTTTAAATACCGGATGCTGCCAGCTATTGGAGAATTGCTGTAACGCCTGCTGCAGTTTTTGCTGATCCTGCTGCTGATGTAACCAGGCCAGCCGGTAGCTTTGCATCCGCAGCGAACCGGCGACATTAATCGCATGCGCATCACTATCCGCCCGATCCGATAACCAGTAAGACACCATCATGGTACCGAGCGCCAGGGTCACAATACAGGCCAGCGCAATATTAATCCGGGTAACAATTGAAAAGGTTCGCATCTGATACTCCTACCGCTGTCTGCACTAAGCTTAACCCGCCTGCGTCTTTCCTGCAGAAAAATCCACTTGCCTATTGGCTGGGGATACTTGGGCTACCCCCTTTTCCCCAGCCAGAGAGCCCCTTAAGACAAAGTGAGTAGGCCCGCTCAGTCAAGGCTTGTATTTTCAAGCATTTAACCAATAACCACACTACCACCTTTGGGGTATTTTTCTTAATTTTCAGCAATTTAGACGCATGGCAACCTTGATCTGAATCAAGCAGAATTAGGCGGTAGTTTCTATAGTGTGCTTACTGAAAAAGCAAAAACGCTGTTCATGCAGGACAGGACCAGGAGTCAAGTATGAGTCATCTGTTAGATAAACTGCGGTTTTTTAAGACCCGCAAAACCCCCTTTGCCAATGGCCACGGGGTGACCACCAATGAAGACCGGACCTGGGAACAGGGTTACCGGCAGCGCTGGCAGCACGATAAGGTGGTGCGCTCGACACACGGCGTAAACTGTACCGGCTCCTGTAGCTGGAAAATCTATGTTAAAGATGGCCTGGTGACCTGGGAAACCCAGCAAACCGACTATCCGCGTACCCGTCCGGATCTACCAAACCATGAACCGCGCGGCTGTCCGCGTGGTGCCAGCTATTCCTGGTATATCTATAGTGCCAACCGCCTGAAATATCCGAAAGTGCGGCAGCAACTGATGAAGCTGTGGCGTGAAGCCCGGGTGCAGCATAAAGATCCGGTGAAAGCCTGGGAATCTATTGTCAGTGATCCGCTAAAAGCCAAAAGCTACAAAGAACGCCGCGGTTTGGGCGGCTTTGTCCGTGCCAGCTGGGATGAGGTAAACGAGCTGATTGCCGCTTCTAACGTTTACACCACTAAAACCTATGGTCCTGACCGGGTGACCGGTTTCTCGCCGATCCCAGCAATGTCGATGGTGTCCTACGCCGCCGGTGCCCGTTACCTGTCACTGATTGGCGGTAACTGTTTAAGCTTTTACGACTGGTACTGCGACTTACCCCCAGCCTCACCGCAAATTTGGGGCGAGCAAACTGACGTACCGGAATCCGCCGACTGGTATAACTCGAATTACATTATTGTTTGGGGCTCGAATGTGCCGCAAACCCGCACCCCGGATGCGCACTTCTTAACTGAAGTTCGCTACAAGGGTACCAAGACCTGTGTTATCACCTCGGACTACTCGGAAGCCTCTAAGTTTGGTGATACCTGGTTAGCACCGCGTCAGGGTACTGACGCGGCACTGGCCATGGCCTTTGGCCATGTGATTTTAAAAGAATTCCATGTTGATAACCCGAGTGCTTACTTTACTGACTACGTGCGTCGTACTACCGATATGCCGATGTTGGTAATGTTAGAGGAGCAAAACGGGGTGCTAACCACCGGCCGCTTCCTGCGCGCGGCCGATCTGGTGAATAACCTGGGGGAAGACAATAACCCGGACTGGAAAACCATTGCTGTTAACAAAGATGGTCGCCTGACCAGCCCAAATGGTGCCATTGGTTATCGTTGGGGCCAGGCCGGCAAATGGAACCTGGAGCAAAAAGACAAAGACGGTGAGCTGGAGCTGCAGCTGAGTTTAAAAGACAACCGCGACGAGCTGGTGGATGTTGGCTTCCCGTATTTTGGTGGTGCACCACACGAGTACCAGTACTTCCAGCATACCGATCATGCTGATGTACAAATGCGCAAAATTCCTGCCAAACGCGTCGAGCTGGCCAGTGGCGGTACCGCGCTGGTCGCTACCGTATTTGACCTGATGCTGGCGCAATATGGTGTGGATAATGGTATTGGTGATGAAAGCCGGGCGAAATCCTATACCGATAACGTGCCTTACACCCCGGGCTGGCAAGAAGCTATTACCGGCGTGAAGCCGGATGATGTGATTCGGGTCGCGCGTGAGTTTGCCCGTAATGCCGATAAAACCCGAGGCCGCTCGATGGTCATCGTCGGCGCCGCGCTGAACCACTGGTACCACATGGATATGAACTACCGTGGCCTGATCAATATGCTGATGATGTGTGGCTGTATCGGTCAAAGTGGCGGCGGCTGGGCGCACTATGTCGGTCAGGAAAAACTACGGCCACAAACCGGCTGGACCCCACTGGCCTTTGCGCTGGATTGGCAACGGCCACCACGCCATATGAACGGTACCTCGTTCTTCTACAATCATTCCAGCCAATGGCGTTACGAAAAGCTGGATATGACAGAAGTCATTTCGCCACTGGCCAATAAAGACAAATGGTCTGGCAGTATTGTCGACTATAACAGCCGCGCCGAACGCATGGGCTGGTTACCGTCAGCACCACAGCTGGGCACGAATCCGCTAAAACTGGCGGCCGCAGCCAAAGCAGCCGGCAAAGAGTTGAAAGACTATGTGGTGGAGCAATTAACCTCACGCAACATTAAGTTTGCCTGTGAGCAACCGGAAAACCCACAAAACTTCCCACGCAATATGTTTATCTGGCGCTCTAACCTGCTGGGTTCCAGCGGTAAAGGCCATGAATATATGCTGCGGCACTTACTGGGCACCAAACACGGCCTGCTTGGCAAAGATTTAGGCGGTTTTGGCGGTAAAAAGCCGGAAGATGTGGAGTGGACCGATCAGCCGGCTGAAGGTAAGGTCGATCTGTGGGTGACGCTGGATTTCCGCATGTCTACCACCTGTCTGTATTCCGACATCGTACTGCCTACCGCCACCTGGTATGAAAAAGATGATATGAATACCTCGGATATGCATCCTTTTATTCACCCGTTAACCGCGGCCATTGATCCGGTGTGGGAAGCCCGCAGTGACTGGGAAATCTTTAAAGGCATCGCTCAGGCGTTCTCTAAAGCTGCCGTTGGTCACTTAGGCGTGGAAACCGATGTTGTAACCACACCGATGCACCACGATACGCCTGCCGAGCTGGCACAGCCTTATGGCGTAAAAGCCTGGTGGAAAGGGGAATGTGAGGCCATTCCGGGCATCACTATGCCACACATTAATATTGTAGAACGCGACTACCCCAATACCTATGCCCGCTTTACTTCAGTGGGTCCACTGCTGGAGAAAATCGGTAACGGCGGTAAAGGCATTAGCTGGGATACCAAGGATGAAGTGGAGTTTCTGCGTAAGCTGAACCGGGTACATACCGCTGACGGCGTGAATAAAGGTATGGCGAAAATCGATAGCGCTATCGATGCCGCAGAAATGATCCTGACGCTGGCACCGGAAACCAACGGCCACGTGGCGGTAAAAGCCTGGGGCGCACTGAGTAAAATCACCGGCCGCGACCATACCCATCTGGCGACCAAAAAGGAAGAAGAGAAAATCCGCTTCCATGACATCGTGGCCCAACCACGCAAGATCATCAGCTCACCCACCTGGTCAGGGCTGGAAGATGAGCATGTGTCTTACAACGCTGGCTATACCAACGTGCATGAACTGATCCCTTGGCGCACCATTACCGGCCGTCAGCAGTTCTATCAGGACCATGAGTGGATGCGCGACTTCGGTGAGCAGCTGTGTAGCTACAAGCCGCCGATTAACCTGAAAACAGTGCAGCCGGTGCTGAACAAGAAGTCGAATGGTAACAAAGAAATTGTGCTGAACTGGATCACACCACATCAGAAGTGGGGGATTCACAGTACTTACTCTGACAACCTGTTAATGCTGACCTTATCGCGTGGCGGCCCTATTGTCTGGCTCAGTGAAATTGATGCCAAAGCAGCCGGTATTGAAGATAACGACTGGATTGAAATCTTTAACGTCAATGGCGCTATTGCGGCCCGCGCCGTGGTGTCACAGCGGGTACCGGAAGGTATGAGCATGATGTATCACGCCCAAGAGCGGATCGTTAACGTGCCCGGCAGTGAGTTAACCGGTACCCGTGGCGGTATCCATAACTCAGTCACCCGTGCCGTGATGAAGCCGACGCATATGATCGGTGGTTATGCCCAGCAGGCTTACGGTTTTAACTACTACGGTACCGTTGGCTGTAACCGGGACGAGTTTGTCATTGTGCGCAAGATGAGCCGTGTCGACTGGCTTGATACTAAATAAGGTTGGAGTAAGTAAGATGAAAGTTAGAGCCCAAATTGGCATGGTGCTGAATTTAGACAAGTGCATAGGTTGCCACACTTGCTCCATCACCTGCAAAAACGTCTGGACCTCGCGTGAAGGGGTCGAATACGCCTGGTTTAACAACGTCGAAACCAAGCCTGGTATCGGCTTTCCGAAAGAGTGGGAAAATCAGCAAAAATGGAATGGCGGCTGGGTGCGCGAAAACGGCAAACTGCAACTGAAAATCGGTGGTAAACGCCGCATCCTGGCAAATATTTTCGCCAACCCGGACTTACCGGAAATTGACGACTATTACGAGCCGTTCGATTTCGATTACCAACATTTACACAATGTGGGCGATACCAAGCACCAGCCGGTGGCCCGCCCGCGTTCGCTGATTAGCGGCCAGCGGATGGAGAAAATCGAGTGGGGTCCAAACTGGGAAGAAATCCTCGGTACCGAATTCGAAAAGCGCAAAAAAGATACCAACTTCAACGAAGTGGTGCAAAAAGACATCTACGGTCAGTTTGAAAAGACCTTTATGATGTACTTACCCCGGTTGTGCGAGCACTGTTTAAACCCGGCTTGCGTGGCGGCCTGCCCGTCAGGTGCCATCTACAAACGCGAAGAAGACGGCATAGTGCTGATCGATCAGGACAAATGCCGCGGCTGGCGGATGTGTGTCTCGGCCTGTCCGTACAAAAAAATCTACTACAACTGGAAGTCCGGTAAATCCGAAAAATGTACCTTCTGCTTCCCGCGGATTGAAGCCGGTCAGCCGACGACTTGTTCGGAAACTTGTGTCGGCCGGATCCGCTACTTAGGCGTGCTGCTGTACGATGCCGACCGCATTGAGTCAGCCGCAAGTGTCGCCAACGAAAAAGATCTGTACCAGGCACAGCTGGATATCTTCCTCGATCCGAACGACCCGGCAGTGATTGCCGCGGCCCGTGCCGAAGGCATCAGCGATAACTGGATTAAAGCAGCCCAGCGTTCACCGGTGTATATGATGGCGATGGATTGGAAAGTCGCGCTGCCACTGCACCCTGAGTACCGTACCCTGCCGATGGTCTGGTATGTACCACCACTGTCACCGATCCAAAGCGCAGTGCAAGCCGGTCATGTCGGCATGAATGGCGAAATTCCGGATCTGAAGTCACTGCGTATTCCGCTGCGTTACCTGGCCAATATGCTGACTGCTGGCGATGAAGCGCCGGTAGTTCGCGCCCTAGAGCGGATGATTGCGATGCGCGCCTTTAAACGTTCGCAACAGGTTGATGGCGTCGAGGATCTGGATGTACTGAAGCAAGTGGGTCTCAATGCGCTGCAGGTAGAAGAAATGTATCGCTATATGGCGCTGGCCAATTATGAAGATCGCTTTGTGATCCCAACCAGCCACCGTGCCTATGCCGAAAATGCCTATGACCTGAAATCCAGCTGTGGCTTTACCTTTGGTAATGGCTGTGGCGATGGCAATAACGACGTTAACCTGTTTGGCACTAAAGCCAAAGGTGTACGCCAGGTTATTCCGGTTGAGCTAAAGGATTAAGGGGGTTTTATGCAAATTCTACAGTTAATTTCCGTGCTTTTGGATTACCCCAGGCCCGAGCTGGTTGCCGCACAGGATGAGTTACTGGCCGTGGTTGCGGCCAGTGAGTTACCGCAGAGCAAGAAAGACAGTCTCTGTGCCTTTATCAGTCAGCGCTGCGGCGCTGAGCTGATGGACTGGCAATCCGAATACGATGGTCTGTTTGAACGTGGTCGCTCCTTATCGCTACTGATTTTTGAGCATGTGCATGGCGAATCACGTGCCCGTGGTCAGGCGATGGTTGATTTACAGGCGCAGTATAAAGCAGCCGGTTTAGATATCGGGGTCAAAGAATTACCCGACTACCTGCCACTCTACCTGGAGTTTTTATCTACCCAGGGCGCGGAAAATGCGCAAATTGGCCTGGAAGAAATTGCGCCTATCCTGGCGGTATTGACCTGCCGGCTGGAGCAGCGCGACTCGAATTACGCCGCTTTGTTCCAGGCCCTGCTGGCGCTATCGGCAGCAGAGGTCGACCTGGCCGATATCAAGGCACAGATCGCTAACGAAAAACGCGACGACAGCCCTAAGGCGCTGGATAAAGTCTGGGAAGAGGAAATGGTGACCTTTATGAGCGCTGAGCAATCCAACAGCGCCTGCGGCACCGGCAATAAACCGAGTGAATCACAACGGCGCGATCAATTTGTACCGCTGAGCACGGATTTATTGCATACCGACGCCCTGGCACAAGAACTATTTCACGAAGCCGCCGCGAAGCGCGCTTAAGGAGCATTTACATGGCACACTTAAACCTGTTTGCCTTTGGGATCTACCCCTATATTGCCATCGCCATTATGGTGATTGGCAGCTGGATCCGTTACGACCGCGAACAATACAGCTGGAAAACCAGCTCATCCCAGCTGTTGGAAAGCAAACAACTGCGTAAAGGCAGTATTGCTTTTCATATCGGTATTCTGGGGATTTTTTTAGGTCACTTTGCCGGCCTGCTGCTACCAAAAGAGCTTTGGTATCTGTTTGGTATTACCAGCTCAATGAAGCAAATGATCGCTATCGTTGCCGGTGGCATCTTTGGCCTGATCTGTTTCTACGGCCTGACTATCCTGATTAAACGCCGGCTGTTTAACCCACGCATCCGAGCCACCAGTAACCCGATGGATATCGCTATCCTGCTGTTACTGTACGCGCAATTGATCCTGGGCTTACTGTCTATCTTTGTCTCGATGGGGCATTTGGACGGTACTGAAATGCTGAAATTAATGGCTTGGGCACAAAACACTGTCACCTTTAATTCCATTGCCGCGGCAGAGTCAATTAGCAGTGTGCATTGGATCTTTAAGTTGCATGTGTTCCTTGGCTTAAGCTTGTTTGTAGTATTCCCGTTCAGCCGCTTAGTGCATATGTTAAGTGTGCCGGTACAGTATATGCGCCGCCAGCACCAGATAGTGCGGCAGCGGTTTGTGCGGTAAAGGTGGGATGGTTTAATCGTGTTTGCGGCAGTGCTTGCGACGGTTCATCCGGTGGTAAGCACTCCGTACAACTTTGCCGGGGCTCGCCGTAAATACATCCCTGTAGGCTCCCCTTTCGCATCCATGCGAAAGACGTCCCCGGCCAAAGTGTACTGCGCGCTGACCACCTCGTTTCAGACTGAGGTTAAGTTCGCCAACAGTATTTGGCTTCCGAGGTTAATATGATTCAAGTAAATAACATCCCAATTAGCGAAGCCGCCATTATGGCGGAAATGCAGTATCATCCGGCAGACAGCAAACGTACGGCGATGTTAAAAGCCGCCGAGTCGCTGGTGATTGGCGAACTGCTGCGCCAGCGTGCGACCGCGCTGGGGCTGGAAATCAGCACCGAAAACAATGTTGTCACCGAAAACAACTATCTGGATGCGTTACTAGCGCACGAGGTAGTGATCCCCACAGCCACTGATGCCGAATGTGAGCAGTATTACAAACTGAATCCGCAACGCTTTACCAGCTCACCGCTGTTAGAGGTACGGCATATCCTGTTGGCCGCGGCGCCGGAAGATGATGCTGCCCGGGTTGAAGCTAAAACCCTATCGGAGATACTGATCCAACAGTTGCAGCAAGGCACACCCTTTGTCGAGGCCGCCCGCACCTACTCGGCCTGCCCGTCGAAAGAAACTGGCGGCAGTCTTGGACAAATCAGTCGCGGTCAGACCGTGCCGGAGTTTGAGCGGCAGATTTTTAGTGCTGAACCCGGTTTAATGCCGCAGGGCGTCGAAAGTCGGTATGGGGTGCATGTGGTCGAAGTGATGCGTAAGGTACCAGGTCAACCCCTGCCTTTTAGCGCCGTTAAGCAAAAAATTGCCGATTACTTAAATGAAAAGGTAAGGCGTAAAGCCATTGCCCAGTACATTCATCAACTGATCGTTCAGGCCAATATTGATGGCTATGACTTTCAGTTATCTGACTCACCACTGATGCAGTAACAGGCATTTCTGGCTCCACAACCAGCATCCGTGCTGGTCTCTCCGCGCCGCCACTGGTGTTCAGCTGGCGGCTTTTTCTTACCGGAATACGGCCTGATTTAAGTGCAAACCGTTAATTAGCGTCTGGGTTGATATGCATAGGCATCGCGCAGAATGCGATCGCGCTGGCGATCAAAGCGGTCATGCTCGCGTTCCACTTTCACCGCAAATTTGTCGTAAGCCCGATCCACCTTGCGCTGAAATTTCTCCCGCTCTTTATGATGTGGCCGGCCTTTCCCTTTGCGGGTATCGTGCCGGTATTCACGGGCCAGTTTGTCCAGCTCCCGATCCAGCTCACGCTCGTAACTGGCCAGTTTACGCTGATGCTCAGCCGCTAAACGACGTAGTTGCTGACGGGTACGATCGTCAAGACGTGGTGGGGCATGCCGGATTTCATAATGCCGACTATAACCCTGGTACACCGGATCAATCCGCGCCACCCTTAACAACTCGTCTGCCGCCCGTTGCAGCGTAAAGGCGACCACATCCTGTGCCACCTGCTCGACCGGATCATAGCGCTGCTGATGCGCACTCAGCGGCCAGGCCGTTAAGGTTAATAGGGTGGCAATTACCAAGCTTTTATTGATACCTGTTTTCATAGCAGGCTCCATTTCTGGCTAAACACCTGTTGATTGTGGCCCACCGGCCTTAACCGACGCTGAAGCAATTTCCACTGTACCACCGATGGGGTAACAACTGCTGTAATGACGCGACCTGGCAAGCCAGCCCGGCGGTTACAGTTAGCAAAATTTGATCTGGATCAACCTTTCGCCGCGCTAAGCATCTAAGCTAAACCACAATATCTAGTGATCATTAACAATATAAACACAAGATAGAGGGTTTTATGCTGTACTACACCGCTGAACAAGTTGTCTGGCAGGAAGTCCCCGGCGAAGTGTCGCTGGCATACACCTTCAGTGGCTGCCAGCTGGGCTGTAAAGGTTGCCATAGCGCCGATAGCTGGGATCCCAAACAAGGACGCCCCCTTAGCCCGGAACATTTTCAGCAACGTTTGCAGGATTACAAGGGGTTGATTAGCTGTGTGCTGTTTTTAGGCGGCGAATGGGCAGCGCCAGCATTACTAAAACTGCTGACGCTGAGTAAAACCGCAGGCTTAAAACGCTGCCTCTATACCGGGCTGGAACTGGCTGAGCTAAGCCCATCCATCCGCAGTGAACTGACTTTTGTGAAAACCGGGCGCTGGTTTGCCGGGCGCGGCGGTTTGCAAAGCCCAACCACCAATCAAAGATTTATCGATTTGCGAACAGGCCAGTGCCTGAATTCGCACTTTCAACAACGCAACTAACACAATGCAAGAGGGAATGGCTATGGCGGCGCTTAACACCGAACAACTACAAAAGAAACTGAGTTTTATTGAGCAATATTTACTGGCACCTAATGCTGCCGATGGTTCGAAACTGGATGCCAATGCCAATGTTACCCAGAAAAATATTGCTACCCTGGAGGCTGAGCTGATGAAAGATCAGTTTATTCAGGTTAATCGCGCTCTGGTCAGCAATAAGATCCGCGAGTTATTTGATGCTGAGCTGGCGAAGGAGTATGTGCGCCAAATTGAGCAACATGAAATTTATGTGCACGACGAAACCAGCCTGAAACCCTATTGTGTGTCGGTTACCATGTATCCATTTTTACGTGATGGCCTCACCAAGCTAGGGGGCGAGTCGCAGGCTCCGAAACATCTGGAGTCCTTTTGCGGCTGCTTTGTTAACTTTGTATTCGCCGTGTCCAGTCAGTTTGCCGGCGCTGTGGCTACCGTGGAGTTTCTAACCTACTTCGACTACTTTGCGCGCAAAGATTATGGCGATAATTATCTGCAGACCCATCGCAAACAAATCGAAAACCACCTGCAACATGTGGTGTATGCGTTAAATCAGCCCGCGGCCGCCCGCGGCTATCAAAGCGTATTCTGGAATATCTCAGTATATGACCAGCACTACTTTGACAGTATGTTTGGTAACTTTGTGTTTCCGGACTTTGTAAAGCCAGAGTGGTCTTCGGTATCAGCGCTACAGCAATTTTTCTTAAGCTGGTTTAATCAAGAGCGCGAGAAAACTATCCTCACCTTCCCGGTCGTTACCGTTGCCATGCTGACAGAGAACGGCCGCTGCAAAGATCAGCTGTTCGCGATCGACATCGCCCGCGAAATGGCAGCCGGTAACTCGTTCTTTATTTATCAGTCTGATAACGCCGACTCACTGGCAAGCTGCTGCCGGCTGCGTAGTGAAATCAGCGATAATACCTTTTCTTATTCGTTAGGCGCTGGCGGAGTAGCGACCGGCTCCATTAATGTGATTACTCTCAATATGAACCGGCTGGTCCAGGATGGCCGTGATTTAGCAACAGAGGTCAGCAAAATCCATAAATATCAGGTTGCCTACCGCAAACTCCTGGAAGAGTATAAAGCGGCCGGCTTGCTCACCGTATACGATGCCGGCTTTATCAGCCTGGATAAACAATTTCTGACCATTGGCATTAACGGCATGGTTGAAGCCGCCGAATCCCAGGGCCTAAGCGCTGGCAATAATACCGCCTATATCAACTTTGTGCAGCAACAGCTAAAAGTGATTTTTGAGGCTAATAAGGCGGCAAAAGCCGAATACGGTTATCTGTTTAATACCGAGTTTGTGCCAGCGGAAAATCTGGGGGTAAAGAACGCCAAGTGGGATCGTGAAGATGGCTATGTTGTGCCGCGTGATTGCTATAACTCCTATTTTTACGTGGTAGAAGACGAGCAAAGCAATACGCTGGACAAGTTTCAACTACATGGCCGTCAGCTATTAGATTATCTGGATGGTGGCTCAGCGCTGCACCTGAACCTGGAAGAAAAGCTGGATCTGCAGGGCTATCTGCAACTGCTGAATATTGCTGCTCATACCGGCTGTAATTATTTTTGCGTTAACGTCAAAATCACTATCTGTAACCATTGCGAAGCTATCGACAAACGCACCCTGTGCGCCTGTGCCCAATGTGGCAGTCAGGATATTGATTACGGCACTCGGGTCATTGGCTATTTAAAACGTATCTCCGCCTTTAGCGCCGGCCGCCGGCAGGAACATAGCCTGCGGCATTATCACCGCCAGGCCAGTACCCGCTTACAGAAAACCGGTTAAGGCGTTCCTGGCCCCTTGCGCAATTAAGCGGAGGCGGTTTGGGGGCGTGCTGGCCCCCTTTTTTCTTAGCTTAGCTACTACTGTGGAGGCATTGCGCGCAGGCCTTACCCGCCGTAAACTGCGTTATCAGTCCCAGCGGAGGCGCAATGAGTAACAAACCCAAGCTGCAAACCGCCATGCAGCAGCTGATTAGCGAAGTCAAAGCCACCCTGCCGCTCTACGAACCGGCAACCTATGTTTGCGGCATTACCAATAGTGATTGTCAGGGCTGTCCAAAGAAAATGCTGGAACTGGTCGATTCTGAACTCTGCTTTTGGGAAAGCGCGCTAAAACAAGGCCGCATCCCTAAGTTTGATGAATTGCGCCGCTTTGGCAAGCTATGCCAAAGCGTGCATCGTAATTTGGTGCGTAACAAGATCCTGGAGCCGCTTCCCCGGAGTTAATGCATCAGATAGATAGCATAACTATCGCCAACCGTCATTAATACGCTGCAGTTCCTCGACTGCAGAAAGGGGTTCGCCCAACATTAGCTGATTAATTATCTTATCCAGTATCTCTCTGCCGGATGCCGCCTGATAGGCAACTGTCGGATCCACTTTCTGACCAGCAGAGAACACGAGTTGCCACTGGTCACCTGTATGACAGGCAATTTGATTTCTGGACCAATGCTTTTGCACTACATCGTACACGCGACAATAGCGTTGCTGACTATCTTTAAAACTAAAATGTAGAAACAACTCCGCATCTGTGAGGCTATAGTGTCCACCAGGTTGTTCGGCCAGATAATGGTTTACTGCAGGCCATATGGTTTCGGCCCCCTCAGTTTTTTGTGGCGTTCCCAAGGTCCCGATGGCAATGCCTGCAAGCATCGCGACACTGGCGGCCAATGACAACCAGCCATAACCCGGACCTGGCACGCGCTGGGTTGTTGTTCTGGATTTGGGCAACAGCGGTTCACTTATCTGGGTATCAACCGATGTTTCACGATCTATTTCCGTACTTAGCAACACTAAAGCCATCTGCTGCGCGTGCAACTGTCCTACCCTTTGCTGCAAAGCAACATCAACGACCAGCTGTTGAATAATTCTGGCTTGCTCTAAGGGTGGCAGCTGCTGATCCAGAAATGCCGATAAGGTTTCATCACTGATATTCATGGCGGTTTCCCTGCTGGGCTAACAAAAGAAGTTGTGTTAATTGGTTACGGGCTCTGGCCAAACGGCTCATCACTGTGCCAACCGGAATATCCAGTATCTCAGCCACTTCCTGATAAGACATGCCATTTAACGTAACCAGCGCCAAAACTTGCCGATGCTCGGCAGTGAGTTGCTGCATGGCAATTTTCACTTGATTTAGCAACAATTTATCTTGCATCGCCTGCTCTTCGTTTGCTGGATCAACCAAACTATCGGGCATCACCTCGGAAAGCTGTTCACGCTTTTGTCTGCGATATTGATCTATCCATAAATTGGTACAGACCTTATAAGCCCAGGTACTCAACTTCACCTCTGACGGCACGGCTTTACTGAACACCACTTCCAGTGTCTGTTGCACCAAATCATCAATGTCTGCCGCCACGCCCCCGGTCAGGCTATAACAATAACGTCGCAACATTTGCATCAACTGCTTAAGTTCTGTGGCTTGCAATACATTTGGCCTCTTTTAGTAGATGAAACGTCCGGGACACGTTTTTATTCCACCGTCCATGGAATATTTTTTCTATAATCACGTTTATAGCAAATAACCCATGACTGACGACAAACCGCAATGCCAATCCTGATTATTTTGTTGCTATTTTGTGCTGAACTCAGTGCGCAGGTCAGCCCTCCGGCCCGTCCGGAACGCCCCGAGAGGCCCACCAATCCAGCGACAGAACGCCAAGTCGAGCGGCAACTTGACAGAGCCCTAAGTCAGGTCGAGCGAGCCACTGAGCGCAATCACACGGCAGCAAGCCGCGGCCTGGCAATAGCAGAGCAACAGCTCAAGGCTGCGGCAGAACGGGTGCAAATAGCGTCCGAACGCCCAGCTCACTTAACCAACGAAGCCTATCTTTCCGAAATCGAATTAGCGCTGTACCAGAACTTGCCAGCGATTAAAAGCGAATGGCTATTGCTGCTCACCAATAATGAACTGGCACAGGCACAGGCTCACTCAGCGCAGTGGCAGCAGTACATTACCGACCAACAAGCGTTATCCTTGTTAGATACCCAGATCCTGACACTGCGCTTACCATCGCACCTTGATAACCTCAATGCTCTGGCATCATTGCTGCCAGCAGATTTAATCACCAAAGCAAGTCGTAACTTCTTGTTTCAGGCGCAAACAACAAAACAGCCAGAACTTGCGGCAGAAACCTGGCGCTTCAAGCAACCACTTTGCCAGGATGCGATGAAAATCGGTTTAGTAGACTCTGCAATCCAAAACTCTCACCCGGCTTTTGATGGCAAAGCGGCTATCACCCAACGTCCTTTTCACGATGGCCGTTTTAGTGCCGATATGCAACATGCTACTGCCATCGCCTCGATACTGATTGGTCGCAGCCCCCAGCATGAGCCTCTCGTGCCCAATGCACAGCTTTACTCGGCAAATGTGTTTTTCAATTCGGCTAATTTGCAAGCACAATCGACATTATTATCTTTGGTTCAGGGGTTAAATTGGTTAGCTGAAGAACGGGTCAGCGTCATTAATATGAGCCTGAGTGGTCCGGATAATCCCATCCTGCAACAAGCTGTGCGAGCACTAGACCGCGCCAATATTGTGATGGTAGCCGCAGTAGGTAATGATGGCCCTGGCGCACCAATCAGATATCCTGCGGCTTATCCAGAAGTCATTGCAGTAACGGCCATAGACAAAACGTATCAACTGTACCGCTGGGCTGTAAGGGGGGAGCATATCGATTTTGCCGCTCCCGGTGTGAACTTATTTGCGGCTTCCGCCAACGGCGGCTGGCAGGCAGTCACAGGCACCTCTTTTGCATCACCTATCGTTGCGGGCTTTGTAGCTTGTCTAAACAATACCGCAGGATTAAGTATGCCGGCAATTAAAGCAGCATTACGAATGCAAGCTCTGAACCACAAGGCTCAGCGCTCTGAGTATCCGCTGTTGATACCCGCTTCAGAAGGTTAGTTTCGCAGACAGTTTAACGCTAAACTCCTGATAGTCAAAATCATCCAAGGTTGAAGTCTGATCCAGATAACTGACCGACAATTTTGATGACAGGTAAGGATTTAGCTTTACTGAAAGATGGCTAAACAGTTCAGTAAAACGATCACGACGTTTGATATCCTGCAACTGAATATTCTGCAACAGATAGTGCGGAAAGTTTTTGTGCTGTAACTTAACGCCGCTATCCAGTTGTCCGGCAAGCCCTAATAATGAGTAATAACGACGATAATTAACACCAATAGCTGCTGTATGGTTACGGTAAAAATTATCTGCTGTGTCTTCCTGGCCTGCCAGTAAAGATAAAGAAACCATCCCCCAACGCGAAGCCGGTAAATAAAAAAGCTCGGCACCTGCCTGACGCACCTTGCTGTCACGTTCGGATAAGGTCGTAAACGATTTACTTGATTGTAGCAGATTCAGATATAAGAAATATTGACGAGAAAACAAATGACTGTAGGAAAAGCCGAAACTATTTTGCTGTAAAAAGGAGACATCACCAAGGGTAAACTCAGCGCGCTGTACCTGCCAGCCCAGAGCACCAGCTGACAATTGGTATTGCATATCCGCATAATAACGTTGCAGAGAAATATCATACTGCTGATAGTCTTGGTAAGACTCCCGATAGTGACTTACTCCACCATCAAACGTGATCTTATCTGTCGCCTTAAGTGTTGCGTAAGCATCCAATGACCAAAAACTGGCCTGGTCTGCCGCTTTGAGCCAGGTATCCAGCTCTGGAACCAGCAGACCATCGGTATAGCTGATACCCACTTCGGCCGAACCGCCCAATGCCAGCTTATCATCAGCAACAACAGGCAACCCTGCTAGCAGCCAGAACAAAGGAAAAAATCTTAGCATTCAGGCTCCTTTAAGCCATTTGTTACTAGCTTATCGAAAAGCTCACAGAAAAAAAGCAAAAAAACGCTAAAAGAGTGGGAATAAAAATGAGTTTACAGCGTTTAACGCTGTGAGAAGTCTAATTTCCATGGAGTATAAATGATGTCAGTGAAACCTCTATTACCTATTGCTCTGCTTAGCCTGGCAGGTCTTACCGCGTGCGGTGGCAGTGAGGATGTTCAGGTTAGCGCCCAAACTGCCGTCTTTAGTTTTGGTGTTAGTGATGCCCCTGTTACCGAAGCTGCCAAGGTCGTGGTCTGTTTCTCGGGGATTGAGTTGGTTGGTAATGGTTTACAACCACAACGTTTTACCCTAGGTTCAAGTCAGTTTACCTCAGAAGCTAATGATTTATGCCGCACCGCCTCCGGCGCCGTGATCCCTAATACCCGAGGTATCGATTTACTTACCCTGCAAGGTGCCAATTCTGAAGCCTTGATCCGCTCTGCGGTTGTGCCAGCTGGTCAGTACGGCCAGTTGCGGCTGGATATTGCTGAAGGCAGCTATGTCGAGCGATTAGATGGCAGCCGTCGCTCACTAAGTGTGCCATCGAACCAGTTGCGGTTAAATGGTCCGGTGCTCTCAGCCGGTGGCAATTTTAATTACACGCTGGAGTTTGATTTGCGTAAAGCGCTGGTTGACGCCAATCCTGCCGGCGTTAGCACACCAATCAATCAGAATTACTTATTAAAACCCACCGGCCTGCGCTTAGTCGATAACAGCCAGGTTGGTCATTTACAAGGTGATGTGGCAGAAAGCTTCCTGCTGGACAATCAGTGTCCGGTAAATCCGGCAGACGAAAGAGCCGCCGTTGCCGCAGTCTATCTGTATGAAGGTGCTGACCGGCCGTTAGTCGATCTGTCTGATAACGGTGGCGACAAACTGTTCCAACCTTATGCCAGTACCGCGGTATTCTTTAAAAATGATGAAACCCGCTACCACTACAGTATCGGCTTTGTTGAAGCAGGTAGCTACACTGTTGCCATCACCTGCGATCTGGACGATCAACCTGAAGCTGCCGATGATATTGTCTTTATTACCAGCAAGAATATCACCATCGAAGCGCGCCAGCAGCCATATCAGCTGGACTTTGCCCAAGGCGATTAAGCCAGGTTCCCTGCAACCTGGTACAGGGTTTGGCGTCGGTTCGCCAAACCCTGCCATAAACGTGCACTAACCTAATTTAAAGCGGCCAATTAGGGATTCTAACTGCTCTGCCAATCTTGCCAGTTCGCGACTGGTCACCGCGGTTTGTTCGGCGCCGGCGCTGGTTTGTACCGCCACATCGCTGATACTCAGCACTTTCTGATTGATTTCATCAGCCACTGTGGTCTGTTCTTCAGCAGCAGAGGCAATCTGGATATTTTTATCATTAATACCACTGATCCCTTCCAGTACTTCACGCAGAATACGGCCGGTTTCATTGACATTACTGGTACCCTCTTCGGCTTGCTGTAAGCTTAAACGCATGGCTTCAGACGCCTTGACTGACCCTTGTTGTAAGCCCTCAATCATGCGCTGAATTTCGCCGGTTGATTTGGCGGTGCGCTGCGCCAGGGTACGAACTTCATCTGCCACTACGGCAAAGCCCCGACCTTGTTCGCCGGCACGGGCCGCCTCAATCGCCGCATTTAACGCGAGCAAGTTGGTTTGTTCGGCGATGCCGCGGATCACATCCAACACTGAGGTTATGGCATTGCTATCCTGTTTCACCTGCTCAATCACTTGCGCCGTACCACTGACTTGCTGTGCCAAACGTTCAATCAAAGCGATGGTGTGTTGTAGTTTCTGTTGGCCAGTGCCTGCGTTTTGCTGTACCTGCTCTGACAGAGCCGCCGCTTCGGCAGTGCTGCTGGCCACATCACGCACCGTAGCACTCATTTCATGCATCGCGGTGGCGACCAGTTCCGTGTCCTGCTGCTGTTGCTGCACGCCTTTACTGGTTTGCAGTGTCACGGCCGAAGATTCCTCTGCTGCAGTGGCAACCTGTGCCGTGGCCGAACCAATTTCCTGCATCACGCCTTGCAGCTCATCAGCCATATTATTGGCATATAGGGCGATACGGCCAAACTCATCCCGCCCCTGATATTGGCTGCGTTGAGTCAAATCGCGTTTTGCCAGTGCCGTCATCACCCGCTCAATTTCCTGCACCGCCAGACGGATATTCCGGGCAATCAATATCGTCAGGATCACGACAGCCGTCAAAGCCAGCAAAATCAACCCTGCCAGTATCACCAGGCTCTGCCAGGCTTGAGCTGCCAGCACTTCGGCCTGTGTCGCAATCTCAGCACTGAGTTCCCGCTCATAGGTCGTAAGCTGGTTGATCCGGCGGCTGGCTAAATCAAACCAGGCACCATCATCAACACCCAATGCCTCGCCAAGCGGCACGGTAAACGCCAACTGCTGTAACCGGCTGACTTCGGCAAAGCTCGGATCCTGCTGTATGGCTTGCACCCGTTGCAGCTGTGCTGGTGCCAGTGCCTTTAAGAAGTTCTCTTCGTAAGCATTAAAGGCGCCGAGGTTATTGGTAAAGCGGGTTAATAATTCAGGGGTAAAGCTATTATGACTAAATGCCAAACCGAGGATTGCCCGCTCACGCCCGGCGCGCTCTTTCATTTCAATAAACTGGTTAAGTAAATTTAATTGTCTGGCCATCGCCAGATGGGTCAGGCCGGCTTCTAACTGTTGGTTAAAATCCATTAATGCCCGGATCAGACTGGTGTAACGCTCTGCCGATTGGTTGGCACTGATGCTAAAGCTATCTACCTGCTGCCGCAGCACAGCTAATTCACTAAAACGTTGCTGTAGCTGTAATACCTCCGGCTGGCGGTACTGTTGAAAGCGAGCCAGCTGCTGGTCACTGCTTTGCCGTAACTGACGCAGCCGGTCAGTAAAGCGCTGGCCCTGACTGTTAATCACCACACCGCTGGCGCCACGCTCAGCTTGTAGCGCGCCAATCAGCTCCCCCATCACCACACTGACCTCTATTGCTTCGCCTACCTGCTGTGCCACCTGCACCTCCTGTAGCCGGCTCAGCAACTGGCTACTGGCCAGCCACAGTAATAACAGCACCGGTAAACTGAGTAACAGTATTAACTTACGGCCGATGGATAAATCGCGGATAACTTGCTGCATAGTGGCCTCTTAGGTAAAAAACACCTACGTAGTATAGGTGAATTTGACCCTAAAGCCTTAAGGGCAAAATAGGCTACCCCCTCAGAGGTAACCCAGGCTCACCTTTGCCAGATAGTCGTTACGCTCCGTTGTTGTTAGCATAGGACGAAATTTCCCAGCGTACTGCAGGTTATTGCGATGAATATTGAAAGTTATCAGGATCTAATCCAAGCCGCCCAAGCACAAACAGAACCGCAGCGCTTGTTGTTTGTGTTTGCCAAAGCAGAACTCCCCAACGGCTATACCGAAAACCAAAAGCAGCATTTTGAGCAAGGACAGGGCGGTGCACTGGAACCCGTGTTATGTGTTGATAAACTGCCGCAAGACGTAGCGAACTTTCAGCAACTCGTCGAAGAATCCAGGCATACCGGCCTGAATTGGGATATTGCTTTTGTTTCAGCTTTAGGCGGCCGTGGTGGTTTTCCACCTAATAGTGATGAAGCGGTACAACCACTACAAATGATGATGCAAAAAATTCATGGCGGCATGATTGCCGACTTTCTGACCTTTGACAAAAACGGCGAGCTGGTCGCGCTCTACTAGGGCTCATGCTGCTCTGCAGCCGGCAGCCTAACGTTTAGGCTGCCTGTAAGCAGGTTGGCGTAAGCTACACAACAACGAATCAGGCCCCATCAGTTTGGCCTGCAACAGTAAGGCCTGCAGCTCCTCCAGCGCCAATTGCACCTGCGACAGCTGCTCGTAAAAGCTGACCGCAAAGCTGCACGTCAAGGCCCGGCTTTGAATAGAAAGCAATTCCGAATCCGCTAACTGCCAGCGCAACTGCTCGGCAAATTCTCTGGCTGCAGCGAGTGGCCGCAAGGTGATCACTAACCATTCTTCCTGATCAGGGTTAAACAGCAATTTTTCGCCTTCCTCCAGCTGCTGTTGTAAAAACTGTTGAAAGCGCGCAGTAACAAGCATCGAAATGGGTAGCTCATTAAAATGATGCGTCTTATCTAACCGATCCGGGCTAAATAAGATCAAACTTGCCCTGGCCGGCCAGAGATCTGACGCATTTTGTTGTGGAACTAACGTTAACCAGGATAAAGATTCTGTTTGTATACCCAGGTTCATCCTTGATGTTTCCCTAAACGATTAAAGTCTAAATAACCTTAGATCAGGATCGCCCTTTTTACCACTAAAGAGGTAGAAAGGTGGCAGGCTTATGGACTTGTAACACTGCGCGGGATCTTGACGGTAAAGCAACTGCCCACGCCAGGCGTACTTTGTACCTCTAATAACCCTTTATGTTTTTCCACAATGCTGCGCGATAACGCCAAGCCGAGGCCTGTGCCCCGACCTTTCGGCTTGGTGGTATAAAAAGGCTGAAAGATTTGCTCTAATTGCTCTGCTGCTATGCCCGGTCCGGTATCGGCAACACTAAACCACACCCACTGTGCATCACAGCCGGTGCTGATGGTAATAATGCCACGGTCGACAATTGCCTGGGCCGCATTCACCAGTAAATTCAGTAATACCTGATTCAGCTGCGACGGGATACAAAATACCGGCGGCAATTCGGCAAACTGCTTCACCACTTCAGCTTTATATTTAATTTCATTGGCAACAATATTCAGGGTGCTCAGGATCCCCTGCTGCAGATCGGCCATGACAAACTCGGCCTGATCGATATGCGAAAAGTCTTTTAAATCGCGGATAATTTCAATCACCCGTTGCAAGCCCTGCTCAGATTGCTGCAATAAATTGGGTAAATCCTCGCAGATATAATCAAAGTCAAACTGGCCTTTTAGCAACTGACTTTGCGCCGGCGGTAGCTGCTCGCTTAAGCGCTGCACCAACAACGTCAGGCTATTGGTATAGTCTTTTAGTACTGCCAGATTCGAAGCGACATAGCCGATAGGATTATTAATTTCATGCGCGACGCCTGCCGCCAGCTGGCCAATTGAGGCCAATTTTTCAGAGCGTACCAATTGCTCGGTAAGCTCAGCCAGCTGCTGCTGTAATACCCTGATGTCCTGATCTGCCACCTTGTCTGCTCCGTTACTCGCCAGTACTCTGCAGATGCTGCTCGCGATAGCGCCGGAACGCCGCAGCAATCTCCGTTTTTAACTCATCATCCTGCCAGGGTTTAATCATAAACTTATAGATAGCGCCGCGGTTAATCGCTTCGGTAACCGAACGTAAATCAGTATAACCAGACAGCACGATCCGCACCGTATCCGGATACATTTCTTTGACCCGGCTTAAAAACTCAGTGCCATTCATCTCCGGCATCCGCTGGTCCGAAATAATCACCTGTACCTGATGTATTGCCAGCAATTCCAGGGCTTCTGCGGCACTGCTGCAACTGAGTACCTGATACGGCTCTTTGCGCAGCAACCGTTTTAGCGAGTGCAAAATATTTTCTTCATCATCAACCAGCAACAAAGTTTGTTGCGTTGCAGCAGTATTATGACTCACCGGGGCATAGCAGATCAGAAACTGCTCTAACTGTGGCCCCGGCATTGGCCGGGCAAAGTAGTAACCTTGTAACTCGTCACATAAACTTTTGGCCAGGAAGCTGGCCTGGGCTTCGGTTTCAACGCCTTCCGCTACCACCCTGACGCCCAGCTGATGCGCCATCGCAATAATGGCGCGGCTGATGGCGGCATCGCGCTGATCAGTCACTAACTCGCGGATAAAGCTACGGTCAATCTTCAGTTTATTAATCGGTAACCGTTTTAGATAACTGAGGCTGGAGTAGCCGGTACCAAAGTCATCAATGGCAATACTTACCGCCAATTTCTTCAGTTGCTGTAACTTGGTCACCACCTGCTCAATATTTTGCAGTAATAATGACTCCGTTAATTCCACCTCAAACCAGCGCGGCGCCAACTGCTGCTGTTGCAGTGTTTGCTGTAACTGTTCGACAAAGCCAGGGCGCTGGAATTGCAGTGACGACAGATTCACCGCCATCACCAGATGCGCAATACCACGTTGTTGCAATAACGCATTAAAGGCCGCCGCTTGCTCAATCACCCACTGCCCTATCTCCACTATTAACCCGGTTTCTTCGGCTACCGGAATAAACTCATCCGGGCCTATCATGCCATGCTCTGGGTGTGGCCAGCGCAGCAGGGCTTCTAAACCAATTAAGCGGCCGCTGCCTGCTTCAACCTGCGGCTGGTAATACAGTACAAACTCCTGATTAGCGACCGCCTTTTTCAACATAGCGCGTAAATTCAGGCGCTTGTTCAGACTGGTTTCCATTTCTGCCTGATACCACTGATAGTTATTACGGCCTTGCAATTTAGCCTGATACATCGCTAGGTCGGCCTGTTGCACCAGCTGCATGGGTTCGTCAAAGGCATCATCGGTCAGGCTGATACCAATACTGGCAGTGATTTGTAATTCCTGTTCCTCGACGAGGATCGGCCGTGCAATAACGGTCAGTAAGTGCTGCGCCAACGTATTTAAGGCCTCAGTTTCCCGCAGATCAGGAACCATTAATACAAATTCATCGCCGCCCAACCGCGCCAGCGTATCACCAGCGCGCAGTTCAGCCTGCAGACGACAACTGATTTGCCGTAACACCTCATCCCCGACAGTGTGCCCCTTACTGTCGTTAATCAGTTTAAAACCATCCAAATCAATAAACAGCACTGCCACTTTTTCCTGATGCCGGGCACTGATTTTACAGCTTTGGCTCAGACGATCTTTAAGCAGACTGCGGTTGGGCAAACCCGTCAGTAAATCGTAGGAGGCGTTGTAAGCAAGTTCCTGCTCATAATTTTTTTGCGCGGTAATATCGGTCTGAATGCCAATATAGTGGGTAATAACGCCTTGCTCATCAGGTACTGGCGCCAGAAACAGGTTATTCCAGAAAATACTGCCGTCTTTACGGTAGTTTTTTAGAACTACACTGCATTCCTGCCGGCCTGATACCGCATTACGAATTTGCTGAATGGCCAGACTATCCCGTTCTGAGCCCTGTAAAAAACGACAATTTTTACCGATTACCTCTTCACTGGTATAGCCGGTTAAGCGTTCAAAGGCATAATTCACATAGGTCACCGGCATATCCGGCCAGGTAATATCGGCAATCACTACGCCGCTTGAGCTGGCATCAACCGCCCGTTTATATAACCGTAATTGCTTTTCGGTTTGTAGCCGCTGCGTTACGTCCTTAGCCATGCCAATTACCCCGGTAATCCGGCCGTCAATCAGCGTTGGAACTATGGTGATCTGTAATTCCATCTGCTGGCCGCTGTGATTCAGAATACTGGCTTCAAAACTTACTGCTTCACCAGCCAACGCCTGCGCAAAATAGCCCGCCACTTGCGGCAACTGTTCCGGTAAAATTACCCGGCTAAAATGCATTTGCTTCAGCTCTGCCTCGGTCCACTCTAATAACCGGCAACCGGCAGCATTGATCTGGCTAAAATAACCGCTCTCGCTCATCACATACACTGCATCCGGGTTATATTGGTATAGCGAGCGAAAACGCTGCTCACTCTCGGTTAATTGGCGTTTCTGTTGTGCCCGTTCAATCGCCATAGCTGCAAAGCGGCTGCAGCTAAGAATCAATTCTAACTCCTCACTAGACGGTGCTCTGGCTTCAGAACAATAAACGGCAAAGGTGCCCAGTACCTCATCCTGTAGCGAAACCATCGGCAGCGCCCAACAGGCTTGCACTTGCTCCGCCAGTGCCACCGCTGCGACCGTTTGCCACTTGGGATCAGTAGCGACACTTTCGACAATCACCAGACTCTTTTGAAAAGCCGCGGTACCACAGGAACCAAAGTTATCGGCTATCGGCAGCCTGGCAAAAGCCTGGCGGAAGGACTCACTGAATGAAGGTGCAGCCAGTAACTCCAGATGGTCACCGACTTTTAGCATAAAGCTGACCCGAAATGCCGGATTTTGCCGCTCGGCCAATAAACAAATCTGCTGGATAATCTCTGCCAGCGGTTGTTCATTAGAGATTAACCGCAGTACTTGCTGCTGTGCCTGCTGTAGCAGCTCAGCTTTGACAAGATCAGTGATATCGCGAGCTATCGCAAACATGATGCCAAGACTCGACAGATAACGCGCCGACCACATTAAATAGACAATGCTGCCATCTTTACGCAGATAACGGTTACGGAAATACTGGGTATGCTGGCCATTGATAATATTGTTGGCTTCCTGCTCGGTAATCACATGGTCATCGGGATGCACAAACTCTATAAAGGCGCGGCCGGTCAGTTCTGCTGGCGTATAACCAAGTACGTACTCTATCGAACGACTGAGCTCAAGAAAGCGCCCCTGCTGATCGATCATACACAGAATATCGCCGGAATTATCCATAATCTGCTGATGCTGTAACTGCAAACGACTTTGGATGCCGAGGCTCTGTTGGGTGCGACGATTTGAAGCGAATAAGCGGCTTTGCTGGCGTTGCAATAAGCGCTGATATTGTTGGCTGAGCAAAGCTAATACCACCACCAGCCAACCGGCCAGCAGCACCACTTCGGCAATCTGCCGCACAAAATCCAGTTCACTGTCTAAATCACGATAAAGCTGCAACCGCCACTCTAAGTCGCCGAATAACACTACCGGATATTCGCCGAGTAGAAAATATTGCCGCTCAGCCTGACGCTGGTCGATTAACGGCTCTGGCAAGTCCTGGTACGCCACCTGCACCGCATAATCCGGCGCCACCATCACCGGCAGCAATTTGGTGACCACATCGCGAAAGTTCAGACTGGCCACCACTTCACGTAGCGCCGAGGCGTTGGGCTGTGGCAGCAGCGCCCGCACAAAAGTATGGTCAACCCGGCTATCGTAATAAAAGCTAACCTCTGGCCGGCTGTTGCTGGCAAAGGCTGCGGGTACTGGCTTAACAACACTTAGGTATTGATCAAACCAGCGCCGATCTTCATCGCTGTCGCTAATCGATAATTGTAATTCATTGTTGGTATTGATGATTGCCAGATAATCGAGATAGGCAAAATCTCGCAGATAACTGCTTAGCTCCAACTCGAGTTGTTTGGCACTGTAAGGGGTTTCTGAACTGGCCAGGCGATCGGCTAAGCGATAGATCAAGCCTTGTTGCTCATTAAAAACCTGATTTAGTTGCTGTTGAAAGGCGGACAAGGTGTTATCAATCACATCTCTTTTTACTTGCCCTAACTGGTGCATAAAATTCAGCCAGAGCAAGACCGCAAAACTGGCTAATAGCAGTGCCAACCAACTGCCCGGATTACCACGCTGTTCCTGCCAGCGAAAGCGACCACTAAAGCGCGCACTTAAGCCAGCAATAGCCGCAAATAGTAATAAAATAGCCGAATTCATCGCGACAGAGGGGGAAACACCGAAGGCATAACCGAGCAAGCTACCGGTGTCTTGCCAGATCACGGCAACCACTAAAATCAGCAATAACATATGACACAGCAGCGCCAGATAAGCACTCCAGCGTTGCTTTTTACCCAGCCAGCCCAGCCAACCCAGAAGTAATAAGCCCCAAGCCAGATATTGTAAGGGCGGAGTTTCTAACTGCTGTGTCGGCTCAGCAATCAGGCTCTGACTCAGCAGATAACCCAGTAACAGTAGCCAGCACACTGCAACCCATTGCCGTTTTTTGGCAATTACCGCCACTAGCAATAAAACCAAATAGGAAAACAGCAGCAATGAGGAAAAAGGTAAAATTACGGTGTAGTTGTCGGCATCAGCATGAAATAGCTGATCGAGAATAGCCGTTAACACGCTGAATAATAATACTGCGGTACTGGCATAAAATAAGCTATAACCCAGTATCGGGCCAAAAAAGCGGGCAGACCGATTTTGCATTAATCCTCTCATGCTGGCTCCATTAACGCCTCTAAGGTTGAAAGTAATACCGCTTTACTACAGGGTTTTTCCAGCAAAGTGTGGGCTGCCACCCTGGCAGCCGGCTCTACCAAGTTAAGGTTGCCACTGATTAATACCCGCTTAATCGCCGGATATTTTTTCACCAACTGCTGTAACAGCTCGCCTCCGGTCAGGGCCGGCATTAACTGGTCAGCGACCACGATGTCTATCGGCTGCTGCGCTAAAAATTCGATCACCTGGGTGCTGTCGACCAGGGTATGGCATTGAAACGGGCTCAGGCGCAACATCCGGCGATAGGCCTCCAGCAATAATGGCTCGTCATCAACAAAGAGTACGTTAAACATCAGCTGCCTTTAATTGCTTAAGTTGTTGCCGCAGCTGTTGCTGTAATTGTTGCCAGCAGTCTGAAAAAGTGACCAACAACGGTGCCAGCGCGTGTTCGTCAGCATCCCGGGCGGCCAGCTCCAGCTGCCAGCAAAGTGCAGCCAGCTGAGTGGCGCCGGTAAGGGCGGCAATACTTTTTAGACTATGGGCAGCACTGGCCAAAGTTGTCAGTTCTCGCGCCGCCCCTGCTTGTTTGATCGCGTTAATATAGGATGTTGCGGCTGCCGCAAAACCGCTTAGGGCGCTCTCTAACGTCTCCCGACTATCGTCACCGTACATCTCGATCAGGATGGCAAGATCGAGAATAGCCAGCTCAGTGCAGGCTTGACTCATCTTCTGCCTCCGTCTTATTAATCAAGGGTCGGTTACAGGTTTGCATCCACCAATAGGCCAGCTTCTTTAATAATGCCAGCACCTGCTTGTGATGCTTTACATTCACTTCTGCCAGCTCCGCCATCAACGCCTGCAGCTTTTGTAGTCGCTGCTGCAACATACTCCAGAATTCTGGGCGCTGTTCGCGTTGCTGCATGGTTTTAGCGATATGAATTAAATAGTCAGCGGCGGCACAGGCACGCTTACGCTCGGCATCAATGGCTACCGTTTTGCAGTTATTGATAAACACATTATGAAAACAGCTTAGGTTATAGGCTAAGTTCTTTAAACGCCGATCCAGCTGAAAATAGCCAGTGGTCGCATCCTCTGGCCAGTGCAGAAAATCGCGTTTCTCGACTTTGTTACCCTGCTCATCCAGCTCTTGCTCTTCTTGCTCAGCTTTTTGCTCCAGCTCCCGCACTATTGCTACCCGAAACCGATGCTGGCCTTCTTCATCATCCGTCGCTTTCGGCGCCTCCAGCCGTTGTTTCATGTCGGCGTAATGAGCCGCTGGCTGAATTAGCTTTTCATGCTGCAGATGATGCTGAATTTTTTTACTTAGTTGCACCGCCGAAACCGGCTTTGCCAGAAAGTCGTTGACGTCAAACAGAATACATTGCTGAATCAGTTCCCGATAGGCATTACCGGAGAACACAATAATCGGGATATCGTGGGCCGTGGTGGTAAAAGCACCGGAGCGGACCCGAGACAGTAAGTCGAGCCCACTCGGCCCTTTTAGCTCTATATCGGTGATTAATAAATCGATGGTTTCATGTTCCAGGATCTCGCTGGCGGTTTTGGCATCCAGCGCTTTAAACGCTTTGCAGCCCGGCACTTTATTAGCCACGCCATAGAGAAAATCGCACATTAGAATAACGTCATCTAATACCAGGACGTTAAAATTTTTAGTAGCATAACAGGGTGTCTATCCTTGTCCGGAACATACAACGAAGCATTTCAGACCATAGCGCTGCACCAGGCAGCTATCCTTGCTGTACAGTATATACGCATCGCAGGTTCTCTGCAGACGCATTTGCAGGCTTCTGATTAGCTTCAATGTAAAAACAGGAAATGATTAAGCTTAACCGCAATTATGCTCGTCTAAACACCACCTTAGCAACAACCAAATAGTAATAAGGTATTACACAACTTTAGAGTACCTTTGCTGCCCTTGCTGCAGATAGGCATCAAAACAGGCACAGATACTGCGCACCCAGAGCCGGCCGGCGTCTGTTACCCGGATCTGCTCGGCATAGACCTCTACCAGACCATCCTCCATAAAGGGCTTAAGCAAACTCAGCGCGCTGTCAAAGTACTGCCAGAAGCTCAGCAACTGCCACTGCTGGCTAAAGGCGGCAATATCCAGCTCAAAATGGCAGATTAACTGGCTAATCAGCGCCGCGCGTAGCCGATCGTCTGCCGATAACACAAAGCCGCGTTCCACCGCCAACTGCTGCTGGTTTATCGCGGCATAATAGGCCGGCAAGTCTTTGCTATTTTGCCACAGCACGCCGTTTACCTGGCTGATACTGGATACGCCCAGACCGAGCAGCGCATCCTGCCCTGCCGTGGTATAGCCCTGAAAATTACGCTGTAATTTGCCGGCTTGCTGGGCTTTGGCCAGCGCATCATCTGGCTTGGCAAAGTGATCCATACCGATAAACTGATAACCGGCTGCCACCAGTTTGTTAATCGCCAGCTGCATCAGCGCCAGCTTGGCCGGCGCATCCGGCAAACTGCTATCCGGAATTTTGCGCTGCGCGGCGAAACGTTCCGGCAGATGGGCATAGCTAAATAATGAAATTCGATCCGGATCAAGCCGGATAATTTCAGCGACTGTCTCGGCAAAGCTGGCCGGCTGCTGATAGGGTAAACCATAGATCAGGTCCAGATTGACCGAACTAAACCCCAGCTCGCGACATAATGCCACCTGATGTCGGATCAGCTCAGTGTCCTGCACCCGGTTAATCGCGATCTGGACCTTTTCATCCAGATCCTGCACCCCAAAGCTAACCCGATTAAAGCCCAGTTGTTTTAAATGCCGCAGCTTGTCGTCGCTGCAACTGCGTGGGTCAATTTCAATACTGATTTCGGCAGCCGGCAAAATCGTAAAGTGCTGACGCAACAAAGCCATTAAGCGACTGAGCTGCGCTTCGGTTAAAAAGGTCGGGGTACCACCGCCCAGATGCAGCTGATTAATCACTTTCTGCTGCAGATGCGGGCTATAGAGTGCCATTTCTGCCGCCAGGGCATCGAGATAGGCATCGGCTTTATGTTGATGACGGGTAATCACTTTATTACAGCCGCAGTAGTAACACAGCTTATGGCAGAACGGGATATGCAGATACAGGCTTAACTCTGAGCCACTGCTGGCCAGCGCCTGAAATAACGCCGCCTGCGGAAAGGCGGTATTAAGCGCCAGCGCGGTTGGATAAGAGGTATAACGCGGCCCGTTAATATTGTATTTGGCGATTAACGCCGCGTCCCACTGTATGCTTTGCATCTGCTGTCTCCGGAAAACTCAGGGCAATTATAAGCTGCCAGGTACTGTAGCAGTTTGATCTGCCGCAACCTCTGCCGTTGCCAGCAGACTTTGCCAGCCCAGTAGTAAGGCCGGCAGGGGCGGCGGCAAGCGGCTTAACTCAATAGTATCGAGCAGGTTCTTGCAATACAGTCCCAGCTCAGTATCCCCTAACATACTGAGGCGTCGCCGGAAAAATAAGGTATCCGGATCGACTTTGCCGCAGATCAGATCCAGAAAATCCTGACTGCTGGCTTTAATCAGCAGATCCTGCTGCACAGATGCCAGTTCAACCTGTAATTTGTTGTTTTTTAACGTTATGGCAAAGCTCAGTTGCCAGTCGCTTACCTGTAACACTAAGTATCGCTGTGCCAGAAAATCCAGACTGCCGGCAGTTAGCTCTGGCTGAAAAAACTTATTCAGCAGCAGCGTTAAGCCCTGCTGCTGCACACGCTTGGGCGTCAGCTGTTGCACCCGCTGCGCCAAAGTAGGTAGCAACGCTACCAACTTATGACTAACCCTATTAATATCAAACATATAGAAGCCATCCACCTGCTAAATTCCCTATAATAAAAGCATAGTTCTACGGCGCTGCCTATAGCCTTTCGGGGGTACAGCAGGCAGGACCACAGTAATGAGGCTGGTATGGAATTACTCTGTCCGGCTGGCAGTATGCCGGCAGTCAAAGCAGCAATTAGTCAGGGAGCCGATGCGATCTATGTCGGCTTAAAAGATGACACCAATGCCCGGCACTTTGCCGGCTTAAACTTTACTGAGTCGCAACTGACTGAGGTTGCCCGCTATGTGCATCAGGCGGGGCGTAAATTGCATGTGGCCATTAATACCTTTGCTCACCCCGCGGCTTGGTCGCGCTGGCAGCAGGCGGTCGACAGTGCAGTACGGGCTGGCACCGATGTACTGATTCTGGCCGATATGGCAGTGCTGGCCTATGCCGCCGAACGCTATCCGCAGGTTGAATTACATCTGTCGGTGCAGGCTTCGGCCACCAATGTCGCCGCCATTGAGTTTTACCGGCAATTTAATATCCGCCGGGTAGTATTACCACGGGTGCTTTCGATGCAACAGGTGCGCGCGCTGGCCCGCAGCTGTGATATCGATTTGGAAGTCTTTGCCTTTGGCAGCCTGTGCATTATGGCTGAGGGGCGTTGCTATCTGAGCTCTTACTTAACCGGGCAGTCACCGAATACCGCCGGCGCCTGCTCACCGGCGGCCTTTGTTCGCTGGCAAGAGCAAGACGGCGTACTGGAGTCGCGCTTAAATGATGTGTTGATTGACCGCTTCGCCGTGGATGAAACCGCCGGCTACCCGACCCTCTGTAAAGGACGTTTCAAAGTCGATGCCGATACCTACCATGTGCTGGAAGAGCCAACCAGCCTGAACACCCTGGATTTACTGCCGCAGCTCTATGCCGAGGGCATTAGCTCACTGAAAATTGAAGGCCGGCAACGCAGTCCGGCTTATGTGACCCAGATCACCCAGGTTTGGCGGGCGGCTATTGATGCGGTAATGCAGGATCCAACGCATTTTCTGGTGCAACAACACTGGCAGCAGGTGCTGAATAATCTGGCCGAGGGCAACCAAACCACCCTCGGCGCCTATCATCGGAAATGGAAATAGCCTATGCAATTCTCACTTGGCCCGGTACTGTATTTCTGGCCCAAAGCACAGATGCTGGAGTTTTACCGCCAGGCTGCCGATTCAGCCGTGGATATTGTTTATCTCGGCGAAACCGTTTGCAGCAAAAGACGCGAGCTAAAACTGGAAGACTATCTTAAGCTGGCGCATATGCTGCGCGAAGCCGGCAAACAGGTGTGTTTATCTGGCATGACGCTGTTGGAGTCGCCGTCTGAACTGCGCGAGCTGCGCAAGTACGTCGACAATGGCGACTTTATGTTGGAAGCTAATGATGTTGGCGCTATTGCTATGCTGTGCGAACAGGGTCTGCCCTTTGTCGCCGGAGCCGCCATTAACTGCTATAACCAGCATAGCCTGCGCCGCTTAGTGGGTATGGGTTTATTGCGCTGGGTAATGCCGGTTGAACTATCCGGCGACTGGCTGCAACAGGTTATCGGCGACACTATGATTCAGGATATCCGCGATTGCTTTCAAACCGAGGTGTTTGCCTTTGGCCATTTACCTCTGGCCTGGAGTGGTCGCTGCTTTACCGCCCGTTCTGAGAATCGCGCTAAAGATCAGTGCGAGCTCTGTTGCATTAAATATCCGCAGGGGCGCACTGTCCACAGCCAGGACGGTACCCAGGTTTTTGTGCTAAACGGTATTCAAACCCAGTCAGGCTATCGCTATAACCTGATTAATCAGCTACCGGCTATGCAGGGGTTGGTTGATGTAGTACGGTTAAGCCCAGAGCCCGAGGGCACCTTTGCCTGGTTGAATAGATTTAAGGCGAACCAGCATGGCGCCGCGCCACAACAACTGAGTGATACCGACAGTAATGGTTATTGGCTGAAGCTGGCAGGGATGGCGACGGGCTGATGTTGAATGTTGAATGTTGAATGTTGAATTGTAATCCGGAGCGCAGATGACGCAACAACAGGCAAAAATTGGCATTGTTACGGTAAGCGACCGCGCCAGTGCCGGTATATATGAAGATTTATCCGGCAAGGCGATAATCGATACCTTAACAGAGTATCTAAGCAGCGACTGGCACGCCGAGTACCGTTTGATCCCGGATGAGCAACCACTGATTGAACAAACCCTGATAGAACTGGCCGAGCAACAGGGTTGCTGTTTAATTGTCACCACCGGTGGTACCGGCCCAGCTAAACGCGATGTCACGCCAGAAGCCACTGAGGCCGTCTGTGACAGGTTGATGCCGGGCTTTGGTGAGCTGATGCGTCAGGAGTCGTTAAAGTATGTGCCAACCGCTATTTTGTCACGGCAAACCGCTGGCTTACGTGGCAGCTGCCTGATTATTAACTTACCGGGCAAACCCAAGGCAATCCGCCAGTGTCTGGATGCGGTGTTCCCGGCGGTGCCTTACTGCATCGATCTGATGGACGGCCCTTATCTGCAGTGTAACGAAGCAGTGATGCAGGCCTTTAGACCCAAAAGTTAGTGCCAGCCTCTACCCCAGGCTTCGACTCCGTTAGGCAAGACTACCGGAGCCGGAGTGCAGAGTCGCTGCCGGCTAAGAAGTTAACGTTGGTATTCGCCGGCGCGTTCTGGTTGATATAGCACGTCGAGAATTTCAACGGTGCGGCTTTGGCCATGTGGCATCGGCCATTCCAGTGCTTGACCCACCGCTAACCCGAGCAGAGCACTGCCAACCGGAGCAAAAATCGAAATTTGCTCATCGTTTTTCAGGTCATGCGGATAAACCAGGGTTTTCTCAAACACCTTGTTATCGCCGGCAAACTTAAAACGCACCGTCGAGTTCATACTGACCACATTCGCAGGTAACGCAGTAGGCTCAACCACGGTAGCCCGATCCAACTCTGACTCCAGCTTTTCCAGCTCCGGCGTCAGCCGGGGCATCTTCTCAAGTAAGGCTTCAATCCGATCCATATCTAAACTGGAAACGACGATAGGTGTAGCTGACATATGACACTCCCAAGTAAAAAAAGAAAAAAGCCCGCCGGCTAACGCCGTCGGACTTTTCAGAATTTAGGCAGTTATACCCCTGCAACCGCGAAAAAGCAAGTTAACGGCGTAGCAGAAACAACCAGATCACCAATAACAGGGTAATAAACCAGAAACCGGACAACAGCTGCCAGAATAGCAGTGGATTGGATTTATTCTGCTGTTTGACCTCTTCATGCAAAAACGCCGGGTTGGGTTGCTGCAAATCGGTCAGTAACTGGCTGATACTCTGATAGCGGTAACTCAGATCCAAACTCACTCCCTTTTGCAAGGCCCGGTCAAACCAGGTCGGGATTAGCGGGTTAAACTGACTGGCACTGCGATAGCGCAGCCGGTCATAATCGCTCGCCACCCGGCATTCTTCTACCACCGGGCCATAGGGTAAATGACCGCCACTAAACAGCTCATAGGCAATGGTCGCCAAGGCATACACATCACCCTGCACGCCGGAATTATGCCCCAGCAGATAGTGCGGATCGGAATAGGTCGCGGTGCCCAAAGCGCCTTCGTGGTGCAGTGGGCTGTAGATTTCCGCCAGACCGGCAACAAACACCGAACCAAAATCCACCAATTTCAGGCTGCCATCGGCCAGACGCATAATATTGCCGGGTTTCAGGTCCTGATGAATGGCGCCCATGCGGTGAAACGCCTGTAGGCCTTCGGCTATCTGTTTCACCAGTTTAATTGCCAACGCGGGTTTAAGCGGCTGTGGCTGCTCTGCCAGCCAGTGCTCTAAACTCTGGCCCTGTAAATGCTCCATCAAATAGTACAGAAAGGTCCGTGGCCGGCTTTGTCGGATCACCTTGACTACGCGCGGCGACTGGATCCGCAGGCCAATCCACTCTTCGCGGATAAAACGATCGATATAAAGTACATCATCGGCATAATTCTGCGATGGGCTCTTAAGCACCAGCTGCTCTGCGGTGGCTTCATCTTCCACCAGATACAGGTGGCTGCGGCTACTGGCATAGAGCTCTCGCACTACCCGATAACCATCCAGCTTCATACCCGGGCTTAACGCCGGCGGGAAGGGTAACCGGGTCAGCTCGGAGCTTAAATCATCCAGGCTCTGCTCAGGTAACTGCGCCACATCCACCACTATCGCGCTGACATTATCATCGCTGCCATGCGCTAATGCCTGCTCCAGTAACTGCCGGCTGCATTGCTCCGGATCCGTTACTGTCGTCAGCAGCTGAGTTAATTCGGCCTCACTTAAAAAGTCGTGAATGCCATCCGAGGTTAGTAAAAAACGATCACCTGCTTGCAACGCCAAGGCACCTTGCTGCGCTGCGACCTTGGCATCCATGCCCAGTGCCCGCCCTAAAAACTGCCGCTGCTCCGACAATACCGTAATATGATCCTGCGTCAGCTGCTGCAAACTGGCGTTACGCAACAGATAGATACGGCTGTCACCGATATGGAAGAAATGCGCAGTCCGCGACTTCAGCACCAAAGCACTAAAGGTACATAAATAGCCTTTTTGTTCATGGGCAAACTTATGACTGAATTGATACAGCTGGTTGTTGATGGTGGCCAGTAACTGCTCGGCACTGTAGGCCACCGACCAACTATCCGGAGTTTGCGGATATTCCTGACAAAAACGCTCAGTAGCCAGTTTACTGGCCTGAGCGCCAGCTTCAGCGGTACTGACGCCATCGGCCAGCACAAAACAGGCACCCTTATGTTGCAGTAAGTAGGCAGAGTCAGGCAACTGACAGGCAACCGCATCCTCGTTGGCTGCTTTTACGCCGGCCGCAGTCTGAGCGCCATATTGTAACTGCAGTGCTAACTCTGCCACAGCGGCACGCCCTTATCTAACCGACATTAATTCTATGTACTGTACCATCTTCCGCCACCTCGACAATATGTCCCTTAGGATCGTCGAGGAACATCACCGCTACCAGGCCAATCAATGCTGAGGCGGCAATCACATAGAAGAAGGTACTAAAATCGACATAACTTAGTACGGTCAGGTACACCACAGCCCCCACATTACCGTAAGCACCTGCCATCCCGGCGATCTGGCCGGTCATACTGCGCTTGATCAGTGGCACTATCGCAAACACCGCGCCTTCGCCGGCTTGCACAAAGAAGGAGCAGGCCATTACCGCTAATACGGCCAACGGGATCCACCAGTGGCTGTCCATCAAGCCCATCAGGAAATAGCCAGCAGCCAGACCACCAATCAGGATCACCATACTCTTACGCCGGCCAAATTTATCAGAGAACCAGCCTCCCATTGGCCGCGACACCAGATTCATAAAGGCGAACGCAGACGCTAGCAAACCCGCTTTTACCGCCGTCATCCCCTCGAAGGTTTCCAGGAAATACAGTGGCAGCATCGATACCACCGCCAGCTCAGAGCCAAAGGTCGCAAAGTAAGCAATATTTAAGATCCCGACCTGCTTAAAGCTGTATTTGTCATGCTCAGGCACACCTTCGCGTAAATGTTCGGCGTTGATTTTCCAGGTTTGTTGCGTCTGGAAGATAAACAACACCACCAGCGCGCCCCAGATGCCGTACATGGCAGTTTCCGAGAACAAATTCACCCCTGCCGGTGATAAACGCCAGGCCAGGATCCCCAGTGCCAGGTGCATTGGGATATTCATCAGAATCAGGGCCCACAATGCGCCCCAGCTGGTAACTACCATGGCACCGGTTTTTTTCGGTTTAAAATAAGTCGAGCCTTTGGGTGTATTACGGGCAAATTTATAGAAAATCAGTGAATAGACCGCACTGATCACCCCAACTGAGGCAATCGCATAGCGCCAGCCATTTTCACCACCGAACATCAGCGCCACTGTTGGCAGCGTCATCGCAGCTGCCGCCGAGCCAAAATTACCCCAGCCACCGTAGATACCTTCAGCGGTACCCACCTGGTTATGCGGAAACCACTCACCAACCAGCCGGATCCCTACCACAAAGCCTGCGCCGACAAAGCCAAGTAAAAAGCGGAATAAGGCCAGGGCATCATAGGTATTGGCAAAAGCAAAGCCGATACAGAGCAAGGCCGAGATAAATAACAACACCGAATACATAATACGCGGGCCATATTTATCCACCATCATTCCCACTACGATGCGCGCCGGAATGGTCAATGCCACGTTTAATATCAGCAAAGCCCGGATCTGGGCATCGGTTAACGCCAGCGCTTCTTTGATATGCATTAGTAAGGGCGCATGAGCAAACCAAATCACAAAGGTAAGAAAGAACGCAAACCAGGTCAGGTGTAACATTTTTATTTTTTGTTCAGCAAAATTAAGCAGATTGAGTTTACTGCTTTGCCCTGCCGCAGACGCTGCGCCAGCCATACAGACCTCCTGAAAGAGTCATAGAATGATATTCCAGTACAAGTCTAGGGGTTTTTAGGCCGGAAAAATTGATCTGGCACAACAGCCGCCAGCCCGCGCCGGGCCTGCACTAAGGGCCGCTACCTCCTTTGGAGTAGCTGGCAATTCAGTGCTAAAAGCCGAGCCCAACGCCATCACTACCCCCTATGAGGTAGCCTGCCTTGCCGCAGCCTTAGCCGCAGAACTTAGGGGGTACTGCTTTTTGGCCGGGCAGGCCGCTACGCTTTTCGCTATGCTAGGCGCAGTGAGTCTTGCGCCTGGTACAGGCGCTTATTTGGGGAGTAACGCATGCAGGCAACCCATCCTCTAGCGGGCCGGGCGCTGCTACTGGCTACCCTGGCTTTTGCCGGCTGCTTCTCGGTGTGGACGCTATACGCGGTGATGGGGTTGGATATCCAGCAACAACTGGCCCTGAGCGCCACTGAATACGGTATTTTACTGGCAGCCCCCATTTTTAGCGGGGCGCTACTACGTATTCCATTGGGAATGCTGGCAGATCGCTATAATGCCCGACTGCTGTGGCTGGGGTTAATGTTCAGCTGCATTCCGGCGCTGGCATTGCTGCCACTGGTAAGCAGCTTTTATGGTTATCTGATCACCGGCCTCTGGTTTGGTTTAAGTGGCGTTTCCTTTACCTTCGGCATCCGCTATGTGACCGACTGGTTTGCCTCGCGCCAGCAAGGCCTGGCGATGGGCCTGTTTGGCGTAGGCAATGCCGGTGTCGCCATCACCTTTATTTTGGTACCCATTATTGTCGCCTGGTGGGGCTGGCAGTGGGTTGGGCCTGTGTATGCCGTTGGGCTGGCTTTATTGCTGGTGTTATTCTGGTTGTTGTCACCGCCCTCGCCAAAAACCGCAGGCCCCACCGCCAGTCCACTGACTCTGCGTCAGTTAGTCAGAGATGCCCGGGTCTGGCGCTTTTCACTGTATTACTACTTTGTATTTGGTGGCTTTTTAGCCCTGTTGCTGTGGTTACCACAATACTATATGCAGGCCTATGCGATGAACGCTCAGCAGGCAATGGCCTTTACGCTGTTTTTTGTCGCGACTTCCAGTATGGTCAGGGCATTAGGTGGCTGGTTTGCCGATCGCTATGGTGGCCGGGCCGTAAACTGGAGTGTGTTCTGGGTCTGCCTGGTGTGCTTGTTCTTTCTGAGTTACCCCCCCACTACCCTGATTATTCATGGCCTGGAAAAAGATGTCCAACTGGAGATCTCCGTTAATGTCTGGTGGTTTACGGCCCTGATCTTTGTCATTGGCGTAGCTCAGGGTTTTGGCCGCGCCAGCGTGTATAAAGTGATTCACGATTACTACCCTAAGCATATGGGCGCAGTCGGTGGCTTTGTTGCCGCCATTGGCGGTCTGGGCGGTTGTACCCTGCCGGTGCTCTTTGGCCTGGCGCAGGATGCACTGGGTATTGTCACCGGCTGCTTTATGATTCTGTATGGCGTGCTGGCGCTATGCATGATCACCATGTTTTTCGCCAATCAGGCAGCGCAATATCAACAGCACCTGCAGGATGCCCGTAGTAATAATTTTTTATTGGATGACGACGAATGATGCAAATTACCGATCTGGCGACCGAGCAAAAGCTGTTGCCGCTATTGCGCCAGGCATTCCGGCCGCTGTTTTTATTCGGTGCCGCCTTTAGCGCTATCGCCATGCTGTTGTGGGGGCTGATCTTGGGCGGCCAGCTGCAGCTGCAACCTGTTGGTCAGGTATTATTCTGGCATAGCCATGAAATGATCTTTGGTTTTGCCTGTGCCATTGTCATCGGCTTTCTATTAACTGCGGTGCAAAATTGGACCTCATTGCGCGCACCACATGGCCCGACGCTATTATTGCTAACACTGCTCTGGCTGGCTGCCCGCATGCTGCTGCTCTTTGGCGAGGCGCTGCCACTATGGCTGGTCGCCCTGGTGGATCTGAGCTTTTTACCACTGGCCGCCTGGTTACTGGCGAAACCACTACTGGCGGTAAAACAATACCGCAATTTGTTTTTTGTGCCAGTGTTACTGCTGCTAACCGCCTGTAACCTGATGATGTATCTCGGGCTTTATCTTAAGCGCTACGATTTACAGCAGCTGGGTAGCCTGAATGCAATCTGGCTTGTTACCCTGCTGATGGCAATTGTCGGCGGCCGGGTGATCCCGATGTTTACTGCCAATGGCACTAAAACCACTAAGGTCGAGGCCTGGCCCTGGCTGGATCGGGCGGCACTGGCCAGTCTATGGCTGATTTTTATGCTGCACTTTTTTAGTTTAGTGCCTCTGCTACCCGCCAGTTCGCTAAGTGCTCTCTTTGCCCTGAGTACTTTGCTAACCGCCATCCGCTGCGCCCGCTGGAAAATCTGGCTCACGCTACGGGTGCCGCTGCTGTGGTCACTGCATCTGGCCTATTGGTTTATTCCTCTGGGTCTGGCCTTGTTTGCGCTACGCTATGCCGGCTTTGCCGTCAGCCAGAGCATTGCGCTGCATGCACTGACTGCCGGCGCCATGGGCTCGATGATCCTATCGATGATGGCGCGGGTATCGCTTGGCCACAGTGGTCGCTTGCTGCAGCCGAAACACATTATGGGCTGGGCCTTTTTACTGGTTGCTGTTGCCGGCATTAGCCGGACCCTGCTGATCTGGTGGTTGCCGGAGCATACCTTTAGTTTGTTATGGCTGGGGATTGGCAGCTGGGTGCTGGCTTACGGCTGCTATGTGCTGGTGTATTTTCCGGTGTTAACCACGCCTAGGGCAGATGGGCGGCCGGGTTAACCCCTTACCCCTGATGGGGTAAAGCTGCCGGCGTTTTGATTTACATCAAGCTGGGTGGCTAGCAGGCTTCTAAACTGAACATATCGTCAGTTTCAGGAAGCCGTTATGAGTCACGATTACGAAACGAAACCGCTGGTTTATGCCTGCTCCGGCTGCTCCAATGTGGCGCAGCTGGCCAATGATTTAGCTGTAGTCCTCGATCGGGAAGGTCTGGCCGAGATGTCCTGTATCGCCGGCGTTGGCGGTAGAGTCAAACAGTTGCTAAAGGTTGCACAGTCTGGCCGGCCAATCCTGGCCGTGGATGGTTGCCCGCTTAATTGTGTTAAACAAACCCTGGCCACGGTTGAGGTAGTGCCAACCTGGCATCTGGAGCTGACCAGCCTGGGTTATAAAAAACGCGATCACGAAAATTGCGATCTGGCCGATGCCTATAAGTTACTGCAAAAAGTGCACTGCGATATCCTGCCACAACTTGGCAAAACTCCCGGTAATGAAGCTGCTGGCGCTAAGGTTCGGTTCCGGGTACCAGATACCAAACACTGACAATACCGCAACGGAGCAACACAACCCACAAGCTCAGTACTATTTCCTACTGCAACATACCGGGCACTTTGGATCGGCAGGCAATTGGAACTGCTGCCACTGACCACTTAGCGCATCAAACAACTTTAACTGGTGATACTCGGGTTCACCCACTGCGGCCAGGATCTTCACCGCGGCAAGTGCCTGCATCACGCCCAGCACGCCGACAACCGGCGACAGAATGCCCGCTTCCATGCAGCTTAGCTGCTGTTCACCAAAGAAGCGGCTTAAACATTGGTAGCAGGGATCGCCCGGTTGATTCCGTAAACTCAGTAACTGCCCCTCAAAGCGGATAGCGGCGGCTGACACCAACGGTATGCCGGCTTGCACACAGGCGCTGTTAATGGCGTTACGGGTCAGCAGATTATCGGTGCAGTCCAGTACCAGTGTAAATTGCGGTACCAGTTGCACCAGCGCAGTGTGATCCAGCCGCTGCTGGATCGCACTTAGCCGGATCTCGCTATTTAGCTGTGCCAGTTGCTGTACTGCCGTAATGACCTTAGGCTGGCCAATATCCTGCTCGCGATACAGGATCTGGCGCTGCAGATTGCTGCGGTCAATCACATCATTATCAACCAGCGTCAGCGCCCCGACACCGCTAGCCACCAGATAAGGCGCCGCAGCACAACCAAGCCCGCCCATACCAACCAATAACACCTTACTGGCCAGTAAGGCTTCCTGACCACGAAAATCCAGCGCCGGTAACATCAGTTGCCTGCTATAACGCAGCGCCTGCTGCGGGCTCAGTATCTCACTCATAAGTAATCTCCTGTTGTTACTTCAGCCCTAAACGCTGCGCCAGCTTATGCAAATTACTGGCATCCAGTTGCAGGGCGCGGGCTGCTTTCGACCAACATTGTTGGTGCTGCTGCAATGCCTGCCGGATCAGCTGTTGCTGAAACTGATTTACTGCCTGCTTTAACCCCTGTACCGGCAGCTCAATGTGTTCAAGCGCCGGTGCTTGCGGCTGACTACCGGGCAAATCGAGCAATTCTGGCTGCAGGATCACGATGTCAGAGCGCTGGGCGCCCTGACTTAGCGCCTTGATTGCCGCGCGGCTAATCACATGCTCCAGCTCGCGGATATTCCCCGGCCAGTGATAACCCAGTAAAGCCAGCTCTGCCGCTGGTGCCAGCCTTAAGCTACGTAGCCCAAGACGGCTGCGGTTCTGCTCCAGAAAATGCCCGGCTAATAAGGGTAGATCTTCGCTGCGCTCCCGCAGCGGCGGTATCGGGATCGGATACACTGATAAACGGTGGTAGAGATCAGCACGAAATTCACCCTGTTTCACCTGCTGCTGTAAATCGCGATTGGTCGCGGCAACCAGCCGTACATTCACCCGCCGCAGCTTATCCGAGCCCAAACGCTGAATTTCACCGTTCTGCAGCACTCTGAGCAGCTTTGCCTGCACGGATAATGCTAGTTCCCCGACTTCATCCAAAAACAGGGTACCTCCATCTGCTGCCTCAAAGCGGCCGGCACGCTCGCTTAACGCGCCGGAAAACGCGCCCTTGCTGTGTCCGAATAGCTCACTTTCTGCCAGACTTTCCGGTAAGGCTGCACAGTTAACATAGATCATGGGGTGCTCGGCGCGGCCGGAGCGGCGATGTAGTTGCCGGGCGAACAGCTCCTTGCCGACCCCGGTTTCTCCCAGCAGCAGCACCGGTAGCTCCGAGCCGGCTACCACATCCAGCTCCTGTAAAATCTGCTGCAGCGCCGGGCTTTGACCAATAATTTCATACTGTTGCGCTGCAGTTGTACTGGTGCCGACAGTAGGCAAGCCACCCTGCCGCAGCGCCCGGTTCGCCTGCTCCAGTTCGGTAATACGAATAGCGGCTTCTACCAGCAAGCTTAATTGTTGTAACTGCAACACCGCCAGGGCATCAAAGTTAGCCGGCGACAGGGCATCCAGTGTTAATACGCCCCAGCAGCGCCCCTCCACATATAACGATACTCCCATACAATCATGCACCGGCACCACGGCTCCTGGTTGCTCAGCCAGCAAGCCATCATAGGGATCGGGTAATTCACTGCCCGGCGGAAAACGTACGGGTTGGCGGCTGGCTAAGATCGCCGCCAAACGTGGATGCTGCGCCACCTGAAAACGCCGGCCCAGGGTTTCCCGTAGCAGTCCCTGCACCGCTACTGGCTTTAACTGCGCCTGCTGTAACTGCAACAATGCCACAGCACCACAGCCAAAATGGCTGCGCAGTGTATTGACCAGCCGCTGTAAGCGCACAGCAGAGGGCAACTCGGTGACCAGATCAGCAAATAACACGGCATCAAGCATGGTTAATTTTACCCACAGGGTGAAAAGCACCCGAATTTTTCTGGGTTTAATTTACCATCGGTCAAAAAAAACAGATATAAATCAAAGGTGGTAGTTCTGGCATTTGCCTTGCTGTACAGGGCTAACGCCCGCTTAGGGCAAACCTTTGTTTACTCAGGAGAACACTATGCTACTTGAACAACCCTTAGGCCAATTAGCCACCCGTATCGCCGGTGCCACTGCCGTCTTTCATCAGTTTAAACTAGATTTTTGCTGTGGCGGTCAGCAAAGCCTGGGCGCCGCTATCGCCAAACGTGGTTTAAACCAACAGGAGGTACTGGCCGCTCTGGAAAAATTACAACGACAACCGCAGGCTGCCGTCGATTGGCATAGCGAACCCACTGCCAAGCTGGCCGAGTATGTACTAAACCGCTTCCATCAACGCCATCGCGAACAATTGCCGGAGCTGATTCGCCTGGCCCGGCGGGTAGAAACGGTACACAGCGACAGCCCACATTGCCCGCATGGCCTGGCCAATCATCTGGCCGAGATGCAGCAGGAGCTGGAAAGCCATATGCTGAAAGAGGAGCAAATCCTGTTTCCGATGCTGGTGCGCGGTGTTTATCCCTATGGGCCCATCAGTGTGATGCTGGAAGAGCATCAGGAGCATGGTGAGGCACTGCGAAAACTGGACGAACTGAGTTTTGGCCAGCAACTGCATCCCGGTGCCTGCAACACCTGGACCGCACTCTATCTGGGGCTGCGCGAACTGAAAGAGGATTTAATGCAGCATATTTTACTGGAGAACGAAATTTTGTTTGTTGAGCCCAAGCGCCCCGGCCATGGTGATCAGCACTGCTGTGGTAGCTGTCAGTAGCGCGATAGCCTTACGCAGGGCTTCGTAACACCGACTTATACTGCACTTTCAGGTTAGGCGGCAGCGCTCTGCCAGTCTTATTTTTGATAGTGCATGGCATATTAGTCCCAACAGCTGGTGCTTAATCCTGCATTATTTGCGCCAGAGCAAAACAACCAGCTGCCGGCCCGCTACACTAAAGTACAAGTGTAATGACCGGCAGCCACGTCCATGCAAGAGCAACAAAAAACCGATAATCATCTGCGCCCAAAGGAAGCCGACCCGCTAATCAGCAAGTTAAATGGCGTGATTGGGCATTGTATCCGGCTGCTGGCTGTGATGATGGTGCTTGTAATCATCCTGTGTATTTTGGATGTCGGCTTGGTGTTATATGAAAAACTCTCCAACCCGCCACACTTTTTACTAGAGTTGAACGATATTTTTGCAGTATTTGCTTCCTTTCTGGCCGTGCTGATCGCAATAGAGATCTTCGCAAATATTATCCTGTATCTGCGTGACGATGTGATTCACGTAAAGCTGGTGATCGCAACAGCACTGATGGCCATCGCCCGCAAAGTGATTGTATTGGATTTTGCCACTATTGCTGCCGAATATGTGTTTGCTATCGGGGTCGTCGTTTTAGCATTGGGGGTGACTTATTATCTGGTGGCCAGTAAAGCACGCACCTGAATACCGCTTAGGGTAGCTCTGTTAAATGCTGATACAGAATACGGCGGATCTCCAGAATCGCCGCCGAGGTTTCCTGCACGCTGTGGCCGGAACGGATCACCATTTCTGACTCGGCACCAGCCAGACTGGCACTAAGATAAGGCACCACACCATCACTTTGTTGCTCCAGCGGTAAATTTGGCTGCTCGACACCGATAATGGAGTGATAACGTACTGCCGGATTAATTGGCAGCTTAGCCGCCGCCCGGATAAAAAGGTCTTTTTCACTGAGGTTTTCGATACTGGTAAAGCGCACCGCGCGCTGCTGTTCCTGATTATCCGGATCAGCCAGCAGCTCAGCGGCCTGAGCAAAATGTTCCAACACCGTGACCGGCAAGGTTATCAAGCCAGCTAACCAACGGGCCAGCCGATGATCAGCTACGGTGGTGCCACGGTGCGGCGCTGCAATAAAGATCGCCCGGCTCACCCCTGGTAAAGCGCTAAAGGTCAGATCTTCCTGGAAGCGCTGAAAGAACAGCTGCTGTCGCCGCGAGTCCAGATGCCGCTGCTGACTTATTGATTGCAAGATCTGATCGCCGGAGTCCGACACCAGCAATCGCGCCAGCACACCGCCCATACTGTGGCCGATAATCACCATCTCCGAAGCGGCGGCAGTCTTTCCCTCCGGATCAAAGTGTTGCAAGGTGCTAACAATGCGGGCATGCAGACTCTTTACATTTAACAACAACGGCAGGTTAGTTGGATAATAGAGTTGCCATAACTGATAGCGCTCGCGCAGCGCTTCATCCCCCAGCACTTCGTTCGCGGTGTTAACCCAGGCCTCCGGGCTACTGGCAATACCATGCAGCAACAGAATAATTTTCCGGTTGGGGTCAAAGGGCTGCAGCAAAAATAATTGCGGCTCGGCCAGGGCATCGCTGGCACCCATCAGGTTCCAGAATGCCTGGCGGGCAAAATCGGAGCGTGCCAGCCATAAGCCATAACCGGCGGTAAAATTCGCCGCCAGCGGCACCAGATTCCCGGCCACATAGAGCTCTTTTTGTTGCAGCGGATCCAGCAAATGCAAGGTGGCTTCCTTAGTCACTAGCACCTCCTGCAGGGTACCGCCACCAAAACTCAATAACGCCGTTACCACCGGTACCGGTAATTCGGCAAACCCCTGCTCAGTACGCCAATCCCGCCCCACCTTGGTATCGGCTACCATTTCGGCGCCTAAACCATCGCGGCGATACTGATTGCGTAAGCCTTTAAATGACAGACTACTGGTTGCCACCAACCGCTCTGGTAAAGCCTGACGCCGGAAGCGCTGATGTTGCAGCTGCGCCTGTACCTGCCAGTTGGTAGTGCGAAATTGTTGTTGCGGGTCTTGCAGCCAGTCACGTTCGCGCCCGGCGAATAGCAGGGTCGCAGCCTGTTGCGTAGCAAAATTGTAGTAGTCCCGCACCTGAGTCTGACGGTCGGCAAACAGGCGCCGGTAGGGAGCAACACCGGAATAAAACAGATAGGCATAAGCGTAGCGGGCGCTCATCAGGTAGGCATCGATTTCCGCCTGCGGATCCTGCCGCGGTGGTCGTAAACCATTAATAGCTTCATACAACCACAGCTCGGCCATGGTCGACAGGCGCTGCTCAGTCGTCAGGCCAATGGCGGTCGTCAACATCTCTGCGCATTGCGCGGCCTGGCGCCGGCAACTGCGCTCATCCTGCCCCAGTATTTGCAGCACAGTGCCCGCGTACAGGCTGAGATCGCCGGTGGTCAGCACATCACCCCGGCGCTGTTTCAGGTAATCACGGCTATCCATATCCGACACCGAGACCATCGCACAGCCATGTAACAACCCGAGGCTCAGCATGAGCCAGAACAACTTAATGCGTAACGGTGTGCCGGTGTAATGCAACAAAGTCTCCGCCCGGCACTGGCCGGCTGAAATAGAATCCCTGGTAATGATAACAGCCCAACGCCGCCAGCGCATCCCGCTGCGCCGCAGTTTCGACACCTTCGGCAATCACCCCCAGTCCCAAGGCAGCAGAGAGCGCTATCACGGTGCTGGCAATGGCAGCGTCATTGGGATCGTGCAGAATATCTGCCACAAAGCTGCGATCTATTTTCAGTTGCTCCAATGGTAGGCGCTTCAGATAGCTTAACGAAGAATAGCCAGTACCAAAATCATCCAGCGCAAAGGCAATACCGTACTGCTTGAGCGCCTGCATTTTGCTGATCACCTCATCAACCCGGGATACCAAAATGCTCTCGGTTAACTCAAATTGCAGCCGGTCACGGGCGACACTGTAACGATCGAGAATATGCATCACTTTGGGTAAGAAATTATCCTGATGAAATTGCCGGGCACTGATATTAATTGACAGCTTAAGTCCCGGCACCAGTTGCTGTGCCTGCCAACGACTCAGCTGCTGACAGGCTTGCTCGATCACCCAACTGCCGATTTCAAAAATCAGGCCGCTTTCTTCTGCGATCGGAATAAAGCGTGCCGGACTGACGTTGCCAAGCTCCGGATGAAACCAGCGTAGTAAGACTTCAGCACCCAGCAACTGCCCGGTTGCGTCATGTAATCCCTGATAGTACAACTGCAGCTGCTGGCGGTTAATCGCTTCGCGCAGCTCACTTTCCAGTCGGGTGCGCTCCGAGGCTTTTACCTGCATCGAGACATCAAACTGCTTAATGCTGTTTTTACCGGCGGCCTTGGCCTGATACATCGCCAGATCTGCTTGCTGCAACAATTCATCAATACTGTGGTTATCATCAGAAAACAGCGTAATCCCTATGCTGGGGCTACTAACATAACTGAGCTGTTCCAGGGTGAAGGGGGTATTCAGCGTACTGCGTACCTTTTCTGCTACCAACTCGGCTTGCTGCAGCGCCACTTGCTTTAGCGGTGATAAATTCTGCAGCAGGATAATAAACTCATCGCCACCTAATCGGGCGACGGTATCATGCTGACGTACACTTTGCAGTAAACGACTGGCGACCTGGCGTAGTAACTGATCGCCGGTACCATGGCCCAGGGAGTCATTCAGGTGCTTAAAGTTATCCAGGTCAATATACAGCAAGGCACCCAGCTCCTCGCCTGGTTGGCGTTGCTTCAGGATATCCGCCAACCGCTGTTTTAACAGCCGGCGATTTGGCAGCTGGGTCAGCGGATCATAGAAGGCCAGCTTTTCAATTAACACCTCTGTCCTTTTGCGCTCAGACAGATCGCGGACCATACCAATAAATTTGTAGCTATCAACCCGTTCAATCCGGCTGATCCGCAGCTCCATATTAAATAAGCGGCCATCTTTACGCCGGCCTTTGGTCTCCCGGCTTTGGCCAATGATCTTCGCTTCACCGGTACGCTGATAAGCGTCAATATACTGGTCATGAGCACTGCGATAGGGTTCCGGCATCAGCATAGAAACGTTCTTGCCGATCACTTCTGCCGGCTGGTAACCAAAAATACGGATAGCGGCGTTGTTAAAGGTTTCAATCAGCCCACCTTGATCAATAGTAATGATCGCGTCCAGGATATTATCGACAATTTCCCGATGCTGCATCGCGTATTCCGCCAGCGCCTGCTCATGCAGCCGGATGGTACTGATATCATTAACGTAGCCATGCCAGACCAGACTACCGTCGCTTAGCTGGCGTGGCGTCGCGTGGCCCTCAAACCAACGGTAGTCACCTGCGGGATGCTGATAGCGGAATTGCAAACTCCAGGGGCTCAGATGCTGCGCTGAGTGGAGGATGGTGTCGCGTAAATCCTCCAGATCGTCCGGATGTACCCTGGCTAACGCCAGAGCCGCATTCTGCCGGATCTCGGTCAGTGCCATGCCCAGCGATTGGGCTGCGCTATCTGATACTAGCCTTAGACAAAAACAGCCATCTGGTTGCCGTTCCAACTGAAAGAAAAATCCCGGCACATTTTCCGAGAACAAGTTCAACAACTGCTGCAGCTCCTGGGTGCTCTCTACCAGCATAACAGCTCCTTAAGTACTGCGTTGCCGGGACCAGAATTGCCGGGTTAGGGCGTCAAAGCCCTGCGTCACCCCATGCATTTCGTCGCTGGCATTGGCGGTATGTTCGGCATTGCTCAGGCTACGACTGGCCAGATCGCGGATACTGGTAACATTCTGGCTGATGGTATCTGCAACATAACTTTGTTGTTCGACTGCAGCAGCAATTTGCTGGTTTTGTGCGGTAATGTTATGAATGGATAGCAGTATTTGTTCCAGCTGCTGGGCCGCACTATGGCTGAGTTCAGCGCAACTGACCGCACCTTGCTGGCTTTGCCCAAGAGCGATAACCGCCTCTGCTGTAACCTGTTGCAAACGCGAAATTTTTGATTGAATGTCGCTGGTTGCTCCCTGAGTACGACTGGCCAGCAATCTTACCTCGTCGGCCACTACCGCAAAACCTCGTCCTGCGGCACCGGCCCGGGCGGCTTCAATCGCTGCATTTAACGCCAGCAAATTGGTTTGCTCCGCAATACTGCGGATCAATTCCAGGATCTGGCTGATATCAGTACTACTGGCTGCAACCGCCTGTACCAACTGTTCACTCTGACTAAGCTGCTGTTGTAAGCCTGTTGCTGCCGCCAGACTCTGCGCGGTGACGGCTTTGCTGTGCTGAGCCTGGCGCAAGGCGTTATCGGCCGCATCGGACGAGGAACGGGCACTGCCAGCCACTTCCTGCACACTGACCGACAACTGATGAATGGCACTGGCAACTTGCTCTGTTTCGGCAAACTGAGCCTGGATCTCCTGCCTGGAGCCATTCACCGAACGGGTTAACTGCCCAATCCCTGCAGCCAGCGCAGTCGCCGAATCGGCTACCCGGCCCACCACGCCGGCGGTTTCAGCTTCCAGACAGCGCAGCGCCAGTTGCAGTTGCCCCAGCTCATCATTCCGGCCAGTATAAATATAGCGGGCAACCGCATCGTCAGAGATGCGACGGCTTTGCTCGCTTAACGCCTGTAACGGCTTTAGCCATTGCCAGCCAAGCATGGTAGAAAGTAGCAACCCCAAAAACGGGTAAATCAGACTGGTTTGTGACCCGCTTAGCAAGGTTGCTACAGCAATTCCCGCCAGCACCGGCAAACCGCACAGCAGTAGTAGTTGCCACCGCAGCGACATTGCCGTCTTTAACTGTCTGAGAGTTTTACCCTGATTCAGTGCCTGATAAACCTGCTCAGCACGCTGAATATGTTCCGGTTTTGCCTGGCGACGTACCGATTGATATTCGTTAACCTGCGCCGCCTGACAAATGGGCGTAACATAGGCGTCCACCCAGTAATGGTCACCATTCTTACAGCGGTTTTTTACTATCCCCATCCAGGGCTGACCGCCCTTTATCCGCTGCCAGAATTGGCGGAATACGGCAGCAGGCATCGACGGATGCCGGACAATATGATGATTCTGACCAATCAGCTCTGCTTTATCAAAACCACTAATCTCAATAAAGCATTGATTAACATATTTAATTTTACCATGGAGATCAGTGGTAGAAAGAATATTCGCATCGGCGGGAACCGGCTGCTCACGTCCGGTAACGGGTAGATTTTCTTTCATGTGGCGTCCTGCTGTTGTTTTTATTTTTGACACATAACCATGCATACAGTGTGGTTATATAGTGTTCAGCGGAGGCCGTCAATACCCATTTTAGATTTAGGGTTATTAAGAAGCGCTATGGTAATCAGGATGCAGGCTGTTAAGATAATTGGCAGAATACTTATTGCAGTTAACGAAGATCAGACGATATAAATTGACATCAACGCCATGTCTGACCGGTCAGACATTCCCCAAATAGAGGTTGCCTTGCCGCTAATTATTCTGTCTCCACTGCTTTTGCTCCTGTTGGCACAAGTTGCTTTTCCCGACCTGGCGCTATTTAGCCTAATGCCTTTTCCACAAACCGGTTATATCGCGTTGGCCAGTATTGGTCTGCTTAGCCTGCTAATGCGGCAAACCGACTGGTTTTACTGGCTGGCTCTGTTAGCCACTTATTTCTGGCTCACGCAAAACACAGCAGCTACCAGCGAGTTGCCGCTACTACCCTTGCTCTGTGCACTGCTGATGTTGCTTTTGGCTCTGATCCCCAAACCTTCACCGCTAAAACCATCCGGGCTGGCCATGCTGCTGGCCGGGCCTTTGTTATTAGTGCTTGGTCAGTATTTGCCATTAGCTGCCGCAGTGCAGCGGGCGGACTTACCCGCTGTCGTACTGCAAGCGCCTGTTAGTGGCAGCAGTCTGACCTGGTTACACGGCTGGTGCTTTAGTATTCTCGCTGGCCTGTGGCTCATTGCCATTAACCTTAAACCGCGCAAGGCAGCTTATTGGGGCGAGTTTGCGATCTTTCTGGCGCTGGTATTAGACCTGGCCGTGCCGGCAGGTACCGCTCTGGCAAACTGGCCATTGGTCGCCGCCTGTCTGGCTATCCTGCTGGCACTGGCGTTTCAGATGTTACATCTGGCCTATATTGATGAACTGACACAGCTGCCGCAGCGTCGCGCCCTGATGGCACACCTTAACCGCTTGGGACGAAACAGTGCCGTTTGTATGCTGGATGTCGACCACTTTAAGAAGTTTAACGATACCTATGGCCATGATGTCGGCGATCAGGTACTGAAATTACTCGGCTCTATTCTGGGTAAGGTAAAAGGTCTAACCGCCTACCGCTATGGCGGTGAGGAGTTTACACTGGTATTTAGCCATAACAAAAAAGCCGCTCTCGAAGAAAAGCTGGAAGAGGTGCGCCTGGCGATCGCTGACTACCCACTGGTGATCCGCAACGATAGCAGACCCAAAGACAGCAACGCCGGCAAAAAAGCGCGCGGCAGTAATGGCGCGGAAAAAACCGTTAATGTCACCATCAGTCTGGGTTGCTGTGTTAAGCAAAAGGGCGAGCCGGTGATGCAGCTATTAAAGCGTGCGGACGAAGCCTTATACGCCGCCAAAAAAGCCGGTCGCAATACCTTTGTCTTAAAAGCCTGACGCCGAAGCCATAATAAAAAGCCCCGACGAGCGGGGCTTAGTATTGTGGCTAAGCTTACTTTTTCAGATCAAAGCGATCTAAGGTCATCACCTTGTTCCAGGCGGCCACAAAGTCGCGCACAAACTTCTCTTTCCCGTCGTTAGCGGCATACACTTCCGCCACTGCCCGCAGTTCAGCGTGTGAACCAAATACCAGATCAACCGGGGTGGCGGTGTATTTGCGTGCACCGCTGTTACGGTCAAAACCTTCATACAAGCCTTCCTGCTCTGCTTTCGCCCAGCGGGTCGACATATCCAGCAGGTTAACGAAGAAATCGTTAGTCAGCTGACCCGGCTTATCAGTAAAGACCCCGTGCTTGCTGCCGCCGCTGTTCACATCCAGCACTCGCAAACCACCGACCAGAACCGTCATTTCCGGCACCGTCAGGGTCAGCATATTGGCACGGTCTACCAGAGCTTCGGCCGGTGAATAGATGGCGTCGCTGCTGTAAAAGTTACGGAAGCCATCGGCTTTAGGCTCCAATACCGCAAAGGAGTCGGCGTCGGTTTGCGCCTGACTGGCATCGGTGCGACCCGGTGTAAAGGGTACCGTAATGGTAAAGCCGGCATCTTTGGCGGCTTTTTCAATCGCTGCCGCACCACCCAGTACTATCACATCGGCCAGCGATACCTTTTTGCCGCCACGCAGGGTTTTGTTAAAGTCGGTCTGTACTTTCTCCAGCACCGCTAACACCTGCGCCAGCTGTTGCGGATCATTAACAGCCCAGTCTTTTTGCGGCTCTAGGCGTAAGCGGGCGCCATTAGCTCCACCGCGCATATCGGTACCACGGAAGCTGGCAGCAGAAGCCCAGGCAGTTTTTACCAGCTGCTGTACCGTTAAACCGGATGACAGCAACTTGGCTTTCAGAGCGGCGATATCGCGAGCTTCGAGCAGTTTATGGTCAACTGCCGGAATAGGATCTTGCCAAATCAGCGCGTCTTTTGGTACTTCGGCCCCCAGATAGCGGCTGATCGGCCCCATATCGCGGTGGGTTAGCTTAAACCAGGCTTTCGCAAAGGCCAGTTCAAACTGCTTGGGATCTTCTTTAAAACGCAGCGAAATTTCGCGGTAAATCGGATCTTCTTTTAGTGCGATATCGGTAGTAAACATAATGGGTGCGCTGCGTTTGCCGGCAATATGCGCATCCGGTACCAGGTTGGCAGCCTGACCATTGGCCGGGATCCATTGAATATGACCGCCCGGGCTCCTGGTTTGCACCCAGTCAAAGGCAAAGAGATTATCCAGATACTGGGTGGTCCAGCGCGTTGGGTTAGCCGACCAGGCCCCCTCTAAACCACTGGTCACGGTATCTTCGGCATTGCCCTTACCGCATTTGCTGGTCCAGCCCATGCCCTGCTCTTCCAACCCGGCCGCTGCCGGCTCTTTACCAACACAGTCTTCCGGCTTGTGTGCGCCATGCGCCTTACCAAAGGTATGGCCACCGGCAATCAGCGCCACGGTTTCTTCATCGGTCATTGCCATCCGGCCAAAGGTATCGCGGATCTCTTTAGCTGACGCCAGTGGATCCGGCACACCATTCGGGCCTTCCGGATTAACATAAATTAAGCCCATCTGGGTGGCACCCAGCGGTTTGGCCAGCTCGCCTTTTTCGTTATAGCGTTTGCTGTCCAGCCATTGCTTCTCTGCACCCCAGTTTACAATTTCGGCTTCCCAATCGTCAGTGCGGCCACCGGCAAAACCATAGGTTTTAAAGCCCATCGACTCCAGCGCCACGTTACCGGTTAATACCATCAGATCGGCCCAGGAAATTTTACTGCCGTATTTTTGCTTAATCGGCCACAGCAGGCGGCGGGCTTTGTCGAGGTTGGCATTATCCGGCCAGCTGTTCAGCGGTTCAAAACGTTGCTGGCCGCCATTGGCACCACCGCGGCCATCGAAGATCCGGTATACGCCGGCACTATGCCAGGCCATCCGGATCATAAAGGGACCATAGTGTCCCCAGTCAGCAGGCCACCAGTCCTGCGACGTCGTCAGCAGGGTTTCAATATCTTTTTTTACCGCCGCCAGATCGAGGGTTTTAAACTGCTCGGCGTAATTGAAGTTGGGGCCATAAGGGTTAGATTCGACGCTGTGCTGGCGCAGCGGCGCCAGATTCAGTTGCTCCGGCCACCAGAACTGATTGTCGGTCATCCCTGCTTTGGCAACAGCGGCACTTGAGCCAATGGCAAGGGTTACTGCCAGCGTTAAAGCGGACAAAATTGGGCGTTTTTTGTTGGTCATTTTTTCTACCTCTGGATTAGTAAGCGCCAAAATGGCGCAACACAAACAGGCTGCAGCTAAGCTGCGGCAATTATTTGTATAAAATTAAGGCTTTAACCACACTCGGCGCGCTTGCAGCAGGAGTGTAATGCGGTGTTAAAAAGGTAGTGGATGACAGAAAAATGACAAAATGATTAATACCGATTGGTTTAATCATAAAAATGGATAGCGTTGAATTTATTGGGCTGGCGCGCCATTACCGCCGCTGCGGCGGTAACAATTTAGTGCTTAGCCAGGGTCCCGTAGCTGCCAGTCCCGCGCCCCCAACTCTTTGGCCAGCGTGCGGATTTCACTGGCCTGTTTTACCGGGGCATAGGCAAAGCAGCTTACCTGTAATCCCGCTTCGGCGGCAGTATGGATAAACTGGCACACTTCGGCAAAGCCGTATTGCTGTGGCTGTACCGCCTGCTGATAGGCCGGTGGATTCGCGGCCGGTAAATAGATTTCCAGCCGCTCGACCTCCAGTGCGATTAACTGCTGGCATAGCTGCTCTGCCTCTGCAGCCGGCACCAGGCCATAGGTCACCAGCGTAACCGGCACACCATGGCGCTGTGCTTTAAAAGCCGGTAATACTTGTGATAGCAGCTCCAGGGCCAACAAAGGGTCGCCACTGCCGGCAAAAGCAATACCTTGTAGTTCAAACTCGGTTGAGGCCTGCTGCTCATAGCCATCCTGATAGGCTTGCGCTATCGCTGCCAGCAGGGCAGCGGCATCAGGCTTGGGATTGAGCGTCGCTTCAAGCTCACCCTGCCCGGCTAACTGCAGTAAAGACTGCGCCGCCGGCACGGCAGTGCCACTTTGTAAAGTAAGGCGTTGTTGTTGGAAGTAACTCAATATACTCATTTTTTCTATTCCGGCATTAAGCCATATCGGATCAGCGGGTAAGCAGCTTGTTCAGTTCTGCTGCCAGCAATGGCGCCATACTAATGGCATTACTGGCATGGGCGATACAATCGGTACTCCAGACTTCGCCGACACCGGCGGCTTTAATCACCTCCAGTGCATCACCGGCAAAGAGCGCATGGGTAACGGCCACATCGACTGAGGCAGCACCAGCAGCTAATAACTTGCTACAGGCGCCCGCCAGGGTACGGCCGGAGCTGGCGACATCGTCCATTAGCACCACATTGCGACCCTGCACCCTGATATCGGGTAAGGCAATATCAACCTGCGTATCACCATGCCGCACCTTGTTACAGACTGCATAATCACAATGAATGTGCTCAGCCGCCAGCGCCACCCATTGCAGGGCTTCGGCATCGGGGCCAATTAACAGCGGCCGACTATGTTTGCTGGCAATCAGCTCGGCCAAACGCGGCGCACCACTGAGTGCTATCGCCGCACCTTGTGGAATGGCTTCGCTTAATTCGCTGATACGGTGCAGATGCGGATCGACAGTAATAACGCCATCAAACAGCTCGGCTAAAAACTGGCCGATAATTTTCTGGCTGACAATTTCACCCGGATTAAAGGCAATATCCTGCCGCATATAAGCCAGATAAGGTGCCACCAGCCAGATTTTCTGCACGCCCTGTAACCGGGCATGGCGGGCGATCAGCAGCAGCTCCACCAGTTTATCGTTAGGCTTATCCAGGCTACGGTACAGCACCAGCTCGCAGGGTACGGCTTCGGCAAACGGCAAGGTAAGTTTTAACTCGGCATCGGGAAAATGATGCAGCTGATAACTGATTAACGGTAAACCGGCGGCGTCGGCTAAACGGTTCGCCGCCTGCACCTCATCCGGTGCGCATAACACAAATACCGACATACTTTAATACTCCAACTGCAGTGGCAGCAGCAACTCAGGGGCGCCAATCCGGTAACCCAGGCTGCGCTGACAGGCCTGGCGGGCAAAGGCTAACTCGGTGGGGTAAGCCGCATACACCCGGTATAGCGCTTGTCCCTGTTCCACCTGATCACCTAGTTTTACCAGTAAATCGACCCCTGAACCTTTGGCACGTGGCGCACCGGCCGAGCGGGCGATGCGGGCCAGCTGCACATTATCTATTTCTACTACCGTACCGCTGTGCGGTGCGGCGACATCAAAACTTAACGGCGACAGCGGCGGTTTATCCGGGTCAAAGTCTTTCATACCCTGCGCCGCCATAATGGCCTGCATTTTTTGCCAGGCCCGACCGGAATCCAGAATATCGCGGGCGATAGCAAAGCCGTCACCGCCACGCACATCCGGGTCAAACTCCAGCATTCTGCCGGCTAAGCGCAGCGACTTTTGCCGTAAATCATTCGGCGCCAGCGGATGATTCTTAAGCACCCTAATCACGTCGCGGGCTTCCAGCGCCGGGCCGATACCATTGCCAATCGGCTGCCGGCCATCGGTGATTACCACCTCGATCGCCAGCCCCATCCGTTTCGCAACAAACTCAAACAATTTTCGCAGCTTTTGTGCCTCGGGCATGCTGCGCACCTTAGCCGAAGGGCCAATCGGAATATCCAGTAATAAATGGCTGGAGCCGGCAGCGACTTTTTTCGACAAAATCGACGCCACCATCTGCCCCGGCGAGTCGATAGACAACGGCCGTTCAACCGAAATTAACACATCATCCGCCGGGGATAAATCACTGCTGCCACCCCAGGCTAAACAGCCGCGATGCCGGTGTACAATGTCGGTCAGCTGGTCAAAAGGCAGCTCCACCCGCGCCAACAGCTCCATGGTATCAGCGGTACCGGCCGGCGACGTAATAGCCCGCGACGAGGTTTTCGGGCATAGCATGCCATGCGCGGCCACTATCGGCACCACCAGCATCGAGGTACGGTTCCCCGGAATACCGCCAATACAGTGTTTATCGACTACCGGGTGCTCCTGCCAATCGAGCCGGCGCCCCACTTTACTCATGGCATCGCTTAAAAAGAAAACCTCTTCGCGGTCTAACTCGCCCTGATTACAGGCCACCACAAAGGCAGTAAGTTCAATTTTCGAGTAACGGTGGGCGGCAATATCCTGCACTATGCTGGCAAAGTCATCACGGCTTAGCCGTTCACCGGCAATTTTACGGTGCAGCGCCGGGATAGAATGCGGCGGCTCGGCCGGTGATACCGTAACAGCCTCACCATCCAGCGCACCGAGGTTAACAAAGGCCTCTTCCGACAGGCCGAGCTGCTGACAGCCGACAATACTGGCATCGTCTACCACATTAAGGCTGGCTAAAATGCGCTTACCGCGTGCCTGCACCTCAATTTTTGCCAGCGCCTGAAAACCCTCGGCGCGGTAAATGGCACAGTCGCGGTGTAAATAGGCCACGTTTTCGCGGTAGGTATCAATACCTACCCGCTTCAGACTTAGGGTAGTGGTTTTCGAAGTACTGGCAGGCTGGGCTTCGGTTGCTGCTTTGGATGCGGTCATAAAAACTCACCAAAAACGATATCGAGTTTAATCTACTCCTGCTGCCATGGCAGTGCCAGTATTTTTGTCGCGCTAAGCTTGTGCCAGATCAGGGCAGCACCCAAAGTGGTGGGGAAGAACAGAGCGGCCGGCACAGCGCAATACGGTGGGGGACAGTGCCGGCTTCAGGCTTAACCGAGCATGTCGTCGATATCAGCATCCAGATCGGGCATCTGACCAATATGGCGATAAACGTCTTCCAGTTTTAAATGCAGCGCATGCGCCAGCTTGGCCGGAAATAGTTCATAACGTTCGGCTTTGACATCCTTTTCATGCTCCAGCAAATAACGGCCCAGCATAATCAGCGATGCATAAGGGTCAAGCTTGCCGCCGTAGGCCGGCGCGTACTGATGAGCAATCGCCTGCACAATCTGGTCAGGGAAATGCCAGTAGCGCGCCAACTCGGAACCGGCCTGGGTAAAGTCAAAGCCCAGATGCCGCAGCTCAGTTTCGCGGCGACGGTTACCCAAGGCAACTTCTTGATCAATGAGTACCGCCTGCTCTGGCTTAACCACATGGATCAGATATTCCCCTATGCCATGCAGCAAACCGCAGGTATAGGCTAGCTCGGCGTCTACTTTTAACAGCTTAGCCATATATTTACAGCGGTTCGCCATCCGGAATGAATAGCGCCAGTAGGCGTTGAGATCAAAATTTGGCAGCGGTTTAAAACTGGACGACAAGCTCACCGATAATACTAAGGTACGCAGCGTATCGGTACCCAGCACCAATACCGCATCCTTCACCGAACCGATTTTGCGGTGACCACCATATTTGGCCGAGTTGGCCAGCCGCAGTACCTTGGCGGTAATGGCCTGATCATTAGCCAGCAGGGTAGCAATACGCTCGCCACCCACGCTGTTACTCTGAAAACTGGCCATTAATTCTTGTAGTATTTTTGGCACCGACGGCAAACTGGTGGCTTTTTCAATTAACTCACGCATCGCTGAACCCTTAGCAGTGTTGTTTTAGATTCAGCTTATGCTATCCGCAAGGGTTGTGGCAGGGGGTGGCGCGGATTTTTTTTGAACTTAGCGCCGCGCTACGGCTCACTATACTTTGATCATTACTATGCTTATATCGAGCTATCACCTTGGCAGCGAATATGGACACCCAAGACACAGCACCACAGGATCACACTGAGCAATGGTTATCGAGCAAAGAAGCAAAAAAAGCACTGAAAATTTCAGATTGTCAGCTTATGCATTTACGCTTAGCCGGTAAATTGCAATTCCGCAAAGCAGGGAATCGCTTTTTCTATCTGTTGCCGGATGAGCTGGAATCTAAGCATGATTAAAACCAGTGACCCACTTTATCTGCAACTACTAAACTGGCATTACGACCGGCATCAGTATACCGGCACTAACACACCCTCTGCGGAATCTGCCGAGTTACTGGAGAAGCTTACCCGCGAAATCTTGTTACCTTTAACGGCAAAGTTCGGCGTAATTAAAATCACCTATGGTTTTACCAGCCCGGAGCTGGCCCGCTATCTTCAACGTGTCTCACCGCAAGGTACCGCGCCGCAGTTAGATCAACACGCCTGCACCGAGCTAAATACCAAAGGCAAGCATATTTGCTCTCGCCCCGGCGCTGCCTGTGATTTTATTGTGCAAGGCTACGAAGAGCGAATGCATGAGGTAGCGCAATTTATCTGCCAACAACTGAGCTTCGATAGACTGTATTTCTATGGCCGTAATCGACCAATTCATATAAGCGTGTCAGATGCACCGCTAGGGCATTTACAGCTAATACAGCAAAGCGCTAATGGCAGGCGTTACCCAGGCAAGAAAGCCTTTGGTGATAAAGCATCAGCCTTGGCACAAGAGCTTTAACCATGAACGCAGAACAGTTTAATCATTTAGTAAAACAAGCCAGTGCGGGTAAGAAACTGCCAGATGCGATTTATCTGCATAAAGATGCCTTTCGTGCTCTGCCGCCGCTATTAGCCAAATTTATTGGTGTCGTTGCTACTGCACTGAAGGTGCCGGAATCTGATTGGAATATCGTTAAGCTATTTAAAACTGGCTTTCGACTGTCGTTATTGCACTACCCTGATTTTTACACTGATGCTTACCCCGCTCTAAAACAAAGCGTTACGGTTGATCTGGCAAAATTACAACATCGGGTTACCCATTACCACGAACACGACAACCCGCCGATACTGCACCGTAAAGAACACTTTATTCTGCCAGACCACCCAGACTATGAGAGTTTCTGCTTGATCACGCAGGAAGGAGAAGCGGCCGGCTTGTATGACAACCCCAGAATGATCGGCTTTAAAGCTAGCTGGCTAAGACTTATAGCTAAACACGGCTATGAATTAGTTGACGGCCGCTTGTTTCGCAGCTCTGCTCTGCATAGCGCCAAAGATGAGCAGAACATAGACCGGCATAGAACCGCCCTAGTAAGGCATGAACTCTCGGCACCGATGAAAACTCTGGCTAAGCATGGATTTCTGCAGGGCGATTACTCAATATTTGATTATGGTTGCGGCCGCTGTGATGATCTTAGGGAGTTAGAAGCCCATGGCTTAGACGTACTGGGTTGGGATCCAAATTTTCGACCAGATACCGACAAAGTCAGCTCTGATATCGTCAACCTTGGCTTTGTCATTAACGTTATCGAAGATAAAGACGAGCGCTTAGACGCCCTACTAGGCAGCTGGGAGCTAACCCAAAAGCTGCTGGTGGTATCGGCTATGCTGGCCAACGAAAGCTACATTGCGCAGTTTCAACCCTACAAAGACGGCGTTATTACCTCACGCAATACCTTTCAAAAATATTACCGTCAAAACGAGCTAAAAGAATTTATCGAAACCACGTTGGATGAAAATGCTATCGCTATTAGCCCAGGTATTTTTTACGTGTTTCGCGATAAGAGCCTGGAACAGCAATTCCAGCAAAACCGGCATAAACGCCATTACCAATGGCGACATTTAACAGCGCCAGAGCCAGTATCAGAAAGCCAGGCAAGATTACTCTTTACCCAACACCAAACGTTGTTTGAGGCATTCTGGAAATGCTGCCTCGATCTTGGCCGCTTGCCAGCAGAAGATGAGTTCAGCCAATACCAACAACTAACCTCAGTTTGCGGCTCACCAAAAAAAGCACTGCGCTTAGTTAGCAAATGGTATAACCAGAATGAGCTTGAGCAAGCAGCCGCCATGCGCAAAGAGGACTTGTTAGTTTACTTGGCCTTGGCACAGTTTCAAAAGCATAAGGGCTATGCTCAACAACCAGACAGCCTAAAGCGTGATATTAAAACGTTTTTTGGTATTTATAGTACAGCATTCACACAAGCCAAAGAGCTACTATTTAGCATCGCCAATCAGCAAGCTATTGCAGACGCTTGCCTGCAACTTCACCAACAAATACCAAGTAAACTTGAGTTAGAAAATGACATTCCACACAGCCTAACATTTCACAAAACTTACATGGCTCAGTTAAATCCATTGCTACGTGTTTACACAGGTGCCGCATTACAGCTATACGGAGATCTAGACGATATTGACCTAATCAAAATCCACTTTCACTCAGGCAAACTTACTCTGCTAGGTTATGACGATTTCACCAAAACCACACCGCTTTTAGCTGAGCGCGTTAAGATTAAAATGGCAGAACAAAGTGTCGATTTCTTTGACTATATAGACCCAGTAAGACGCCCACCACTACAAGACAAACAGCTCTACATCGGATAAATCGAAAAAAACCGCAAAATCGCTCAATAAATAACCAACTAGAAATCAACCTTTTAACACAAGCCACATTCTTATTGGTAATTTTTCACTTGAAAATTACGTAAAGCACGTAATAATTTTACGTAAAAATAAGCATGTGAGGGCATAAACATGACTGATACCGATAGCGGATTTAGCTACAATTTCCCAGCGGTGAGAGGCCAGCAAGCGCAAAAGCCGTTTTATATCACCACCTGCCCGCTTAGGCTGATCCCGAAAATATTTATATATGATGAAGAGGAAGTGCCAGTCGAGTTACGTGCGCAGCGCACACTTAATAAGAGTCGTATACCGGAAATGGCTCGGTATTTAATTGAAGGGCCAACTGACTATGTCTTTTCAGCAATCACCGCTTCAGTAAGTCAAACAGTTACCTTTATCGAACATACCAAAGGTAGCAATTTAGGTACATTATCGATTCCAATGGAAGCACGGATCTTGATTAATGACGGCCAGCACCGCCGCGCCGCCATTGAAGAAGCATTGAAAGAGCGGCCTGAGCTTAGCCAGGATAATATTGCAGTACTGTTTTTTGTCGATGAAGGTTTGGCGCGTAGCCAACAGTTGTTTGCAGATCTTAATAAATATGCGGTACGTCCCAGCCCGTCCCTAGCAACCATGTATGATCACCGAGATCAGGCGTCAGAGCTGGCAAGATATCTCGCCTTTAACTGCAAACCTTTTAAGGGCTATACAGAATTTGAATCTTCCTCTATACCGGTAAAAAGTAGTAAACTCTTCACCCTTAGCAATATTAAGCAAGCCTCCCGCATTCTAAGCGGCAAATCAGCTAAAGAAGGGTTTTCAGAAGCAGAAAAAATCGCCGTAGCTGAATTCTGGACCGAATTATTTGATTACATTCCTGAATGGCAACAACTACACAATAAGCAACTCTCTGCAGCTGAACTTAGGCGAGACAGCATTATTGCGCATGGTATTGGATTACAATCGCTGGCTATGGTTGGCAAAGAGCTACTCTGTTACCCTATGGCAGAGAAACGTGCCACGTTGGCAGCTGTTGGCCAGCTCGACTGGTCTAAAAGCAACCCCATATGGGCTAATAGAGCGATGCAACACGGCAGGCTGTCGAAGGCATTAACGAATATTTTTCTAACGGCACTGCAAATTAAGCGCGAAACTAAAATGAACATCTCCGAGCAAGAACTTGCCCGCGAAAAAGAATATATGGGCAAATGAAACTACTAAATCAGCACGACTTACAGGATTACATCGACTTTATCGAAAACGAGCAATTTGCAGGCCGTTTTCTGAGTGAGTTCGTTGCCGATACCCAGCGCGTTTACCGTGCTGATGATAGACCCTGGGTAATTGGTTATAGCGGCGGAAAAGACTCCTCAGCCGTAATGACCTTAGTATATTTTGCCTTATTAGGCTTACCGAAAGAGCAGCGCCAAAAGCCGGTATTTGTCGTTGCATCAGATACGCTAGTTGAAACACCGATGGTCGTTGACCACGTTAATAACTCGCTTAAAGCCATTGAAGCGGGTGCATCACGCGACGGTTTACCTATTACTTGCCATAAGGTCATGCCTGAGTCGAACAATACCTTTTGGGCAAATTTACTGGGTAAAGGCTACCCTGCTCCAACCCGCAGTTTTCGCTGGTGTACCGAGCGGATGAAAATAGACCCGGTCAGTAAGTTTATTAAAGATAAAGTCAGCAACTACAACGAAGTGATTGTGGTGCTGGGCTCGCGCTCACAAGAAAGCGCCTCGCGCGCGCAGGTGATTAAAAAGCATAAAATCGATGGCTCCGATTTAGCCGTACATACCACTTTAGCCAATGCCTTTATCTACACCCCAATCGACACCTGGCATGTAGACGATGTCTGGAAAATACTGCGACTTTGCCATTTAGACTCGCGCTCAACCAGCTACGGCGGCAAAGAGCATGTTACAAATAAGTGGATAGACAAGTACGATCTTGAATGGGAAACCCCATGGGGTAGCCGTAACCTGCTGCTATGGAACCTGTACAAAGACTCTTCTGGTCAGGGCGAATGCCCGTTGGTGATTGACGAAACCACACCCTCTTGTGGTAACTCGCGTTTTGGCTGCTGGACTTGTACCGTCGTTACCAAAGATCGTGCGATGGAAAGCCTGATCCAGAATGGCGAAGAATGGATGCAGCCGCTGTTAAAATACCGCAATATTTTGTCGCGCAGTACCTCGCCCAAATTAAAGAAAAAATACCGCAACCATATTCGCCGCGATGGCAGGCTGGCCTTTAAAACCCTGCGTGAAGATAAAGAGCGGGTATTAACTGACGACTACACCACAGGCCCTTACAAACTAAAGTACCGGCAACTGGCTATGCGCTTACTGCTACGAATTCAAAAGCAATTTAACGATGCCAAGCGTAATGTCGAGTTAATTACCGTACCTGAGTTACATGCCGTGCGCCATGAATGGCTGAACGACCCAAATGAGCCAGACTGGGATGATTCACTGCCGAAAATCGTATTTGCCGAATTAGGTTTAAACCTCGATTGGAGTGTTGATGATACTAATCAATTTGGTCAAGCCGAGGGCGAACTGTTAAACCAAATCGCACCTAAGCATGGCATTTCACCACAGATGCTGAAAAAACTAATCGATTTAGAAACCAATATGAGTGGTCTTGTGCGCCGTAGCGGTATCTTTAGCAAAATCGGCAGTTTGATCCAACAAGACTGGGAAAGCGCTGAAGATATTATCGCTAACAATTTAAAAATGCGGCAAAAGCAGATGCGGCAAAGTAATGAAGTCAGGCAGTTAGAGCAAGAGCTTAAATTGATTAATGCCAGCCTTGAAATGGAGGGTATTAAATGATTTTTAAGCAGCTGATACTGGAAAACTTTCGCGTTTTTCATGGCACAGAAACGCTTGATCTGGCACCACGCAAAGCGGCCGTATATCACCAGCCCGTTATACTATTTGGCGGCCTAAATGGTGCCGGTAAAACCTCGATCCTAACCGCTATTCGTTTAGCTTTATTAGGTAAACGCGCCGTTAGTGAGGTCATTAGCAAAAAAGATTATCAAGCCTATTTAGCCGAGCAGATCAATAAAACGGCTCTAGCCAATGAGGCAAACACGACCACTAAAATAACCTTGGTATTCACCTATACTCACCATGGTGTGCACAACGAATATCAAATCAGCCGCAGCTGGCAAAGCATGGCTGAAGAGCAGCTAACCCTTGTGGTAAATGGCCAGCCAGATAACACGCTAACCACAGAGCAAGTACAAGCGTTTTTATATGAAGTAGTGCCGCCAGGCATTGGTGATTTGTTTTTCTTTGATGGCGAGAAAATTGCTGAACTCGCTGAAGACGATACCGGCCGCTATTTAAAAGAAGCGGTACAACGCTTACTGGGTATCGATATTCTTAATCGCCTTAGCAACGACCTAGAAATCTATCTTAAAGATAAAGGCAGTAAAACTGCTGATAAAGACACGTTAAATAAAATCAAAGAAGCTGAAGTTGAAAAACTGGCAGCAGCTAAGCAAAGCGAAAAACTCCAGGAAGAAGCGAGCCAAGTAAGTACTCGAATTAATGCATTAAAAGACGAGATCGCCAAAAAAGAGCGCATTATTCAGGAAAACGACGGTGCTTGGGCCAGAGATAAAGATGCCGCACATGCCAGGCTAAATGAGCTGTTAGAAGAAAAACAAGATTTACAAGCCGAGCTAAAAAGCGAAGTTAATGGTAACTATCCGTTGGCATTGGCGCCCAAGGCTATGCGAGCGTTACTCGACCAACTAAGAGCCGACCAAAAGATTAAACAGGCTAAAGCCTTTAGTAACGAGCTAACCAGCCACCTTAGTGGTTTACGTGAACGTCTAACATCCACCTTAGATAAACAAGGTGACGCAGCGTACAACGAAATGCAGCGCTATTTCGGCCAAATTATTAATGATACGGCTCTGCAAACGCCTAAGCTGGATATTACCGACGCCGACTTTGCGCTACTGGAAGCGCAAATTGCCGATGCCAGTATAGCCAAAGCGAATGTAGATAACTTAAACCAAGAATTGGCAGATGTTCAGGCTGAGCTTGATCAGCTATCGGTGCGTATCGAGCGCGCACCCGATGCCGAGACTTTACGCGAGCTATACCAAAGCTTACGCCAGCTGGAAAAAGAGCGCGACACCGTGAGTCGCGAATATATTGGTTTAATGCTAAAAGCCAAAGCCCATAAACAAACCGAACTTGATTGTGCCAAGCGGTTAGAAAAGCTGTATGCAGGGTTAAAAAACAATCACTCAGCAGATAAAGCAACGCTGCGCGTAGAGCAAAGCCAAAGCGCGCTGGCAGAGTTTAAAGAAGAGCTGATTAAACTTAGAGTTACCCAGTTAGAGCAGCTGTTTATCGATGCTTATCGCAAACTGGCAAGAAAAGAAGACTTGAAGTTCTCCGCCAAAATTGACGTAAAAACCTTTGATGTTAATCTGGTCGATAGCGCCGGTGTAACCATTAACCGTAAATCCCTGTCTGCCGGTGAAAAGCAAATATTTGCCTTCGCAATCTTAGAAGCGCTAGGCAAATTATCCGGCCGGGTATTACCAGTAGTAGTTGATACGCCACTTGGCCGGTTAGATTCTATCCACCGTGGCAAGTTGGTGCGTAACTATTTCCCGGAAGCCAGCGAGCAGGTTATTTTGCTATCTACCGACACCGAGGTTGATGAAGATTTCTATCAAGCCTTAGCACCAAAAATCTCCCACGCCTTTGAGATTGAGTTTAACCAGCAAACTCGTAGCTCAACAGTAAAAGAAGGCTACTTCTGGCAAGATAAAATTCAGGAGGCAGTGTAATGCTACCGAATACTATGTGGCTAAATAAAGCCGTGGAAGATGAGCTTAAGCGGCAGAAGGAAATAACCGGCATTACACCCAACGTAGCAGCGCGTATCGCCTTTTTTAAATCAATTGAAGCTGGCTTTGTCTACGACAAAAGCCAGCAAGTGCAGTTAAACGGCAGCTTAAAGCTGGATAAAGTCACCTGGCTGGGCATGACCCAGCTGGCGACAGAGTTACTGCTAAAACAACGCTATCCGGATTTTACAGACAGAGAGCTATGGGCTGCTTGGGCGGCCCATGTGAGTTCCGGGTTTAATAAGCAAACCCAATAAGAGAACTTTTAATTATCTTCGCCCAAGAGCAGAAGTTGCCGTTTGAGTTCTAATACGTCAGCTGTATCTGAGATTAATTTAGAAGTGTTTTTACTCAACTCATTAAAGATCTCACCCGATGATTTGGACACTGCATCAACAGAATAAAAAAAGTCAGGCGTTACACCCGTTGAATCGAGAATAAACTTAAACTGCTGATAAGCGATAACGGAATAACCATCAAGCCCTAAGACATCTCTGATAAGATTTACAATGGTTCTCAAATACCTAACTAGTGCAATGAAACCAACAGTTTTATTTAAGACTGAATTCCTGTTCCTTGCATCCCATTCTTCCGGCCATGTTTTTCTGATTGCCTCAAAATAATTGAATACATTTAATGCAATAATTTCATCTTTTTCTTTAACAAAACATTCTCGAAACACGCAGCGTTTCAAGGATGCTTGATCCATATAATCAAACTTACGGTCAGAAAAACTCAAAAACTTTTTCTTCTTCCCTAGCAGTAAATTTCTATCTTCTTTCGGTCTAGGAGATATTAGTTTAACAAGATTAGACACGAAAGCGGCTTGCGTAAGCATTTCATTTACTACTGCCTCACCATTATGATCAATTGTCTTAACACCTAGTCGCTTAATTCTCCTGAAAAATGGGGATTCTTCGTTTTTATTCAGCAATACAGCTATCTGATGCGCTGTCTTATCGGGGCTTCGAGAGACTGATAGAGATTCAAGGTCATAAACTAAACTGGGGTTAACTTTAGTTTGGTTTTGATTAACCATAGCAAACACTTTGGCTTGAGTTGCCATATCTGCTTCGACAAAGACCGTAACAAGCACCTGAAAAGGAGTATCATTTCCATCAAAGCCTTTGAATTTTACATTTTTCTCATCGAAGCCAGCTAGGCGATGTTGACCATCAAGTACTTTTGCCAATTTTGACTTTTCAAAATCATCAAACGTCAGCTTCATTAAACCGTCTTTGTAAGTTACGTACTTGTCTTGAATTGCAACTATTATCGAATTTGGAAACGTCGAATCCAACGTAGAAATGTATTCGTTAATCTCTTTAACCCTATTCTTTTTTAACTCTCTTTGTATACCAAGATAGTCTTCCACCTCTCTTTTCATTCTTCTGACATCGGCATACGATATTGAAACTAGATCTGAAGCATCCATTACCCCAAAATAAAATTCACCTATCGGTTGAACAACCCGTAGCGCGTGAAATTCTATGCAAGCCATTATTATTCCTTACCTTTTAGGTTTGCGAATTTACTTTCCAACCTAGATTGTTGATTTTGGTTCTCTTTTGCTCCAGAACCTGACTTTTTGTAGCTTGGCAAAGTTGACCAGTACCAGACAATAACAACACTTAGCACAATGGTAAATTCTGCTAGTTTTATGGTTTCTGGAGCGGCATGAGATGTTAAATTCAGCACCTGAGTAGCGTAAGCGAAAGTATATAAAAATGCGCCACCAAACCCAGAATAAAGAAAACACATAAATATAAGCATAGGTGGCTTATCCCGGCCTCTCATGTAGAAAACAAAAAATGCTGATAAAAATGCAGAAGTAAAAAGAAATACTTGCCCCATCGCAAAACTTGAATAAAAAGCGTCAATTAGTGATGCTGGGGTAAACCAACTATTAATCAGGCTTGCCAAGATAATAGGACATAGTGAACAAAGGATAGTAATCAATAACTCTCTCAATGTGAGAGCATATGGCTTAACCCTCTCGTTCAAGCTTTTAAGGCTTAGAATGACCATAAGCAAAACCAAACCAATGACAAAAAGAATTATCAAAACATTCCCCTAAATTTTTCTTATACATGCAAGCGCACATAGCGGAGCAATTATATCTAAATCATCTCGCCTATATGTTGCTTCAACCAAAGTTCTTACATCATCGCCAAATCGTTCCGTGACTCTTTTAACGCCGCGATTGTGCAGTTCCTTTCCAAGTCGCCCAAGCTGGGTAAAGTGCTTTATATACTCTTTAATCTCTGGCGAATGCTCGGGTGTAGTATCGAACCACTCTCGCAGAGTGACTATCTCTGCAGCTCGCTTTGCCTCTGCAATTTCCCGTTTACGAGCCAAAACCTCTTCTGAGTTGCGGTCAATCATTACTTTTTCTTTAGCCACAATAATCCCTTACGTCGTTATTCATTATTGGCCAATCTGGCGCTTAGCTGAGCCACTTTTAGATGCTTCGCCGACTGCACCAGCACACCATTTGCATTAGCATGCATACCCACAGAAATACACTCGCCTTTTTTCAGCTTTGATAACTCCGACAACCAGTATTTTTTATCTGAACCCGGCACGGCTTGCTCTAGCAACTTGGCGTAGGTTTGTGCTTCTGTCATCGCCGGGGCGAAGAACAGCTTATGCGAGGATTGGAATAACCGGTCTTGCTCGTCTTTGCCCAAGTTACTCATGGTTTGGGTAGCCAAAATAAGCGAGATACCGTATTTACGGCCTTCGGTTAACATTTTGCCAAGCGGGCTCTCGAGGCGATGATCGAGGTTTTGCACTTCGTCCAACACTATGGGCAATGGCGAGTTTTTATCGCCATGTAAGCAGGCGTAGGAATATAGATCCCACAAAATAAACTCTACTGCAACCAACCATACATGCCGCGATAAACGCGCCATTTGAATTAACCGGCATACTGAGTCTTGTGCCTGGTAAATATCACTCCAGCCATCGCTATTATCAAAAGCAAAGATATTAGCTTTTACCAGTGGCAGCAGCTTATTGGCGACCTTAACACCGGTTTGGTCGTATTCCTCCAAAGCCTGCAGCATATGCTCAAAACTATACTGCTCGCCATAGGTTTCCAAACCTTCCTCAATCACCCGAATTAAGGTTGGCAGCTGTTGATCGCCAATGCTGGAATAAACCGATTTAAATACTGAGGCTACGCGAGTTGCTACGTCGTAAGCTTTATCGATGACCTCAATACCTGCAACAATGTTCTGCTGTTTTCTAAAGGGGTTAAGCTTTAACGGTCTATTCACAACCAGATCGGTCTTTGGCTTAACACTGCTGATAAATACAGGATCTAGACGCTCAGGCACAAAACCATTAGTGTAGTCCACCACCAAAGAGTTTATAGAGTGTTTTGCCAGCTCCATCAGTAAGCCCTGAATACAATAGGTTTTACCTTCACCAGAGTTGCCAAAAATGATTAAATGCCTATTTCCCAAATCTTTATGACCATATTCCCAATAAATAGCTTCCAGGGTTTTCGGTGAGTGACCAATTAGCACTCGGCACTTTTCTAGATTATTTGTCGATGGCAAATAATCAGGCTCTGTTTGCGCAACATGGCGGGTGGATGTCGATGCTGGCAGCTGATGATCAGGAAAAGCAATTATGTTAGCTGTTTCTGTGGTTGTAGGCGCTTGATCGTTTTCATCCTCTTCAATTTCAGCAGGCTCTGCGGACCATTCAATAGCAACCGGGGTGGTCTCACCCTGCAGAATAAATTCATCATCGATATATCCCAACGCTTTGCTGTTGCAATCGCCCAATAGCGTTTGCATTGGGGTACTAACAAACTTTTTCTGATAATCCCCCGGCAGCTTAATTTGCAGGATGTCTTGCTCTAGCTCGTACTGCTCGTTGCAGTAATTGCCATCGATAAAAGCCAGCACAAAACCTTGCGGATAACCCGCGATATCAGCAAGGGTATAGTCGCCTTGCAGCCACCATTCACGCTCGGCTTTTAGTTGGGTGAAATACGACTCTGCATACACCCGATATAACTCGTACTTGTCTATTTGCATAAAAATCTGCCGAATAAACAAACCGCGGTATAAATGCCCGGCTAAATCGGGGCGACCAAAGAGCTGCTCAACCAAATACCGTTTTAACTCTTTAGCCTGGCGCACACCTTTATCATGCTTCTGCTTTTTGCCTACTTTAACTTCGAGTGGCAATAAGTACATTTGCTGCTCTTTAAAACCGACAAACAGCACATCGTCAGAAATCGCGCCGGTACGTATCCCCTGCGAATGGCGGCTAAAGTCGGCATCAGTCATTTTCAAGCCAATATTACCGGCCACACGTAGCATCTCGGCAACGCTAAGTGGCACCCAAATAATGTCGCTATGAAACAATAAACAGTTGATGTACTTATAAGCAGCAATAATGCTCTTTTTCTCGCGTCGCTCATTGTCGGGCAGCGTGAGCATTTTTAACAGCCATTCACCATTAAAGGCATTGAACTCGTCAATAAGCCCAGCGTTACCCTGCGCCAGAATTTGATCATAAAAATCACGCCGCTTGGTAACAGTAATGGCATCATAATTAGCGGAGTTGGTGTAGTTATCTGAGTAGTGAATAAGCACCACATCTTTTTGCGTTTTGAAAAATTTCAGCGTGACTTTAGGGTCAATAATGGTGGTCCAGATACTGTCTTCGTAAACCGCTTCCAGCAGCTGTTGTAGTTGGTTCGATACTTTTAGTGCCAGGCTGCTGGTTTCGCTATATTTTTCACCTAACCAGGCGGCTTTACACAGGGCGCTGTACTTTTGCATCACCTGCAATTGCGGAGCATCATCCAGATTAATGTTTTCCAGCCCTGCAGTAGTAAAGTAATCGTATTGTTCATCGTAGGATGTTTCACCCGCTAATAAACCATGGCAGGCTATACCACTTGGCTCGGCCGTTATATTGACCGGTGACTTCATCACCGGGGTGTTGTTTCTAACAAAACTTAAATGCGCATAATTAAAGCGCTCACCTGGCGCTGGCAAACGGAATTTACTGTAGGTAATGTGCCGGCGCAGCATATCGATAGCACTATCTGCATCATCTTTATCTGCGGTTAGCTCACACAACCGTTTTACTTCGTCTAACGTCTCGGCATCTGCTACTTGATCAAAGTAGGTATGCTGCAACTGCTCATCATACAGGTTGATATGAATTCGGCTGGTTTGTTCCGGTTTGCGTTTTTTAAAATACTCTACCAGCCCCAGTAACACCTCTTTGTTTGCGCCGTTATTAACTGAATTGATCAGCAGTATGTCTTTCTCACCACTGGCAAACAAGGTTGAAAAGGCTTCAACAAACTCCTTGGTTTTGTCTTTTACTAAGCGCTGAATGTAATCAAGCTGGCTTTGTCGGGAGGGTACGACTTGCAGCCACATGGGGTTATCTTTAATAACCTGGCTGTAGCTAAAGTCATGATAGTTATGCCAGTTAAATGGCAACAAACCTTCAGCATTCAGCCGCCGCAAAGTTGGCGTTGGCAAGGTTTTAAAGGATTTAGTGTCATCAGCCAGCAGTGCATCGGTTAATGAAGCGAAATACGCCAGGTTTAGTGGATGGTAAGGCGTTAAGTATTCTTCGTTTTCAATATTAGCAAAGCCCAGATTGACCAAGTTTTGCTCATCAGCGCTTAATAACCGGGTGGTTTGAATTTGCTGTAATGCCTTAATGTAGTTATCTACTAAGCGCTTAACGATGGTGGCTAATGTGTTCCCCCACCCCGACAAGCTTAGTAGTGTGCGCTTCGCCGTTAGGTGGTTAAATAATGCCTTATAGTCGGCAAACAGATCTGGATAGGCATTGGCTAAATCGTTGAGATGGATTGCTGGCCGACCAGCCAACGCATCAGACAGTAATTGCTGCTGTAATAAGTCTGCTTCCGCTTTTAAAAACTTGCGCTGCTCGGTACGGGGTTTAAGCTCTTTGCCGTCTAACGCTACCTTGCTGCTAACTGGGTTATAGACCCCATAAAAATCGTCATTAAATAAACGGGTATGCAGATCTTTGTCTAACAACAGCGGTAAGGATAATGACTCTGATGACACAGCACCTTCAACATCAAATTGCAAAACGTGCTCTGCACTGCGTAATTTGAAAGATAAGCGGTCGGAGCTATTAAACACATTTGCGTAATCGAGTACGCCTGTTTCGAGTACATTAAATTCCTCGCCACTTGCAGCCATGTTCACTGCCGGACCGTCTTCTGACACTTGCAGGGCGGTACTATCGGTTTGTAGCACTATCTTGCTCTTAGCTGGTACCAGCATAAAGTTGGTGGCAAACCCCGGGACATAAAAGGCTCCGGCCGGCAATAACAGCACACGATAGCGATAATTTTCCTGCGGTTTAGCGCGCTTAAGATCAACATTAAAAAACGTTGGGCTACCGCTGAAACTACCTGAAACCTCTATCACGTTACGTTTACTCGAACGTCTGTTTACAACAACAGACATACTTTTGTCTTGCGGTCGCAGTTTTACCTGATCATCTTTTATCTGGCCGTTGATAAAACTTAAATTCAGTTGAAATTGCGGCTCAGTACTTGGGATTTCGATGATAAAGTAACGCTCTCTGGCGCCGGCCCCCGAATCAGCCTTAGAGCCTGGGTAGACTTTATGGCCAAAATCAACGCTTTCACTTTCTAACTCCAGCAGATTTTCTCGGTTTTTTCCTTGCTCCTTTATGCAATCGCCATAATCCAGAGTGTTACGCCAGCTGTTTAAATCCCCATCAGGGAAATGTTGCTTAATAAATTTTTCGCTGAAATCCAACTCTTTCAACTTATCTTGTAACTCAGACGGATATTGCTCGACCAGGTGTTCAATTTGATCTTTAAGTTTTTTGTTTTCGGCTAACCGCTTTTCGATGGCAGCAGTATTGTCCCAATCGCCAATTGCCGGATCGTCCAGTAAATTCAGCTCTTTAAACTCAATATGGCCATCCTGCACCGCGTTATATAAATCACGGAAACCAAACATGGTTGCACCATCAGCCAGTATTGCATTGAACTGATGATCTAGCAGTGCTTCTGAAATTGTCCGGCTGTCTGCGTTAGGGTCAATCATGTCTTTTAACGCATCGCGGATGACAGCTGGATTCCAAACATCATGCTCCGCTAAACATAAATTACGCGATGAGTTATTAAGCGTATCCAGCGACGAGTTATGGATAATCAGCAAAATGCTGTTTTTTAATTGCCCTTGAGGCTCAGAGACCATATCACGTAAGGTTGAGATATAAGCATCGGTAAAACCCACTCCCCGCTCGGCATGTAACACAGGGATTACCTGATAACTACCGATCTGTAAGTAAGGCAAGTATCTGGTTTTGTGTTTAATAACGACGGTAAATTCTGCAAGGGCTTGCCGGATAAATGCCTCATAAAGCAATAAACTATTGGCATCATCTGGGGAGCGAAAATGGATACGCTCGCCAATACGCAGATTTTGTGCTGCCCAGTTACAGAAGCGCGTTACCAGAAAATCTTCATATTGTCGCTTTGACATATACTGCATCCCCACTATCACTTAACCGCTCGACGTTGCCTAGCCGCTCATAAAACTCCACCAAAGCCCCTTGGCTTTCCCGATCGAAAAAGACACCACGCTTTTGAAACTCGACAAGTAGCTCATGCAAGCGCAATTTACTGCGCCCGCCAATGGCCAAATTAGTGAGCAGTAATAAGTATTCCTGATCAATCACAAAGACCTTGCCTGCACTGCCTCTGGTGCGGGTAAAGTTGCTACATAACGCAGACTTAGTGAAGTTAATATATTTATTTCCCGCTGATGAGCGTGTCTCGCTTTTCTCGAACTGTCTTTTGGATAAATCCAGCAACGCAGCAAGTCCTTGCTCTATATTTGTGATCGGCTCTTCACTGAGGCTTAGCACACGATTTTCAGCAAAAAGGCCTGCATATTCCACTAATTTACTTAACTGATCCTCGGGTATTGATTGGTACAAGGCCCAGAGCGGAACTATGCCCTGCTCTCTATCTTGTAAAGATTCGTTCATGGCCAGCACAGGGAATAAAAACTCTATGCCTTTTTCAACCTGCTTACAGCCGCGGTCGCGCAACATACTGCGCTCTTTGCTGGCTTTTTCGTTGTCCAAAATGAAATAGCAATCTTTAAGTTTTTGCGGCTCACCGTCTTTCCAACTATTTATCGATAGCGCCATCTGACAGCTGTAGATAAAAAGATAAAACCGTAAAAAATGCTTAAGCTGTGCTAAAAAGTAATGCTGTTTGCTAAGCAAGTACCGTAAGTCTGCACTAAAAACCTTCGCCAGCGGCGGAAGGTAAGGTAATACAGCTACCTTGTTAGCGGCTGATTTTTCTGGCTTAAATTCGGCTAGAAACGCATTGCGAATTTCTTTCTCAATAAAATTCAGATTTACATCTGCTGAAATGCTAAGTTGCAAATCACCCAGCATGGTCATCAACACATTAACGATACGGCTTGCTGGTGCAGGGTTAGCATCGTCAGCCCAACTACCACTAAAAATCTGCATTTCCGGCGTAATATTTTTAATGTTGCGTTTAGAGAAATAAATTTCCTCAACCACTTTCCACATTGCCGGATCACTTAGCTTGTTTAGGAAATGTTCCTTGCAACGTTGTTGAAACTGAGCCAGTTTTTTATCATTCGCAGAGATCGAGAATAATTCACCAACAAAGAACCGGTTAACGATGTCCCAATCGAATTCATTGCTTTTATCGCTGCGGGCTGAGATTGGAAAGTAAGTTGCAGCACTATTGATTTGAGGCGTTAATTTATCAGCTAATGGCATCTTGTTATAACTCCTCAGCTTCTATGTAGTCGTCATCTAAGCTGAATTTATATTGCCCTGTTTCTGAACCGATCAGTAATTCGCTAGACTCGCGGGCTATAAGGACAATTTTGCTGGCAACTTCATTAAGCAAAATGACGGCGCTACGATCGTTCTTACTAGGCCTGTAACCGGCATTAATCCGCTCCAACAATTCAAACAGGTTAATGTTAACCTCAATAGCCAGTACCTCTTCCCCGACTTTCAACTGAGCGATAAAAGCATTAGGTTTAACCGTGTTATTAGCTTTAATTGCTGTAATGTCGGGCTTTAGATCTAGCTGAGCCGCTATTTTGTAAGTATCAAACTGCGCAACCAAAAACTGCTTGTTAGAAAGCTGAGGCGCATTACGATTTATGTATAGGCGCAGCGCGGATATCAGCTGTTTAGTATAAAAAGCTTTCAATTTTTCCCTGCAAGATGGCGTGTCCTCGTAAAACACATGCAAACGATACACATCGAGGTAATCGCTAAGAAGGTGCTGAGCAAAATCCTGCTGAAATTGCAGAGGAAAATCAGTTTCTAACTGGCTATCTTTGAGTATGTAAAACAACCTGATATATGACTTTGGATTTGATAAACGAGGCAGCGCAAATTTTTCGGAGGCTTCATTACAAAACGCATCAAATTGCTTATTTTCCAGCTTTAAATCTGCCGCCATAAGGAAGCGATCTATTGCTTTGGTTCGCAGTAGCGCTGGATCAAACTCAACCAATTTGTCGGCGAGTTCATTGTCACCACCACTAAACAAGTTATCGAATAAGTAGCCAGCACCGATAATGAGTTGGTAAATAAAATCTAACAGCGCCCTGGCGGTTAGAAATTGATCTCTTACCAACCGCGCTTTAAATAACAACTCAACGATAACCTCCTGCACCTCAGGTAAACACAGTAGGCGATAATTTATTACCAAACGCTGGTTGTCAGCATCAAGCGAGTTGGCACTCTCTTGCTGGAAAATATTAAACAGTAATGAATCGGGTGAGGTGATACGGGCAAGGATTTTACGTGTAAAGTCGGCTTCGAAACCGTTTTTGGTAATTTTAAATTTTGGATAGTCTTCAAAGTTTATAAAGGTGAATCCAGCCAGCTGCTTTTTGCCATCCTGGTATGCTTGAATCGCCGCTTTAAAACGTTGGTTATGTCCCTCTTGCGCGTAGTTTCCGAGCATGCCCACGTTGATACCAACTACCAGCGAAATTTCGCCTTGCTCAAATTCGTCAAACAACTTATCAAGCGTTTGCACTGCGGTCTCATGCGGATCAAAACTATGTGTTGCATCAAAGTGAAACTTAACGTGGGCTTTAGCTTTGTTTTTAGCCTGTACTAAAAGTTCTGATTTACCGTCACCACTACTACCGCAGAGAAAGAAGATCTGACCTTTTTCATAGTTAAGCTTTTCAATTACGCTGTCGACCGCTTGCTCTATCGGCATTACAACATAAAGATCGCGTTTTACTTGATCAAGTAATTGCGACGGATTCTGATATTTGTTCTCTGTCGAGACCGCATAAGGTGAGGATTTTGACAGTACTCCAAGTACTTCACGCAGCCGCATAAGCAATAGCCTCAGTAGTTAAAGCGGCTTTGTTACCGCTCCGTGGTAACCAACATAAAAATACTTTACCAGAAGAGGGACTATTCGCAAGAGCAAATTTACTTATTACTCAAGTACTTTCAAGTGATAAACCTTAAGAGGTTTTAACAAACTACGAATGCCGCATCTGCTTCGCCGCAAACACACTGGCCAGCACCACTACGGCGATGGCAAGGCCAAAGTACAGGGTTTCCAGTGTGGCGCCAACTTCTACTGCTTGTTCCAGAAACAGAATCACCATTATTACGCTGGCGACCTGCATCAGGGTAATTTTTAGATCATGGAAGTTTTTGATATCCATGGCTTTGAGTAAGCCTTTGTCTCGGCTTTCCACATCGCCCAGAAAAAGCCGGTACAGACCAGTGGCAATAATCTGAAAGGTCAATGCGATCAGTAAGGTATCCAGTACTTTGAGCAGTTTTACTGCCAACCTTTTGCCTAAATCGGCAGTATCGGGCAGTTGGCTTAGGGTTTCCCAAATAATGTTATACACAATCACCGCACTGCTCAGATACAGTAAACAAGCGGCGGCCGCACACACCACTATCGTCAGTAGCACCAGAATACGGCTGCTTTGTAAGATTCTTTCCATCGGTTTTACCTTTAACATAGGCCTGCTCCGTTTACTGACGTTAGTGGCAACTTGGAGTGATGGCGGTGTGACAAGTTCCGGTGTACTTACGTTTACACTCAATGACTAACTTGTTAGACAAAATTAGAAAAACCTTGGGTTTTTGACTAATATTTCAGACAAAAACCTACACAAATCCAGTTTTTGTCGGCTATATTAGACACCACCTCCAACTGGTAAGGATTTTCTATGCAACTTACCTTACAAGCATTTAACGATGGCCATTGGCATGATGCCTATCATATAAGCCTGGACAAACCGGAAGCTGGTCGGCTAGGTCGTGTAACATTTTGTTAAACGTAGTATTTGGTAATTCGGATAATCATGGTCGCAATACCGCCGTATTGAAGCAGGCGAATACTGTATCGCTAGCTCCGATATACGACTTTGCACCTATGAAAGCCGATCCAGAGATTGTGGTACGCACCACGAATTGGAGCAATCAAATCGAGAAAGCAGGTGATATCGCCTGGCTCGAATTATGCGAGCGTCTGGAGTGCTACGGCGATCCTGACGGTTTTAAGCAGGCATTACGCCAACTCGCCGATCAATTAGTAGACTTGCCAGCCCGTTTGGCTGCAAGGGGTGTTCCAGATAGCATTTTGAAAATGCCTGTGGTGGGGTTTACGCATCTAGAGCAACGATTAAACAAGTGGGGATTGTTAAAATGAGTACGACCAAAGGAGGCAACGCCAGCAACACCGACAGATTTGCATTAAAAAACGCTCTATTGAAACAAATGCTTGCCGGAACTATTACGCTAGGCGAGCTTGCCAAAACACTGCGCAGTCAAGGTTTAAAAATGTCACAAACTCAGGTTTGTAAGCTTACCGGACTTAGCCGGCAAGTTGTAAGTGACATTGAGAATGATAATGGCAATCCTCGCTTAGATAATTTACGCAGTTACTTTAAATTATTAGGTTTGGAGCTCGCTGTTTTGCCAAGACAGCGTGCTGAGCTGGAGAGCCTGATACCACACTTAACTAACGACTGAGGGCAATAATACCCTGTACAACCTGCTAACCGTTTACAGCAGCCACTGGTCGCAATCCACAGTGCGGCCTCTTGTGCCGCTGCCCTGCTGCGCCTAAGGTAAGCAAAAAACACTATAACTCTGCGGGAACCTATGCGCTTATTTTATACCAGCTTGCTCACTGCCAGTTTGGCAGCCTTACCTTGTGTTGCCTCAGCTGCTGACATAAGCACCGCCCAGCCGGTGCCGTATTTTCCACAAAGTGATTACCGGCCGGATATCAGCCCGGTGCCGGAATTACTGGGCCATCAGTTTGGCGAGCGCATTTCAGAGCCGGCGGCGATATCCCGCTTTTTCGAGCAACTGGCCAGCCGTTATCCGCAGCAGGTTAAGCTGGTGCACTATGGCAAAAGCTGGCAGGGCCGGCCGCTGTTTTATGCGGTAATTGGCAGTAGCAGCAATATCAGCAAGCTGGCCGAAATTGAAGCCGGGATGCGTAAACTTGCAGAGCCCTCAAGTCTGAGTGAGCCAGAAGCCAGACAGCTGATCGCCAGCCTGCCGGCCAGTGTCTGGATTGCCGGTAGCCTGCACGGCAACGAAATTAGCCCGGCCGATGCAGCAATGGCGCTGGCTTATCATTTACTGGCTGACCGAAGTGCTCTGACCCAGCAAATATTAAGCAATACCCTGGTCTATATCGATCCGCTGCAAAACCCGGATGGTCATCACCGTTTTGTTAGCCGTTACTATGCCACAGTAGGCCTGGAGCATTCGCCGGATCGGCTTTCCGCTGAGCAGAACGAACCCTGGCCAAATGGCCGTACCAACCATTACCTGTTTGATATGAACCGCGACTGGATTTCGTTAACCCAACCGGAAACCGCCAGCCGCGTGAAAGCACTACAGCAAATGTATCCGCTGCTGTTTGTTGACTCGCATGAAATGGGCGGCGATATGGGATATTACTTTAGCCCCGAGGCCGAGCCCTACAACCCGCATATTCAGGCCAGTCAGCGTCAGGTGCTGAATAAGGTGGGCCAGAATAATGCCAAATGGTTTGACGAGCTGGGCTATCACTACTTTACCCGCGAGATTTTCGATGCCTTTTATCCGGGCTATGGCGCCAGCTGGCCGCTGTATTACGGCAGCGTATCGATGACTTATGAGATGGCCTCGGCACGCGGCCATCATTACCGGATGCAGGATGGCCAGATCCTGACGTTTGCCGATGGTATTCAGCGTAATTTTGTCGCCTTTAAAGCCACGCTGGAAACCGCCAGCCAGCAAGCCAGTACCTTACTGCAAAACTTTTATCAGTACCGCAAAACTGCGGCGGCACAGGGCGAAAAAGATGGCCTGCGTAGCTTTATTTTTGCTGCCGAGCACGATCTGGCCGGCCATCAGAAACTGATGGGCGTGCTAACCCAGCATGGCATTAAAGTAGAGCAGGCGCAGCAGGCGTTTCGTGCCTGTGGCAAAGACTATCAGGCGGGCAGCTACCTTATTCGCACCAATCAGCCGAGCTACCATTTAATGCGTACCCTGCTCGATGATACGGTGCCGATGGATAAAGCCTTTTTAGAGAAACAGGAGCAGCGCCGCGCCAACAACCTGCCGGATCAGATTTACGATGTTACCGCCTGGTCATTGCCATTGATGTATAACCTGGAAATGCAGCGCTGTAATCAGGCACCGCGGGTTAATACCACTGTGGTTGGCCCGGATACCCTGATCGCCGGTGGCGTCAGTAACCCGGATGCACGCTACGGCTTTGTAGTGCCTTGGGGTGATATGGCGGCGGCGCGCTTTTTAAGTGCGGCACTGCAACAGGGTTTAACGCTACGCAGCAGTGATCTGCCTTTTACGCATCAGAATGGTCAGCGTTACCCGGCCGGCACCCTGGTATTAAGTCGTGCCGATAATCCGGCTGACTTAACCACCAAGGTACAACAACTGGCGCAGCAAAGCGGCGCCCGGGTACAGGGGCTGGATAACAGCTGGGTAACGGATGGGCCGAACTTTGGCTCCTTTAATGTGCCGGCAGTGCCAAAGGTCAATATCGCGATGCTGTGGGATGAACCGACGAATCCACTGAGTGCCGGCAGTGCCCGCTTTGTGCTGGAGCGTGGTATCGGTTATCCGGTCACGGCAATTCGCCCGGCGCAGCTACGCAGTGCAGATCTGAGCCGTTATCAGGTGCTGATTTTACCGGCGACCGGTGCTGGCAGTTATCAGCAGGCACTGGGTAGTGTCGGCAGCGAGAATTTACGCCAGTTTGTGCAGCGAGGCGGTGTACTGATCACCCTTGGCAATGCCACCAGCTATTTGCTGGAAGGCGATAAGCCGCTGCTAAGCAGTAAACGCGAGTATCAGGTCAGTGAGCAGGAAAAACCTGCCAGCGAAGCAAGAGTGCCAGGCCGGGTGTTGGCGGAATACCGCGAGTTCGAGCAGATGTTAAAGCCGTATCAGGCCGATCCGGACTGGGTGCCGGGCTTTATTGCCAATGCCGTGGTTGACCAAAACCATTGGCTAACCGCCGGTATTGCCGAACAGGTACGCAGCCTCTATGTTGGCAACCATATTTACCAGCCGCTGCGGATTAACGATGGCCGCAATGTGGTGAATTTCGCCGCCCCTAAAGATCTCCTGGCCGGTGGCTTTGTGTGGGAAGAAAACCGCCAGCAAATTGCCCATAAACCGCTGGTGATGGTGCAGTCGCACGGCCGTGGCCAGGTGATTGCCTTTACTCAGGAGCCAAACTTCCGCGCTTACGTCGATGGTATGCACCTGCTGTATATCAACGCCGTATTCCGCGGCGCCGCACACGCCGGCGCCCTGCGTTAAGCAGGATTGTCTTTCATCCCGAGCAGTGGCAGTTATGCCTTATGCCACTGCCTGAGATGTCTGGATAAGTTTCAAAAAAGCGGGAATAAAATAGTGTTCTGATCCGTTACCTCAGTGTCAGTGTGACAAAAAGAGGAAACGATCATGAAAACTGTATTTAAACCATCATTAATTGCTTTGGCCTGTTTTTCTACCCTGGCACTGGCGGATGTTAGCCTGAGTGTCAGCACTCAAACATCGGCTCAAACCGCGATGTCTGCATCTGCTGGCCAGGCGCAAGGCGGTTCTGCCAATGCGCAAGCTAGCCAAAGTAGCAATACCCAGGCCTCTGCCACTGCTTCGGTCAGCACACCCAATACCATGCCTGGTGCTGACTCCGAGCCAGCAGATGAAGAAACCTTTGCAGTACCTACTACCATTGCCGGTAACGCCGATGCAGCAACCGACACCAACACTGAAAGTGAAGGTGAGCTGACACTGGGCTTAACCGACCTGCTGGCAAACAACGCTATGCCACAGCCGGCTCTGCCTGAGCTACCCACTGCCACGGTAACCGAGGCGGTAGCCAGTATTGATGCCGCCAACACCGCTGCCAATGCGCTGGCGGTGAGCTCTCAGGTGCAAGGCTTGGCATCGGGCAGTGCAGAGGCCGCTCAACAAACGGCCGGGGCCGTTACTGCGAATGTCAGCCAGGCAGTGCAACAGCAGGTTCAGGGCTCAGCCAACCAGCTGGTGCAGCAAGCCGCCAATGCTGAAGTACTACAAAACGTCAATCAGGCCATTAACGCTGAAGTCTCGAACACCGTTCGGAACAGCCTGCGGCTGACCACTGGTCTGTAATATGCACCGGGCCCTGCCCGCTGCAGGGCTCGCTTTTGCAGGAGTATTCCCATGTCATGCTTTCGCCATACTTTGCCCGCTACTGCCCTGCTGAGCCTGATGCTTACCCCGGCGCTGGCGGCACAAACTACAGAGTCCGCCGCACCGGCCTGGGATTTTTCCGGTAAGGTGCGGGTGGGGTTAGAGTATCAATCTAACGTCAATGTCAGTGAGTTAAACCAGGCCAGTGGCCGCTCCGATAATGCCCGTTTGCTGGAAGCCGATGTCAATGCCAGCTGGCAAGCCACTGATAAGCTACAAGTGTTTGCCGGCTATTCGCTGCAGGATAAACAGTATCAAAATGCGGACGACTATAATCTCAGATTGCATCTGGCCTTTTTAGACAACCAGTATCAATTGGGTGCCACCAGCTTAGGCATCAACCTGTACCATGCCGATGCACGCTTGGCGTCTGCTCCCTTTTTAACCTTAACCCAAAGCAGTGTCTACGCGATGCACAGTGCCAGTGATATCTGGTATCTGCGCCCGGCACTAACGCTTGGCCAAAAGCGTTTCGATAATATCAATGGCCGTGATGCCCAAACACGTAGCCTCAGTGCCGACAGCTTCTGGTTTAGCGCTGATGGTCAGCGCTTTATCAGCCTGGGCCTGCGTTACGATTGGGAGGCCGCCGACGCCACTGAGTTCCGTTACCAGGCACCGGCCGTGCAACTGAAAATGTCGACCCGCTTTACCGCCTGGACCTTGCCGCAGCAACTGCAGTTTGGCGCCCGTGTCGCCCGGCGCCAGTATCAGAGCCATAGTGTGGCCAACACTGCAGCTGCCCGTAACGACTTGCAACGTCAGCTGGATCTGCAATGGCAACTGGGGCTGTCAGAGCACTTTGCCCTGATCAGCAAACTGGAGTTCGGTGATTTTCAGTCCATCCTCGATAGCGCAGATTACACCGAAAGTCGCGGCTCACTGTCGCTACAACTGAGTTTCTAGCGGCGGTTCGATCACCCCGTGCCCCGTTACCGGATCTTTACCCGGCTCGCCAAGGTCGCGGGCCTGCTGCATCAGTAACTGATACACCTGCTGATGCGTTAATTGCGGCAGTGCGGCCCGCCAGCAAGCCACCGCAGCACTGACGACGGGTGCAGCCAAAGAGGTCCCACTTTGTGGCTGCACCTGACCATTGGCGGTCAGTGCCGCTACTCTTACCCCGACGGCGGCGAAATCGATATAGTCGCCCTGATTAGCCCAACGATAGGGGGTCATATCCTGTGCCACTGAGGTTACTGCAATCACTCCCGGATAGGCCGCCGGATATAAAGGGGTTGCCGCAGGGCCGCCATTGCCGGCAGCCGCCACCAAACTTAGTCCGCGGGCCTGTAATTGTTGGATCAGTAACGCCAGCACCGGGTTATCAGGCCCGGTCAGACTGAGGTTAATCACCTGCAGCGGCTGACTCGCCAGCCAGTCCAGTGCCGTCAGTAAGTGCTCTAAACTGGCGGATTGCTGCACCGCATTGCTGGCATAAAAAGCCGCGGCACTGTACAAAGTTAATTGCGGTAATAACGGCGTGATCGCCGGGTCGCGCGCCGCCAGCAAACTGGCCACCGCCGTACCATGGGCATAACTGGCTGCCAGCTGTTCAGGTAAAAAGCGCCGTGCCACCAGATTAAAGTGCCCGCTTTGCACGGCCAGCGCAGGCAACTCAGTATTAATATCGGTATCGACCATTCCCAGGCTGACCGGCCAATCGCACATACTGGCCTTACTCTGAGCCGCGGCCTGCGGCGCTGCGGTGCTGGCTTGCTGCTGCGGCTGGTACAAATGATTACGCCCACTGTAACGCAGTAGCTCGGCACTAAATTGCTGCGCTAATGCAGACGCCGAATCAAGGGCAGCTGGCACCTTTAATGTCACTAACGTTAGCTGCAAAGCGGGTAAAGGCTGTTGTCGCTGCAGATAACCGGCCAGCTCAGGCCAGCGCTGCAGCAAAGCCTGCCACTCGTCTGCGGTTAGCAACAATAGCCACTCGCGTTCTATGGCACGAAAGCCATGCTCCACTTCAACTTCGCGCCAGAGTGGTTCACCGCTTAGGGTCAGAATGTCCTGTACCGCCGGTAGCTGCAGTGGGTCGGGCAAGGTCGCCAGCGCGGCCAATTGCTCGCGCAAGCGCTGCTCGGCAAGCTGTTGTTGCAGTTGCTCAGTTTGCCGCAACAACTCGCCGGTGGGTTGCTTTAAGGTATCAACCAGAGGCGGCGGCAGCTCAGGGAGGCGCAGTACCTGCCCTGGGCTGACAGCAGGCAAACCGGCCAGAATCAGTGCTGCGACTAAGGTTTTTTTCATCAACACACCTCTTTAACTTGCATAACTTGTATCATGCTAACGGCTGGTGTCAAAAAAAATTCCCTGCTGCTGGAATAAAAGGTCAACCTCAGCCGTTATCCCGGTAAAAGGAGAGCGCTTATGACCAAAGCTGACTTACAATTACTACTCCCGGCCTTACGCCGCTTTGCCTATTCGCTAACAGGCAGCCGCGCTGATGCCGATGATTTAACCCAAAACACTCTGGTCCGCTTGCTGGACCACCCGACACCCGATGGTGTGCCAGCGGCACAGTGGGCCTTTCGGATTTGCCGTAATTTATGGATAGATGAATACCGCGCCCGGCGCGTAAGGCAGACGGCCCAGCCACAGGTAGAGTATGAAACCCTGACCGAAACCGATGGCGAAGCGCAGCTATTAAATGATATTCAGCTGACTCAGGTTGGTAAGGCCCTGGATACGCTACCGCCCGAGCAGCGTGAAGTTTTATCGCTGGTGGCGGTGGAAGGGATGAGCTATCAGGAAGCGGCCTCAGTTCTGGCGATTCCGGCTGGGACTATTATGAGCCGGCTGGCCAGAGCGCGGCTTGCCATCGCCAACAAGTTAAAATTACCCGGGGGGCTGACATGCAATTAACCGATGAACTGTTATCTGGCTTTCTGGATGCCAGCCTATCCGAAGCTGAGATGGCCCTGGTGCGTCAGCAGTTGCTGGAAGATGAAAGCTTAGTGGATCGCCTCGCCAGCCTGGCCATGGTGGATGTGCTGGTGCAGCAACATGCCAGACAAATTGAGCAAACGCCTATTCCTGAGGCGATCACCGCACTGCTGCACGGCGCAACAACGCCTGAAACGGCAGAAGTGATCCCCTTTCCGTGGTGGCGCCGCGCCAGTCAACAGCTACAACGCCACGCCGCTGCCGTCGCTTGTGTGGCACTGCTTGCCGGCTATGGCGTAGCACAGTGGCTCCCCGACAGTGGCAATAGCTTCGCCGCACAACTGGCGGTAGCCCTCGATAGTACGCCAAGTGGCCGTCAGGTGCAGGTGCAGGATCAGCAGTTAACGCCACAACTGAGTTTTATTAATCACAGCGGAGAGTTTTGCCGCTACGTCAGCCTGCAGAGTGCAACGCAGCTTACCGAAACCATCGCCTGTCGTACCACAAACGGCTGGCAGCAACAGGCCAGTATCACGGTGGCACAGCACCGTCAGGCCGGCGGCTATCACACCGCCAGCGCCGCCATGCTGCTGGATCCGATGCTGGACCAATTAATGGCGGGGCAGGCATTAGATGCGACGGCTGAACAGCGATATTTAAAATCACAACACTAAGCATGTTTCGGAGGTGATGATGAGTAAAGTGTCCTCTTTAGCAAAACCTTGGCTGTTACTGGCGGTGCTATTGCTCGCCGCCTGTAGCAGCAAACCGGATTACCGGCCTGCACTAAACGGCGGTTTCGGCTATGCCGAACAGCGCATAGCGGATAATTTTTACCGGGTCAGTTTTAAAAGCCGTGGCGAGGATCGCGAGCGGGCCAAAGCTTATGCGATGCAGCGTGCTGCCGAACTTACTGCTGAGCAGGGGTTCGACTGGTACCTCGTGGTTGAGCAGGAAACGCTGCGGGAGCGGCAACGCGATAACAGCAGCCAGCTTGGCGTTAGCTATCAGCAGGATACGGTGCGCAACTGTTCATTGCTGGGCTGTCGCACCCACACTGTCCATCGCCCGCAATATGAAGCCGGTATCGGCCTGGATAAGCGTAATGAGGTTGAGGTGGTGCTGCAGATCAGAATGGGTAAGGGCGTGATGCCGGAAAGTGGCGCTTATCCGGCAAGCGTAAAGCGTCACTAACCCTTGTTGTCGATGCCGGAGTGGTGAGCTTAGAGCTGGCGGCTAAATACGGGGCTCTGAGCGCCATCACGGCTTGGAAGTAAGATAGGCAGTCAGGTTGGCGAAGCGTCCCACTGTACCAGCTGCATTTTATGCAATGCTTTTTTCGTTTAACTTTTGCACAAAGCGCGGAATTTTTTCATTAGACGTTAGCGCATTTTTTGACCAAATTATGACTCCCAAGCTAACCCAACAGGTGCCATATGACCTCGCCATTCGTTCTGACAGTACATAAAAACTTTGCCGTTAAATTGAAGGAAGCTGGCTGCGACCCGCAGCAAATTGCATCGCATTTACAGGAAGTGTTACTGGAAGATGAAGAAATTACGCAGATCATTCAGGAACTGAGTAGCCAGCCGGAACGCTTTAGCTCCCGCCAGGATTTCGCTTAATCAAAATAATGAAAAATGTTGGGGGCATTTGCCCCCAACCAAAACCACTTGGGTAAACATCCAGGAAGGAAGTAGAGGTAACCACTACTCTGCTTATGTTATCCCTACCCCATGACCTTTTTGTGACACCTCAGTGGCAGTTCAATGAACTTATCCACCGCACTCCGGTACCGTACCGGAGTGCTGTGTATAGTTCCGTATTGGCTTAGGGGAGTAAGCAGCGGCGCAGCTCACTGCTGCTGTAAAAATAGCGGCTACCGGCAACGGGCTGACAGTGTGCGGCAAAGGCGGTTTCCTGCTCGTGATGTAACATCCGGATCAGGGTTAGCCCCTCAGCATTGCGATACACTTCCCATTGCACATTGGCGGCCATTGGAGCTACCCGACCACTGCGCCAGGCGCTATTTTGGTAGCTGTAAAGCACGTTTTCCGGCAGCGGCTCGCTGGCGCCAGCAATACCAAGAAAGGCCGCCAGTGGCATTAACACCTGGGCATGAGTAAAACGGATACTGGCCACGTAGCCGTTTGGCTGCTCGGCTTTATCCAGCATATCGGCAACTAAACGCCCGGCTAAGCGATAGGTAATATCATCGCCGGCAAAGGCCGGGCCACGGCCGTAAAAAGAATCTGCGTCATCCAGCTCAGCCAGTGGCAACAGATGCTCGTCCAGCAAGATATCAGCAAAATCGAACGGACCTTCTGCCGTTAGGTTACTGGCAATGCTGTACAGGCTATATAGTACATTGGCCGCATCCAACGGATTGCGAATAGCGTCATCATCGTCTGGCAGGGTTAGCTCAATCTCGCCCTGCTGCAGGCGACTAAGAAATGCCGGGCTAAACAGCCTGGATAACATCGCCAACGCGGCGTCTTGTCGCGCTGGATCAGCTTCCAGTTGCGTCATCACCCGCATTAGCCGCGGATCGCTTTTGCGGTAACGCTCAAAATCTTCACTGCCTTCGGCTTTATAAAAATACAGCGTGGCTTCATCGGCTCTGGCCGCATCAAGCAAGGGCGCAAGCGCCGGCAACAGCGCCGTTAATCCTGCCACGAAGGCATCGCCACTTTGGTCGGCACGCTCGCGGCCCGAATGTAACACTTCGATGCGCAGCTGCTGCGCGATAGCCTGCTCAAATAACCCCGGCAACCTTGCCAGTAACCGCTGGGCCATTTGTTGATGCTCCTGCACACCAATGCCGGAGATTTCACCATACTTATCAGGCTGATGCGCCTGATGCAGCCGCTGTACCAGCTCTGCCAACTGCTCACCACGTACCGTTAAGCCCTGCTCAGCGGCGGCCAGCGCCAGTAGCTCAAGCATTAAGATATCGTCGCCTTTGCTGGATAAAAAGCGCGAGCCATGGCGCGCCACATGCTGCAGGCTTACCGCCGTAAAGCCCGCTGGCGCGGCACTGTAACTGTGCCAGTCTTGCTGCGGTTGATAGGGTGTTTTACTGGTCAGTAAAAACCTTTCCGCCACTGGCGTCGTAGTAGCTTGCTCACCAGCCGGTGTAGCTGCTTGCTGCGCGGGCTGGCAGGCCGTTAATAGCCAGGCCAGACTTAAGGTAAAAAGCGTTTTTTGCATAGCACTCTCATCACTTAAAGATTAAACGGCAGCGCCGGTAAATTAAATTCGGTACTGTTCCAGCAGCGGTTAGCCCGCACTCTTAACTCTGTTGGTGTACCACAGAGCCGGGTTGCCGGCAGGTTAGCGGCTTCTTTTAAGGTGCGCTGCTGGCCCTGTTTCTGGATCACAAAACCATCGTACAGCTCACCGGTCACGGTTAACGCCTGATATTTCAGCTCGTTTTCGGTGATATCAATCAGTTGGAACAGCTGTGTATCTTCCGCCAGGCGCTGCATGTGCTGGCGTGATGTGTCGCTACTCAGATACATTTTCGGGCCGGCCACCGAAACGATATAAACCGCGCCGCTCAGCTGATCATTGCTTGCCTGCTGACTAACGCGGCCATAGGTATGGTCATGGCCCTGCAGCACCAGATCAACCGAAAATTGATCCAGTACCGGCTGCCAGTGCTGGCGCAGGATCGGGTTATCGCGGCCCTGGGATACCGAGAACATCGGATGATGGTAAGTGACCACTGTCCAGCGCGCCGGGTTGTTACTAAGCACCTGTTTTAACCACTGAGCCTGTAGCTTTGCCATGGCCTCGTCCTGCAACGCCGCCATTGAATTAAGCGAGATAAAGCGCACGCCCTGATAGTCGGTGTAATACACCGTATCCTGCAGCGGTGCCGGACCATTGCGCAGCCCGTTAAACTGGGCCGCGAACTGTGGCACCAGATGATGCTGCTCCTGCTCGTCCTCAACATATTCGTGATTACCCGGCGTAATAAACTGGTTCAGCATGGCGCCTGCCCAGCCCAGGGCATCAAACCACTCGCCCCACTCGTTATCGTGGTTGCCCTCACGGCTGCTGACCAAATCGCCGGCATGCAGCATCAGTTTAGCTCTTGGCCGGGTTAACAGGGCTTCGCGCATTACCCGCGATACCTGAGACTTATTATGATTTTGCGCATCACCAAAATAGATAAAGGAAAAGGGTGCAAAGCCCGCTGTTGCGGTGCGAAATTGCAGCCATTCACTCCAGGTACCGGCGCCTTTTACCCGGTACACATATTGGGTATCGGGTTTAAGATCGCGAAAAGTCACACTATGTTGCAGCGCCAGACCATTCTCGGTTTGAATGCTCTGGCTAGTCGCTACCACCCGGCTACTTTGCCAAACAAAGCCCGGACCGCTTTGCGCCAGTGCAATTTCCGCCTCGCTCTTCAGTAAGCCGCTGTTGGTTCGCCAATTTACGGTTTGGCTATGCGCCGGTTGTGTTGTTGGGATCAGGATAATCCGATCCGGAAAAGCGCTCGCCTGATAGCGGCTAAGCTGCTCCGGCACCATCGTATAGTGTTTTGCTTGTGCCTTTATCACAGGCGCGCCCATTTCTGGTGCAGCCAAGAGCGGCATGCTGACCAGCAGCATAGTGCAGCTGAATAGGGTTAACTTCATAGAAACTCCGAACAGCAGGGCCGCCAGACGGCGGCACCTGCAACAGCCGATTAGCAAAAAGGTTAGAACTTGCCGCTGACACCCAGCTGCCAGGCACGACCAAATTGCTCGTGTTCATACACCCGGCCGCGCTCGCCCTGATAGCGGATAGCTTTGCTGTCGGTCAGGTTAGTGGCCTCGACAAACAGCGACAGCTGCTTGGTTAACTTATAGCTGGCGCTAAAGTCCAGGGTGCCACGGCCATCCCAGTACAGGTTCAGATCCGGATTGGCGGTATCAAAGGCGTCGATATATTCAGAGCGGTAGTTATAGGCTAACTGGCTGCTAAACTTTTCAATATCGTATTGCAAGGCCAGATTCACCGTATGGCGGCTGGTACCATTTAACTCGGTTTTACCAATGCCAAACGGCAGATCCGCTTGCGACTTGGTATGGGTATAGTTGGCGATAAAACCCAGGCCACTTAAGGCGCCTGGCAGGAAGTCCAGCGTTTGCTGCCAGTTCAGTTCCAGACCATAGAGGTAACCGCTGTCACCATTTTCTGGTCGCACCATGTTGAAGCCGTCAAAGTCGCCACCGACGAACTGGCTACGCGCTTTAAAAATAGGATCTGATAACTTCTTATAGAACACCCCGGCAGAAATCATCCCTACTGGTGGCATATAGTACTCACCGGTCAGATCCAGGTTATGTGCATAGGTTGGCTTTAACTCAATATTGCCGATATCGACAGTACCACGACCCGATTCGCGATCTTCAATAATAAAGTAGGGCACTAAATCGGCGAAGTTCGGCCGGCGAATACCGGTGCTATAGGCCGCTTTAATAATCAGGCCGCTGTCCAGCTCGTGCCGTAAATGGGCACTGGGGAAGAACTTGGTGTAGCTCTTACTGGCTTGTTGCAACGTCGCGGTGTCGGCATCCAAATCGTACTCGAAGGCATCACCGCTATTTTTGGTTTGCTCCACCCTGGCGCCAAACAGCACAGTGGTATTGTCCCAATCCAGTTTATTCTGGGCATAGGCCGCATAGATATCTTCTTTCGCTTTGTAATCGCCGGTAACCGACGCAGCACCGCGATCCAGGAAGTCGGCATTTTCAAAGATATCACGATAAATCGACACAAAATCACGGCGTAGTTTCGGGCCATTATTATAGAAACCATCGAAAGGCCGCGATTGCTTATCGATAATCGCCTCGGCGAAGGTAGGCGCATTACGGCCTACCGAGTTACGGAAGCGGTTTTCGTCATTCTCTTTTTCTTTTAGCCGCGCTTTAGCGCCAAACTTCAGCTCCGAATAAGCACTGCGCCACTGTCCTGGCAGGGTAAAATTCAGTGCGGCAGCCTGCTCAGTTTCTTCGGCACCACCGGTACGACGCTCATAACGACGCCAGTTCATATCAGCAGGCGCAAAGTTAAAGTCGGTGCGCACCACCTCACCGGCACTATTTAATACCTGAAAGGTCGGTAAGTCGGGGTTGCTAAAATCATAAGCGACCCGCGGCCGGCTGCGCTCGCGGTAAATTAAGTAATCACGGTTTGGATAGCTTTGCTTGGCAGAAGAGTGTGAGACCTGAAAATCAGTACTAAAGGTATCCATATCGATACGACCGCCCACTACCGAGGTATTGATACGGTTAACAAAGGTACGGTGCCGTAACTCTTTATCAAAGGTGGCGCGTCCGGCCACACCTTGCTGCTGGTTTGAGCCAGCGGTATGACGTTCCCACTCGATAGTCAGGGTATCGCGGAATTCATTATCTTCAAACCGTGAGTAATTATGGCTCAGGTAAAAGTGCTTATTATCATCTACCCGCAAATCAAAGCGACCACTTAAGCCAGAGCGGATGCGTTTTAATTCGTAATCTTTAAATTCAGTAACCTGAGGCACATAGGCGCCGCTATCCAGCTGCATCCAGGTATGCTCAACGTTGTCGGTTACCCGGTTGGTTTCGCTGTGCTGACCGGAGAATAAAAAGCCGGCCTTTTCGTTACCGTTAAACTTATCGCCATAGGTCAGGTTCAGTTTATAGGCATCGCCATTGCCTTTTTCATTACGGCCACCGGATACCTTGCCGCGTAAAATACGGCCTTTGCTATCCAAAGCACCCTGGGTCACGATATTGATATTACCGGCGATGGCATCGGCGTCCATATCCGGGGTAATGGCCTTGGTCAGCTCTAACAAGGAGATAATGTCTGACGGTATGGTGTCCAAATCAACGGCCCGAGTGCTGCTATCCGGCGAAGGCACCTGCACACCATCAATAGAGACGTTGGCAAACTCCAGCGGTGCACCGCGCACGTTAACATACTTACCTTCGCCCTGGTCACGCTGAATGGAGGCGCCAACTAAGCGCTGCATCGCTTCGGCCACGTTATCATCCGGGAAGCGGCCCAGATAGTCTGACGATACCACCGATTTTAGGTTATCCGAGGCGCGCTGGATATTCAGCGCCCGTGACTGTGCATCACGGCTACCAACAATATTTAATACTTCAACCTGGTTGTTGGCGAAACGTAACGTCAGGGCAGCGCCCTGCTCCGCAGTCACCAACACATCCACCTGTTTTACCGCATAACCAAGATAACTGACCTCCAACTGATAGGTACCGGCGGCTAAGTTATCAAAGCGGAAGCGGCCCTGCCGATCAGTGGTAGTTTCGCGGTTAGTGCCGACCAGGCGGATAATAGCCCCTTGCAGCAATACGTTACGATCATCACTGAGCTGACCGCGAATAGCCGGGCTATCCAGCTGCACAACAGAAACCGTTAGCGGCACATCGGCGCCCTGCGCCAGCACGGCGCCGCTGAAGATGCCAGCCGCCGCAATGGCCAGCATCAGCGAACTGCGTTTAAAGCGCGGGTTAAATCCAGGTTGAAGTAAAGCTTTCATTTTAGTGTTTTTCCTGAGGCAACAAATTCAGCGCTCAAGTGTGCTAAGCGGATATGACAAAAAAACGACAAATTGCCGTTAGGTTGAGCTACCCTGACCCGGGTCATTTTAGCTCAGACTAAAATAGCACCCGCTCTGTGCTGTCATGGTAGTGTCATCTGCTTGCCACAAAATACCCGTTATCAAGCGGGCAGCTGCGGCTGTACCTGAAATAGCGGATCTCTCTATGTGGCGACAACACCGGTATAAAATTGCGCTTACTTTGTTACTGCTGCTGGCAGCCCTTGTTCTGGCTTTTCAGCTGGGCGAAGTAAAGCCCTGGGCCAGTATAGACTGGCTGGATATTCTGGGCGAAGGCATCGTGTTACTGGTGGCCTTGTGCTGGCTGACCCTGATTGTTACCAGCAGACCCTCCGGTCATATTACCGAGTGGCTGTACTATGGCAGCCTGCTACTGGTCTGTTCTTTTACCCTTGATTTACTGGATGAATTTTTACGCTACCCGGCACATTTGCGCACTATGAGCTGGCTGGAGTCACTACCTGCGCCTCTTGGCATGCTGGCGCTGACCTATGGTTTAGTGGGGTGGCATCGCGAACAGCGAATAATTAACCGGCAACTGCAAGGGCGGGAGCTGTTTTTGCGTGACCACCGCTTGTTGGACCCTCTAACTCAGCTGTATGGTCTGGATTACCTGTATGCGGTGCTAAAGCGCGAAATTGAACTGCACCGCGAACAACAGCAGCAACTCAGTTTGCTGATGCTGGGGATTGATCAATTTAGCGCCTTTAACCGCCAGCACGGCATGGCCGCCGGCGATCAGTACCTGGTGCAGCTGGCTGAATTACTCAGTAGCCAATTACGCAGCTCTGACGTGCTGTGCCGCTATGCCGGTGATCGCTTTGTTGTGCTACTGGTCAATACCCGCCAGCGCGAGGCCGATATTATGGCGCAACACCTGCAGCAACAACTGACCTTGCTTGACAGCGGCGAGCAGCAGTTAAGCTTATCCATCGCCAGCCAGCAGGTCAATCATGCGGAAGCGGCGACTGTGCTGGCCCGCGCCGAACAACAGCTACTGGCGGTAAAGCGTAAAAGCCAGGCTTATCAGCATCAGCCGGACTAATACCTTGCTGCCGGGCGCCTTTAACCTCAGCGACAAAAACCTGCTACTGCGGCATGGTGTTACCGATCTGCTGCAATTAGCGCAGCGCCGTGGTGCCAACCTGCACAAACTGTTACACGGCACCCAGATATTTGAGCAGGATTTAAGCCTGGCCGAGAGCCGCTGCCATCATCGCGACTGGCTAACGCTAGTTGCACGCAGCCAGCAGCTAGCCAGCCCGGAACTGCCCTTTATTCTGGCCGATAGCCTGTTACACAATAAGCACAGCTCGCTCTGTCAAAGCTTGCCGCTGGCGGCAAACCTGGCGACCAGCCTGCGCCAGCTTTATTACTTCCGGCACCAATTGTTGCCGGGGATCTTTGTGTTGCTGCGCAAAACCGACAGCCACCTGAGTATAGTGCTCAAGCCCGCAGTGCAACTGGGCGCACAGCAAGCCTTTATTATCACGCTGGTGATGGCATTTTTGGTCCGTTTGGTGCAGCTGGGCACGCAGCGCGCCGACGAATTGAATATTCAGTTAAAGCAAACCGCGCCCGCACATTTGGCGCATTTTAATAGTCACTGGCCCTGCCCGGCGCGCTTTAGTCAGCCGCTGGACGCGCTGCATATTCCGCTTAGTCTCTGGTATCGGCCTTTTATTACGCGCCAGGCTGCCGGATTCCGGGATCTGAGCCGTGCCTGCTATCAGTTAAACCGCCGTTTGCCACCGCAACGTGGTTTATTGGAGCTGATCCAGCGCCAGCTGTATCGGGCACTGCCGCAACAAGCCAGTCTGGAGCAGCTTGCCAGTTATCTGGGGCTCAGCAGCAGTAGCCTGAAGCGCCTGTTGCAACAACAAGACACCCATTTTGCCGCCCTGGCCGATGATTTACGTTGTGATTTGGCCAACTTACTGCTGTTACAAAGCCGGTTATCCAACCGGCAACTGGCCAGCGAATTAGGGTATTCCGACGAGCATAACTTCCGGCGAGCCTTTAAACGCTGGACCGGTCATGTCCCCAGCAGCGTCAGACTTTGGTAAAACGGGGTACCGGTTGCGCCGGGTCAAAACGTTTACCCTGCTCCAATTGCTCAAAGATCCACAACAGCTGGCCAACCTGCAATCTGACCTGGCCAGTCACTACCATCACCCCGCTGACATAGGCACGAAAGGCCCCACCTAATCCGGCAGCATCCGCTTCCTGCAATGCCTGACGCAATACCTGATCATGCAGGGTTTTATGAGCATGACGGCGGGCATGTTGGTAGGCATGCCGCTCAGCCCAAAAGCTACCCAGCGCCTGATAAAGCGCATACAGTACTGCGGTACAGCACAAGGCTGTTAACAGAATAAACATCTCAGCCTCCTTTGGCGTGGCTATGGCAAATGACTCGTAGTAATAGATACGTTGGTCATACAAAGTTAGACCGCTCTCTTCTGTGTTAGTGCAACATCGGTTAGCATAGCCATCTTGACGTCTTATGAGTAATTGCAGTGCTTTGGATCCCCTTTACCTTGCTGGCGGCCTTTATGCAGGCCTGGCGCAATGCGTTTCAAAAACAATTAAGTCGAGACGTCAGTATCGCCGGCGTGACGCTGGCACGCTTTATCTGGGCTTCACCACTGGCAGCGCTGTATCTGGCGGGTCTTTATCAATGGCAACCCGTGGCCTTGCCTACCTTCAACCACCGCTTTGTATTTTTTATTGTCGGTGCTGCTGTTGCGCAAATTATTGCCACCGCCTTAATGGTCAAACTGTTTAAGTTGCGCAACTATGCCATTGGCGCCGGATTGGCGAAAAGTGAAGCCATACTGGCTGCGATACTGGGAGTCGCCTTTTTTAGTGAATCATTAAGTTTGCTGGGTTGGGTCGGGGTACTACTGGGGGCGGTAGCCGTATTCTTGCTCAGCGGCGCCAGCTGGCGACAGCTATCGTGGCCGGTCTTATTACTTGGCATCAGCAGTGGCTTGAGCTTTGCGCTAACCTCGCTCTGGGTACGGCAGGCCAGTCTGGCGCTGGGGCTACCTTTCCCGCACGGTGCGGCCTGGGTGCTGTTGGTCGTGATTTTACTGCAAACCCTGATCTTACTCAGCTACCTGCTGTGGCGGGAGCGCAGCACCTTGCTGGCTCTGTGGCGACGTCCGCGGCTGACTCTGTTGATCAGTATCAGCAGCTGCATCGGCTCAATTGGCTGGTTTACCGCCATGAGCCTGGAATCAGTCGCGTTGGTCAAAACACTGGGCCAGGTCGAAGTGTTGTTTATGCTGCTGATCTCCGCCTTTTTCTTTAAAGAAAAGCTGCAAAGAACCGATCACGGCGGCCTGGCTCTGATAGTACTGGCCGCCATCGCAGTGATGTGGGCCTAGTGCCCGACACGCCGGCGGTCTGAACGCCGCCCGGCCATTAGCCGGATTGCGCTTTGCTTTGACCTGCGCAGAGCAGAGGAAGCGATCCGCGCAACACCACTGTTTCCCTAAAACAGAGCAAATTTTTCGTTAATTAGTCGTTGCATACGTATTCATCTTGTTCACCTGCACCAACTTGGCCATAACAGTAGGGCTTTGTGCAAACTTTTAGTGCAAAGATCGTGAGGCCTGTTAGGTACAGCTGGTGGCGCTTGGAAGCGCGGGGAGTAACAACAAGGACAAAGTCGTGGGACGGCAAGGCATGAAGCCGGGTAGTACAACGACAGGCCGGAAATAAAACTTTTTATTTTCAGGTAAAACCATGCAAAATACAGCGAAAACCTCCATTTGGCAGCGCTTGCGCCACAGCATTATTGCCGTAACGGCACTCAGCTTTTGCCTTAGCCTGCAGGCCAATCCGTTACCGCAGATCCCGCCGCAACAGGTAAACAATACCATGTATCAGGCGTTTTACTGGGACGCCTATCCGGGCCTCTGGGCCAATTTACCCACTATGGCCGCGCCCTTGGCAGAACGCGGCATCACCTCGATCTGGTTGCCTCCTGCGGCTAAAGGCATGAATGGTACCAACAGCGTTGGCTACGATGTTTACGATTTCTGGGATCTGGGAGAATTTAACCAAAAAGGAACCATCGCGACCCGCTATGGTAGCCGCGCGCAGTTGCAGCAGGCACTAAGTGCCCTCGATCAACTGGGAATACAGGCCTATTTTGATGTGGTGTTTAATCACCGGATGGGCGCCGATGTGCAAGAGAATATTCCCGGTTTTGGCCTGGCCTGGACCGGGTATCACTTACAAGGTCGCCAGGCACACTATACCCAGCAAAATTGGGGCTATCTGTGGCACGACTTCGACTGGAACTGGACGGCTTTTAATGGCTCGGACAACCAGTTATATCCCGGCAAATGGTGGGGCAATACGTTCCATTTTCCTTATTTGATGGGCGAAGATGTTGACTACAACCGCTTTGAAGTGCAGCAGGAAATGAAAGCCTGGGGTGAGTGGATCATCAACAATGTGGGCTTTAGTGGCTTTCGGATGGATGCGATTGCCCATGTCGACACCGATTTTACCCGCGATTGGATCAATCATGTGCAGTGGGCGACCAGCGACGATATATTCTTTGTCGCAGAAGCCTGGGTCAGTGATATCAATGGCTATCTGGACGCCGTCAATACGCCGCATTTACGTGCCTTTGACTTTAAACTACGCGAAGACTTTGTGGCCTTAAGTAGTGGTAGCAAAGATATGCGCTGGTGGGGAGGCCTGGTAAATAGCCGGCACCGAGACCGGGCGGTAACCTTTGTCGATAACCATGATACCAGCCGTGCCGGCAATCCTTATGGTATGCCACAGGTGATCAACTATAAGAACCAGGCCTACGCCTACATCATGCTACGTGAACATGGCGTGCCGACTGTCTTTGCCCGCGATTACGATGAGTTTGGAATGGCTCCGACGCTGGATAAGCTGATTGAAGCCCGCCGTTACTTTGCCTATGGTCCAGGCCATGAATATTCTGGTAATACCGAGGCCGTGTATGCTTATGTACGGGAAGGGCTAAGCACTGTACCTGGCACCGGTTTAGTGATGCTGATATCGGGTCGTAACTGGGGTGTGCAACAATCGTTTTGGATCAACAGCCGTCAACCCAACACCACCTTTTACGACTACACCGGCAATATCAGCGGCACCATCACCACCAATGCACAGGGCTTTGCCAATTTCCCGGTTAATATCAGTGAAGGGAACGGCTGGTCGATTTGGGTGCCTCAGGCGCCAGCGGCCAATCAACCAGGCACTATTACGTTGCGGATGACCAAAGATGTTGGTTATGGTTTCTCGTTATTTTTCACCGGCAGCAGCCCGGATCTGACCAACTGGGGTGGCGGCATTGAGGGTACCTGGACCAGTGGCAACGTCTGGGAAGTCACTATTCCGGCGCAAGGTAACTTCGAGTGGAAAACCCGCAAAGGCCCCACCGGTGGTAGTGGGCAGGACTGGGAAAGTGGCAGCAATCACAATCAGAACAATCTGCATCCGAGCTTTAACGGCGGCTTTTGATACCGCTGTATAGTAACAAACAAGGGCGTCATGCTTTAAATGACGCCCTGATTATCCCGCCTCTATCACCGGTATCACAACACTAGCTGACGGGTGCGTCCTGACGCAGCCGCCTTAACCAGTACAGACTCAGTGCCAGCAACGATAACGGTAGCAAGGTCAGATAAAAAGCAGTCTGACCGCTAAAACGGGCGAAAGTAAAGCCGGTGATAATGGAGCCGGTGGTGCCGCCCAATGCCGAAAACACCACGATAAGGCCGGTCATAGCGGCATGTTTGGTTTGCGGTAAGGCACTGAGAATAACCGAGTTAATCACCGGATACACAGGCGCCATAAATAACCCAATCAGCGGAAACAGATAGGCTGCCAGCGGCGCGTTCAGCAAATTGAGCTCCGCTGCCAATACCACATTTTTGGTTAGCGGCAGCGTCAGTAAAATCAGCACTGCCATGCCTATCAGGCAGCCATTTAGCAAGCCATACCAGTTCAGCGTTTTTAGTAACTGGCCGGCCAGCAGGCGCCCCAGCGCCAGACTGGCGGCAAAGATGCTGGTTAGCTGCACACTCAACTGATTCGGCAAGCCCAGTACCTGATTATTAAAGGTCGGCAACCAGCTGCCGATCCCCTGCTCCATCAACACATACAAAAATGCCGACACCACAAACACAAACACCAGCGGCCGGTAAACCAGCCTCAGCATGTCGAAAAAATCTTCTGCGGCATGCGTTACCGGCGGCAATACCAGACGTGGAAACGGAGTACTTAACAGCAATAGCAGATTAATTGCCGCTAACGCCGCCAGCCACCAGTACACCTCTAACCAGCCGGCAGACGCGGGCTGCAGCGGATCCATAAAATAAGCAAAGATCCAGTAGCCGCTAAGCACGCCCAGCATAAAGCAGCCCTCTATGGTATTGAGCAAAGACGCATGCTGTGCCTGATTGCCGGTCACCACACCTATGCTGGCATAAACCGAAACCTTTACCAGCGCAAAGCCGGCGCCTACCAATAAAAACAACAGCTTAGTAGTCAAAAAGGATGGCAGTAGCGGCATTGCCAGGCAACCGGCGAATAACAGCGCCACGCCAATCAGCATCGCATTTTTATAGCCGAGCCGGGGTAACCAGGCCGCGATCAGAAAAGACACTACTGCTATTGGGATATCTTTAAAACCCTCCAGCACACTGGCGGCTTCTTTGCTGATTTGATAGCTGTGAATCACCTGCAGGATCACAGTACCAACACTGTTCAGCAGGATAGCGAACACAAAATAGGTCAGGATTAAACTGAGTTTTATCCGGAATATGGCCATAGTTATTTGCTCTTATCGTTATAAACGCTGTGCGCAGCCCTGTCTGTACTGCGGTTTTTTTAAGCATTGCGCTTGCACTATACACCGCTTAAGTTTATCTTTGCAATCGATTGCAATTAAATAAATCTTCATTGTATAGTGCCCGAAACGGTAAGACGCGTGCAAACAAACAGGTGATGTGATGACAACCCAAGCGCAACCCCCATCCGAAACTGTATTGGCCCTGGCCGCCTGGCAACTGCCGGATAACGACTACCGGCCTGCGGACTATATGCTTAAAGAAACCCTGCTTAGTCTGGGCAATGGTTATCTGGGTACCCGCGGCAGTTTTGAAGAAGGCGCACCGGCCGGCGTGCCGCACTGTGAGGGTACCTACCTGAATGGCGTCTATAGCAGTGAGCCTATTGTCTATGGCGAAAGCGCCTATGCCTTCGCCAAACACAATCATAAGATGCTGCAGGTAGCTAATGGTAAGGTACTGCGCGTAAGTGTGGACCAGCAAAGCGTCAACATCGAGGGGGCGCTATCTCATCAGCGGCAACTGGATATGCAAAGCGGCGTACTGCATCGCAACTGGATCTGGCAAAGCCAGAGCGGTAAACAACTGCAGCTGCAGAGCCGGCGTTTTATTTCCCAGCATAGACCACAGTTACTGGTTATCGAACTGACCCTGACCGCCCTGAATTTTAGCGGCCCGGTAACACTGAGCAGTGCCCTGGATGCGGCTTACGCCGGTTATCATAAAGCCGACGACCCGCGCGTTGGCGTAATGTCGATTGCTGATAGCCTGAGCCTGCGGCGGCAAGCGTTATTACCTCAGGGGGGCCAGATGTTGCATCAGGCCAAAGGCAGTGACAGTTGGGTAGTCGCCTGTTGGCAGGACCAATTACCGGAGGCAACGCCATCTCTGCCGCCAGCGATAACCACAGATAACTACTTACAGCAGGAATATCAGCTACAACTGGAGCAAGGTAAGCCGCTGAGCGTCCACAAGTTGGTGGTCTACCAACACGCCGCAGCCGGTGCCGATACCGCACAGTTATGCCAGCAGGCACAGCAGACGTTACAGGATGCCGCCTCTGCCGGCTTTAACACCTTACTGACCGAGCAGCAGCAATGGTGGCAGCAGTTCTGGCAGGGCGCGGATCTGGAAATTGCCGGCGATCTGGCGCTGCAACAAGGGATCCGGTTTAACCTGTTTAGCCTGGCGCAATCTGCCGGCCGTAACGGCCAGAGCAATATCGCGGCCAAGGGCCTGACCGGGCCGGGTTATGATGGTCACTATTTCTGGGATACCGAGGTCTATGTGATTCCGGTGATGAGCCTGCTGCAACCCGGGCTGGCCAGACAGTTACTGGCGCATCGCTATAGCCAGCTACCGGCCGCCAGAGCGCGGGCACGGCAGATGTCACATCAACGTGGCGCACTCTATCCGTGGCGCACCATAGGTGGCGAGGAGTGCTCCGCTTACTTTCCGGCAGGTACCGCGCAATACCATATTAATGCTGCCATCGCCTATGCGATCCGTAGCTATTACCTGGCCAGTGGCGATCGCGATTTTATGGCCAGTATGGGGATGGAAATGCTGGTGGAAACCAGCCGGCTGTGGCTGGAGCTGGGCTTTTTTAATCCGCGTGCCGGCGGTCGCTTTGAGATCCATCAGGTTACCGGCCCGGATGAATATACCGCTATCGTTAACAACAACTACTACACCAATGCCATGGTAAAGCTGCAGCTGAGCTTCTGCTGTGAATTGCTGACAGCAGAACCTACCTGGGCAAACCGCCTGGGCGTGAGTAGCGAAGAACTGGCCAAGTGGCAACAAGCCGCCAGTCAGATGTACCTGCCCTACGACAGTGAGCTGCAAATCCATGCGCAGGATGATAGCTTTTTGCAAAAGCAGCGCTGGGATTTCGCCAACACGCCGGCGGAAAAGTACCCGCTGTTGCTGCACTTCCATCCGCTGGTGATTTACCGGCATCAGGTGCTGAAACAAGCCGATACCGTGCTGGCGAATGTGCTGTTGGATGATCAGATCAGCCCGGCACAGAAAGCCCGTGATTTGGCGTACTACGAGCCTCTGACGACGCATGACTCCAGTTTGTCGGCCTGTATTCACAGTATCGCCTTTGCGGAAACCGGCGATATTGCCAGGGCACAGCACTTCTTTGGCGACTCAGCACGGATGGATTTGGATAACCACCATGGCAATACCGAAGTGGGTGTACATATCGCCTGTATGGCCGGCAGCTGGTTAAGCCTGGTGCAGGGTTTTGCCGGCGTAAGGGTAAGAGCTGACGGCCTGTATCTGGCGCCCAGGCTGCCACCGCAACTGGGGCAATTGCGCTTTCATTTGCAGTATCAGCAGCGCTTACTGCGCATTACCGTCACGGCCACAGAAGCCCGGTGCGAGCTATTAAGAGGCGAGCCGCTGACACTTTATCTCCATGGTCAACCTGTTACGCTGACAACGGGAGCTCCCTTATGATTCAGGCGGTTATTTTTGATTTAGATGGCGTGCTGACCGACACCGCCCACTATCATTTTCAGGCCTGGCAGGCACTGGCGCACTCTCTGGGAATAGCCTTTACCGAGCAGGATAACGAGCACCTGAAAGGTGTGGACCGGCTGGGTTCACTGCGACTGATCTTACAAAAAGGCGGCCTGACACTGCCTGCGGCCGAAGAAGAACGTTTAATGGCACGTAAAAATGCACATTATCTGCAGCTAATTGCCGGCATGACGGCAGCGGATTTATTTCCGGGGGTGCGCGAGTTGTTCGCCCGTCTGAAACAAAGCGGTATTAAACTGGGCCTGGCTTCGGCCAGTAAAAATGCCGCCTTTGTGTTGCAGCGGCTGGGCATTGCCGGGGAATTTGATGCCATTGCCGATGCCGCCACAGTTAAACATAGCAAACCGGATCCGGAGATCTTTTTGCAGGCAGCGGCGCTGCTGCAGATTGCACCGGAGCATTGCCTCGGGGTTGAAGATGCCGCCGCTGGCGTGACGGCGATTAACCGTGCCGGGATGCGCGCTATCGGTATCGGCCAGCCGGAGCAGCTACGCGAGGCGCTAATGGTTTTCCCAACACTGCAGGCGTTAGACGCGGAGCGACTGCTGACACTGTAAGCGCGGATTATAACTGCCGTAAACTCGACTGCCGGCACAACAAGCGCACCGGCAGCTGAGCTGACGGCACCGCCGCGCCCTGAATACGCTGCAATAAGGCGCTGACCAGTAACTTACCGCCGGCCTGGGTATCTTGCTTCACAGTACTTAACGAGGGAGTGCAGTAGGCAGACATCGCTATATCGTCAAAACCAACCAGCGCCAGCTGTTGCGGCACCTGCACGCCGTGCTCCAGCAGCGCCTTCATCGCGCCCATGGCAATCGCATCACTGGCGGCGAA
>WPCK01026285.1_pt1 | contig 165171 bp, 146 predicted proteins | sample 5399851 | NCBI WGS metagenome assembly WPCK01 (sample SAMN12869471, study PRJNA574797) | sludge metagenome | isolation source: wastewater treatment of pH11 | place: China:Beijing | collected 2019-05-20
GATGCTCTGGCGCCCTGGCCTGAATAAAAATACCCTGCGCTGCACCGGCTTTAAGTTGTTCGCCATTTAGTTGCTGATAATAAGCCTTAATTTGCAAAGCTTGTTGCTGCATATCGGCAACCTGGGTTGCCGGATTACGGCTAAAAATGGGTGCAATATAGGGCAAGCCATCGACCGCGACCACAGTACCTATTTGCTCAGGAGCACTACTCGCCAGTGAAAACGCCAGAAAAGCGCCCAGGCTATGACCGACGATAGCCGGCCGCTGCAGTTGTTGCGCTGCAATATATTGCAATAAATCCTGTTTTAACCGCGGTAGCAGTTCGCCAGCAATCGCCGGTGTACCGGCAAAGCCAGCCACGCTAATCAGATGCAACTGATAATCCTGCTTTAGAGCTGCAGCAGTGTGCTGCCATATCCGGCTATCAGACATTAAACCGGGGATCAGTAATACCGGCTTGCCTTTACCTATCACTTCTACCTGAAAACTGGGGACGGTTTCGACTTCGGCGGCTTTTAATTGCGGCGCTATTACGCCGCCGAAAATGGACATAAAAATGGCGAAAAATGTCCAAAAGCCAGGTTTGGCTTTAGCGGATTTTTTCTGTGCTTGGGTATTATGAGTGTGTTGAGTGGTGTTTTGCATGGCGATATCCTTAGTTAAGTATGAGTTACCTTAACAAGTCGCCGCAGCTTGGTTGGGTGTGACAGAAAATCTTTAATAATTTTTATTTTTTTGCTTTTTCAGCTGCCAAGCCGTGCCTAATTGATAAAAGCTGAGCTTGCTTCCGTAAACTCAGAGATCGTTGCTACAGATTTGGGGTTGACAGCCTGGCAGCGCGCAATTCTTACCTTTCGTTTAGGCGATCACGAGGCAGATAAAGAACAAGCTGAAAGCTGGGAATCGGTTATTACTGAACTTAGCGGCCAGTTAAAAGAAGCCTAATCCCGTCGAATTCGACGGGATTAAAGGTGTAGCAAAAAAGCAAAGTCCCCGAATTCGAGGACTTTAAAGGCTTACGTAAACTAAAAAAATCAGCTGGAAATAAAAATCAGTGGCAAGTTAGTACCCGGAATACCGCTGTCTGCCATTAATACCGATAGCCAGAGCAAAATGGCCAACAAGCCGCAGTAGGCCAGGATAGTGACTAAAATACCGGTGTCGGTCATTGGCGGTAGGGCTTTATCGCGCTCGTCGGTATCGCTTAGTAAGTCGAAGGTGCCGAGGATACCAAACAGCATTAACAGGTAAAAGCCAAAATACCAGGCGGCGCAGGACAGGCCGCCGGTTACCACCACTAAGCCTATTTTCGCGGCCTTACCCTTACGGCTATAGGCGGCAGCTTGTACGATCCGGCCACCATCCAGCGGCACCATGGGTAATAAATTAAACAGGTTAAGCAATAAACTGATAGCGGCAAATAGCGCCAGTGCCGGGTACTGGGTTTCCAGCCACAGCCAGTAAGCCACCAGAGCCCCTACAGTACCCAAAGCCGGCCCGGCGATGGCAATTTTAAAATCCTGCCAGCGGCTAGTTGCTCTTTCACTAACCGCTACACCGCCGATAAAGGGCAGCAGATAAATACCTTTAACCTTTAAACCACAGCGTTTCATTGCGTGCAGATGACCATATTCATGGATCAGCAAGGCCGCAATCAGGCCCAGTGCAAATTCGAGATTAAACAACCAGGCCCAACCGGCTAGCGCGGTGCCGGTGAGCGCGGCTTTAATGGCGCCGGCACTTTTGGATAACTTTAAGATCAGTACACCGATAACCAGGAGCGGCCGAAACCAACGCCGTTCAGTTGCTTTATGCTCGGTCGCGATGGGCGTTTCAGTTTCGGCTGTCGCGGCACAGTCGGCAACGGGCTGTTCTGGCGCAGGAGAAAGTTTTTGCTCGAATTTGGCAAGCCATTTTGGTGGTTGTGCCGGTGTAGTCCCTTCAGTTAGCACGGTAGTTGTGCTTTCTAAGCGGTAAGTGACGAGCGCCGTTTTTAGCGATACTCGAAAATGCAGCCGTAAAGGCCCATGTTTTGCGCATAAGAAACGATGATCATTACTGGTACTAAAGAATGCCCGCCCTTGTGACACCAACTCACCGTTGCGGAACAGTAGTTCCTTACCGAAGTTATTGGCTTTCAGCTGATAAAATACCTGATCGTATGAAAATTCAAACAACGTCTGCATAGTGTCCGGGGAAGCATTTATTTTCGGACAGTGTAGCAAAGTTTAAATAAAAGTTAATTGAAATGATCGGGAATTATCGTTTGCAGATTGGAGCGGGTGACGGGAATCGAACCCGTATCTCGAGCTTGGGAAGCTGGCATTCTACCACTGAACTACACCCGCCTGACGCGAAGCGCTAACTTACGGTTTGGCGCCCGTACTGTCAAGCCTGAACTGCTGCTGGTTGACATAACAGTACTAAAACACCACTCCAATCCAGGCTGCGGCTGTGCTGACCAACAGGCGCAATTTCTACGCCGGTATAAATACCCAGTAGCGGAATCGCTGCAGCTTTCAGTTGCTGTTGTAGCAACACGGCCTCTGGTGTACTGGTATGAATACGACCGGCGCAGTCAAAATAGATCGCAGCTACTGCCCGGCAGCCATCCTGCTTAATTTGTTGTAGTACCGCCCGGGTTTGTTGGTCGGTTGCCGTTAAAATACTGTGGGCGCTGCGCTGCAACAGTTGGATCTGCTGTCCCTCAGCCAGATCTGGTTCGAACAGAATAATCCCTTCGTCATTTGGCAAGACGCCGTTGATTAACCTTGCAACATAGGGCGTGCTGAATGGCTGGCCGGCAACCGCGGGATAGCTCATGCCCAGCGCATACTGACTGACCGGCTTTTGTTCTCGCCAGCGCTGATGGCCAATAATACGGTCAAGCACTTTACAGACCGGCTGCTTATTCAGCTCATAAACAAACTGGCCGAAGCTACGGCTGATGGCCAGGCTTTCGCTGGGTAACGGTTCGCAACCATGCATCGCGACGATATAGGGTTTCAGGTTACCACTAAATTGCAATGCCATAGCCGCGTTGTCGGTTACCTGATGCTGAAAAATCTGCCGGGTACCGGAAAAAACCAAGTCGGCCAGCAATCCGGCGCCGGCGATCGGAGTTGGTTTGGCCAGTTGGCGGCTCAAACTTTGTAAAAGTGGCGGAGAGGGATTAAGCACGGCAGGGCGCGCTGCACTGCCGGCATAGCGCACAGAGTCATAAAAAAGCAGCAATAGCTTCGGATCGAGACTGTTTGCTAACTGCATCGCCAGCGCTTTGCCGGCCGCAGCCGGATCACGGCTTAGCTGTTCAGTCAGTGCTAACTGGAATTGCACATCAGTCGCTTGCAGCGCCATGGCGATAGCTGGATAACCCGTGGTTTCGATGCGCTCTGTGGTAATAATGCCAACCGTCGAGCCACCGAGGATCTGGGTATCTGGCCCGCAAAATTGGCGGGCTCCGGCTAGTAGCTGTTGATAGTGACAGTTGCCACCACAAAACAACAATAGCAGTTGCACACAGCTTATACCGCCGTTGCTGGCAGCGTCCCGTGCCAATTGATAGCCAGCAGCAAAGGCTGCACTCGCATTGCAATAAGCCACTCCGGCTTGCATAGTAAAATCCTTTTTAGCTAAGTGTTGCTATTTTAAGCGTAGTACAGGTTTTTTGTAATCTTTATTTAATTTCCGCCGTCTGATAGCGCCCTTGATAGTCGAAATAGCAGTCAAGTAACTGCCAGTGCTTTTGCTGCTTTTTAAGTATTAACAATTGTGGTGCCCGAAAATGCCCGGCCAATGTCACCAGATCTGCCGCCGTGCGAAAAGGCGGTAGCGGCAGGCCGGGCGCTTTACTGTGCGGTTTGATAAAGGCGGCATAGAGCGCCCTCTGCTGCGCGGCTGTCTCTAGTTTAAACCAGCGGTGAAATGGGTTACCGTCTAAATCGTAGTAACTGACTTTTAGCACACCCTGCTCATCACTAAGGCTCATACTCTGACAGCGAAACAGATGATGATGTTGTTGGCTAAGCACCTCACGCAGGCGTTTATCCGGATCGACCAATACCGATTGACACTGGCCACAGCTGCGGGCAGCAATATCATTTTCGGCGCCACAGGCCGGGCAGCAGCGGCTGCGAAAACGATAATCGCATTGCTCTGTGCTTTCATGGTTAAGGCCCTGACAGCGCCGGCCGTAATGTTCAATAATATCGCCATCCTGGTCGGTCAGGCCCCAGAAAATATTGGCAAAACCACAGCTGGGGCAAGGCACCTGTACCGGCTTGGCTTTACTATGTGGTTTGGGGGCGCCTACCTCAGGAAAAAAGATATCATAGCCGTTGGCGGCATAATCAATAATCAGGCACTCGGTTTTGCCGGGGAACAGCCGTAAGCCACGGCCGACCATTTGCTGAAATAAGCTCACCGAGGCCGTGGGCCTGAGAATAGCAATCAGATCAAGGTGGGGAGCATCAAAGCCAGTGGTCAGCACCGCGACATTAACCAGAAACTTTAACTGCTGTTGTTTAAACGCCACAACGAGCTTGTCGCGCTCAGCATCGGCGGTTTCGGCGGTTAGCAGAGCGGCTGGCTCACCGTTGAGCAGACGCATAATTTCCTCGGCATGTTTTACCGTCGCGGCGAAAATAATCACTCCCCGTCGCTCCTTCGCCAGAGCACGGAGTTGTTGCACAATAAGCTCGGTCGCCCGGCCCATTTTACCCAGTAGTGAGTCGACAGCAGCGGCCGGATAGTCGGCAGAAGTTGGCGCTGGCAGGCTGCTGAAATCATATTGGGCCGTTAAGCCATCCAATAATCTCGGTGGTGTCAGGTAACCCTGTTTAATTAGCGGTCGGAGTGGTAATTCGAAGATACAGTGCTCAAACACCGGATCAAGGGTGTTGCCAACTTTACCGTGATAATGCTGGCGATAGATCCAGCCGCTACCCAGCCGATACGGCGTTGCTGTCAGCCCCAGTACCTTTAGCGCAGGATTCAGGCTTTTAATATGCTGCAATAGCTGCTGATATTGGCTACCCGGGTCCTGACTGACTCTGTGACATTCGTCAATCATCACCAGTGAAAAGTGCTGGTTGAATTTTTCCTGGTTGGCATTGGCAGATTGAATACTGGCGATAACGGTTTTACCGCTGGCATCTTTTTGTCGCAAACCCGCAGCAAATACTGTCGCGGGCGTCGTCAGGGCGCTGACTTTGTCGGCATTTTGTGCTACCAGTTCTTTAACATGCGTCAGGATCAGCACCCGTCCTCTGGCCTGTCTTGCCAGCTCAGCCAGGACCAGGCTTTTACCCGCCCCGGTTGGCAATACGATAACCGCCGACTCATGCCGTTGTTTAAAATGCGTGATGGCCGCCTGTACAGCTTGTTGTTGATAGTCTCGCAGTTTAATCATCAGTTTGCAGTTTCAAGTCTGAACTAAGTGGTCCGGGTATGTATTTACTGAACATTCCGGTTATAGTAGCAAGGCATTTTCCGGAGGTATGCATGCCAGCCAAAAAACCTTTCGCACTTAAACTGGAGCAGCGCGTCCTGTGGGTTGCTGCGCAAGGGCTATGGACCAGTGCCACTGCTGAGCGATATGTGCAGGAATTTCGCAGCCTGGTTAAACCAATTATCGTCGAGCCCTGGGCTTTAGTACTGGATATCCGGCATTGGCAAATTTGCCCGGCAGATGTGCTCCAACGCTGTGTGGAAAATACCGAGTGGTGTTATCAGCATCATCTGGCTCATGTTGAAACCATCTACGCCGACAATAGCATGGTGTTGTGGCAGTTTGCGAAGGCAACAGCTGCCACTAAGCCAGAGCATCTGGTGAGCCAGGCCGCAGCAGATGAGCAAGCTGCACGGCAGGCCTTACTGCGTGCAGGCTTTTTATGGTAAAGCTGTTAGCCGCGCGGTAGCTGAATTTTCTTATCTTCTGACTGGCGGTACAGCACCAGAATTTTACCAATCACCTGGACTTTCTCCGCCTTGGTTTCACGGATAATCGCATCCATCACCAGCACTTTTTGCTCGCGATCTTCGCCGGGCACTTTAATTTTAATCAGCTCGTGGAAGTTCAGGGCGTTGTCAATTTCGGCAACCACACCTTCGGTCAGGCCATTGGCACCCAGTAAAATAACGGGTTTTAAATCATGGGCTTTACTTTTTAAGAACTGTTTTTGTTTATTGGTTAAACTCATAAGGTTAGAATATCCGGTAAAAGCTTGAATTATGCCTATTGTAACGCCATCTAAGGCATAACACTATTTAAGAGTGGTAACATGACCAAGAAAAAACGCTCCGCCAGTTCAACCCGCTGGTTGAAAGAGCATTTTGATGACCATTTTGTGCAAAAAGCGCAAAAGCTTGGTCTAAGATCGCGGGCCTCCTTTAAACTGGAGGAAATCCAGCAGCAGGATAAGTTAATCCGCTCTGGGATGACAGTGGTTGATTTGGGTTCAGCGCCCGGCAGCTGGTCGCAATATGTGGCAGGTCTGGTGGGTCAGCAGGGAACAGTAATTGCCTGTGATATCTTGCCGATGGACCCGCTGGCCGGGGTAGCGTTTTTACAGGGCGATTTTCGCGAAGAAGCGGTTTTACATGCGCTACTGAGCCGGATCGGCGGTAAAAACGTAGATGTGGTACTATCAGATATGGCGCCAAATATGAGTGGTAACGATACTACTGACCAGGCGCGCTCCATTTATCTGGTGGAACTGGCGCTGGATATGTGCCATAAAGTGTTGAAGCAAAATGGCAGCTTTGTGGTCAAAGTATTTCAGGGCGATGGTTTTGAACAGTTCCTGAAAGACGTTAGAGCAGTATTTAATACGGTAAAAATACGTAAGCCCGAATCGTCACGTGCCCGTTCACGTGAGACATATATCGTGGCGACCGGCTTCAAACTTTAGTAAAGTGGGCCGGTATTTCGATTTCTAGTTAATGATGAGGTTATAACCTTGAGCGACATGGCAAAAAATCTGATTGTCTGGTTAATCATCGCTGTGGTGCTGATGTCTGTATTTAACAGCTTTAGCCCGAACGAAAGTGCGGATCGCCAGACGAGCTATACCCAGTTTGTCAGGGAAGTAAACCAGGGCCTGATCCGCGAAGTAAAGATTGAGCGCAGCGGCGTGATCACTGGTGTGAAACGCAGTGGTGAACGTTTTGAAACCGTGTTGCCGGTTAATGATCCCAAGCTGATGGATGACCTGATCAATAACGACGTACGGGTGCTGGGTGCTAAGCCGGAAGAAACCAGCTGGCTAGCCACCATCTTTATCTCCTGGTTCCCAATGTTACTGCTGATCGGCGTCTGGATTTTCTTTATGCGCCAGATGCAGGGCGGTGGCGGCAAGGGCGCGATGTCTTTTGGTAAGAGCAAAGCCCGCCTGATGAGCGAAGATCAAATTAAAACCACCTTTGCTGACGTTGCCGGTTGTGACGAAGCGAAGGAAGAAGTATCTGAGCTGGTGGATTATCTGCGCGACCCGTCGCGTTTCCAGAAGCTTGGCGGCAAAATTCCAAAAGGCATTCTGATGGTTGGCCCACCGGGTACCGGGAAAACTTTGCTGGCCAAGGCGATTGCCGGCGAAGCCAAGGTGCCGTTCTTCACAATTTCGGGTTCAGACTTCGTAGAAATGTTTGTAGGTGTCGGTGCCTCACGGGTGCGCGACATGTTCGAGCAAGCTAAAAAAGCCGCGCCTTGTATCATCTTTATTGATGAAATTGATGCGGTTGGCCGCCAGCGTGGCGCCGGTTTAGGTGGTGGTCATGACGAGCGTGAGCAAACCTTGAACCAGATGCTGGTTGAGATGGACGGCTTTGATGGTAACGAAGGTATTATCATTATCGCTGCCACCAACCGTCCGGACGTGCTGGATGCCGCCTTGTTACGGCCAGGCCGCTTCGACCGCCAGGTGGTAGTAGGCCTGCCGGATGTACGTGGGCGCGAACAAATTCTGAAAGTACATATGCGCAAAGTGCCGCTGGCTGAAGATGTGAAAGCCAGTGTGATTGCCCGCGGTACACCGGGTTTCTCTGGCGCAGATTTAGCTAACCTGGTAAACGAAGCGGCACTGTTTGCAGCCCGCGGCAACCGCCGCGTGGTTAGTATGGAAGAGTTCGAGCGCGCCAAAGATAAAATTATGATGGGCACCGAGCGCCGTTCAATGGTGATGACTGACGCTGAGAAGGAAATGACGGCCTATCACGAAGCAGGTCACGCCATCGTGGGGTACCTGGTGCCGGAGCATGATCCGGTACACAAGGTCACTATTATCCCGCGTGGTCGGGCGCTGGGTGTCACCTTCTTCCTGCCAGAGCAAGACGCCATCAGCGTGAGCCGTCGTAAACTGGAGAGTAAGATTTCCGTTGCTTACGGTGGCCGTTTAGCTGAAGAGATGATTTACGGTACCGATGCCGTGTCAACCGGTGCGTCGCAAGATATCAAATATGCGACCTCAATTGCCCGTAACATGGTGACCCAGTGGGGCTTCTCTGAGAAATTAGGGCCCTTGCTGTATGCCGAAGAAGAGGGCGAGGTTTTCCTGGGCCGTAGCATGGCGAAAGCCAAGCATATGTCTGACGAGACAGCGTCAATCATTGATTCGGAAATCAAAGCCATTATTGATCGCAACTACGATCGGGCGAAGGAGCTGTTGGAACAGAATATGGATATTCTGCATTCGATGAAAGATGCGTTGATGCTTTATGAAACCATTGATTCCCGTCAGATTAAAGAATTAATGGAGCGCCGCCCGGTCAGCCAACCTGAGAACTGGGAACCGCGCGACAAGGGTTCAAAGGATGATGGCGATAGCACTGCCAAATCAGATAAGCCGGCACCAACGGTGACGGATAAACCCTCTGAGGGCAATGTGCACTAAAGCTGTTGCTGATGCTACTCAAACCCCGGTTTACCGGGGTTTGTCGTTTAATAAGCAGATCGTTCGACTAAGGTTTTTTGCATGCGTTTAGTTTTGCCTCGCCAGCGTGAGCTGGATTTAAGCCGCCCCCAGGTGATGGGGATATTGAATGTTACCCCGGACTCTTTCTCTGATGGCGGTAAACATCAGCCGCTAGAGCAGGCGGTCGCAGCCGCAGCCCAAATGTTACGGGATGGCGCCACTATTCTGGATATCGGTGGTGAATCAACCCGGCCGGGTGCGGCTGAGGTGAGTCTGGAGCAGGAATTAGAGCGGGTGCTCCCGGTGATTAGCGCGCTGCGCAGCCGCTTTGATTGTGTGATTTCGATTGATACCAGTAAGGCGGCTGTGATGTCAGCCGCGGTTCAGGCTGGCGCCGATATCATTAACGATGTAAGAGCCTTGCAGGAGGAGGGAGCCCTGGCAACCGCCGCTGCGCTGCAGGTACCGGTTTGCCTGATGCATATGCAGGGTGCGCCACGTACTATGCAACAGGCGCCGGACTATCAGGATGTGGTGCAGCAAGTGTTGGCATTTTTGTTACAACGGGCGCTTGACTGTCAACAAGCGGGCATAGCGGCAACACAAATAATTCTGGACCCCGGCTTTGGCTTCGGTAAGAATCTGACGCATAACTATCAGCTGTTAGCAGCGATGGATAAATTTGTGCAAAGTGGTTATCCGGTACTCGCCGGAATGTCACGCAAATCTATGATAGGTCAATTATTGGATGTCCCGGTAACTGAACGTCTGGCGGGAAGTCTGGCGTGTGCGACTCTGGCGGCTTATGCCGGCGCGCAGATTATCCGGGTGCATGATGTAAAAGCTACGGTGCAGGCTGTGCGGGTGGCCGCCGCTGCACGTTATGGAGTTTAAGGAATGAGCAGAAAATATTTTGGTACTGATGGTGTGCGTGGCCGGGTTGGTGATTTTCCGATCACGCCGGAATTCGCGATGAAGCTGGGCTGGGCTGCCGGTCGGGTACTATCAGAACGGGGGACCCGTAAAGTGCTGATTGGTAAAGATACCCGGATTTCCGGTTATTTGCTGGAAACGGCGCTGGAGGCGGGTTTAATCGCCGCGGGTATTGATGTACGGCTGTTAGGTCCGATGCCAACACCGGCAGTAGCGTACTTAACCCGTACCTTCAGAGCCGAAGCGGGTATCGTGATTAGTGCATCGCATAACCCTTACTATGATAACGGCATTAAATTCTTTTCTGCCGATGGTACTAAGTTACCAGATGAGGTTGAGTTAGCGATTGAGCATGAGCTGGAACAGCCGATGCTCTGTGAACCTTCTGAGAAACTGGGCAAAGCCGAGCGGATTAATGACGCCTCTGGCCGTTATATCGAGTTTTGTAAAAGCCATTTAAGCAATCACCTGTCACTAAACGGACTGAAGATCGTGATCGATTGTGCGCATGGTGCGACCTATCATATCGCCCCTTCCGTATTTAAAGAGCTGGGCGCTGAGGTGATTGCCATTGGTTGCAAGCCGGATGGCCTTAATATCAATGATAAGTGTGGTGCAACCCATACTGATCTGTTGCGTGATACGGTGCTGGCGCAAGGCGCTGATCTGGGTATTGCTTATGATGGCGACGGTGATCGGGTGATGATGGTCGATCAGCAAGGCCGGGTGCTGGACGGTGATGAAATTGTCTATATCATTGCCCGCGCCGCTAAAGAAGCCGGCACCTTACAAGGTGGTGTAGTGGGTACCCTGATGAGCAATATGGGGCTGGAACTGGCGTTAGCCCGGCTGGATATTCCCTTTGCCCGCAGTGCCGTCGGAGATCGCTATGTTATGGAGCTGCTGCGGGAAAAGAACTGGCGCATCGGTGGCGAGAACTCCGGTCATGTGTTGAACCTGGATTATACCTGTACCGGCGACGGCATTATTGCCTCCTTGCAAGTGCTAAATGCGATGCTGAGCAGTGGTAAAACCCTCTCTGAGTTATGTGCCGATATGCGCAAACTGCCGCAGGTACTGGTTAATGTGAAATTTGCCAAGGGCTCAGCGCCGCTGGATAAGCAAAATGTGAAGCAAAGTATCAGTGAAGTGGAGCGCGCATTAGCCGGTACCGGCCGGGTGCTGATCCGCAAGTCCGGTACCGAGCCACTGATCCGGGTTATGGTGGAAGGCGAGGACGAAACGCTGGTGCGGCAATACGCCGAACAGATTGCTGCAGCAGTAAAAATTGCCAGCTGAAGCTGCTAAAAATTGTGCAACTGAGCGTTTTAAACCCTGAAAAGCTTGTCCTTAGCGGCAAGCTTGGTTACTATCGGCGCGTTTTAGCAAAGGATACGCATAATGGCGCTTAAACCTCTGATCGCGGCCAACTGGAAGATGAATGGTAATCTGGCATTGGTTGCGGCAGTAACAGATGCTCTGTCCACACTGACGGTTGATGCCGATCTGCTGGTTTGTCCGCCGGCGACCCTGTTAATGGCTTTCCCGGCGCAGCGTAACTTTATGTTAGGTGGCCAGGATATTAGCGTTGCCGAAGCGGGAGCTTACACCGGTCAGCTCAGTGGCGCCTTGTTGCAGGAAGCCGGCGCCAGCTGCTGTTTAGTCGGGCATTCAGAGCGTCGGCAGTACCAGTTTGAATCAGACCAGTTGGTGGCAGAAAAACTGGCCTCGGCAATTCGCCAGGGGTTAACTCCGATACTCTGTATTGGCGAGACGTTGACTGAGCGGCAGCAAGAAAAAACCGAACAGGTTCTTGCGAAACAGTTAGCTGCGGTGTATGCTTCGCAGCCCGAATTGCTGAGCAAATCCGTGGTCGCCTATGAACCGGTTTGGGCCATTGGTACCGGGGAGTCGGCCACGCCGGAGCAAGCGCAACAGACGCATGCTTTTATCCGGGCTGAGCTTGGGCGTTACGACGCCGTAGCTGCGATGCAGCTTAGAATTTTATATGGTGGTAGTGTGAATGCAGAGAACTGCGCTGCATTATTTGCACAACCCGATATTAATGGTGCTTTAGTTGGCGGAGCCAGCTTAAAGCCGGATGAATTTGTCCAGATTTGCCTGAGTGCAAAGGATTAAATATGTACGAGATTTTTATCGTGTTATATCTGCTGGTTGCCTTAGCCCTGATCGGCCTGGTGTTGATCCAGCATGGTAAAGGTGCCAGCATGGGTGCTGCCTTTGGCGCCGGCGCGTCAGCAACGGTGTTTGGTTCTTCCGGTACCGGTAATTTCCTGACTAAAACCACGACTGTGCTGGCTACACTGTTTTTCGTGCTGAGTATTGTGCTGGGTAATTATACCGCCAAACAAAGCAAGCCAGACGACGGTTCTGAGTTCTTCCGCTCTGTGCCGGTTTCGACCGAGCAGGCTCCTGCCAAGAAAGATGACGAGAACGACATCCCGGTAGGCAACTAGTTTTAAAGCCTAAGTTTTCAAGCCGAGGTGGTGAAATTGGTAGACACGCTATCTTGAGGGGGTAGTGTCTTCGGACGTGCGGGTTCAAGTCCCGCTCTCGGCACCAAATTAACGCAAGCATGCCTTGCGGACATAGTTCAGGCACGGTATAATGTGCGCCAGTTACGGACGCGGGATGGAGCAGCCTGGTAGCTCGTCGGGCTCATAACCCGAAGGTCGTCGGTTCAAATCCGGCTCCCGCAACCAACTTGATTGTGAAAAGTGCTTATAGAAAGCGCCTTCGGGCTCCTCTTTATAACCACGGGGCGAAGGTCGAAATCCGGCTCCCGCAACCAACTTAATTGGAATACTAGGTTATAGATAACAGCCCTTGGGTTATTCTCTATAACCGGGGCGTAGGTCGAAAGCCGGCCGGTGCAACCAAATTTAAAACATTAATCATTGGCGATATGGTTAGTGTCTGGATACTGATTCGCCCCGCTCGTTCGGGGCGTTTTCGCATCTGGAGTCCGTGTTTTAAGTAGTAATGGGCGCTTCGCCCATTTTTTATTTGTGTTTCGGAGGTCTTTTTTGGCTAAACAAGAACAGCAACTAACTGAGCTGCTGACACCGACTGTGGAAGCAGCCGGTTATCAATTATGGGGTATCGAGCTGGTCCGTGCTGGCCGCCATACCACCTTACGGATCTTTATCGACAAAGCAGATGGCGTCAATGTAGACGACTGCGCCATTGTCAGTCGTGAAGTCAGTGCTCTGCTGGATGTTGAAGATCCTATTCCTACTGAATACACGCTGGAAGTGTCTTCACCGGGTTTAGATCGACCGTTATTTACCGAAGCACAGTTCGCACTCTATGTCGGGCAAAAGATCGAGGTGAAACTGACAGTCCCTCAGGAAGGCCGACGCAAATTCAAAGGCATACTGACAGCGCTCGATGGCGATATGTTGGTAATGGAAGTAGATGGCAAACCCTTTAGTTTGCTTGTCGATAACATTGATAAAGCAAACGTGGTGCCGGTTTTCTAACTGGCCCGGGTAGCATCAGAACGAGGCATAGACCATGGCAAAAGAAATATTATTAGTTGTTGATGCGGTGTCGAATGAAAAATCCGTGCCGCGGGAAAAGATTTTCCAGGCGCTGGAATTCGCATTAGCTGCAGCCACCAAGAAGAAAAATGAAGGCGATATCGAAGTTCGCGTTAGCATTGATCGCAAAACCGGCTCTTATGAAACCTTCCGCCGTTGGGAAGTGGTTGCCGATGACGCCGTAATGGAACATCCGTACCGCGAAATCACCTTATCGGCAGCACAGTACGACGAACCAAATCTGAAAATTGGTGACTTTGTTGAAGAACAAATTCCGTCAATTGAGTTTGACCGCATCACCACCCAGATGGCCAAGCAGGTGATCGTGCAGAAAGTCCGCGAAGCCGAACGTTCACAAGTGGTAGAGGCTTACCTGGACCAGGTCGGCGAGCTGGTGACTGGCGTGGTGAAAAAAGTTAACCGTGACAGCATCATCGTTGACCTGGGTAACAATGCGGAAGCTATGTTACCGCGCGAAGAAATGTTACCACGCGAAACCTACCGTCCGGGTGATCGTATTCGCGCCTTATTATTTGATGTGAAGCCAGAAGCCCGCGGTGCTCAGCTGTTTTTAAGCCGTGCCAAACCGGAAATGCTGCTGGAATTATTCCGCATCGAAGTGCCGGAAATCGGCGAAGAAATGATTGAACTGCGTGGTGCCGCCCGCGACCCGGGTTCACGCGCCAAGATCGCGGTGAAGAGCAATGACCGCCGCATTGATCCTGTCGGTGCCTGCGTAGGTATGCGCGGTTCGCGGGTGCAGGCCGTGTCTAACGAGCTCGGCGGCGAGCGGGTCGATATCGTACTTTACGACGATAATGACGCCCAGTTTGTCATTAATGCGATGGCACCGGCGGAAGTGGCCTCCATTATTGTTGATGAAGACGCCCATTCAATGGATATCGCGGTTGAGGATTCTAACCTGGCGATGGCCATCGGCCGCAGCGGCCAAAACGTGCGCTTAGCCAGCCAGTTAACCGGTTGGGAGCTGAACGTGATGTCGGTTTCTGATATGAAGAAAAAGCATCAGGAAGAAACCGAGAAAGTTCGCCAGCAGTTTATGGACGCGCTGGAAATCGATGAAGACTTCGCAGAGGTACTGGTTGACGAAGGTTTCTCGACGCTGGAAGAGATCGCCTACGTACCAATCAGTGAGCTGTTATCGATTGACGGTCTGGACGAAGAAACCGTTGAGTTGCTGCGTAGTCGTGCCAAGGACGTGTTAACTACCCGCGCCCTGGCCAATGAAGAATCACTGGAAGGTGCTAAGCCGTCAGAGGCGTTACTGGCACTGGAAGGTTTAGATACCCATACTGCTTATGTTATTGCCAGCAAAGGTGTCACCACGCTGGATGACCTGGCAGAATTAGGAACCGACGATTTGTTAGAAATTGTAGAAATGCCTGAAGAAAAAGCTGCAGCCCTGATTATGGCTGCCCGTAATATCGTCTGGTTTAATGAAAGTAACTAAGTAGTCAACGGAGGTAACAACACAAATGGCAGAAGTCACCATAGAAAAACTGGCCAGTGATGTCGGTACTACTGTTGATCGGTTAGTGCAACAATTTGCTGATGCAGGTATTACCAAGGCCCAGGGCCAGACGGTAACCGAAGACGAGAAAAAAGCGTTATTAGAGCACCTGAGCAAGCAGCATGGCGGCAAGCCAGCTGAGCCGGCAAAGCTGACGTTAAAGCGCAAAGAAAAAACCACCCTGAGCGTTGCGGGCGGCGCTGGCCGTAACCGTGAAATCCAGGTGGAAGTGCGTAAGCAAAAAACCTATATCAAAAAGCCAATGCTGGATGAAGCCACGCTAAAAGCGCAGGAAGAAGCCCGCATCGCCGAAGAGCAGGCCGAAGCCGCACGACTGGAAGCAGAACGTAAAGCGCGTGAAGCCGCCCAGTTAAAGGCGAAAGAAGAAGCCGAGCGTCGTGCTGCTGAAGCGAAGAAACGCGAAGAGCAAAAAACGGCAGCTCCGGTCAATAAAGATGACCCGGAAGAAGCGGCTCGCCGTGCTGCGAAAGAAGAAGCCCGCAAAGAAGCGGAGCGTATTCGTAAGCAGCAGGAAGCGGAAGCGCTGCGTAAGCTGGAAGAAGAAGCTGCGCGTCAGGTTGAAGCCGCCCGCAAGCTGGCCGAAGAAAATGGTGAGCGCTGGTCACAGCAGGAAACAACCCGTTCTGATGCCGACGATTACCATCTGACCAGCAATAAATTCGCCAAGCAGGCTGAAGATGAAGTCGATGCTAAAGAAGAGCGTGCGGGTCGTCGTGGCGTAGGTAAAAAAGCCCCGGTAGCAAAAGCGAAGAAAGGTAAAGATGAGGCTAATGATAAAGAGGCCTTTAACCGCGCCAACCGGCATGCCAAGAAAAAGAAAACCCCTACCAGCATGCAGCACGGCTTTAACAAGCCAGCACAGCCGGTAGAGCGTGAAGTGAAGATTGGTGAAACCATCACCGTTGCCGAATTGGCAGCGAAGATGGCGGTCAAAGCGTCTGAAGTGATCAAAGTCATGATGAAGATGGGCGCCATGGCCACCATCAACCAGGTCATTGATCAGGAGACAGCAGCCATTGTCTGTGAAGAAATGGGCCATAAGTTTATTCTGACCAAGGAAAACGAACTGGAAGAAGCGGTAATGTCAGACCGTGAAGGTCAGGGCGAGCTGGAACCACGCGCACCGGTTGTTACTGTTATGGGTCACGTTGACCACGGTAAGACCTCATTACTGGATTATATCCGTAAAGCCAAGGTTGCAGCCGGTGAGGCCGGTGGTATTACCCAGCATATCGGTGCTTACCACGTCGAAACGCCACGCGGTATGGTAACTTTCCTGGATACACCAGGTCACGCTGCCTTTACCTCGATGCGGGCGCGTGGTGCCAAAGCAACGGATATCGTTATTCTGGTCGTGGCCGCCGACGACGGTGTAATGCCACAAACCAAAGAAGCGATCCAGCACGCCAAAGCCGGTAATGTACCGCTGGTTGTTGCGGTGAACAAAATTGATAAGCCGACCGCGGATGCCGATCGGGTACGTAACGAGTTGTCGCAGTATGGCGTTATCTCAGAAGAGTGGGGCGGTGAAACCCAGTTTGTACCGGTATCCGCGAAAACCGGTCAGGGTATCGATGACCTGCTGGAAGCCATTCTGAACCAGGCTGAACTGCTGGAATTACAAGCCGTACACAAAGGCCTGGCCCGTGGTGTGGTGATTGAATCCCGCTTAGACAAAGGCCGCGGCCCGGTTGCCTCTATCCTGGTACAAGAAGGTACTCTGAGTCAGGGTGATGTGGTGCTGTGTGGCTTCGAATACGGCCGTGTGCGGGCAATGCGCGACGAGAACGGTAAAGAAGTCAAAATTGCCGGCCCATCTATTCCGGTAGAAATTTTAGGTCTGTCCGGTGTACCGCAAGCTGGTGACGAAGTCACAGTGGTGAAAGACGAGCGTAAAGCCCGTGAAGTTGCGCTGTACCGTCAGGGCAAGTTCCGCGATGTGAAACTGGCGCGGCAGCAGAAAGCCAAGCTGGAGAATATGTTCGCCAACATGTCTGAAGGCGATGTATCTGAGCTGAATATCGTGCTGAAAGCAGACGTACAAGGTTCGGTGGAAGCGATCACTGAATCTCTGATGAAGCTGTCGACGGACGAAGTAAAAGTGAAGATTGTCGGCTCAGGTGTAGGCGGTATTACGGAAACTGACGTCTCGCTGGCTGCCGCTTCTTCTGCCATTATTATCGGCTTTAACGTTCGTGCTGATGGCTCGGCCCGTAAGCTGGTGGAAGACGAAGGTCTGGATCTGCGTTACTACAGCATTATTTATGAGCTGTTAGACGAAGTGAAACAGGCAATGACCGGTATGTTGGCACCAGAGTTTAAACAACAGATCATTGGTCTGGCTCAGGTGCGCGATGTGTTCCGCTCACCGAAGTTTGGCGCTATCGCCGGCTGTATGGTTACCGAAGGTATCATCAAGCGCAATGCGCCAATCCGCGTACTGCGTGATAACGTGGTGATTTACGAAGGTGAACTGGAGTCACTGCGTCGCTTTAAAGATGACGTCAGCGAAGTACGCCAGGGCTTTGAATGTGGTATCGGTGTGAAGAACTACAACGATGTGCGCGAAGGCGACCAGATCGAAGTGTTTGAAACGATCCAGGTAGAACGTACGCTATAATAGCAACGGCTTACCGATAAACAGGGGCACAGGTTGCCCCTGTTGTGTTTAAGTCTCGGCAGCGCTGCGCTGCGACATGAGACTAAGGATAAGATAATGAAAGAATTTTCCCGTGTTGACCGTCTGTCACAACAGATGAAAAAAGAAATGGCGGTGATCCTGCAACGTGAAATTAAAGATCCACGGCTGCATACCATGATCACCGTCTCCGATGTTGAAGTATCGCGCGACTTATCACATGCCAAGGTGTTTGTGACCTTCCTTGGTATGGATGATAGTAAGGTTGAAGACAACCTGAAGATCCTGAATGAAGCCTCAGGTTTTATCCGCAGCTTAATTGGCAAAAGGATCCAAACCCGCATTGTGCCGCATATTCGCTTTGCCTTTGATCAGTCGCTGAATGAGGGGATTCGGATGGCCAATCTGGTGGATACGGTTCGTAAAGATGACGAGCGTAAGCGCCAGCAAGCTGGCCCGAATCCGGAAGCGGAAGAACTGGAATAATGCGCGCCCGTAAGAATGCCCGGCCGGTACATGGCATCTTGCTACTGGATAAGCCGTTGGAGGTCAGTAGTAACGGTATTTTACAACGGGTACGCTGGTTATATCAGGCGCAAAAAGCCGGTCATACCGGCGCGCTGGATCCGATGGCGTCTGGTTTACTGCCTATTTGTTTTGGTGAAGCGACTAAGTTTAGCCAATTTTTGCTGGATACTGATAAAACCTATCAGGTGACCGCCACCTTTGGTATCCGTACCACCACCAGTGATGCCGAGGGCGAGGTCGTCAGTGAAAAAGCAGTCAGTTTTAGCGAGCCTGAGCTGACCGCAGCGATGCAGCAGCTGAGCGGGGATATTTTACAGGTGCCGACGATGTTTTCGGCGCTGAAGTATCAGGGCCAGCCCCTGTACAAATATGCCCGGCAGGGCATTGAGGTGCCACGCGAAGCGCGGCCGATCAGCATCTATCGTTTTGAGTTGCTGTCACGTACGGCACAGACCGCAGATTTTATTGTGCATTGCTCCAAAGGCACCTATATCCGAACGCTGATTGACGATCTGGGTGAGCTACTGGGCTGTGGTGCTCATGTCAGCCGGTTGCACCGGGTGCAGGTAGGCCCTTTTCAGGCAGCACAAATGGTGAGCCCGGCACAGTTGGAAGCGCTTAATGAACAGCAGGACTGGGCGGCGCTGGATGCATTACTGTTACCGATGGATGCCGGTTTACAGGGCTTACCCAGCCAGGTTCTGGATGCTGCGCAGCAAAAAGCCATTATGCATGGTCAAAGCTGTCAGGTGGCTGCGGCTGATGCCGAAGTGGTAAAACTCTATGCCGAATCAGGCCAGCTATTGGGTATTGGTGAAATTGTGTCTGGTGAATTGAGTAGCCGCCGGCTGATTAATCTGGCGGCGTTAGCACCGACAGTTGCCGACGACAGCAGTTTACTTGCTTAAAACAGGCTGGCCCTGTACAATGCGCCGGCAGTTTTGCTGCCGCTGGATGAGTGATCGGCGGTTAGCGTATTTTAGTTCACTCACATTTGGAGACATACCATGTCATTAAGCGCTGCTCAAAAAGCACAAATCGTTGCCCAATACGCTGTTAAAGCGGGCGACACCGGTTCACCAGAAGTACAGGTTGCCCTGTTAACTGCTTCTATCAACCACCTGCAAGGCCACTTTGCCGAGCACAAGCATGACTTCCACTCACGTCGTGGTCTGCTGCGCATGGTTAGCCAGCGCCGTAAACTGTTAGACTACCTGAAAGGCAAAGATCTGGCGCGTTACAGCAGCCTGATCGAGCGTTTAGGCTTACGTCGTTAATCGACGTCAGTAAAAGAAGAGGCTTTCGGGCCTCTTTTTTTATGGCCAAAATTTTTTCTGGCAAAAGAACGGAACTATCTTTTGTCACAGCTTACAGAGTATACTAAGCAAGCAAATAAAACAGAGCAACACATCGCAATTCGGCGATTAAGACAAAGGAAAACACCACGTGACTCCCATCGTAAAATCATTCCAGTTCGGCCAACACACCTTTACTTTAGAAACCGGCGTTATCGCCCGTCAGGCAGATGCCGCAGTGTTGGCCAGCCTGGGAGATACTGCTGTTTTAGTAACAGTAGTGGGCAAAAAAGAACCTAAACCTGGTCAGGACTTCTTTCCGTTAACCGTAAACTACCAGGAAAAAATGTATGCAGCCGGCCGGATCCCGGGTGGTTTCTTTAAGCGCGAAGGCCGGCCAAGCGAAGGCGAGACCCTGACTTCTCGTTTAATCGATCGGCCAATTCGCCCACTGTTCCCGGAAGGCTTCACTAACGAAGTGCAGGTTGTTGCTACTGTGGTGTCAGTACAGCCGGAAATTCAACCGGATATCGTGGCACTGATTGGTACTTCTGCTGCCTTAGCTATCTCTGGTATCCCGTTCAGTGGCCCTATCGGTGCGGCCCGTGTTGGTTATATCAATAACCAGTACGTGTTAAACCCGTCAGAAGAAGAACTGAAAACCTCTAAGCTGGACTTAGTGGTTGCCGGTACGCAAAACGCGGTATTAATGGTGGAATCGGAAGCCGGTATTCTGTCAGAAGACGTGATGTTAGGCGCCGTTATGTACGGTCACCAGCAAATGCAAACTGCAATCAATGCCATCGTTGAATTTGCCGGCGAAGCTGCTAAACCAGCCTGGAACTGGGTTGCTCCAGCGAAGAACGACGCCCTGATCGCAAAAATCGCCGAGCTGGCGACTGCCGATTTAGGCGATGCTTACCGCATTACCGAAAAAGCCAAACGCTATGAGCGGATTGGTGAAATCAAAGCCGCTCTGATTGAGAAATTATCCGCTGAGCTGGCAGAAGGCGAAGCGCTGAATCTGACTGAAGTCGGTGAAATTTTCCACAATCTGGAATCAAAAGTGGTGCGTGGCCGTATCACCAAAGGTGAGCCGCGTATCGATGGCCGTGATCCGGAAATGATCCGTGGTTTAAGCGTGATGACTGGTGTTCTGCCACGTACTCACGGTTCCGCCCTGTTCACCCGTGGTGAAACTCAGGCGCTGGTTACGGCGACCTTAGGTACGGCGCGCGATGCCCAAAGCGTTGATGACTTGCTGAGTGCCAAAAACGATACCTTTATGCTGCACTACAACTTCCCTCCGTACTCAGTAGGTGAAACCGGCATGATGGGCTCACCGAAGCGCCGTGAAATCGGCCACGGTCGTCTGGCTAAGCGTGGTGTGCAGGCGGTAATGCCATCGTTTGACGAGTTCCCGTACACGGTGCGAGTGGTATCAGAAATTACTGAATCGAACGGTTCAAGCTCAATGGCCTCAGTCTGTGGTTCGTCACTGGCGCTGATGGATGCTGGTGTACCAATCAAAGCCTCAGTAGCCGGTATTGCCATGGGTCTGGTTAAAGAAGGTGAAGACTTTGTCGTGCTGTCTGACATTCTGGGCGATGAAGATCACCTGGGCGATATGGACTTTAAAGTGGCCGGTACCTCTGAAGGTATCACCGCGCTGCAGATGGATATCAAGATCGATGGTATCACTCAGGAAATTATGCAAATCGCGCTGAAGCAAGCGAAAGCGGCCCGTCTGCATATTCTGAATGTAATGGATCAGGCGATCAGCTCGCACCGCTCAGAGATGTCTGAGTATGCACCGCGCATCTACACCATGAAGATTAACCCGGAGAAAATCCGTGAAGTTATCGGTAAAGGTGGCGCCGTAATCCGTCAAATCACCGAAGAGTCCGGTACCACTATCGAGCTGGAAGATGACGGTAGCATTAAGATTGCTGCCACCACCGCGAAAGCGGCGCAGATTGCCATCGATAAGATCAATGCTATTACTGCAGAGATTGAAGTTGGTGCTATCTACCAGGGCGAAGTGGTACGGATCGTTGATTTCGGTGCTTTCGTTAATGTGCTGCCAGGTAAAGATGGTCTGGTGCATATTTCACAAATCTCTGATGAGCGCGTAGCGAATGTTGCCGACCATCTGCAGGTTGGCCAGAAAGTGGCAGTGAAAGTACTGGAAGTGGATAAGCAAGGCCGCGTGCGTCTGAGCATCAAAGAAGCCACGGCGAAACCAGCTGCAGAAGCGGCTACAGAAGCTTAATGTGACCAAAACGCTGTATAAGCTAGCCCTGCTTGCAGGGCTTATTACCCTAACCGGCTGCGCACAGCGGCCGGTAACACCGGCAGAGGCCTGGCTGACGCCAGAGCCACTGCAGGTGCCTTACCGTAATGAGTTGGCGATTGCCCGCTTATCTGAAATTCTGCAACGGGCTGAACTGACTGAAGCACAAAGTGCCCAGTTATTTTATGACCGTGGCGTGATGTACGACAGTGTAGGCTTGCGCTCACTGGCCCGGCTCGACTTTATGCGCGCCCTGCGTTTAAAGCCGGATATGCCGGAAGTCTATAATCTGCTGGGTATTCATTACACCCTGAGCGGTCAATTCAGCGAGGCGTACGAAGCCTTTGATTCTGCGCTGGAGTTGGCGCCGGATTATGATTTCCCGTATTTGAATCGTGCCATTGCCTTTTACTATGCAGGCCGGCTGGATTTGGCAGAAGCTGACTTTGCCCAGTTTTACCAGTTAAAACCCAATGATCCCTACCGGGTATTGTGGTGGTACATTGGCGTGGCAGAAAGCAGGCCCGAGCAGGCGCAGCAGCAGCTGCGGCAACAGCTGAGTTTGCTGGATCCGGATGATTGGGCTACCAATCTGGTGCGTTTTTACGCCGGACAACTGTCAGAGCAGGCGCTGCTGCAATCCATTCTGCAGGGACTGAGTAATCCGCGTCATCTGGCAGAGCGTTTATGCGAAGCGTATTTTTATCTGGCGAAATGGCATCAGGCGCGTGGCAATCTGGAGCAGGCACTGATTTATTACCATAAAACGCTGTCGACCAATGTCTACGAGTTTGTCGAACATCGCTATGCCAGAATGGAAATGGCCAGGATCCGCGGTGATGAGCTGAGCCATGAACAGCATGAGCCGCACTAGCGCTGCGACTGTATTTAAAAAAAGCCGGCTTGCTGGCTTTTTTCTTTTGCTTGGTGTTGTCGCCTGTCAGGACGCGCCGACAACAGAACAACAGCTACTTTCCCGTGCCAGCACAGACGGTGCCGCTGCGGCGCAATTAGCCCGCTTACGACTGGCCGAGAACGATCTGACTGCGGCGTTACAGTGGTGGCGTCAGGCTGCTGCGTTGGATGCCCCCGGTGCGCTGGAGCATGCGCTAATGCTGCAAGTCCGGCTGGAAGGTAAACTGGCGACGGCGCATTGGCTTACTGCGCAGCAAGCTGCGGGGCAAGACTATACTCATCAGCTGCAACCCCAGTTACTGGCGGAGCTCGGGCTCTGGGCTATGCCACCGCAAACCGAGTTTAGCGCGGCGGAAAATCTGGCGGGCGCCAGTTGTAGTTTAAGGATCCAGCCGGTGGTGACCTCAGCTGCGGCTGAGCGTACCTATCAACTGTTAGCGCAGCAGTGGCAGCAGGATCCGCAACTCAGCCAACTGCCGGTCTGTTTCGCCGCTGTGGTCAGAGTGCAGTCAACCTTGCTAAATTGCAGCGAACAAGCAGCCAGCCGCATCCATTGTGAGTATCAGCAATTGCAGCAGCTGGTGCAGCAAGGCCAGTTTCAACAGCTGTTATTACTTGGGGGGCGCGGTATTGCCAGTTTTAATAATGGCATTATCCAACTGCCAGAAGATGCCAATCTGGCTTTACTACGGCATGAGTTTTTACATATTGCCGGTTTTCTTGACGAATATGCGCTCTCTGCGCTGGCTGCCCGCGCCGTTTGCCAGAGCGGGCGGATCGCGCCTAATCTGTTAGTCGGCGCGGATAACAGCACATTAGCGCGCTATCGGCAGCGGTATCGGGTTGCTGCGCAGGATATCGAGCTGACCGCCGTTGACACCTGCCAGGCCGTGGGCTTGCAGGCTTATCGGCCGGTGGCGGCGGTAAACAGTATGCGACATTTTGAAGCCCCGTTACCCCAACTGTATTTTGACTTGTTGCAACAAGAGTTAGAGCAGGCGGCGTTGTTAATGCCAGTACAGTATTATTTTGCTTATCTGGCACGGCAGCAGGAGGCGTGGCAGGATTGGTATCAGTTGATGCACACCGCGGCGGGTTTCGGTTATCCGCCGGCGATCCGGGCTTTGAGTAAACTTAATCAGACGACAACAGCAGCGGCCGACTAGTCGTGACTGCTTAACTCGGCCAGCTCACGTTCCAGCAAGGCTGCATCACCAAGGTTTAGCTCCAGTAAGCGGCGAAGATGACTGATACTATCAATATCGATTTTCTGGCAGTACAGACCCAGCAGGTCCTGATGCTGATGCGCGATTAACACCTGCATCGAGATTTCTTCTACACTATCACTTAGCTGCAGCCGCAATAGCATCGGCTCTGTCGTTAGCGGCAGGCTCTGCGCCGGGCTGCGGACCAGGGCGCCTTTCAGCGACAAGTCCAGTACTTCGGTCGGGTAGCTATGGCCAGCAACGTCCAAATGAGCTCTGCTGAAAAAGCGCACTCTTTTATAATGTCTCTGCTCCATACTACCCCCTAAGTTTCTATTTAGCTTAGCAGATATCTTCGAATTACAAAGCTCATTTGTACTGGATCTGTGCGTGGCAGTAGCGTCAGTACAACGTGACTATAAATTACTAAGCAGCATGCTGATTAAGGCTGGTTAACATATTCTATATACCAGCCGTCTGCTAACGGCTTGGTAAAATGCATTTTCTCTCTGAAATTACGATTCTCTCTTAAATGAATAGCTGGGCGGTACTCGGCCAATGCTGCTGGTTGATAGCTAAATCCCATTTCAGTGCCATCTCCAGCGAACCCGTAAGACCATTGTGGTACGTAAAGTGAGCATTCTGGTTGACCGTCCTGATGAATAACCAGGCTTTTTGCATCAATATTGTGCAGTAAAGTATTAATTTTTAAAACATGTTCGGCTAAATGCTCCGGATACTCTAAGGCGGTATCTATTTTATAATGATGAAACTTAGTATTGAGCATAGATTTTAGCTGGCAACCCGTATCGGCCAGCTGATTAAAAGAGGAGCGATGAGTTGTAAAAATCTGGCTTAGCTCATCGATATCGGGCCGCTCAGTACAACCGGATATCATTGATATCAATAATAACATTATAAAAAACTTCATATGTAGATATCCAAAGTATAATTATGCTGACATTTCAAATAATAGTATTAAAATTTATTGACGTTTGGCGAGCTATTCCTTTAACACGAAAAGCCGAAGCTTGATGCTGTTAAAGCAAGCTTAATTTGCTTGAGCGCTTAGCTACCAGGCGTTTTAAAGGGGGGGGGGATATAACCTGCGGGGCAGGTTCACGGGCAAGTCTGGGATTAAGCTGAACGGCACCGAACCACTCAAGCCGCCAGTAACGATTATCGGAGGGGGGAATTCCTTGAACGCTGGGATCCCCTTCAATAAGCCACTCCGCTATTACAACGAAGTGGCGTTACAAAATAGCGATGTACAGTACAAAATAGCATTGTGGGGTACTATTTAGCGTTGTAAGTCACAATATCTTCACCTGCTGCCTGACGGTCTGCATGATAGCTGGAGCGGACAAAGGGGCCGCAGGCAGCATGTTTAAAACCTAACTCATCGGCATAGGCCTTGATCTCTGCAAACTCTGCCGGTGGCATATAGCGTCTAACCGGCAGGTGGTGCTTGCTCGGTTGCAGGTACTGGCCTACGGTAAGCATATCGACCTGATGTTCGCGTAAATCACGCAACACTTCCAATAACTCGTCTGTAGTTTCTCCCAGACCAACCATCAAACCAGATTTGGTGGCAACCTGCGGATGCATTTCTTTAAAGCGCTTAAGCAGTGTTAGTGACCATTTATAATCTGCACCTGGGCGCGCCAGTTTATACAAGCGAGGTGCGGTTTCCAGGTTATGGTTAAATACGTCAGGCGGATTCTTACTCAAAATTTCTAATGCCACATCCATCCGACCACGGAAGTCCGGTACCAGTACTTCAATTTTAATCTCCGGGCTATATTTACGAATGGCTGCAATACAGTCGGCAAAATGCTGGGCACCGCCATCACGTAAGTCGTCGCGGTCTACTGAGGTAATGACCACATACTTTAACTTCATATCGCGAATGGTCAGTGCCAGCTTTTCCGGCTCTTCAGCACTGGGTGGCAGCGGCCGGCCATGGGCGACATCACAGAACGGGCAGCGACGGGTACAGATGGCACCCAAAATCATAAAGGTGGCAGTACCGTGGTTAAAACACTCGGATAAATTAGGGCAGGAGGCTTCTTCGCAAACTGAATGCAGGCCGTGTTTGCGCAGTGCGCCTTTGATTTCGTCGATCCGCTCGGTGCTTTTCGGCAGTTTGATCTTCAGCCATTCTGGCTTGCGTAACATCTCGTCGCGCTCGGTGGGCAGTACCTTTACCGGGATTAATGCCATTTTCTCCGCATCGCGCAGCTTAACGCCGGGTTCCATACGTGCTGTTTTGGTCATTTTAGTTCTCTAACCCTGTTTTAACCACCGGGCTGCTAATTGCCAGATGTTGTTGAAAAAGTTCGGCCATGACGGTTGCGGCCTCAGAGACTTGAAGCGGTCCGCCCAGCTCACTACATTGTACCATTTGCATACCGGCATAACCGCACGGGTTGATCCGGCTAAAGGGCTCCATATCCATCTGCACATTCAAGGCCAGACCGTGAAAGGTACAGCCTTTACGTACCCGCAGCCCGAGCGAGGCGATCTTCGCTCCCGCAACATAGACGCCGGGTGCATCGGGTCGGGCTTCGGCGTTGATGTTATAACGGCGCAACAGCTCAATCAGAATATTTTCCAGCATGCTGACCAGCTGGCGCACGCCCAGATTACGGCGCTTGATATCCAATAGTACATAAGCCACCAACTGGCCCGGGCCGTGGTAGGTGACCTGACCGCCGCGATCAACCTGTACCACCGGAATGTCTCCCGGAAACAGCAGATGTTCGGCTTTACCGGCCTGCCCCTGGGTAAAGACCGGTGGATGTTCCAACAACCAGATTTCATCTGGCGTGTTACTGTCGCGCAGATCGGTAAACTGCTGCATGGCCTGCCAGATCCGGCTGTAGTCTTGCAGACCCAGCTGGCGGATCACCAGTTGCTCGGTAATAGACAAGGTAAGCTCCGTGCTGATTTAAGCGGGCATTATACTGGATAAGTCGCGGATTTCGAGTACCTCTGGCGGCGTAAACTGCTCAGAGTACGTAGCGCACCAGCTCAATTTTGCCAAGCTCAGTGTACAGTAATTCAATATGCGACTTACTGGTGACTGTCACCTGTACTGTCACCGAATGGTAGGTTCCCTTGCCGCTGGGCTTAACACTGGGGCTATAATCGGCGGCGTCGGCATGTTGGCGGATCACCATCATCACCTCGTCAACCAGCCGTGCATCGGCCAGACCCAGTACTTTAAAATTAAACTGGCAGGGAAATTCCAGAAACTCATCAAAACGGGTATTTTTAACTTCAGTGACCATGTGCTTTACTCAGTAAAAATAAAAAAGTCCCGGCCAGGCCGGGACTTAGCTTAATCTCGGTGTGGCGTTATTGAAACTTTAACTTCACAGCATCAACCAGCCGGCTGAAAAAGCCTGCCTGTTCAATACTTTCCAGGGCTACAAGCGGGTAGCTGCCAAGCTGTTCATTGTTCAGCTGCAGCACCACCTTGCCAACCACATCGCCCTTGTTAATGGGGGCGATCAGTTGCTGATCCAACTGGATGTCTGCTTTTAAATTCCGACGCTGACCACGTTGTAAGGTCACAGTCGCATTTTCCGCCAGACCGACCGCAACTGTTGGTTGCTGGCCTTTCCACAGCCGCTCGTCGGCCAGTTTTTCACCGGCCTGATGGGTAGTGACGGTTTCAAAAAAGCGGAAACCATAGGTCAGTAACTTTTTATTTTCGGCGGCGCGGGCGCGCTCATTAGCCGTGCCCATGACCACCGACACCAGCCGCATACCTTCACGGGTGGCTGAGGTGATCAGGCTAAAGCCGGCTTCTTTAGTATAACCGGTTTTAATGCCATCTACTTCCAGGCTGCGATCCCACAGCAGGGAGTTACGGTTGTGCTGGGTAATGTTATTAAAGGTGAACTGCCGCTCAGAATACAGGGCGTATAAGTCCGGTACATCCCGGATCAGCGCCCGTGACAGTACGGCCATATCACGCGGCGTGGTGTACTGCTCGTCCAGATGTAAACCATGACTATTACCAAAGCGGGTATTGACCATACCCAGACGCTCGGCGTGCGCATTCATCAGATCGACAAAGGCGCTTTCGGTGCCGGCGATATGTTCCGCCATGGCAACACAGGCATCATTGCCTGACTGGATCATAATACCGCGCGCCAGATCTGCGACTTTGACCTGAGCGCCCACTTCAATAAACATCAGCGAAGAGCCGGGGAAGTTTCTCGACCAGGCGCGTTCGCTAACCGTGACCATATCGTCCAGACTGATATTGCCCTGTTTCAGCTCCATACCGATAACATAGATGGTCATCATCTTGGTTAAACTGGCAGGAGCCAGTGACATATCGGCATTTTCTTCCGACAGTACCGCGCCGGTATCATAATCGACCAGGATATGTCCTTTCGCTGCCACTTGCGGCGCTTGTGGCATTACACTTTGTGCGCTGGCTTGCGCTACCAGAAATGCACTGCTTACGGCTAAGGTTGCCGCACCAAAAACCTGATAATAACTGTTCATAGCACCTTTCTTATAAGTTCGGGACTAGCTGAAGTGATCAGCCGCACTGACCACCATCGACAAAAAATGCCTGCGGATAGCTGCCGGTGCGGAACTGATTCAGCCATTGTTGCGCCAGTTGGCTATCCGAGGTTGGACCTATTAACAGCCGGTGTAAGCCGTTACCGGAGCGGATCTCCGTTGGTACTGACCACTGGCTGGCAATTTGTTGCTGCAACTGACGCGCTCTGTTGTTGTCACTGATCGCAAACAGCTGGATATAGCATTGTCTGTTCGGTAGTTCAGCACTTCTAATCCGTGTTTCACCGGCACTGGGTGGCGCCGCGCGCTGCATCGGAATGCCTTGTTGCTGCGCCAGCATCGCCGGCGATTTTAGCAGCTCAACCTTAACCCTGGCTGTACCGCGTTGCAGCATGCCGATTTTATGGGCTGCTGAATAAGAGAGATCAATAATCCGGTCCTGGTGGAAAGGGCCGCGGTCATTGACCCGCACAATAGCACTCTGGTTATTATCCAGATTGGTTACCCGCACATAAGACGGCAACGGCAGGGTTTTATGGGCCGCGGTCATAGCGAACATATTGTAGATCTCGCCATTCGAGGTATGGTAACCGTGAAATTTATTGCCATACCAGGAAGCAATACCGACTTCGGTATGTTCGGTCAGTTGTTGTAACGGCAGGTAATCCTGGCCGAAGATATTGTAAGGATTATTACCACCGCGGCTTAGCGGCTCGGCCTTGGGTACCGGGTCAGTCATTTCCAGCAAGGTCGGTAAGCGGGGTGGTTTGCTGTCGGTTTCATCACGATAGCGACCGGCATTCGGTGATACCATCGACGGTGGCTTTGCCGCCGGTGTACCCGGGGCTGATGGTTTGCTGCTACAAGCCGCCAGAGTAGCAGCGGCAAGCAGGGTGATTAGGCTGAGGCGTAATTTAGTCATATCAGGTTTGGGCCATACTGCGTTTATGTGTACTTACCGACATAATAATGCCAAAAGCGGCCATCATGGTCACCATCGAAGTGCCACCAAAACTGACCAGCGGTAACGGCACCCCAACAACCGGTAACAGCCCGGAAACCATGCCTATATTGACGAACACATAGACGAAAAATGTCAGGGTAAAGCTGCCGGCAACCAGTTTGCCATAATTATCCTGTGCCCGGGTGGCGATAAGCAAGCCCCGGCCAATAATAAACAAATAGATAGCCATTAAAAACAATACGCCGATTAGGCCAAATTCTTCACTTAGCACTGAGAAAATAAAATCGGTGTGACGCTCCGGCAAAAACTCCAGCTGCGACTGGGTACCCTGCAGCCAGCCTTTACCATGCACGCCACCAGAGCCAATGGCGATCTTGGACTGAATAATATGATAGCCTGAGCCCAGCGGGTCACTCTCCGGGTTGAGAAAGGTCAGTACCCGGCGCCGCTGATAATCGTGCATGCCAAACAGCCAGAGCACGGGCGCAAAGGCAGATACCAGCGCCACGATAAAGGTGATGAGCTTCCAGCTCATCCCGGCCAGAAATAAGACGAAAATACCGGCCGCAGCAATCAGAATAGCAGTGCCCAGATCCGGTTGCTTGGCAATCAGCAGCGTCGGGACCACACACATTAAGAAACCAACCGTCAGATGGCGCTTTTTCGGCGGCAGGTTATGCGAGGCAATAAACCAGGCAATCGCCATTGGTACTGCCAGCTTCATAATTTCGGACGGCTGAAACTTCATAAAACCCAGATCCAGCCAGCGCTGAGCGCCTTTACCAACATGACCAAACAGCAATACCGCCACCAGTAGCAGGGTACCAACAATAAACAGCGGCAATGACCACCGCCGGATAGTGAGTGGATTGATTTGTGCCACTCCGACCATCACTGCAAAGGCCAGCCCCAGGCGGATAATCTGCGCTTCGACCATCCGCTCGCTCTGACCAGAGGCGCTGTATAGTACCAGCAGACCATAGCCGATCAGCGCCAGTAGGCCCAGTAACAGCGGCGTATCAATATGAAAAAACGCCAGCCGGCTGATGCGGGTTTTCGGGTTAACCAGACTGTCATTCATTGCTATTGACTCCGGCACTGAAATAATAATCCATCAATTGACGGGCGATGGGCGCGGCTGTACTGCCGCCGCCGCCAATATTTTCCACGGTAACGGCGATAATAAGAGTCGGGTCGACTGCCGGGGCATAACCGACATACATGGCATTATCGCGTAGCCGCTCATCCAGTGCGTTGGCATCATACTTGGCATCCTGCGCAATTTTTACCAGCTGGGCAGTGCCGGTTTTGCCGCCTGAGCTATAGCTGGCGCCACGAAAGGCGTTAAAGGCGGTACCCTTTTGCGTACTGACAGTTTGCTCCATCGCATCGCGGATCACTTGCCAGTTACGTGGATTAACCACATTGACGGTCGGTTGTAATTCGGTACTGACCTGCTCGGTGCCGGCATCATTAGTCAGGGTTTTCGCCATATGGGGGATTGGTAACATGCCATTATTCAATAAGGCGGCAGTGGTGGTCATCAGCTGGATTGGTGTCGCTGTCCAATAACCCTGACCGATACTGACCGCGACGGTGTCACCATGATACCAGGGCTGGTTATGCCGGGCGCGTTTCCAACCCCGTGACGGCATATTGGTGTTGGATTCTTCCAGAATATCAATACCGGTTTTTTCACCAAAACCAAGCTTGTTCATATAGTCAGAAATGCGGTCAATACCGAGTTTAACGCCCATATCATAAAAGAAGGTATCACAGCTCTCGATAATGGCACTGTAAACATCTACCCAGCCATGGCCCCAGCGTTTCCAGTCGCGGTAACGATGTTCGACGCCGGGTAGCTGAAAGAAGCCCGGATCCCAGATCCGGGTGCTGGGAGTAATAGTATTGGTTTCCAGCCCTAATAATGCCAGATGCGGCTTAATGGTAGAGGCTGGCGGATATACGCCTTGCGTTACCCGGTTAATCAGCGGCCGGTCCGGGGAATTTAACAACGCATTGTAATTGGTACTGCTGATACCATGCACAAAGAGGTTAGGGTCGTAGCTGGGGTTACTGTAAAACGCCATCACGGCACCATCGCGGGGATCCATTGCAACAATAGCCCCACGCTTACCTTCCAGTAACTGCTGGGCGGTAAGTTGCAGGCCCACATCCAGATTAAGCTGAATATTTTTACCCGATTGCGCCGGTACCGAGCGTAATACCCGGATCAGGCGGCCGCGGTTATTCACCTCAACTTCCTGATAACCCATGGTGCCGTGTAATTCGGTTTCGTAGTAGCGCTCTAAGCCAATTTTGCCGATATCGCGGGTAGCGGCATAATTTGCCAGTTGGTCGCTCTCTTCCAGCCGTTTCAGATCATTGGTATTAATGCGGCCGATATAGCCCAGTGCATGAGTAAATAAATTACCGAACGGGTAGTGGCGGCTAAGACGGGCTTCGACGGTGACGCCGGGAAAACGGTGCAGGTTAACCGAGATGATTGCCACTTCTTCATCATTGAGCTGCTCTTTCAGCGCTATGCTGTTAAAGCGACGCTGTTGGCGCACATCGCGCAGGAAGCTTTGTTGTAACTCGTCCGGGATCTCGATTAGCTGCGCCAGCTCTGCCAGCGTTTCGGTCATATTTTCGACCTGCTCTGGTACTAATTCGAGGGAGAACACCGGTCGGTTCTCGGCCAGCAAAATTCCGTTACGGTCAGTGATCATGCCGCGGTTTGGCGCCAGTGGCACCACTTTAATCCGGTTACCCTCGGAGCGGGTTTGGTAGACCTGATAGGATTTCACCTGCAGGTGATACATATTAACAATTAACACGCAAAACAGCAGGCTAACCACCAGCATAGCGGTCAGCGCCCGCTGGCTGAACAAGCGGGCTTCGGCAGCAACATCCTGCATGGTGACGCGTTTTTTCAGCATGCCTACTCGCGGTGATAAGGGTGATTGGTACTAATACTCCAGGCGCGGTAAAGGGCTTCTGCCATCACCACCCTTACCAGTGGATGGGGCAGCGTCAGCGCCGAGAGTGACCATTTGGCTTCGCTGGCTGCAATACAGGCTGGCGCCAAACCTTCCGGGCCCCCAACCAGTAAGCAGACATCACGGCCATCCTGCTGCCATTCCTGTAATTTGCCGGCCAGCTGCGGGCTGGTCCAGTTTTGACCCAGCACTTCCAGCGTCACGATGCGGCTACCTTTGGGCACCGCCGCCAGCATTTTTTCGCCCTCTTGCTCTAAGATACGTTTGATATCCGCATTTTTACCGCGCTTACCGGCGGCAATTTCAATCAGTTCAAACGGCAGATCGCGGGGAAAGCGACGGGCATATTCCTCAAAGCCGGTTTGTACCCAGGCAGGCATCTTGGTACCTACGGCAATCAGGATCAACTTCATAACTACTTAACCGCCCCAGAGCTTTTCCAACTGATAAAAATGCCGGCTTTCGTCCTGCATCACATGCACGACAACACTATCCAGATCCAGTAATACCCATTCACCCGAGGCTTCACCTTCGATGCCCAGTGGTTGGACGCCTTGTTTCTTCACTTCTTGCGCCAGGTACCCGGCAATAGACTTCGCGTGGCGGCTGGAAGTTCCAGAGCAGATCACCATAAATTCGGTGACGCTGGATTTACCCCGGACATCTAAGGTCACGATATCGCGGGCTTTCATGTCATCAACTTTGTCTACGACAAAGGCGACCAGTTCGTTTGTTTGCACCCTTATTCCTCATGCAAGCTAAAAGGGCGCTATTTTATCACACTTTGGCAGCGGAAACAGCGCAACCATAGAGCCCATGTTGCTGAATATAACTAAGCACCGCTGGCGGTAGCATGGCCTGCACGGCTGGGTCCACAGCTAACTGCTCACGGACAAAGGTTGCGCTTTGTGGAAAATCCGGATTATCCAACAGCAGGATGCCACCGGCTGACCGTGTGCTGAGCTCGGCTAGGCTGATGCCGTATTGGGCGAGTAGCGCTGGCGCGTCGCAATCCTGTGCGCTATAGCCGGGGCGCTTAAGTACGATCAGATGGGCCAATGTCAGGATCTGCTGCCACTGATGCCAGCTGCGAAAATACTGCAGTGAGTCCATGCCAATAATAAAACAAAGGTGCGCAGCAGGATCTTGCTGCTTTAGCAGCGTCAGGCTATTTACCGTATAAGACGGTTGTTGCAGGCTCAGTTCCAGCGCTTCGAGCTGCAGCTGTGGCTCTGCACTGATAGCCAACTCGACCATCCGTGCCCGCTCGGCACTGCTGACGCCCGGACTGGCACGGTGCGGCGGCAGATGGCAGGGCATCAGCTTTATGCTATCTAAGGCGCAGTGCGTCAGCACATAACGAGCAACTGCCAGATGGCCAAGATGGATCGGATCGAAGGTGCCGCCAAAAATCCCTACTAGTTTAGTCTGCGTCATACTGTTGCAAAGCAAAGGTTTTGGCTACCGGATGACAGAATAAGGTCACCAGATGCAATAACGCCAGTGTGGTGTTAGTCAGCTGGCCGGCTTTAAATAAGCGATCAAAGGCCGCCAGTTCCTGTAACAGATAGTTTTGCCAACCCCGGCTAAGTCGCTGCAGGGCTTGTTGATATAATGGCTGGCGTTTCGGCCAGATCGCCAATAGCTTAAACTGTGCGCTCAGTTGACCTTGCTGCTCCGCCTGGGCCAGCTGTTGCAGGATGCTCAGCTCTTTATGTAATTGCCAGGCGATAATCACCGGCTCAGTGTCCTGTTCCAGCAAGCGCTGCAGCCGGTGTGCGGCTTCGGCACTATGCCCGGCCAATACCGAATCGGTCAGTTGAAACACGTTGTAGCTGGAATGATCGGCTAAAAAGCGGCTAAAGGTCTCGGCGTCAATGCGGCTATCCGGATGGGTCAGTGCCAGCTTTTCCAGCTCCTGCCGGGCGGCCAGCAGGTTGCCGGCACAGTGTTGCTGCAGCAAATTCAGCGCATCAGAGCTTAGCTGCAACTGTAACTGGCGGGCGCGTTGTTGCAGCCATTGCAGTTGTTGCCGCTCATCCAGTGGGTAAATGGCCACTTGCACGGCCTGCTCTGCCAGTTGTTTAAACCAGGCCAGTTTGCTGACTTCACTAAAGCTGCGACTGCCATGCACCACCAGCACGATATCGGGATGCAGTTTGGCAGCCAGTTGCTTCAATTGTTCGTTAACGGCAGCCGGTGGTTTGGCTTGTGCCAGTTCCAGTTCAATCAGCCGCCGCTCGGCAAACAACGACATGGCACTGAGTTCGTTATCCAGTTGCTGCCAGTCGAACTGGGCATCAGCGCTAAAACTCAGTCGCTCCAAAAAGCCTTGTGGTTTGGCCGCGTGCCGGATCGCTTCGATGGCTTCCAGTTTTTGCAGTGGCTCTTCGCCAAAAATCAGATAACAGGGCGCCAGCCCGTGTTGCAGCTGGGCTGGCAATTGATTGGCGTAGAGCTTCTGCATCAGCCCAGGCGTGCCAGTTGGCGGATAATCCGGTTGGCAGCCTGCTGGCGTAATTCGCTTAGCAGCAGCTCCAGTTCCTGGGCTTTTGCCAGGGCCTGATTCGGATCATCCTGATAATCGCGGTACAACTCGAACTGATAAAACTGTTCCTGCTCGCCGGGTAATTGGATCCGATACTCGACTTTGTAAATCAGCTCATATTCGGCGACCTGGCCATTGGCAAACAGCGACAGGGTGCGCCGCTCCAGCGTGTCGCGCACCAGCTGCAGCGCCGGTCTGTCTTGCTGGTAACTGCCCAGTAACTCGACCTGATTTTGACTAAAGCGCTGTTTTAACAGCGCGGCCAACTCAGAGTGCGCTTCGCTTTGCACATAGATGGCCGGAAACTGACTGAGCGGCAGATTGCCGCGCAGGTGAAAGCCGCAGCTGCTCAGCAGACTGAGCAGCAGCGCCAGCAGTGTCAGGCGCCAGCCCATCTTAGCCCACCACCAGATTAAGCAGTTTACCCGGTACGTAAATCACCTTTTTCATGGCGACGCCGTCCAGATAACGCTGCACATTCTCATCCAGTTTGGCGATAGCCAGTACCGCATCCTGCTCTGCAGCAGCCGGTACGGTAATTTTAGCGCGCACCTTACCGTTGATTTGCACCACCACCAGTTTCTCGTCTTCGACCAGGGCGCTCTCGTCGACGCCAGGCCAGGCGACATTTTCAATCAGGCTGCTGTTACCCAACTCGGCCCACAGATACTGCGCTACATGTGGCACGATCGGGTTTAATAACTGCAGCAGCGCATTGCAGGCCTCGTGCATCACCGCACGGTCCAGCGGCGTGGCCAGACTGGCTTTTTGCAGCTTGTTACTCAGCTCCATTACCGCCGCGATAGCGGTATTAAAGGTATAGCGTCGACCGATATCGTCGGTAACCTTGGCAATGGTTTTATGCAGCTCGCGGCGCAGGGTTTTCTGCTCGTCATTTAGCGCGTCTAGCTGCAGTTCGCCTGGCGCACCGGCTGCCAGCAGATCATGGATCAGCGTATAGATCCGCTTGATAAAGCGGTGCGCCCCCTCAACGGCGGAATCTGACCATTCCAACGTTTGCTCTGGCGGCGCAGTAAACATCATAAACAAGCGCACGGTATCGGCACCGTACAGGTCGATAACTTTTTGCGGGTCGATACCGTTGTTTTTCGATTTCGACATCTTGCTCATGCCGGCAGATAACACCGGCTGGCCGTCGGTTTTCAGGATGGCCTGGGTAATGCGGCCCTTCTCATCGCGCTCAACCTGTACGTCTTGCGGCGAGAACCATTCTTTGCCGCCATTGTCGGTTTCGCGGTAGAAAGTTTCGGCCAATACCATGCCCTGACATAACAAGCGTTTAAAAGGCTCGTCGCTTTGCACCAGGCCGACATCGCGTAACAGTTTATGGAAGAAGCGGGCATAAAGCAGGTGCAGGATGGCGTGTTCAATGCCACCGATATACTGATCAACCGGTAACCAGTAGTTGGCTTTCTCCGGATCCAGCATCGCCTGATCATAATCCGGGCTGCAGTAGCGGGCATAATACCAGCTTGATTCCATAAAGGTATCGAAGGTATCGGTTTCATGGAAAGCGGCTGCGCCCTGATATTGGGTTTTCGCCCATTCCGGATCGGCTTTAATCGGCGAAGTCACGCCATTCATCACCACATCTTCCGGTAAACGCACCGGCAGCTGCTCGGCCGGGACCGGCACCACGCTACCATCTGCCAGATTTAACATTGGGATCGGTGTACCCCAGTAGCGCTGGCGAGATACACCCCAATCGCGTAAGCGGTAGTTCACTTTAACTTCGCCCTTGCCCAGCTGTTGCAGCTTGGCAGCAATGGCGCTAAAGGCAGCGGCAAAGTCCAGGCCGTTAAATTCGGCTGAGTTAATCAGCAGACCTTTTTCGGTATAAGCCGCGTGTTCCAGTGTGACGCTGCTGCCATCCGCTGCGGTAACCACTTGCTTAATCGGCAACTGATACTTGGTGGCAAACTCGTAATCACGTTGGTCGTGGCCCGGCACCGCCATCACGGCACCTGAACCGTAGTCCATCAGGACAAAGTTGGCGACCCAAATCGGGACCTGCTCACCCGTCAGCGGATGAATGGCGTACAGGCCGGTGGCACAGCCTTTTTTCTCCATCGTCGCCATTTCCGCTTCGCTGACCTTGCTGCCTTTAATATCTTCGATAAAGGCGGCCAGAGAGCTGTTGCGCATTGCCGCTTGCTGCGCCAACGGGTGCTGGGCGGCTACCGCGACATAGGTCACACCATACAGCGTGTCCGGACGGGTAGTATAGACTTCCAGCTCAGTGTCACTGTCAGCGACGCCAAAACGGATATTGACGCCCTCGGAGCGGCCAATCCAGTTTTTCTGCATGGTGCGGACTTGTTCCGGCCACTCGGTTAGCTGCTCCAGATCCTCTAATAACTCTTCGGCATATTGAGTAATACGAATAAACCACTGTGCCAGCTCGCGCTGCTCAACTAAGGCGCCGGAGCGCCAGCCACGGCCATCAATCACTTGTTCGTTCGCCAGTACGCACTGATCCACCGGGTCCCAGTTTACCGTTGCCATCTTTTTATAAACCAGGCCTTTTTCATACAGCTTGGTGAAGAACCATTGTTCCCAGCGATAGTAGTCCGGTTTGCAGGTGGCAATTTCCCGATCCCAGTCGTAACCAAAACCCAGCCGTTTTAGCTGTGTTTTCATATAATCGATATTGGCGTAGGTCCACTTAGCTGGCGCGGTCTTATTATTAATCGCAGCGTTTTCAGCCGGTAAACCAAAAGCATCCCAACCCATAGGTTGCAGCACATTTTTACCCTGCATCCGCTGAAAGCGGCTGATCACATCACCGATGGTGTAATTACGCACATGGCCCATATGCAGGCGGCCACTCGGATATGGGAACATCGATAAACAGTAAAATTTCTCTTTGTTTGGATCTTCAGTTACTTTAAAAACATTCTGATCCTGCCACTGTTGCTGCAGGGCGGTTTCAATCTGCTGCGGGTTATATTGCTGTTGCATTGAGCTCTTCCAGAAAAGTCGGGGACGACCCGGCCTCAGCCTCAGGCTGAAATGGGTAAAAAAAGTGGCTATAGCATACCTTAGCCGCGGTTTGACAACAATAAGCTACCCTTTGTCTATACTCAGAATAGCGTTGCTAAATTACCAGTGGAGTACAAGATGGCAGACTTTAACGCGAAATACCGCAACTGGCTTAAAGACCTGAGTCAGACACTGCAACAGGCAGGGCAAGAACAGCTGCAAAGTATGCTGGATGTTGCCGACACCCTGAAAGCTTATCTGAAAGCGGGCAAGGAGCTCAGTGCCTATGAGACGCAACTGTTTCTGGAAACGCTGAAAAGTCAGTGGCAGCAAGGGGCTGCCGAGGAGCAGCAACCTTCTATGTGGACTGAGGAGCTGTGGGAGCAATTAAGCCAAATTACCGACCGGACACAAGTAGAGTGGGCCGAGCTGATTGACGATTTCCAACATCAGGGCGTCTATTATCAGGGCGAATATGTTGGCATGGGCCGCTATCGCTGCAGTCAATGTCAGCACAGTATCGATTATACGCACCCGGCCGAGCTGTTAAGTTGCAGCCACTGTGGTGGCGTACAATTTTTCCGCGACGGCTTGCCGGTATAGCCTTGTCAGTGCTGTACAAGGTAAATGACTTCGGGTAAAACAGGCTATTAGTCAAATTTGGAACTGCGTAACAGATGTCGCTGAAAGTATTTGCCTGTATTGATGCCTCGCCCTATGCGGAGGCGGTTTGTGATGGTGCGATCTGGGCCGCTAAGGCGCTGACCGCGCCCCTTAGTCTGGTGCATGTGATTGACCGGGCACAGCATACCCAGACACCGGATTTAAGTGGCAGTATCGGTTTGGGATCGCAGGAAGTTTTACTGCAACAACTGGCAGAGCTGGATGAACAACACAGCAAGCTGGCATTGCAGCGTGGCCATCATATTCTGGATGCGGCGCATGCCCGGGCTACCGCCGCCGCAGTCGCTGAAATCAGCGAACTGATGCGCCATGGTCCTTTACTGGAATCATTAAAGGCACTGCAGGATGAAACCCGGTTATTGGTATTGGGTAAGCGAGGCTTAAGCAGTACCGATGCGCATGGGCAACTGGGGATGCATATCGAGATGATTATCCGCAGTATGCAAAAGCCTATTTTACTGACGCAGCAGCGTTTTTCCGCGCCGAAGCGGGTGATGCTGGCCTATGATGGCAGTGCTACTGCGCAAAAGAGTCTGGAAATGCTGGCTGCCAGCCCGCTGTGTCGTGGCCTACCGGTCCATCTGGTAATGGCCGCAGTACGCAGTGAACAAGCCGATAAGCAGCTGGCCGAAGCCGCCAGTGTGCTAACGCTGGCCGGTTTTGATACCCGTACCGCGATAGTGATCGGTGAGCCAGACGAAGCCCTGCACCAGTACCAGCAGGAACAGGTTATTGATCTGCTGGTGATGGGCGCCTACGGCCATTCGCGGATCCGGCAGTTTATTTTGGGCAGTACCACCACGGCGATGCTAAGTAAGGCGCGCTGCGCGATGCTGGTACTGCGCTAAACCAGTCGGGGCTGACTGCTGGTGCAGGCCTGTTGTGATTGCTAGTTGTCTATCGCTGCATGTCGTTAGCCGTTGCTGAGTGCATTCGACCAAAGTCATTCCACTAACTGCAAATTCTGTTGCAGTTAGTGCTATTAAAGCGCAAAAAAGGGCGTATCATATGCGCTCAATATCAGGCATCAGCCCGATAGAGACCTTTCTGCTTAATCCAATCCCAGTGATTACCATGTCTTATTTAAAAGTTGCGTCTATCTTGTTGCTCAGTCTGTTGTGCTGGCCAAATATTGCTATGGCGGCGACCGGTCCGTTGCCGTTAACCGACAGTGCCCTTGGCATTACTGCCATCGTCATTTTCCTGCTGGCTTATTTGCTGGTCATGGCCGAAGAGAAAATTCATTTACGTAAATCCAAACCGGTGCTGGTGGCCGCTGGCATCATCTGGGCGATGATTGGCTGGCACTATATGCAGGCTGGCATGCCGACTGAGGCGGAATCGGCCTTTCGCCATACGCTGCTGGAATTCTCCGAGCTGATGTTATTTTTACTGGTGGCGATGACCTATATCAACGCTCTGGAGGAGCGGCGCTTATTCGATGCCCTGCGCGCCTGGTTGATCCGCACCGGCTTTAGTTATCGCAGCTTATTTTGGATCAGCGGCGTGCTGGCCTTTGCGATTTCGTCTTTTGCCAACAATATGACCACGGCCATGCTGATGTGTGCTGTGGTGATGAAAGTGGCTGAAGGCGATAAGCGCTTTATCAACCTAACCTGTGTCAATATCGTGGTGGCGGCCAATGCCGGCGGCGCCTTTATCCCCTTTGGTGATATTACTACCCTGATGGTCTGGCAGGCCGGTATTGTCACCTTTAATGAGTTCTTTACGCTGTTCTTACCGGCCGTGGTCAATTTTGGGGTGCCGGCGCTGATTATGAGCTTTTTTGTGGAGAAGCGTTCACCGGGCGGTCACGCGGAAGAAGTTGAGTTAAAACGCGGCGCACTTAGGATCCTGACCTTATTTTTGTTAACCATTGCCACTGCCGTTGCCTTTCACTCTTATCTCGGCTTACCGCCGGTCTTGGGGATGATGACCGGCCTGGGTTACCTGCAGTTCTTCGGCTTCTTCCTGCGTAAAACCTTGCCGGGCAGTCTGGCGCGCAAGCGGGCGCTGGCTGAGCGCGCCGGCGATATGGAGCGGATCCGTGCGCTGGGGCAGGTGGTGCCTTTTGATGTGTTTAGCCGGGTAGCGCGGGCTGAGTGGGATACCTTACTGTTTTTCTACGGTGTGGTGGTCTGCGTCGGCGGGCTGGGCTTTATCGGTTATCTGGAGCTGCTCTCGACTGCGTTATATACCAACTGGAACCCGACCGCAGCCAACGTGGTACTGGGGTTGATGTCGGCGGTGGTGGATAATATCCCGGTGATGTTTGCGGTATTAACGATGAACCCGGAGATGTCTCATGGTCACTGGCTGCTGATTACCCTTACTGCTGGTGTCGGCGGCAGTCTGTTGTCTATCGGTTCTGCCGCGGGGGTAGCACTGATGGGACAGGCCAGAGGCTACTATACCTTCGTTGGCCATTTAAAATGGGCACCGGTGATTTTACTGGGCTACGCCGCCAGTGTACTCTGTCATTTATGGCTTAATGCCGAGCTGTTTACGGTATTTGGCCGCCATTAATACTCAGTTGCCTGCCGCTATATGCGGCAGGCTCGCTTAATAAGGGATGCTGATGTCAAAGAAAGTCTATTGTGTTGCCCAATTTTTGCCTAAGGTAGGAAAAGAAGCCGAGTTATTCCGGGTATTACAAAGCCTGGAGCCAAATACCTTACGTGAGGACGGCTGTCTACAGTATGTGGTGACCCGGCAAATCCAGAGTCCTTTTGCTGACGGTAAGAGTTTCCCGATTGCCTTTAATGAAATCTGGGCGGATTTGGCCAGCTTTGAAGCTCACTGTCAGCGCGCGGAAATTCAAGCCTTTTTTGCGCAATATTGCTTAGCGGAGGATGGGCTGGCTGCAGAGTGGAATGTTTGTATCTATAGCGATGAACCTGCCAACTACGATGCGCCCAAGTTGGGTTAAGCACGGCACGCAGCAAATGCCGCCAAAGCAGGTCGCTTAAGCAACCTGCTTTTCTGCCAGATGTAACTCCATCAGCGCCTTTAATAGCCGGAACAAGCGGATAGAGGCATCGATTTCTTCCTTGCGGTTAGTCAGGCTTTCAACGTTCAGGCCCAGCGGCACCTCCAAATTCGCGCAGTGGGTTAAGATCTGTGTCAGATTATCGCGGCAGATCTTAATCGATTCGTTCAGTGGGTTTTCGGCATCCAGAATACGATAACGCGAGGCCTGTGGCACCGAAATACCGAGCCATTGCATAAAATCCAGTGTCTGTTCACTGCCGCACGGGGTAAAGGTTAAAATCACACGTTTTGGCGTCAGGCCCTGCTGTTTGCAGCTGCGGGCATAGCTGGTGATCAGATCAATGGTCGCCTGGGCGTTATATACCGCCTGCGAAATAAAGAATTGACAGCCCTGGGCCGCTTTATCAATTAAGCGTAAATGTTCATCGCCTTTTTTGGCATGGCGTTCGGCAATGGCTACCCCACCCAAAAAGAAGCTTGCCGGATGGGCGGCGAGCTGCTGATAGGCATGCGGTAAACTGAGCTTGATCTGGCCATGTGATGAAGGGCTACCCACTAACACCAGATTTTTCAGGGCAAAAGTTGCGGCACTTTCACTAAGCCAGTGCTCAAATTCGCTGCTATCACGCTGAGCCACACTTTTATAGGTAATGACATCCTGCGCCGATAGCTCGCGTAACAACCGGCTGTATTCGCGCGGGTCCAGAGTGCTCTGAAACGGGAAAGGACGCTCGGTGGCAACCCGGCTACTTTCATCCTGAATATCATAGACAATCAGGCCATCGTATTCGAGCTGTTGCAAACGGCCTAACAACTTACCCGCGATCCGCAAGCTTTTATCAGCAGCGGTGCCGGCTTTGGGTGGAGTAGTACCAATCAGATATACCCCTTGCTGTGGATCTGCAATTTTCTCTGCCAGTGATAATGCCATAATGCTGTTACTCCAAAACCTGATAGCATAAGTATACAGCTATTTAGACGTCTGGCTATCCATTTGGCGTGAAAGTTTTTTCAATCAAGATGAAAAAAATTCAAGTTGAGCCGGCTAAGGCGACAAGGCCAACTTAGCCGCCATCGTGCAGCAGTGCGCCCTTAACGGCCAACTCTGTCAGTAAGGGTAGCGCAAATTCGGTCAGTTGCGCTGCGCTGTAGGGCGCGAGTTGTGGTGCCAGGCTGGCAGTCAGTTGTGGTAAGGTTTGTCCCGGCTGCTCCGTCAGCTGATGTAACAGCAGTAAGCTGGCCTGATTTAACTGCACAAAGATCACTTCATCCTGCCAATCGCGGTAGATCAGAAAGGCCTGGCCTGGTCCGGGTTCGTTAACCTGATAATCCGGGCTCAGGTGCTGCACCGGATACTGGTATACGGCTAACAGGCTGGCTTCGGTTAGCTTTAACCTGGCCGACGTTAGTTGTGCCGGTGTCACGGCCTGCTGTGCTGACGTGACAGCTAGTGTCCCGACATAAAGCTCAGCCCATTCGTAATGGGCAAGTTCGGCTAAAAACGGCGGATCGGCGGCAGCGGGCTGATATTGCTGCAGAAAATCGACAAACTGCTGGGCAATATGCAAGAAATAAGGCGAGTGACAGCGGTAATCGGCAAAAAAACGTTGTTTCAGGCTTAGCCAGGCATCGGGCTGATATAGCGCACTGAGCACCGGGAAGGCATTATCGATAAAGCCGCTGACATTATTGAAGAACAGCTGCTGATAGATCTGCAGCCGTGCTGCTGGCACCGTCTGCTCCGCATAGGGCTCTTGGGGGTGGCGAATGGCCCGGGCGAACGCCAGTTGGGTTTGCTGTAAGTTAGGGGCTGTCGGCTCAGTCATACTGCTGCTGGTCTCGGGCTGGCAACTTGCTGCAATTGCTTAATCTGCGACAGTTCCTGGCAAAGGTCGGCCAGCGGCGGGATATTAAAGTCCCGCTCGTATAAGGTCGGTTTTACACCATGCTGCTGATAGCTAAGACGCAACAATTGCCAAACCGGATCAGGAATGGCAGCGCCATGGGTATCAATCAGTAAGTCGGCCGCTTGCTGGTAATGTCCGGCAATATGGTAGTAGGCAATGCGCTCGCTTGGAATCGCAGCTAAAAAGGCTCTGGCATCGTAGCCATGGTTGATGGAATTGACATAGATATTATTTACGTCCAGCAGCAGCGGGCAGTCGGCTTCCGTAAGCACCGCCAACAGAAATTCCAGTTCACTTAATTGCTGTGCTGGCGCAGCATAGTAGGAGACATTCTCGATAATCAATGGCCGCTCCAGGATCTGCTGCACCTGTTTAATCCGGGTCGCCACATAATGTACCGCTTCCTCAGTAAAGGGGATCGGCATCAGGTCATACAGATGGCCGTCGGCAGCACAATAACTCAGATGTTCGCTATAGCGCAGGATCTGATGCTGGTCGAGAAAGTGTTTTAACTGCTGCAAGAAATCCAGATCCAACGGGTCCGGGCCACCAATATTTAACGACAGGCCATGACAAAAAAACGCATAGCGCTCGGTCAGTTGCCGAAAGTCTTTCGCCAGTTTACCGCCATAAGGTAACCAGTTCTCTGGCGCAACCTCAAAGAAATCGATGATAGCCGGCTTATCTGCTAACAGTTCTGGCAGCAGCTCGCGGCGCAGGCCAAGGCCTGCGCTGCTGCTACTAAAGTGAGCGAGTGGTTTCATTTGGCGTTAGATAGAGCCGCATTTACCTTCGCCGCACTTCATTTCTTTGGCTTTATCACTGGCTTTTTTCTTGGCATCAGCGGCTTTTTCCTGACCGGCAGCTTTAGCTTCAGCGGCCTTAGCTTTGGCATCGGCTTTATGCATCTCGGCACCGCACTTGCCTTCACCGCATTTACCTTCGCCACATTTCATTTCTTTGGCTTTGTCGGCAGCCTGCTTTTTGGCATCTGCCATTTTTTTCTGCATTTCGGCACCGCATTTGCCTTCACCACACTTACCTTCACCGCATTTCATTTCTTTGGCTTTATCGGTGGCTTGCTCTTTTACCTTAACTTTAACCCCGGTATTGTCCTGAGTAGCCACTTGATAGGCCATACTCAGTTGCTGCGCCTGAAACGGGTTGCTATCGGCCAGGGCGCTGCCCGAGGCCAGCGTTAAGGCACCTAAAGCGAGAGTTAATTGCGCTTTATTAAGTTTGTTCATTTCTTTGTCTCCAGTGTCAGTAGCATGCGAATAAGCCCGCGTGAACAGCCTGGCGGACTTTACTTGATTTTTAATACTATGACAGAAACGCTATTCAGGAAAGCCTGCCGCCTCTTATTCACGGGGCATTGCGGAAAGTTGGCGTCAGTCTGGCTTGACGCTTTAGACGGATCTTTTTAATGCACGCGATAAAAACGGCAAAAATAGTCGACGATGGCTGTTGCATCCAGGCGTTGAAATTTCAGCTGATGCCGCTCCATCAGCGCCTTGCCCAGGGTTCTGAGCGTATACTCCAGTGGTGCACCGGTCGGCCGCTCTAACTGGTGCTCTTTAAACAAAAAGTCCAGCGCTACCGAGGTATAGGATTTGCCAGGCTGCGGTCTGGCCAGCTCCAGCTCCTGCAGGCGAACCCCCAGGTTACGGATTTTTTGCAGGCAGTCGCGCTCGTTCATCTGATACTCCGGTTTACAGTTATCGCACTTACCTGCTTATCGGCGTTAACGCAGAAAACTTTAGCCACAGCCTACAGCGCAGTAACCGGCTTTTTGTTACTATATAAAAAACTTACCTTTATTGTTAAGGCACTAAATGACGCAATTAGAGCAGCAACTGGCATTGACGCCGGCACAACTTGGCCCGCAACTGGATTCAGCACTGGTCTCCGATATTCTGCAGCAACCCGCTGTTCCCGCCGCCTTTATCGGCCAGGACCGCGCCCGAACTGCATTGGAGTTTGCCATTGGGATGGATATGCCGGGCTATAACCTCTATGTGATGGGGGAGCCGGCTTTGGGGCGCTTTACGCTGGTACAGGAAATTCTGCAGCTGGCCGCCAGTGAAAAAGCCACGCCGGAAGAGTGGTGCTACCTGAACAATTTTGATGACGAACGGGTACCTATTACGCTGCGCTTGCTACCGGGTGAAGGCCGGGTGCTGGTCAAAAAGCTGGAAAGTTTGATTGATGATTTGCTGGATACCTTTCCGGCTGCCTTTGATAACCCTGGCTATCAACGCAAGAAAAAAGCCATTCACCGGGCCTTTGATGAGCGTTATGAACAGGCCATCGAACAGGTTGAGAAGAAAGCGCTGGAAAAGCAGGTGGTATTGTACGAAGAAAATGGTGCGGTAAGCTTTTCGCCAATCATTGATGGCAAGCCTTTGGATGATCAGGAATTTACCAAGCTATCTGAAGAGCAGCGGCAGTATTTCTATGATTTGGTATCGGAGCTGGAAACGATCCTCAACGAACAGCTGTTGGAATTGCCGCAGTGGAAGCGGGAATTGTCGGAGAATTTGCGGGCGCTGCGCAAAGATACCATTGAGCAAGCGATTAAGCCGATGCTGAAAAAGCTGGAGCATCACTACAATGCCGAGTTGGGGGTCTTAAAATACCTGCGTGAGATGCGACCGGAACTGGTGAAAGCGGTAATGGAGCTGCTGCCGGATGAATCGGAAGGCGAGAAAGGCGAGGAGCCGGTTAGCCGCGAAATCTTTATCGAAGAGTTTGTGCCTAATGTGCTGGTACATCATGAAACGATGTCTGGCGCGCCGATTATTTTTGAACCTAACCCCAGCTATGGCAACCTATTTGGCCGGGTGGAATACAGCTCGGCCGGTGGTTCCTTATTTACCAATTACCGGATGATCCGCCCCGGCGCCCTGCACAAAGCTAATGGCGGTTATCTGATCCTGGATGCCGATCGGCTATTAACCCAGCCCGCCGTGTGGGATGCGTTAAAGCTGGCATTAAAGGCCGGTGAAGTGGTGATTGATACCCTTAGCGATCATGCAGTAACGAACTCGACTATTATTACGCCGCGCGCCATCCCGCTCAGCGTTAAGGTGGTGTTGCTGGGTTCGCGCGATCTGTACTATTTAGTGCAGGATTTCGACGAAGAATTTAATGAGTTATTCCGGGTACTAGCCGATTTCGAGCACTATTTGCCTTATTTGCCGCAAACCTTAAGCGATATGGCAGCGCAAATTCAGCTGCAATTGCAGGAGATGGGTTTACTGTCGCTAAGTAGCTGTGGCTTGCAGCAGCTATTGCAGTTTAGTTTCCGTCAGGCTGAACACCAGCGTAAGCTGTCTGCCCGTTTTGCCGACGTGCTGGAGTTAGTGCGTGAAGCCTGCTTTTTTGCCCGGCAGCAACAGGCTGAACAATTAACCAGTGAGCATGTCCGCCAGGCGCTGGCAGGGAAAAAATACCGCACCGGCCGCATCAGTGAGGCGTTTTTAGAAGATATTCAGGAAGGACATATTCTGATCGATACTGACGGCCTGGCAGTCGGTAAGATCAATGGCCTGACGGTACTGGAAATCGGTGATACCGCCTTTGGTACCCCAGCGCGGATCAGCGCGACGGTATTCGCCGGTTCCAGTGGCGTAGTGGATATCGAGCGAGAGGTGGAGCTGGGTAAAGCGATCCACTCCAAGGGTGTATTATTACTAACCGGTTATCTGGGGGCCAAATATGCCCGCGATTTTCCGCTGACCTTAAGCGCGAATATTGCAATGGAGCAGTCCTACGGCCACATTGACGGTGACAGCGCCTCACTGGCTGAAGTCTGTGCCCTGATCTCGGCCATTACCGAGATTCCAATCCGGCAAAGTCTGGCAGTGACCGGCTCGATTAACCAATATGGTCAGGTACAGGCAATAGGCGGCGTGAATGAAAAAATTGAAGGTTATTTCCGGCTCTGTCAGTCACGAGGCCTGACTGGTGAGCAAGGGGTGATTATTCCGGCCAGTAATCAGTTAAATCTGGTGCTGGATCAGGATGTGGTGACTGCGGTTGCTGCCGGGCAGTTCCATATTTACACCGTCAAAACCGTGGATCAGGCGTTGGAGCTATTAACCGGTGAGGTCGCAGGTGAACGTAATAACCGCGGTCAGTATCCGAAAAAATCACTTAATGGTCGGGCATTGCTGCGTTTGGCGGAAATCGCCGAAATCGTTAACGGCAGTAGCGAAGAATAAGCAGTTCCTGTCAGTAACTCAGACGCCGTGGTTAACGCGGCGTTTATACCAGCTCAGCACCAGTAATATCAGGCAAAACAGGTACAGCGGACTGTTTCCCAGCAAGCTATACAGCGTTGCCGCATCTGTCAGTTGCAAGCTGTCACTGATCACCGCCTCAGTAAACTGCGGCGCGCGTTGCCGGATCTGGCCATCGGCATCTATGGTCGCGGTGATGCCATTATTGGTGGCGCGTAACAGCGGTAAACCGAATTCCAGCGCCCGCATGCGGGCAATTTGCAGGTGCTGATGCGGGCCTATGCTGTCGCCAAACCAGGCATCATTACTGACGGTCAGTAACAGCTGGGTCTCGCTGGTCAGATTGGCGCGGATCTGCGCCGGGAAGGCAATTTCAAAGCAGATCGCAGGCAATAAATGAAAACCATTGGCAGTCAGGTTGGGCTGCACATAGCTGCCGCGGTTAAAAGAGCTCATCGGTAAATCGAAAATCGGTGCCAGCTGGCGCAGAAAGCTCTCAAACGGCACGAATTCCCCAATCGGCAGTAAATGATGTTTGCTAAAGCGGTTGGCATGGCCATGGAAATAGTGACCACTATTGGCGTCAGCAGTTTGTTTACCCAACACAATCAGATTATTCCAGGCTTCCTGAGTTTTCAGGTTATAGTCGATAATGCCGGTAATGACCGCTGTATCGCTATAAAACGCCGATTTATCCAGGTTCTCCAGAAAGTCATCAGCCAGAGGTTCAATGCGCGGCACGGCAGCCTCCGGCCAGATCACCAGTTGGTGTTGACTCAGATGCGGCCGGGTCAGATCCAGATACTTCAGCATGGTCGGCCATTCCTGCTCCGGCACCCAGCGCAGCTCCTGCTGCACATTGCCCTGTACCAGCAACACACTTAACTGCTCGTTGTTGTGGTGCCAGCCTTTAAACTGCACCAGCATTGGGCTCAGCAGGCAAAGTAATACACTGACTACGGCTGGCCAGCAGCGCGCAGGCCAGGAAAGACGCTGCAGCAGATTGGCCAGACTGGCGGCGATAAAAACCAGCACGGCGCTGATACCGATTTCACCCAGCAGCGGCGCATAGTGCCTGAACAGTGAATCCGTTTGACTGTAGCCGAGCGATAACCAGGGAAAGCCAGTAAGCAATACGCTGCGCAGCCACTCACTAAGGGTCCAGCAGGCCATTAGCAGCAGTGGTAAGGCGAGAGTGCCCAGCAGGCGACGACTGAGCCAGGCGGTATAGGCCGGAAACAGTGCCAGATAGGCGACTAATAGCGCCATTAAACTCAGACTGCCAGCCAGCGGCAAACCGCCAAACTGGTCGATACTGACATGTACCCAGCTGATGCCAAGCCCAAACCAACCGACACCATAGCTAAAGCCATAGCCGGCGGCCTGGCGCGGGGTGGCGCTGTTGGCAATGGCTGTGCTAAACCAGGCCAGCGTTAATAGCGGCAACCACCAGAGGGTATAGGGAGCGAAGGCCAGAGTATTAGCCAAACCGGCCAGCAGTAAACTGACGGCAACCAACCAGGGCCGGGACCACAGCGCTTTGATGATTAGCTTCCTTCTGCTTCGCTCGGGCGCGAGCGGATCACCTGTAACTGCATCAGGCGGCGGCTATTGGCTTTACTGACTTTAAAGGTCAGATCGCCCAGCGTAATCGCTTCGCCCTTTGCTGGCATATGGCCAAAGGCATGCAACACAATACCGCCAATGGTATCGGCATCTTCCTCGTCAAACTGGGTACCAAAGGTTTCGTTAAATTCATCCAGTGGCGTCAGAGCGCTCACCTGAAATACCCGCGAAGCCATCTTCTTGATATCGTGCTCTTCTTCATCGTCGTGCTCATCTTCAATCTCGCCGACAATTTGCTCCAGAATATCTTCAATCGTCAGCAGGCCGGAAACGCCACCGTATTCATCCACGACGATTGCCATATGGTAGCGTTTTTGCCGGAATTCCCGCAGCAGGGCATCGACTTTCTTACTTTCCGGGATGATGACCGCCGGGCGCACCAGGTCGCGCCACTGCCAATCGGTATTGCTGGGGTCCAGTGCATACTGCAGCAAATCTTTGACTATCAGAATGCCTTCGATATGGTCTTTGTCTTCATTTACCACCGGATAACGGCTGTGGTTGTTTTCCAGCAGAATGGGTAGGACTTCGGCCAGCGGTTGCTCAATATCCAGCGTGGCCATCTGGGAGCGGGGGATCATAATGTCGCGGGCCCGCATATTGGATACGTCCAATACACCCTGCAACATATTTTTGGTATCGGTATCAATGAGTTCGCGAACTGCCGCTTCGCTGATAATGTCTTCCAGATCCGAGATATCCTGTGGCTCTGCGCTAAAAATGCTGGCAATACGTTCTAACCAGCTACGCGACGCAGAGCCGCGACTAGAGTGGGGATTGTCGTCACTCATCAGTGAACTTTAGCTCCATAACAATTGAACATCAGATTTCATCCAGTAAATAGGGGTTGTTGATACCAAGCTGTTGCAGGATTTGAATTTCTTCTGCTTCCATCTGCTCAGCATCAGCGTCATTTATATGGTCAAATCCCAATAAATGCAAGCAGCCGTGCACCACCATATGTGCCCAGTGTGATGCCGGCGGCTTGCCCTGCTCAGCTGCTTCCGTAGCAACGACTTGCGCACAAATCACCAGATCGCCAAGCAGTGGCAGTTCAATACCGGGTGGACACTGAAACGGGAAACTCAGCACATTAGTCGGTTTGTCTTTGCCGCGGTATTGCAGGTTCAGTTGCTGGCTTTCTGCGGCATCCACAACCCGGATCGTGACCTCGGCCTGCTCTTGAAACGGCAGGATGGCCGCGTCCAGCCAGGTTTGAAACTCGGCAGCATCAGGCAAGTCGTGGGCACTGCTGGCCAGTTGTAAATCCAGGATGATGCTCATCGGCGACTCCCGCTACGTGCTGGCTCATCAGTTTTTGGCTGCGCCGCTTCATAGGCTTCATAGGCCATCACAATACGCTGTACTATCGGGTGGCGTACCACATCTTTGGCATTAAAGAAGTTAAAGCTGATTTCCGGCACGGCACTGAGCACATCAATCGCATGTTTCAGGCCTGAATACTGGCCGCGCGGCAAGTCGACCTGTGTCACATCACCGGTGATCACGGCTTTAGCGCTAAACCCGATGCGGGTTAGAAACATCTTCATCTGCTCGATGGTGGTGTTCTGGCTTTCATCCAGAATAATAAAGGCATCGTTCAGGGTACGGCCGCGCATATAGGCCAGCGGCGCTATCTCAATCACGCCACGTTCCAGATACTTCTCGACCTTTTCAAAACCGAGCATTTCAAACAGGGCGTCGTACAGCGGGCGCAGGTAAGGGTCGACTTTTTGTGCCAGATCACCAGGTAAAAAGCCCAGCTTTTCGCCGGCTTCTACCGCCGGACGGGTTAACACTATGCGTTTGACCTGGCCACTTTCCAGTGCATCCACGGCACAGGCCACAGCCAGATAGGTTTTACCGGTACCGGCCGGGCCTATGCCGAAACTCACGTCATGTTGCAGCACGTTTGCCACATAGGCAGCCTGATTCGGATTGCGGGGTTTGATTAAACCTTTTTTGGTTTTTAGTGAAAACTCGCGTTGGGTGCCTTCCTGCCCCTGATACTGAATATCAAAGTGTTCACTAATGGTCAGATGTACCTGCTCCGGACTGATAGCTTGCACTTGTTGCTGGCCATTCAGCGTTTGCTGGTACAGCTCGCGCAGGATCAGGGCGGCGGCGTCAATATTGGCCGTGGGGCCATCGATGCGGATCTGGCCGGCGCGATGGCTGATCTCGACCAGTAAGCGCCGTTCCAGATGCTTCAGATTATCGTCATAGGGGCCGCAGAGTAAGGTGAGCCGCCGGTGGTCGGCGGGCTCAAGTTGTAATTCAATACTGCTACTGTCGCTGTTCAAGCTGGCTCTCTCTATTGGTTCAGACGCGGGCTTAGGGGACGTATGCGGTCACGCCTAGCTCATCAGTTTTGGGCTGCCGGGCCAGAATTTGTGCCGGGGCGGTCTGGCGGCGCAGTTCCATTTGTTGTTCAGTTCGCAATACAGTACCACGCAATGAGTTACTGAATACATCGGTGATCTTAACATCAACAAACTGACCAATCATCTCGGGTGAGCCTTCGAAATTCACTACCCGGTTGTTCTCGGTACGGCCGGTCAGCTCCATAATATTCTTTTTCGAGGGTCCTTCCACCAGGATCCGCTGTTCAGTACCCAGCATACCACGGGCGATTTTTAATGCCTGCTGGTTAATCCGGTCCTGCAGAATATAAAGGCGCTGTTTTTTGGTGTCTTCGCTGACATCATCCGGCAGATCGGCGGCTGGCGTACCGGGGCGGGCGCTATAGATAAAGCTAAAGCTCATATCAAAATCAATCGCCTGGATCAGATCCATGGTCGCCTGAAAATCTTCATCACTTTCACCGGGGAAGCCGATAATAAAATCGGATGACATACTGAGGTTAGGGCGGATCTTCTTCAGTTTGCGGATCTGCGCTTTATATTCCAGTGCGGTGTGGCCGCGCTTCATCAGTGTTAAAATCCGGTCCGAGCCAGACTGCACTGGCAGGTGTAAATGGTCTACCAGCTCCGGCACATCACGATATACTTCAATAATATCGTCGGTAAATTCCACCGGATGCGAGGTGGTATAACGAATACGGTCAATACCGTCGATGGCGGCAACTAGGCGCAGTAATTCGGAGAAATGACAAATACCGCCATCATGGGTGGCGCCGCGGTAAGCATTGACGTTTTGCCCCAGCAGGTTGACTTCACGCACCCCTTGCTGGGCTAATTGGGCAATTTCAAATAACACATCATCCAGTGGCCGGCTGACTTCTTCACCGCGGGTATAGGGCACCACGCAGAAGGTACAGTATTTCGAACAGCCTTCCATAATGGAGACAAAAGCAGTCGGACCTTCGGCCTTTGGCTCTGGCAGACGGTCAAATTTCTCGATTTCCGGGAAGGAGACATCAACCACCGGTGAGCGGTCACCGCGCACGGCATTGATCATCTCCGGTAACCGGTGCAGGGTTTGCGGGCCAAATACGATATCAACAAAGGGCGCCCGCTCCCGGATGGCACTGCCTTCCTGTGACGCCACGCAGCCGCCAACACCGATAATCAGCTCCGGATTCTTTTCTTTCAGTGGCCGCCAACGGCCCAACTGGTGAAACACCTTTTCCTGAGCCTTTTCACGAATCGAGCAGGTATTCAGCAAGATCACATCGGCCTCTTCTGCCTCTTCGGTCAGCGTATAGCCATGTGTGGCATCCAGCAGGTCCGCCATTTTCGATGAATCGTATTCGTTCATCTGGCAGCCCCAGGTTTTAATATGCAGCTTCTTACCCATTATTCTTGCCTGTGTTGTCGCCTGTAAAAAAGGGAGCGTATTTTAGCCTGTCTGACGACGCAGTACCAGAGCGGGACGCTAAAGTATTCCAATCAGAGTAAGCGCTGGCGCGTCGTAATATAACCGGCGTAGAAAATCACCAGCACCCCGGCAGCCCAGCTCATGGTGACCGGCTCCTGCCAGAACAGGTAACCAAAGGCGCCGGCAAAGATCACACTGCTGTAAGTCCACATGCCAATATCACTGGCCGGCGCTATGGCATAGGCACGGGTCATCGCTAACTGGCCCACCGCTGCCAACACCCCCATACCCAAAAATGCCAGCCAAACTTCGGTATTTAGCGGCTGCCAGTAAAAAGGCACCGGCACCGCCGACAGCACGGCCGTTAACAGCGAAAAATAAAAGACGATACGCACCGCCGGCTCAGTATCAGACATATAGCGGATAGTGGTTTTGGTCACCGCGACCAGGATCGCAGACGCCAGCGCCACCAGTAAGATAAGATTCAGGTTAGGGTCCGGGGTGGGTAATGCCAGTACCACCCCGGCAAAGCCGAGCACAATGCCGGCCAGCGTGATGCGAGACGGGCGCTCTTTTAGCCAGAAGCGGGCGATGATTGGCACCACAAAGGGGGAAAGTAGCAGCACCAGCATACCTTGAGCCAGTGGCAAGCGCGCCAGTACATAGAAAAAACAGTACATCGAAATAATGCCGGTTAGCGCGCGGCTGGCATGCAGATACCAACGCCGTGTTTTCAGCAGGCTAAAACCGTGTTTAAACAAAAACGGCAGCATTAGCAGCAAGGCAAAGAAATTACGGAAAAACACCACCTGGGCCTCACTGGCGGTGGCGCTGGTATACTTTACTACGGCGCCAATGCCGGCAAAACAGGCCTCGGCCAGCAATAACAGCAGGGCACCTTTAACGAGATGGGGAGCCATAATGCATCCGGCGAATTACAAAGCCGCCAGTATACCGCTGAATCGTGACAAAAGCCTGAACCAGCGACTAAACAGCGTTTAAATCTGCCAGTTTTCGTTTTCACTGTAAGGCGCCGGCGCAAATTGTTCTGATTGCAGCAACGCCAGCAGGGCCTCGGCAGGTAAGGGTTTGCTAAACAGGAAGCCCTGGATCAGATAGCAATGGCGTTTATTAAAGAACGCCAACTGCTGTTCGGTTTCTACCCCTTCCGCGACACAATACAGACCGAGACTGCCGGCCATGCTAAGCATGGCATCAATAATGGTTTCGTCGTTATGGTCGATACCGATGTCCTGCACAAAGCTACGATCAATTTTAATTGCATCCAGTGGCAGCTCTTTTAAGTATTTCAGTGAAGAGTAGCCGGTACCAAAATCATCCAGCGCCAGCTTAATACCGGCGTCGCTAAGTGATTGCATGGTGCGGATCGCACTTTGCTGATCGCGCATCAGCGCACTTTCGGTAATTTCAAAACGCAGTGCATGGGCTGGTAACCGGTATTTTTTCAGTAGTGCCAGCACGGTTTCCGCCAGTGCCGGTTGTTCCAAGTGTTGGGTGGTCAGATTGACTGATAAATAGAGTGCATAACCGGCCTGGCTCCATTGCTGCAGATCTGACAGCGCCCGTTCCAGTAATTGTTGCGTCATATTGACGATTAGTCGTAAATCTTCGGCTAACGGAATAAATTCCGCCGGCGATATCATGCCGTCGCTGCTTTGCCAGCGTAACAGTACTTCCGCACCGACAATACTATGCTCGCGGCTGTCGATAATCGGTTGATAGAAATTAACAAACTCCTGCTGCGCTATGGCTCTGCGTAAGCGGGTTTCCCGCGCCAGTTGCATATGGGCTTTTTCGTTCATTTCCCGGATAAAGAACTGGAAATTATTGCGCCCGGCTTCTTTGGCATGGTACATGGCGACATCAGCATGCTTCATCAGCTCAGTGCCATTTAACGCATCATCCGGATAAATGGCGATGCCAATACTGGGTGAGACGGCGACGGTCTCGGAGCCAAGTTGCATCGGCTCACTGATGGTATGCAGCATTTTGCGGGCGACATGACTGATATTGTCGTTACTCTTATAGCCCTCCAGCAATACGACAAACTCATCGCCACCCAAACGGGCAACCGTATCGCTGTCGCGTAGTGTCAGTTTCAGGCGCCGGGCAACCTCTTTTAACATCAGATCGCCGATATCATGGCCCAGAGAGTCATTGATATGTTTGAACTTATCTAAATCAAGGAAACACAATGCCAGTGAGCGCCGCTCGCGTTTGGCCTGCTCGATCGCATGCAGAATGCGGTCCATCAGCAGGGCCCGGTTTGGTAAGCCGGTTAATGCATCATAGTTGGCCAGATAGCGTAACTCGTCCTCGGCTGCCTTTTGTGCGGTGATATCAGTAAATACCAACACAAAGAAACTGACGTCCTGTTCGCCGACTGCACTGATATTAATCAAGGTCGGCCGCTCGCGGCCATCAGGCGTGATCACCTGCTCTTCGCCCTGCCAGTGCTCGCCTTTGGCCATGGTTTTCAGCAACTGGGTGTAATAGCGACGCCGGACCAGACTGATCCCAAGATGATGCACCCGCGGGCTGTCGAGATAAGGTTCGATACCGCCAAAGGCCTGGCAAAACGACTGGTTTGCCGCCAATACCCGTTGCCGGGTATCCAGGATCACCACCCAGTCGCGGGTTTGCTGGAAGGCTTCACCAAACAGCCGGGCTTTTTCTTCATTGGCCTTGGTTTCGGTAATGTTGCTGTAGGTGCCGGTGACACGGCTGGGCTGCAAAGCACCGTCCAGCTCAATCACCCGGCCCCGATCACGGAACCATAACCAGCGGCCATCCTGATGCCGCATCCGATAGGTGATATCCAGCATTAGTTCGGGTTGAGCCAGTACTCTTTGCCACTGTTGTTCAACGTTGGCCAGATCGTCGGGGTGGATCAGCGAGCAGTGTTGTTGCCAGGTAATGCGGTTCATCAGCTCTGAGGTGCCGAGCATTCTGGGCAGGCGGTTAGACTCCAGGCTATTATTACTGGCCTGCCACTCAAAGGCGCCGCTGTTAATCGACGATAGCGCCTGATTGAGCCGCTGTTCGCTGCTTAACAGTTCTTTATGGGCGCGTCTTAGCAATAGCTGCTGCTGGCGCCGGCGCTGCCAAACCAGTAAGGCTGCCAGCATCAATACTAAGGTATACAGCAGGTAAGCCGGCACAGAGCGCCATAAGGGTGGGGTGATAGTCAGCCACAGACTGGCTACTTCACTTTGTTCGCCGGTAAGGGGGGAGATTGCCAGCACATTAAATTGATAGCGGCCCGGTGTCAGTTGCGGAAAAATCACCTGGTTGCCTTGTTGCTCGGCAGTATGCTGTTGCTGTTGACCGCTGAGCCAGAAACGGTAGCGCAGCCGGTGATTTTGCTGAAAGCTCATAGCGCTGAACTGTAAACGAACGCCACTTTGATTATAGGACAGGGTAAAGCTGCGATTGTTTAAAAAGCCCTGTGCTACCGGCTGTTGCAAACCGAGGTTGGCGAACTCAGTGATAACGACTCGCAGTGGCACCTGCTGGTAATTCACCTGCGCCGGGGAGAGCAGCATGACGCCATTTTTGGCGCCAAAGGCCAGACGACCATCACTCAATTTTAACACTGCATCCGGGTTAAAATCGTAGAATGCCAGGCCATCAGCTTTACCAAAATACTCAACTTGCAGATTGGTTGTATCCACTCTGGCCAGGCCATGGCGTGAGGAAAACCAGAGATCGCCCACAGCATCACTGGTCAATGCCAGAATTTCGTCACTGCGTAATTGGGATTGCACTGAGAAATGTTTCAGTAATTCAAAGGTGTCGGGTTGAAAAGCATATAAGCCTGCGCCCTTGATCCCAAGCCATAACACGCCATTGGCGCTCAGATGCATTGTCGAGGCATAGCGGTTTAACTGCGGACGCTGATCCGGCAGGCTGAACACCAGTTCTACCTCTCCGCTGGCAGGATCATAACGCCACAGCTTGTCTGAGGTGCTGAGTAACAGGGTTTTGCCATTGTCGGCCGAACCCAGAAACTCACCAAAGTATTCCATTGGTAGCGCGGCAGTCAGCTGTTCCAGCGCGGTGATCTGGTTTTGTTCAGGGTTGTACCGGTAAATTGCCTTGTTTTGCACAAAGTAAAACGTGCGCTGAAAATAAAACAGTGAATGTAACCCCGGACCGAGCAGATCGGCCTGGGCAATGGCAATGGGTTCTAATTCACCACTGGCCGGGTTAAAGCGTTGCAAGCCGGCATAATAACTCTGCAAATACAGTTTGTCGGCATGTGCGACCAGTTTCTGGATCCGGCCCTGGTGCAGACTGGGTGTGGCATTCGTATTCACCAGGTACTGTTTAACTTCAGCAGTTTGCGGATTAAGCCGGTTTAAACCATTCTGGGTTGCCAGCCAGATATCACCTTGCAATTCAGTCATTGACTGTACATTGGGGTGGCTAAGTGCAAAACCGGTGTTCGCAGACCAGCTCTGGAAGGCATCGGTTTGCGGATGATAATAAAATACGCCTTCCCCCCGGTTTGCCAGCCAGAACCCCCCTTCGTTATCCAGGGCGATATCAACCAGCGTATTATCCTGTAATTGCTGATTACTTTGGCTAAAACACAGTAATAATTCAGGGACGCTTTGGCTGGCGGTCAGTTGCCAGAGTCCGCTATCTGTCGCGAGTAGCAGACTGTCGCCGCGGTAGCGTAGATGCCAGATATTCCGCTCTGCCACCAGGGTTTGTGCCTGATATGGCGTACCATGGTGCAGAAAATTGTCGATATCCTGCCGCGCTATACGGTAGAGGCCACTGACGGTACCAACGTATAGCTGCTCGTTTGTTGCCAGCAAGTATTTGGTATGTTGTTGTGCGGTGCTTGGTGTAGCGATCTCTGCTGGTAAATGTGGCAGATACCGATGCTCGCCGCTGCTGAGATCCAGGTGGATCAGGCCATTAAAAGCGGCGATAAACAGCTGCTGCTGTTGCACCAGCAGATGACGGATCCAGCCTGCAGGGTAACCAATATTCGCCAGATCGAACACCTTGTCCAGTTGCCGATCTTTAATACGCAGCCGGTACACGGCCTGATTCACCACAAATAGTAAATGCTCAGCATCTAATTCAGTAACTGTGAGGATGGTGGCTTCTACCGGATGTCCGGGTTCACGCGGCGCTTTTACAAACAGCTCAAAATCACCGCTTTGCACGTCATAGAGGTACAAACCGGTATGATCCGCACTTAGCCAGAGCCGGCCCTGGCTATCTTCCAGAATATCGTTAAAGGCAATTTCCGACAGACGATGGTCTTTGCTGTGCAGTTCGATTAACTGATTGCCATCATAACGGTTAATACCGCCGGCCGTGGCGATCCACAGGAAACCATGGCGATCCAGATGCAGATCTCTGACCATGCCGTTGGATAAGCCTTGTTCCGGCGTTAATGGCAATAATGTTGTTTGCGCTTGCACGCTCAGCTGGCTGCAGATCAGCAGTAGCAAGGCAACAAAGACTGTTCGCACTAATTGTTCCTTTCACTGGTCAGGTCGGCGCTGCGTCACTGCTCTGATATCTGGCTATTGTATTGAAAAGACAGCGCCGGCGAACTCAGGCTGATAGCAAAGCTACCTGAGTCGGCTAAGCAACATATAACGAGCAGACCGGGTTTGTCCAGTCTGTCGCGATACGCTCAGTGATCTGTCGGCGCAGAGGTTTAGCCTGGTATTGCGACAAACCATAGCAGGCAACAGCACAGGCACAGTAACAGCAGCCAGATATAGAGCTGATAATCGAGCAGGGTCAGCAGCCGTCTGACATCTGCGACCACCGGCTCATAGCGTTGTTGTAGGCGTGGCCGGCGAACTTCATGTTGCTGATAACGAGCCGGACCGCCCAGACTTACCTTTAGGGTACGGCTAAGTTGCTGTAACAACAGGCGGCGGCTAACAGGAAAGGCTTTACCCTCAGTCCGCTCTACCGGAGCTTGTGCCTGACGGCCAACACTTTGCAAGCGCAACAAAATGGCGCCAAGCAGATAAGCCGGCACATTAAACAGGCGGCTGCACAGCGCCGCGGCACGGCCAAATTCCCGGAACTCAGGCCGTTTAACTGACCACTGCTGACTGGCTATCTGGCATAAGCGACAGCACAGGGCGCCGGCGGCACCGGCAATAAGGTACCAGAAGATGATCGCCACAACCTGTTGCTGAAAGCGTACGGTCAGGCTCTCCAGCGCGGCCTTTACCAACCCTAACTGACTGAGCGCTTTGCTATCGCGCAATAGCAGTAGTTGAGCTTGTTGCCTGGCTTGGGCCAATTGCCCTTGCTCCAGCTGGCGGCACAACGATAGTCCCAGCTGGCGGTAGCCGGCCCAGCTAAAACAGCAGAGTAAGATAATGGCATCCAGTAACAGGGGCCAGGATGACATCAGATAGAAGCCATACCACAATAGCAGGGGCAGAATCAGCACTAACAACAGCGCCAGCAAACCGGCAAGACGCTGTTGTGCTGCGGGACGCCGGGCATCGGGATGGACTTTCAGCGCCAGTTTCTGACAGAAGCGGGCGACCAGGCTAACCGGGTGCAGTTGCAGGCTGACCGGCAGCAGCCAGGCAGCCAGCAAACTGACCGCGCAAAGTGCTGCGGCAAACAGCAGCGATTCGGCCATCCGTCAGTTACAACGTTAAGTCGCCAACTGCTGCCAGTAACTCCAGCACCATGGCAGAGCTGTGCTTGGAGGCAACTTCAAGATAGGCATCAAAGGATTGCGGCGATTCTTTGCCAGCAATATCGCTGAGGCTGCGGATCACAACGAAGGGGGTTTGCAGCATATAACAGCTTTGTGCAATGGCGGCGCCTTCCATTTCTACTGCCAGCATCTCTGGAAATTGTGTGCGGGTGCGGGCAATCCGCTCCGGATCGCACATAAAACTATCACCGGTAGCAATCAGCCCTTTCTTGGTTTTACAAAAACCCAGGGTACTGATGCTTTGCTCTGCGGCCCGCACCAGCGCCGGATGCGCGATAAAGGCCGGTGGCATCTGTGGCACCTGACCTAACTCGTAACCAAAGGCAGTAACATCGACATCATGATGCCGGACCTCGGTACTGATCACCACATCGCCGACATTCAACTCCGGATCAAAACCGCCTGCTGAGCCAGTGTTAATAATACAGTCGGGTTTGAACTGACAAATCATCAGGGTCGTCGCCACAGCCGCAGCAACTTTACCGATGCCTGATTGCACCAGCACCACCTGTTTGCCGGCCAGTTCACCCAAATAAAAGGTATAGCCGCCCAGCTGCTCGGTACGAACCTGGTTAATTTGTTGTTTTAGCAGGGCGACTTCCTGCTCCATCGCCCCAATAATACCAATCAGTTGCATGTGTTGAATCCGGATTAGTCGAAAACAACATTATAAAGCCAGTGCCCCGGAAAAGCACCGGCTTTCTAAACGGCCTATTGATGTAAGCGGATGCTCTGCGCCGGCTTGCCGGACGTTAAACGGCCACTCTGATAGTCGCGGATCGCTTGCTCAATTTCCTCCACACTATTCATAACAAAGGGACCATATTGCACGACGGGCTCGTTCAGCGGCTTTGCGGCCAGCAACAATACCCGGCAGGATGTCAGTGCCGTGAACTCGACGTCGCCTGAGGTGTCCAGCACCGCAGCATGATGCTCTTTGACTTTACTACCCGCCACGTTAATTTCGCCACTAAAAGGGTAAAGCAACACATTGTGGCCATCCGGTACCGGAATACTGAGACTAGCGCCAGCCTCGACAGTAAAATCAAAATACAGCGGTGCTGTGCTCAGGCCTTGAATTGGACCAGCCCATTGCTGCCCTGGCTGTTCAAGGACTCCTGCGATAACTTTTGCGCTGATCCCTGCTGCAAGCTGAGCTGTCGGGATCTGCTCAGGAGCAATATCGACATAAGCTGCGTCTTTCATTTTTTCAGCGGCGGGTAAATTCAGCCATAACTGAAAACCGCGCATCAGGCCTGATTCCTGCTGTGGCATTTCGGAGTGGATAATACCGCGGCCGGCCGTCATCCATTGCACACCACCACTCTTCAGATGGCCTTTATTACCCAGGTGATCTTCATGCAACATATGACCATCCAGCATATAGGTGACCGTTTCAAAGCCCCGGTGTGGGTGAGCCGGAAAGCCGGCAATATAGTCACTGGCCTGTTCAGAGCCAAAACAATCCAGCATCAGGAAGGGATCTAACCGCAGTTGCGGTTGTTGTCCCAGACTACGTTTGATTTTTACTCCAGCACCGTCCGATACAGTAACGGCTGGGATCAGTTGTTTGATGCTACGCATAGTCACCTCCGGTTAAGTTGTTGGTGCTATTAAATCTGATAATCATTCGAAAGATAAGTGCAAAATTCGGCAGTCTTTGTTCGCTTATCTAGAACTATCTCGCCACTTAGCCGCGATTCATAGCCGGTTAAGGCTAGCCGGCTAAATTAGGTCCCTGTGTAAAGCGCTAATTTAGCGCAGCAACCTTTATCTGGAGTTGTGATATGAACAAGACGTTTATTGCTCTTACTGTGCTTAGTGCACTGACGCTGGTGCCCGCTGAAGCTAATATCCGCTGGAATTATATTGGTGCCGGCTATACTGATGCTGGCGGCGATGGCCCTTATATCGGTGGCTCAGTGCAGTTTGCGCCTAACTGGGTCTTGCGTGCCGATTATAGCCGGCAATCACGGGGCCGGGCTGATTTCAATGTTGTCGATCTGGGGGTGGCTTATTTAACCGGCTTTAAGCTGGATTTCTCACCGCAAAGCCAAACCTATCTGCTGGCGGGTGTGAATTCTTATTCCGGCGATGCGGATGAAAGCGGTCTCTACTTTGGTGCCGGCGTTAAACATGCCCTGACACCCCAAGCCGAACTCTTTACCGAAGCCACCTATCATACTGTAGCCGATAATTACGGTAGTCTGGGGGCGGGTATTGCGTTTTATCTTAGTCGTGACTGGGCAGTGCGCAGCAGCCTGGCATTAAACAGTGGTGCAGCAAAGAACGAATTTCGTCTTGGCGTTTCTTATCAATTCTGAGTTAAGCCGCGCCAGACTGACAGCAGCCCCTGCTGCTCTGTCAGCTGGTGCCAGATTTTATTTGCCAAGGTAGTGTCAAGGGCATTGCAGTTGGTGGGGCAGGCTTTTAAGATGAGCCCTCTGCAATTGTTGCCGGGAGGGGCCACATGCTAGATGATTTTTTTATTCAACTCAGTACTGAGCCGGATAGTATCAGTTTTGCGCAAAGTATTGCGGTAATTGAACAACATTATTATTTCACACCGGTCGCCTTCCAAAACGGTGAGCTTAGTAATGCTGCCGGCGAAAATACCGGTTCTTGTAAAATTCTGGCCTTTGCACAATTACATCAATTGTCGGAAGCGCAAACGCTGCAATTATTCGGTGAGTACTACCGGCAGGTAATGGAATCTCCGGCTGGTACTGACCACCAGAATATCCGCAACTTTCAGCGTAGTGGTTGGGCTGGGGTGAGCTTTTCGGCGCCGGCTTTGCAGCTAAAACAAACTTAACGCTATAATCTTTCTCGCTTTTACTGGCGAAGCCAAACCTGCTTGCTATGCTTGGTATCAGGATGTTAAGCAAGCAGGAGCACTAATGCGTATCAATCAACCCGTCACTCAGCACGAACGTACCTTTAGCCCCGATGTTAAACTGATCTCCACCACCGATTTACGTGGCATGATTCAGCATTGCAATGATGACTTTGTCAAAATCAGTGGTTTTACCCGCGAAGAACTGATTGGCCAACCGCATAATATAGTGCGGCATCCGGATATGCCGCCGCTGGCCTATAAAATTATGTGGGAGCATTTAAAAGCCGGCCGGCCCTGGATGGGGCTGGTGAAAAACCGCAGTAAAAATGGCGATTATTATTGGGTCGATGCCTATGTTACGCCTGTGACTGAGCAGGGTAAGGTGGTGGGATATGAGTCGGTTCGCTCCTGTCCCAGCCGGCAAAATGTCGCAAGAGCTGACAAGCTTTACCGGGCGATTAATGCCGGAAAATATACGACCCGGCATTGGCATTTTAATGCCGAAAAAGCCTATCTGTTGCTGACGGGAGTTGCCTCAATTCTCGGCTATTGGTTACTACCAATGGGCGGATTCACAGGCCTTTTATTGTTGCTACTGCTGGGCCACTTTATCGTGGCACACTTTAGCCGCAAGAGTGCATTACACAGCCTGGAAACTCTGTTACATAACGCCTTTAAGCATGAGTTGGCCGTGCTAACCTTTACCGATGACGAGCCAGAGCTCGGAGCGTTAAAGGTTAGTATTATGAGTTCAGAGGCACATTTGGGCGCGGTACTCACCCGGATTGAAGATGCGGCTAAATCGGTTGCCGGGCAAGCGGAGCTGGGGCAACAACAAGCCGATGCCAGTCGGCAGAAAATCCGTTTACAACAGCAGGAAACGGATCAGACTGCTGCTGCGATGCATCAGATGACCACCACCATCAATGAAGTGTCCGGTCACGTGCAGGAAACGGCGGGCCGGGCTGAGCATGCTAATGAGCTGGCTGCATTGGGACGGGATGCCGCCCGCACCACGCGCAAAGTGATTGAGGATTTGCGGCAAACGGTGGCTGAGATTGCCAGCTCGGTGGCGGAGGTATCAGAGCAAACCCAAAAAATTGCCTCGGTGGCGCAAATGATTGAGCAAATTGCCGAGCAGACCAATTTGTTAGCACTTAATGCCGCTATCGAGGCGGCTCGCGCCGGGGAGCAAGGACGGGGTTTTGCTGTTGTGGCCGATGAGGTGCGTAATCTTGCGCAGCGCACCCAGCATTCTACCAAAGAAATTCATAGCATTATCAATGAGCTTGGTAGTCGGGCGACTAATGCAGTACGGGTGGCGGCTGCGGGTACGGAAGGCGCCGAAAGTGGCTTACAGCAAGTAAGGCAAACGGCCGAAATGCTTAATGGTATCTCAGAAGCGGTTAATGCGATTACCCAGATGGCGCTACAGATGGCGACAGCGGTTGAGCAACAGGCACATGTTGCAGAAAGTGTTAACCAACAGGTGGTAAATATTGCCGATCTTTCCACCCAAAGCCTGCAACAGGCTGATGCATCCGCCGCAACGACAGTGCAAATGCAGCATATTGCGCGCGAGTTACACGAATTAGTGGTGCGCTTTAAACGCCGGTAAAAAGGGCGGCGACAGTAAACTGAGCTTACTGTCGCCGTGACCTGTCGGTGACTATACCGAGATATTGATATTTTGACCCAGATTCCCCACCGGCTGTGCCATTGAGGTTTGTTCAACAGTTTGCATTGCACTTTGCACCAATAAATTGGTCATTTGTGCTTGCTGATTCTGTTGTTTCTTGGCCATAACAGCGCCCAGTACCTCAAAGGCCTGAGCAGACGCCAGGGCGCCAACGGATTGACTCATTTTTCCCTCCGGTTAGCTTAACGGCGATCTTATATCGGCGTGGTTGTTTTTAACTTTAGTTATTTTTAGCGGCAGGGACAATAGCAGGCTGAATAAAAGGGTGAATGCCGCCTGTTGCAGCAGGCGGCATTCGATCTTAGCGCGGAGTGACTCATTTCTCCTGTGCGTTAAGAAGCTTGGATCAGCGCAGTAGACTGCGCTTTAATTTGTGAGTGTGAAAGCGCCGGTACTGCCCGCAAGGCAGGCGCTGCTATGGTTGCGGTAGTGGGCTTTAACGAGCGGATTGGTCGGGTTGGCCCCTTTTTCACTAAACCCTTTAAAGTCGGTTCAACCTTAGGCGCGGGCTTGCCTAGTTTTTGCGCCAGCGCAGCCTGTAATTCAGTCACAGTATAACCGGATTTAATGGCAATACGCAGATAGGGGATACCAGCTGCCTCCAGGGCACCGCTGACAAACCAGTCAGGTACCGCCTTATGACCATCCCGGTGCTGTACATTGACCAGATCGACTACGGCGATTACTTTCATCGATTCAGGCTCACACAGGATAAAATCCAGATACTTGGCATTCAGTTTTAACAGGGTGCTGCGCCGGGTTTTGTCATTAGCACTGTCCCGTACTTCCAGTACATCGGCCAGTTTCACCCGATTCAATATTTTGTAATCAGCTGCCGCGGCTTTTTCCAGCAAACTCAGAAAGGAGCGCTCGACCGGACTAAACAAGCTTGGTTTAGCCTGCACCTGAAATGGATTGCTATTGTCAATAAAACGGCTGGCGACCAGGGCGACCAGCACCACCAGCAAAACTAATAACAGCATGACAAATTCCATGCATCCTCCGACGAAAAATTGACAAGACCTGTAAGGTAGTGATGTCTAAGCATAAGCTGTGCCACAATTATTGTTGCCGCCACGATTTTGATATTTTCTGTAAGAATGCTTGTCATAGTCGCCATTAATGGCTTTTATGAGGAAATCCGGCTTATAGTAACTTCAACTGAAACAGTACAGAGGCAGCAACATGACAACAGCGATTACCCGTGGCGGTTTAACCATTAAAGCGCCGATCAGCGATGCCTATCAGCAAATCCTGACTGAACCGGCCTGTCAATTTGTCAGCGAGCTGGCACAGCTATTCCGGCCCCGGTTAAAAGCCCTGTTAGCAGCTCGGGCAGATCGGCAGGCGCAATTTGATGCCGGTGCCTTACCTGATTTTCTGCCTGAAACCCAAGCCATCCGCGACGGCGCCTGGCAGGTTGCGCCCTTACCAGCCGATTTGCTGGATCGCCGGGTGGAAATTACCGGTCCGGTAGATCGCAAGATGATCATCAACGCCCTGAATGCTGATGTAAAAGTCTTTATGGCGGACTTTGAAGACTCGCAAACGCCGAGCTGGGATGGCGTGATTGAAGGTCAGATCAACCTGCGCGATGCTAACCTGGGTACTATCAGCTATACCGATCCACAAAGCGGTAAACACTATGCGTTAAAAGACAACCCGGCGTTGTTAATTGCCCGGGTCCGCGGTTTGCACTTATGGGAAAAGCATATTGAGCTGGATGGTGAGCAAATTCCGGGCAGCATTTTGGATTTTGCGCTGTATTTTTACCATAACTATCAGACCCGCCAAGCGAAAGGTACTGGCGTGTACTATTACCTGCCGAAATTACAAAGCCATCTGGAAGCGAAATGGTGGGATGATATCTTCCACTTTACCGAGCGTAAGTTTGCTGTGGCGACAGGCACCATCCGCGCCACTATCCTGATCGAAACCCTGCCAGCCGTATTCGAGATGGACGAGATCCTGTATATGATGAAAGATCATATTGCCGCGCTGAACTGTGGGCGCTGGGATTACATTTTTAGCTATATCAAGACCTTAAATAACCATCCGGATCGAGTATTGCCAGATCGGCAGGTCGTAACCATGAATAAGCCGTTTTTAAGTGCTTACTCGCGACTGCTGATCAAAACCTGTCATAAGCGCGGTGCGCTGGCGATGGGCGGTATGGCGGCTTTTATTCCGGCTAAGGATCCGGCGGCTAATGCTGCGATTTTAGAGCGGGTGACTGCCGATAAAACGCTGGAAGCCAGTAATGGCCATGACGGTACCTGGGTAGCCCATCCGGGGCTGGCTGCTACCGCCAATGCGGTTTTTGACCAGGTGTTAACTGGCGGCAAAACCAATCAACTGCATGTGCTGCGCGAGCAGGATGCGCCAGTCACCGCCGCCGATCTGCTGGCGCCTTGTGATGGTGAACGCACTGAGCAGGGGATGCGCACCAATATCCGGGTGGCGCTGCAATATCTTGCCGCCTGGATCAGCGGCAAGGGTTGTGTGCCGATCTATGGTTTGATGGAAGACGCTGCCACGGCGGAGATTTCCAGAACCTCGATCTGGCAGTGGATCAAACATGGTAAGCAGCTGAGTAATGGTCAGCTGGTCACCAAAGCATTTTTTGCTACCTTACTGGAGCAAGAAGCCGAAGTAGTGTTCGCCGAGGTCGGCGCCGAGGTCTGGCATAGCCAGAATTTTGAGCGCGCCAAAGCCTTATTGCTGGACATTACCACAGCAGATGAACTGGTGGACTTCCTGACCCTGCCAGCTTATCAACTGCTGGATTGATATAACAAGACCTGAAAAAACCTGATGTGCAAGGCGCCCCTGTGGCGCCTTTTTCAATTTGATGTCAGCTTCAGTTCAGTTCATCTGCCGTCTCGGTGATCAGGCGGCGAAACCAGATATGGCTGGCATCCTGATGCAGCAGAGGACTCCAGATCATTTTCAGCTCAATTGACGGAATGGCAAAAGGTGGATCCATAATCGCCATCGTCGGGTCCTTTTCGTATAAACGGGCGGCGCGGCTGGGCAGCGTCGCAATCAGGTCAATACCTACCGCCAGATGCATCGCCACATGGTAGTTACGGGTAAAGACGGTGATATTGCGTTGTTTGCCCAGTTTGGCCAGGGCTTCGTCTACCCAGCCGAGCTTTTGCACATCTTTCGGATCCATACCGACGCCGACACCAAAGCCGGTTTTACTGACCCAGATATGCTGCGCTTTCAGATAGCTATCCAGATTAAAGTGCGAGAGCACCGGGTTTTGCCGGTTTAGCAGGCAAGAAAAACTATCGCGCCAGACGGTTTTCTGATGAAACGACTGCGGTAATTGATCAAAGCGGTTAATCGCCATATCGACCTTGCCATTTTCCACATCATGAAAGGTCACATCGGACGGAGTCATAATATCCAGACTGGTATAGGGCGCCTGTACCCGCAATTTTTTTAACAGCGCTGGGATCAGCGTCGAGGCCGCATAATCGCTGGCCATGATCCGGAACACGCGCCGACTTTGTGACGGCTCAAAATCTTTGTTCGGTTGTAAGGTTTCTTCCAGGGTTAGCAAAACACCGCGTACCACAGGGGCTAATTCGCGCGCCCGCTCGGTGGGCACCATCCCCTCAGAGGTGCGCACCAGGATCGGATCGTTGAGTAAATCCCGCAGTCGTTTTAAGCCATTACTCATCGCCGGCTGGGTGATATTCAGCTGGTTGGCGGCACGGGTCACATTCTTCTCCCGTAGCAGCACATCCAGGTAAACCAGCAGGTTGAGGTCCATTTTGTTGATATTCATATCTGAAATGCTCAGCTGTCAGTACATTATTGCGCTGAATCATAGCATTGCTGCAAAGCGAACCCAATAGCCGTTTTTGCCATTCACTAAAAAAATGATGGGCATCATGAAAATCAGCTTTATGAATCTTTGTTTTGTTAACTATATTGAAAGCACACCACAGCGGTTACAGTTAAAACCAAGAGGAAACTACCATGACAGCTTATCAAGATCAGATCGCCGCATTAGAGCAAGTTGTTGGCAGCAACCAGGGCTGGAATGCTATCAGTCCTGAGTATGCGGCACGGATGCGTTTACAAAACCGTTTTAATACCGGTTTAGATATTGCGAAATATACCGCTAAGGTGATGCGCGCCGATATGGCCGCTTATGACGCCGACAGCAGCCAGTACACGCAGTCATTAGGTTGCTGGCATGGCTTTATCGGCCAGCAAAAACTGATTGCGATTAAAAAGCACTTTGGTACCACCAAGCGCAAATACCTGTATCTGTCTGGCTGGATGATTGCCGCACTGCGCTCTGAGTTTGGCCCGCTGCCGGATCAATCTATGCACGAGAAAACCTCAGTGCCGGCATTAATCGCTGAGTTATACACCTTTTTAAAACAAGCCGATGCCCGTGAGCTGGGTGGTTTGTTCCGTGAGCTGGATGCGGCCCGTGCTGCCGGTGACAGCGCCAAAGCTGCAGCGGTACAGAGCAAGATTGATAACTTTGAAACCCACGTGGTGCCGATTATTGCCGATATTGATGCTGGCTTTGGTAATGAAGAAGCCACCTACTTACTGGCGAAGAAAATGATTGAAGCCGGTGCCTGTGCGATTCAGATTGAAAACCAGGTCTCGGATGAGAAGCAGTGTGGTCACCAGGATGGTAAGGTCACAGTACCGCATGCGGATTTCCTGGCGAAAATTAACGCTGTACGTTACGCCTTCCTGGAGCTGGGCGTCGATGATGGCGTTATTGTTGCCCGTACTGACTCTCTAGGTGCGGGTTTAACCAAGCAAATCGCGGTAACCAAAGCGCCGGGCGATTTAGGCGATAAATATAACAGCTTCCTGGATGGCGATTATATTAGCAGTGCTGATGATATTGCCAATGGTGACGTAGTAGTAAAAGCCAATGGTAAGCTGTTAAAGCCGAAGCGTTTGGCCAGTGGTTTGTTTCAGTTCAAACCGGGCAGTGGTGTCGACCGGGTGGTATTGGATTGTATTACCTCATTACAAAACGGTGCTGACTTACTGTGGATTGAGACCGAGAAGCCACATATCGGTCAGATCAAAGAGATGGTTGACCGGATCCGTGAGGTGGTGCCAGGTGCCAAGCTGGTTTATAACAACAGCCCATCCTTTAACTGGACACTGAATTTCCGCCAGCAAGTATTTGATGCCTGGCAAGCGGCGGGTAAAGATGTGTCTGCTTACGATCGTGCTGCCTTAATGAGCGCCGAGTATGATACGACTGAGCTGGCGCTGGAAGCCGATAAGCGGATTCAGACCTTCCAGGCTGATGCGGCGCGTGAGGCGGGGATTTTCCACCACCTGATCACCCTGCCGACTTATCATACCGCGGCTCTGTCTACTGACAATCTGGCCAAGGAATACTTTGGCGCCGCCGGCATGCTGGGTTATGTGGCTGGCGTGCAGCGCAAGGAAATCCGGCAGGGCATCGCCTGTGTTAAGCATCAGAACATGTCGGGTTCAGATATCGGCGATGATCACAAAGAGTATTTCTCTGGTGAGGCCGCATTGAAAGCTGGTGGTGCCCATAACACCATGAATCAGTTCTAAGTTTTCGCAACGTGGTCAGGTAACTGACATTGGGCAGCCTCGGCTGCCCTTTTTTGTTGCGAATAATGTATGTGGGTTTGTGGGTTTATGGATTTAGGTTTTAGGGTTTGCTGGATTTTTTGACGTCGTCTTCCCATTTCATTAGCAACATGGTCAGATAAATTTTGGTCGGTAGCGACAGAATCAGACCAAAGGCACAGCAGCCGGCGACGATGATAATACCTTTAATACCCATTTTGGCCGGTAAATCGGCAAAAGCCCATAAATAATGACCAAACATAAAAATGGCAAAGCCGCTAAACATCACAACTTTCAGTACGCGGATCAGTTGTTGGTCAGTCATTTAATGCTTTCCTGCCAGGGCCTTTTCGCGTAAGAATAGACTGATTAAGTAATAGCTGAATTGATCGGGCGCATTAAAGTGGTTGATGTGATTTGGAGCCTGGTAGGCGCTGTGCTGTAATATTTGATAATCGGAATCCGGCATTTAAACGGAAAATAGCTATGCGGATACTTTTTTTTGTTGCGCTAATACTGTTAGGAGGCTGTCAGCCGGCACAGCCCCCGGTTAACCTGGCCGGGAATACCTGGCTGGGTTATCAGCCGCTGTATCTGGCACTGGCCGAGCGCGACTGTGCGGACTGTATCCTTGAACTTGCTGATAACCAGCAGTTGCAAGTGACTATGCTACCGTCGACCACTCAGGTATTGCGCTTGCTAAGCACCGGGCAACTGGATGCGGCTATGTTAACCCTGGACGAGGCGCTCACTTTTCAAAGCGAGACAGGCATTGATATCTGTATCGCCAGCGTGCTGAGTTATTCCAATGGTGCCGATGCGGTATTGACGCTACCGGATTTTGACCCTGCCAAAGCCTTTCAAATCGGTTATGAAGAGACAGCTTTGGGCGGTTATATGCTCAGGCGCACCCTGGAGTTAAAGGGGTGGGCCGCAGAACAGTTTACTGCCCGCACTCTGGTACCAAGGCGACATGTTCAGGCGTTGTTAGACCGTGAAATCGATGTGGTTATTACCTATGAACCCTATGTCAGCCAACTGCTAAAAGCGGGTGCGGTCACGCTGTTAGATAGCCGGCAGTTACCCGGCGAAATTATAGATATTTTGGTGGTACGCCGTCAGGTGTGGCAGCAGCGACAACAGTTGTTCACCTTATTACTGAACGATATCTGGCCTAAGGGGCTGGCAAGGTTGCAGCAACCTGATACCGCCGCTCTGGCTTTGCTTAGCCGTAACACCGAGTTATCGTTAGAGGAACTACAGCAGGCATTGGCTGGGATGGTATTTCCGGATAAAGAGCCGGAGTATCAACGGTTGGCCGCTAAACTATTACCGCTAATCGACAGCATGAACCAGTATTTATTGCAAACTGCGCATATCAGTAAAGCCGCTCAACTTGAGGTATGCAGGTAATATCGCAATGATCGCTCAGTTGCTGAAAACTAACCGCTACAGTATCCGGGTCCGTATCACGTTAATTCTGATCGTGGTTTTTCTGCTACTGGGCCTTATCGCTGCCATAGCGCTGGTTAATGAACATCAGCGCCAGGCGCTGCAAAGTAGCGAGCAGGAGCTGCGTAGTATCGGCAGTTTAACCCAGGCGTCTTTTAACCGCGCGCTGCGGATGCAACTGCCGGAAGTAGTGGAAGAGCTAAAAACCGAACTACAGGCGCATCGCCGTATTTTGCGGGTGCTGCGGGTCAGTGAGCAAGGTCAGGTTTTGGATGCCTATAATCCGGATTATATCGGGCAAGCCGCCACGGCAGTGGTAACCCGCTTCTCAGCTGACTTATTTGCGCAAACAACCGCCAGCGGGTTACTGGCCTATCAGTATCTGCCTGAGGCACAACGTTATGTGCTGTATCTGCCATTGACCGCCCCCGGTGCCACTTACAGTCAGCCACAGCGGCAGATGCTTTTGCTGGAATACCAACATCATAGCAGCTGGCAGGACGCGCTTTACCATCGCTGGCGCGCGCTACTGATTGCGTTAGTTTTATTGGCATTAACCAGCGTGTTGTTATGGCGTTATTTACAACAGACGCTGGCCAGACCGGTTGAGCAGTTAGTCAGAGCGCTAAATGAGGTCGCTGCGGATAAACCCTTACAGCTACCTCCCGGTGAGCGGCGTTCGGAAATTGGCCAGCTGACGTTAGCGTTGGAGAGCATGGCCAAGCAGCGCCTGGCGGATGAAGCAGAACTACGAAAATTATCGGCTGCGGTAGAACAGAGCAAAGATGGGATCCTGATCACTAACCCGCAGGCAGAAATTGTCTATGTCAATTCGTCCTTACTTGAATTGACCGGCTATAGCCGCAGCGAATTGATTGGCCAAAATCCACGCCTGTTAAGCGCCGGCAAAACTGCGAACACTGTTTATCAGCAGATGTGGCAGCATTTGCAGTCAGGCCAGGCCTGGTCAGGGGAGTTTATTAACCGGCGTAAAGACGGAAGTGAGTATACTGAACTGCAAACCATCACGCCGCTTAAAGATCGCTACGAACGGCTAACGCATTATCTGAGTGTCAAGCGCGATATTTCCGAGCAAAAGGCCGCGCAGCAACGCCTGCACTTTCTGGCATTTTATGATGTGTTAACCCACCTGCCTAACCGGATGTCGTTGCTCGAACGTCTGCGTCAGCAAGGCAGGGGATGCAGCTTACTGGCATTAAATATTGACCGGATGAAGTTTATCAATGATGCCCGTGGTTTTGAGTACGGTAATCAGGTGTTACTTACCTTCGCCCGGCACTTACAGCAGCAAACATCGCTGTTTCTAAGCCATTTAGGTGCGGATAACTTTTGCCTGGTGCTACCGGCAGCTGATTATCCCGGTCTGACGCAGGTAGAAGACCTTGCCCAAAGGCTGTTATTACAGCTACAACAGCCGCTACAAGTAGCCGAGGAGCAATTGGTCTTGTCGGTAAGCATTGGCATTAGCCAGGCAGCGGAAGTGCTGCTGCCGGAACAATTACTCCAGCAAGCTGACACTGCTCTGCATGTTGCAAAAAATCAGGGGGGTAATCGCTACGCCTGTTACCGGCCCACTGACAGCCAGAGTGCGTTACAGGCGTTTCAGATTGAGAAGGCCTTGCGTCAGGCACTGGATCAGGATGAATTACAGTTGTTTTTGCAAAGCCAGTGCGATCAGCATGGTGTGCTGGCCGGCGCTGAAGCTTTGGTTCGCTGGCAGCATCCGGAGCAAGGGCTGATCTCGCCGGCATTATTTATTCCGGTGGCGGAACGCTCCGATCTGATTATTGCATTGGACAACTGGGTACTGGCCAGAGCCGGTGAATTGTTAGCCAACTGGCGCAGCCGTGGCCTGAATTATACCCTGTCGGTCAATATCAGTCCGCGACATGTGCGGCATGCCAGCTTTGTCGAGGATGTGAAAGCGGTGCTGGCGCGTTATCAGTTTGCACCAGCAGCACTGGTGCTGGAGGTTACCGAAGGTATTCTGGTCGATGATTTGCAAGCCAGTATTGATAAGATGCTGCAACTGACGGCCCTGGGGATTAGCTTTGCGATTGATGATTTTGGTACCGGCTATTCGTCGCTGTCCTATATTCGCAATTTACCGGTACAAGAGCTGAAAATTGATCAGAGCTTTATCAAAGGTATTCCGGATCAAGCCAATGATATCGCTATGGTGGAGACTATTATCGCTGTAGCACGGCAACTTAATCTCAGAGTGGTTGCCGAAGGGGTGGAGACTGCAGCACAGGCGCTGTTTTGTCAGCAGCAAGGGCTCTGGTCGCAGGGTTACCATATTGATAAACCCCTGCCTGTGTCAAAGTGGCAGGCCCGTTGGCTGGACCGGGTGACAGCGACTGACAGTTAGCCTTAATCGGGCAGCTGTAAATGCGGCTTACCCTTTAGATAGGCATTGCGAAATACCTGAAAGTACTCCGCTAACTGCTCTGCCGCCGGTTGATCGGCCGCCAATCGTAGCACTTCAATCGCCACTTCCGCGGTACAAAGTTGATGCAAATGCGCCGCTTCCCGCAGCAGATAATCACTTTGTTGCGTCGGCTGGATCCCGAGCACCGGCAATTTAGCCAGATAAGGGCTCTTAAACATTTTCTTCGCCTCGCGCCAGGTACCATCCAGCATCACAAACAGCGGCGTGCGCCCGGCGCTGGCCTGCTGTAGCGCAGCTGCATCGGCCAGGCAACGTTCTGCTTCGGCATATTGGGTCGGAAAAACCACGATGGGCGCATAGCGTGGGTCGGCCAGCAGCGCCAGTAACGCCGGATCCGGCCTGGTGCGATCCCAGACAAAGGCATGGCTATCAGCAGCAATATCGCAGATCAGGCGCCCGGTATTACTTGGCTTATAGCATTCGCCGGTATACATAATAAAGCAAAACGCGGATTTTGCCTGCGGCGCTGGCGTGGCTGCACAGATACAGTCAGCTTGGGGTAGCAAGCAGTGCTCGCAGCGGCGCACCTTGCTACCGCGGGCATTAAAAACGCGGGTGGCTTTTTGCAATTCGCGCTGTCGTAGCGCCAGAATAGCATTGCGATGCATTGGCAGGTGTTCCGGGCGTTGGCTGTTTGGGCGCGTATTCTAGCGGCTTTTATGCTAAGCTGCCGCCACTTTTTTGCTGCTTTGTTGGCTTAAACCAGACGTCGTGATGTTAATTACTGCCAAACAGCCTTCTGAAATTACCTTGCCGGCGCATAATCAGGGCTGGCCGACGGTACTGGCATTTTTGTGTGCTCATTTTCCGCGCATTCCGGCTGAGCGTTGGCAGCAGCGGATCCGCGACGGCAAGGTCTATTGGTATCAGGGTGAGGCGATTACCGAGCAAACGCCTTTTTTACCCAGTCGCCGGCTCTGTTATTTTCGCGAAGTCGCGGCAGAGCCGAAAATTCCGTTTTTGCATCAGATCCTGTATCAGGACGCGCACCTGCTGGTTGCGGATAAACCGCATTTTTTACCTGTTACACCGGGCGGAGACTTTGTTAACGAATGCCTGTTGCAGCGGCTGAAAGAGGATACCGGGATCAGCGATTTAGCGCCGCTGCACCGGCTGGATCGGGATACTGCCGGCTTAGTGTTGTTTAGCTGTAATAGCATAAGCCGGCCACACTATTACCAGCTATTTCAGCAGGGGCAGCTGGTAAAGCGCTATCAGGCACGGGCCCGCTTAAGCACAAACTTACAGCCGCCGTTAAGCTGGCAGTTGAGTAACCGGATTGAAAAAGCACAGCCGCGGTTTATTAATCAGATCGTACCGGGTGAGGCCAATGCGCAGTCTATTGTCGAGCTGGTCGGCGTTGATGGGGATATCGGCCAGTTTCAGCTGCAGCCGCTGACGGGGAAAACCCATCAACTCAGGCTGCATATGCTGAGTCTGGGCATGCCGATCTTAAATGATGCTTACTATCCTGAGCTATTACCGAAAAATACCAGCGATTTTAGCCGACCCCTGCAGCTATTAGCGCAGCAGCTGAGTTTTATCGATCCGCTTAGCCAACGTCAGCAGCATTTTGTCTCGCAGCAGAGGTTGTTTTAGCCTAGTTGTTGTAACAGCCGGTCTAACTGATTAGCAAAGGCCTGACGATCGGCCTGGCTAAAAGCGGCCGGGCCGCCACTTTGCACTCCACTGGCGCGTAGCGTCTCCATAAAATCCCGCATCGTCAGTTTCTGACGGATGGTATCGCGATCATAGCGCTCACCGCGCGGATTAATCGCTTCCGCGCCCTTGGCCAGCACCTCAGCCGCCAGCGGGATATCACCGGTAATCACCAGATCGCCCTGGTGACAACGGCGCACAATCTCATTATCGGCTTCATCAAAACCCTTGCTGACCGTCAGGCTGCTGATAAAGGGCGAGGGTGGGGTACGTAGTGGCTGATTTGCCACCAGCACCAGCGGCAGTTGCTTACGCTCTGCGGCACGGTACAGGATCTCTTTAATGACGGCCGGGCAGGCATCGGCATCGACCCAGATAGTTAAAGGCATAAGGTTATTCCGGATAAAGGTGACAAAAGCGCATGGCTTGCGGATAAGGGAAAATATCTTCCACCTGGCCCTGGCGGATCCGGTACTGCTTTTGTCGCCAGTAGCCGGCATCCAACAGCTCCGGATGTTTACTAAATAACATATCGCGGATCTCGGCACCTGGTGTGACAAAGGTCGCCATCTGCTCCGGAAAGACATCACCGGGTGCGGCCCAGCAATTGGCTTCCGCCTCCAGCGCCGCTTCAAAACTATCGACCTTGGGCAGGCTGCGGAAATTCACATCCAGCAGATATTGCACCTCGTCATAATCATAGAACACCACCCTTTTATGCCGGGTGACACCAAAGTTTTTCAGTAGCATATCGCCTGGGAAAATATTGGCGGCAATCATTTCTTTAATGGCGGTGCCGTAGTCATCCATAATGCTGGCTTTATCGGCAGTCGAGGCCTGCTCCAGATAGAGATTGAGTGGTGTCATCCGCCGTTCAATATACAGATGTTTAATCACCACCAGCTCGTCCTCAATTTGCAGTGAACCGGCAATACTGTCCTGTAGCTCCTGCAATAACTCAGGCGTAAAGCGTGCCTTGGGTAAGGCCACATCGGAATATTCCAGCGTATCGGCCATCCGGCCGACCCGGTCGTGCTGTTTTACCAGTTGATAGCGGGCTTTTACCGTGGCACGGTCAAATTGTTTGGTTTCGCTAAAGGTATCGCGAATCACTTTAAACACATAAGGAAAAGAGGGCAGGGTAAATACCATCATCACCATGCCCCGGATCCCCGGTGCAGCAACAAAGCGATCCCGCGAGCGCTCAAGATGGGTCAGTAGTTCGCGATAAAACTCGGTTTTACCTTGTTTATGCAGACCTATTGCAGCATACAGTTCTGCCAGGGTTTTATGCGGCAGCAATTCGCGTAAAAAATGCACCAATGCCGAGGGCACCGGGCATTGCACCATAAAGTAGGCGCGTGAGAAGCCGAAGATAATACTCATTTGCTCCGGATCGGTAAGCAGCGTATCCAGATACAGACCTTTACCTTCGGCGTGCAGCAACGGAATAATAAAAGGTTGCTGGCCCTGCGGCGTCACCACCCGGCCAACCAGATAGGCGGCTTTATTGCGAAAAAACGGGGTGTGCAGAATATCTAACCGCAGCAGATGCACCGGGAAAGCGCCATGACTGGACTGACTGATAAAGCTGCGTAGCACACAGCGGATATCATGTTCCAGATCGATAAAGGGCGTACTAAAACCAAAGGCGGCAATAATATTGCGGATCGACTGCTTTAAGCCATCCTGTGCCGGGAAATAACTTTGGTACACCGAGGCAATAGGTGCCGGCAGATGTTGCTTATCCAAGGTTGATTCGACAAAGATATTCTGGTTATGAAAATATTTACGGGCAAATAACCGGCAAAATACCGAGTTATAAAAGGTTTCTGCCAGTTCTGCCTGCGGGTGGAATAGCAAATACTCCAGATAGTGTTGCTTAACCTGCTGCCACAGCGGTTCATTTAAACACTCGGCGGGTAATTGCTGGCGCAGCAGGCTAATGGTTTCATTAACCCGCAAATCATAAAACTGGATCCGCTCTGAGCTATCCTGCTGATAGGCCTGCCAGTCGGCTTGCTCAAAGCGCTGCCGGGCACGGGCCGTGACCTGCTGAAACAGACGAAAGTGTTTGCGAAAGCCTTTTAAAATAATCTCGGCAATTTGCCGTGCTTGCTGCTCTTCGGTTTTCAGTACCATATCAGCTGTTATGCTCCATCATTTAGCCCTATTCTGGTTTCACACAACCGATATCCAGACAGAACAACTGCGGATCATCGGCTCTGGCTTCCCTGGCGATGTAGACTACCCAGTATTCCAGATGGGGCGAATGCCATTTATAGTAAAAACCAACGCCAAGGTGGTTTTGCTCGGCAAAAAATGCGGTTTCCCCCAACAGATGGCTGCGGTGCCGGCTGGAGCTTTTAAAGGCTTCCCATACTTCTTCTGCCGAGGTGTAGCCACCCGCGACGGCTTCGACACTATTGCCGGTAATACTGCTGTAGTAAGGGGGGAGTTGATAACCCAAAGCTCTGAGACGTTGGTTCGCTCCGATGCCGCCAACAAAATGATCAACCTTGCCATGCTCCGCCATCTGTTTGGCTTTTTCTGCGGCGGCATGCGCCAGAATACTATGGCAGCTTAGCTGCAGACGTTGCTGAAACGGATCCTCAATAATCAGTCGGGCCAGCTGTTGTGCTCTGGGATCCTGGCCACAGTCTGCTGAGTACTGTTTTTCTGCAACCTGCTGCTGTTGGCCATAATGCTGGATATCTGAATAGGGAGCCAGCAAGGATAAAATTAGGATAAATATCAAGGCTGTGTCTTAGCTGCAGTTTTTGACAGCATAACCCTTACATCAGGTTTTGACCAGAACCGGCGCTAAAGCAGCGCTGAAAATTGCGTTAAGCAATAAAAAGGGTCCGATAAGGACCCTGAACAGTGATTGATGAGAGCCAGAAATTAGTTTGGCTGAACTGCCTTAGAAACAGACACGGCCGATTGCAAGGGCAGATCGGCAGGTTGCACATCAGCACCAAAGTTAAATACCACTGCCAATACCAGCACCACCGAGGACGCCAGCATTAGTTTGACCATCAGCGGTAAGCAAAAGCGGAACCAGTGGCCATAAGGGATACCGGCAATACCGATAATGCCCATTAAGATCGCATTGGTTGGGATAATCATATTAGAGAAGCCATCGCCAAACTGATACGCCAGTACGGCAACCTGGCGCGGAATTTCCAGCAAATCACTCAGCGGTACCATTAGTGGCATAGTGACATAGGCCTGACCACTGCCGGACGGGATAAAGAAGTTCAGCAAGGTCTGGATAAACAGCATACCTACCGCTGCCACTTCAGCGCCAACAAAAGATAACGGCATTGACATACCATGCACCAGCGAATGCAGGATCTGGCCATCTTCTAAAATCAGTGAAATCCCGCGCGCGACACCGATTAATACGGCGGTGGTGGTTAGCTCCATCGCGCCTTCGATAAATTTTTTCGCGGCAGTATCGGTACTGATATTGCCAACCATTACCACAAATAAGCCCCAGGCGATAAAGGCGGCACCCAGCTCATACAGATACCAGCCATTGACCCGGATATTGTAGGCCACCACACCGATAGTCAGCACAAAGCTGCCCAGGATCAGGCGATGCCGCCAGTTTAAGTTCGGATAATCAACTGCATGCTTATCACCCAGCGGGCAGGGCAGATCTTTTACCATCGATTGGCTCGGGTCTTGCGCGACCTTTTTGGCATAACTCCAGACATGGTGAAAACCAATTAGCACAAAGGGCAGAAAAATTGCCGCCCGCAGCTCCCAACCGGATAAAATCGGAATATCGGCGATTTGCTGGGCAATCACCAGCGTAAATGGATTGACCGCAGAAATGCCGTAGCCAATACCATAACCGGCCACCGTCATACCGACTGCCGTCATCGCATCCAGCCGCATGGCTTTACACAGCGCCACCAGAATTAATACGAAGGGAATATATTCACCGGCGGTACCAATAAAACTGGAGGCCATCGCAAAGCAGAAGATCACCATAAAGATCAGCATCTGTGGCCGGGAGCCAAAACGCTCCAGTAAGCGGCCAATCAGCGCATCCACGGTACCGGTTGCGCGGGCCACTGCCAGCACGCCGCCTAAAATCATGACAAAGAAAATCACATCCTGGGCGGAGGCAAAAGCCCGTGGAATGGCCGTTAATAATTGCCAGGGTGTCAGATAGCTGCGCTCGTCAACCAGACTAAATGTGCCCGGCACTACCACAGCCCGGCCGTTGGCCATGGTCTCGGTAGCAAAGAAACCCTGGGGAACAATCCAGGTGGCGATCATCGCAATCACCATCATGCTAAACAGTAGCGTGAGAGTGTGCGGAACTTTAAACTTTCCCATAAATAAACCTTAGCAGTGCGCCGGGGCGCGATAGAGGGTGTTGTTATAGTAATATTGGGCTGAAAGCCAGGTCGTCAGGGCTTAACAGGTTAGCGATACCGCCACTGCTACCGGCCAGCGCGCTGCAAGTCTAACCTATGACGCGCGGTTCGACAAATCAGACAAGGCTGCTGCTCCAGAGCAACAAAATTCAATCCGCAAACTTCAACACGCCCGGGCGTAATTTACCGTAACTAGCATACAGCGCGGCGGATAACCCTTGCTGGCAGAGCGCGCTTTGGGTAGGCTGACGCCTTTTAAGCGGAGTAGGCCCTTGTTATTTGCTCTGACCGTGCTGCTTAGCGCCAGTCTGGTGTTTTTGGTTCAACCTATGCTGGCGCGGCTGCTACTACCGTATTTTGGTGGCGGCGCTCAAGTCTGGACCGCTGCATTATTGTTTTTCCAAACGGCGCTGCTTGGTGGTTATTTGTATGCACACCTGCTAAGCCGCTTTGCTAACCTGACGTGGCAGCGTTTCTGGCATAGCAGTTTACTGCTGCTGGCGGTAGCGACTTTGTTATTGCTCGCTGCGAAACCCGATCCGCACGCTGCACCCTTGTCGGGAATTCTGAGCTATCTTGCACTAGCGATCGGCTTACCCTATCTGCTGTTAAGCGCCACCGCGCCTTTAGTGCAGCACTGGTTTGCCGCCCGTTACCCACAGCAAAGCCCGTACCGGCTTTATGCGTTGTCAAATCTGGGCTCTTTTGCGGCCCTACTCAGTTATCCGTTTTTAGTCGAGCCTTATCTGGCACTACCGCAGCAGCAAGCATACTGGACTGTCGGTTTTATCCTGTTTAGCGGCTGTATTCTGGTGCTGCTGTGGCAGTCGCTGGCGCAGAGCAAGCTGCTGCCCGCGGCGCCACTGACGTTGCGGCGCGGCCATAGCGGTCGTTATCTGGCGTTATCTGCCGCCGGGGTGGTGCTGTTGTTGGCAGTAACCCAGCAATTAACGCAAAATGTGCCGCCGGTGCCCTTTCTCTGGGTAGTGCCGCTGGCACTTTACTTACTCAGTTTTACCCTGGTATTCAACCGCGATAGCTGGTATCAGCGCGCCATCTGGTTGTATTTATTCGCCATCTGTTTAGTTGTTGCGCTACTGCTGTTTTATCTGGGCCGGCAGTTTGACTGGCTGTCACAGCTGCTGCTGTATCTGATGTTGCTGTTTAGTGGTTGTATGCTCTGTCATGGTGAGCTGGCCCGCAGCAAGCCGTCCCGTGAGCAGTTAACGGCATTTTATCTGTTGTTGGCTGCCGGTGGGGTGCTGGGCGGCCTGTTGATTAATCTACTGGCGCCGTTGCTGTTTAGTCGTTACTGGGAGTTTCCGCTGGTGCTATTGGCGATCCTCTGGCTGGTGACGCTGCATAATTGGCGCCGGCAGGCGGTGTGGCAGACGGCAACGGCGTTATTGGCAGGTGGGATCTTTATTGGCAGTTTTTTGCTGATTGAACAGCAACTGGGGCGCCAGGATATCAGCAGCAGCCGGAATTTTTACGGTAGTCTGATTGTGCGCGATGTCGAGCTAAACGGGCACTGGCAGCGCCAACTGATAGATGGCACCACCAGCCACGGTGCGCAGTATCTGGACGAGCGCAAAGCCATGCAACCGCTGAGTTACTATCGGCCTGGTACTGGGGTCGCTTTGGCAATAACACACTTTTTACCGGCCGATCCGACACGTAGCAGCAGCCAGCTGAGCCGGCGTCATTTGGGGTTGGTGGGCCTGGGCGCTGGCGCTTTGGCGGCCTATGGGCGCAGCGGCGATCTGCTACAGTTTTATGAAATTAATCCGGCGGTGATCGAGGCGGCCCGGCAGCATTTTAGTTATCTGGCGCAGAGCCCGGCGGAAATTCGCTTGCAGCTGGGCGATGCCAGACAGCTGCTGCAGCAGCAACTGGCAGAACAGGGCAGTCAGCAATTTGATCTGCTGGTGTTAGATGCCTTTAGCAGTGATGCCATTCCGCAGCATCTGTTAACGATTGAGGCGCTGGCATTGTATTGGCAGCATTTGTTGCCTGATGGCGTGCTGGCCGTGCATATTTCGAATAACTATCTGGATCTCAGTAGTGTGTTACGTAATCAGGCGGTGGCCTTGGGACTGGAAGCGGTCTTTATCCCGACGCCAGCCGATGCCGATAATCCGGCGGCGACCGAGTGGGTACTGCTAAGCCGCAATCAGCGTTTTTTACAACAAGACAGCATCCGGCAAGCCAGTCGGCCCTGGCCAACACCACTAAGACCCGAGGTGCGCTGGACCGATCAACACAGTAATCTGTTTCAGGTGTTAAAGTAGCTGTTGTTGCAGGTATGGGAATTGGCAAGCGGTGCAGTCGCCCTGCGCTAAAAGCAGCAGGGCGACCGGTTTAGTGGCGGTTATTCAGCCGGACTGATAATGCGTAGCTGCTGGCGATAACTGAGGTTACCTTCGGCGTCGGCACTGCAAGCACCGTCTTTACTCAGACGGATCAGATAAGGTGGCTCACTGACAGTGGCACTGTGAAAGTTGCTGCGGCACAGTGAGCGGCTCAGGCTACGGTAGTGATCGCGGCTAAACAGCGGGCTCTTGCTATGCAGCGGCTCTGCCAGCTCGGTCAGTGGCGCTTTAGCTGCGGCGGGCACCAGAGTTAGCGTCACCTGTTGGGGCACATTCTCAGCCTGGGTCAGAGTCTCCGCCTGGGGCAAGGTTTCCGCTTGCCAGACTAAAGTATCTCCTGCCGTCAGGGTATAGGTGTGCGCCAATAACTGTGCTTTGCTCGACTCTGGCAGTAACTCGCTGACATAGATCTCACCGGCGCCGCGGGCAGCCATTTGCACCAGCCCTGTGGCATAGTGACCCAGATCGACCAGCATGGCACTGGCTTCATCGACACCAAAAGCCAGTCTGGTCTGTGTTGCCTGCTGCAGTACTAGGAGCCTTGCCTGACGGCCGCGCTCGGCAAAATGGGTATCCAGCACGCCGAGCGGGAATAACCCAAGGCCACCGGCCGCGGTATAGGTAAGCTGGCGCTCACTTAAATTATCCGGGCAGCGGTTCTCTTTGCGACATCCCGGCCAGGGCGCAGGGCCCGCTACCGCGCCATATTGTAAGGCGTGATAGCTGTCGCCGTTGGAAATCATCGGTACCGCTGCCAGCTGAGGTGCCAGCCACTGATTGCCGCTCATCACTGCGGTACCAGCGCTGGTGCCACCAACCAGCAGCTGCTTGTTGGCAACGGCACTGAAAATCGCGGTTAGCTCCGGGCTGGCAGAGCCATCCGCAAAGCGCAGTGCCTGATAGGTCAGACTTTGATCACCGCCATTAAAGAAAATGCCATCAGCCGCAGCAATTTTTGCAACCAGGGCTTTACTGCCAGCCTGACAGGCCTGCAGCTTAAGGGCGTAAAGATCCGCATAAACCTGTTCACGGCGGTAGCTACCATGGATCTCCGCCAAAAATTGCGGCAGCGCCTGACAATTTTGCGCCTGCATTGCCGCCTGCAAGGCTGCGGTCAGCGGCAGCCACTCTACCTCTGCACCAGCCTGGCGAAAGGCATCCAGATAAAAATCCACCGCGGCAAAGGGATCCCGTGATGAGGCGGTAACCATTAGCAGTTTTGGCGCACTGCGCCCTTTGTTGCTGGCTTTCGTTGCCGCCAGGCGCACAAACTCGCGGTACAGTTCAGCCGAGTGTTGATCCGAAGTCTTTGCCAAATCGACTTGTTCAGTTAACCGGTACTTGCCATCACTGCTCAGGGTCGGCACTTCCAGATAATCGAAGACGACATTTAACTCACGGTCAGACAGCTGTTGCCATAGGGTTTCACCATCCGGCGCTTGCTCTGTGGCCGGAGCCGCCCGCCACAGCCCGACCAACTGTTGTTCGGTTAGCAGCGCAGTATGCTCAGCAGCGAGTTGATTAAACAGCTGCACCAGCTGTTGCTGCAGCGTTTTGCGCTCCAAACTGAAAACTTCCGCGGCAGCGAAATTTTGCAGCAGGCTCTGTTGCAACCAATACAGATTACCGGTTTTTGCCAGGGCGCTGAACTGGGTTTGTTCCAGGCAGCTGCGGTTTGACATTGAGCTACAGGTAGCAAGACCTCCGCCCATTAACATCAGATCGTATTCAGGCTGCGGTAGGACTTGAGCAGGAGTGCTGGCAATATCCAGAATGCTGGGTTCAGGCTCAACAGCCGGCGTTGCTGCATCAGCAGCTGTCAAAGGCTGTTCTGTCTGAGCGGGTTCCGGCTGCGGCTCAGTTGCCAGTGCGCCCGGTACTGCCAGGCCAACCAGGCTGCTAAAAAGCAGCAGCTTTATGCAGGAAAGACGCATCTAACCTCCTGTTGCGAATTGCTGCGGTTTTTCGAAGGTGCCATACACCCGTGGCCGGCCGTCCTTTACCAGGCAGCGGCCTTTGGCGATCACGGTGTCGATACTCAGATCATGGCTATTGAGCAGCAGCATATCAGCATCTTTGCCAACTGCAAGCTGGCCTTTTTGTTTTAGACCTAAAACCTGCGCCGGTGCCTGGGTGACCGTGGTCAGGGCGGCACTGAGTGGCACCTGAAATTCCAGCACGGCGCTTTGCAGTGCCTGATGCAGGCTACGCACTGCGCCGACTTCCAGACCGAGTAAGCGACCATCCGGGCTAAAAATTGGCAGACTGGCATTGCCATCCGAGCTCATAGTTAATTGCATTGGGCTAATACCTGCAGCCAGGGCCCGGGCGACGGCGGCGGCGGCGGCCACTTCGCCATGCTGCAAATCGTAGGCGGTGGTGCTGGTGGTAAAATCAATCACACCGCCGGCGCGCGCAAACTCCAAACCCGCGTTAAACAAGGCTTCGTTGCGGTTGATATGGGTCGGGTAAAATTGGCTTAAGCTTAACTCGGTGCCGGCTACCGCATCAAACAGCGGTTGCAGTAAGCTGTTGCCGCTGCCGACATGCACACTGACCACGCCGCCTTTACCTGCCAGCATACCGCCAACCCGGGCGGCAGCGGCAACCTTGCGGATTTCGCTGATCGTTGGTTGTGACGAGCGGTGGTCGCTAATGGCAATTTCACCGACACCGATAATTTTATCAATCAGGATCAGATCGTCGGTAATGTTGCCGGTCAGCGTCCGGCACGGGATCTCATAAGAGCCGGTATGGCAATAGGTACTGATGCCCTCGATGTCTAACGCATGCGCCTTCGCCAGCAAGTTGCTGAGGGTTCGGGTAGTGGCATCGGTACCCAATACGCCAATGGCGGTAGTCACGCCGGCCAAAGTGGCATCGGTCAGCTGCATTTCCGGGGTACGGGTAGCAAAGCCACCCTCGCCACCGCCGCCGATATAATGCACCAGCGAGTCGACAAAGCCGGGCACCAGTAACTTGCCGCTGCCATCGATCACCGTGACCGGTAAGTTGGTGTCATTAAGCATTAAATTATCGGCAATCGCCGCTATGGTATTACCGGCCAGCAGCAGATCCTTAGTGCCAAGCGCAGCAGGGGCGTAGAGTTGTGCGCCCTTAATCAGAATAATCTGTTCCAAGATAACCTCATTATTGGTAATTAATCGCCACCGCCAGCAGCATAAAAGCCGACGCCAGCGCAAATAGCCACAGTTGTAATTTCCAGGCAAATTTCAGCCAGACACTCCAGTCCACTCTGACGACACCCAGGCAGCCAATCAAGGCGGCGGAAGTGGGGATAATGCAGTTGGTCAGGCCATCACCGAGCTGAAACGCCAGCACGGCGATTTGGCGTGATAAGCCAAGCATATCGGAGAGCGGGGCAATCAGTGGCATGGTTAGCGCGGCCTGGCCGGAGCCGGAAGCGACAAAGAAATTAAAAATAGATTGTAAAACCAGCATCAACCAGGCAGATAACCAGGCCGGAAAATCGCCCAGTGCCTGCCCGGAGTAAAACAGCAGCGTATTGAGTACCGAGGGTTGCTCGGCATTATCACCACCGAGGATCAGTACTATGCCCTTAGCCATGCCAACAATCAGTGCTGCCGGCAGCAATTCGGCCGCACCTTGTTTAAAGCCATCGGCTACTTCGTTTACGCGCATTCTGTTACCCAGTACCGCCACTATGCCAATGACCACCCCTATGGTAAAGAACTGACTGGCAATCTCCGGAATATAGTACTCGCGCTGAGTCACACCCCAGATAATCCAGCACAGTCCGGCAAAAAACAGCAGCAGGATCAGGCTGTCCAAACCGTTATAGCGGTGTTGCACGCTGCTACTTTGCTGCTGCTGTAACCGCTGATCAGTATGAAAACTCAATGAGCTTTCTGGTGTGGCTTTAATGCGGGCGGCATAGCGCATGGTATAGACGATGCCGAACAGCGTAAATACCGCCCACATGCCATAGCGTAACTCAGCGCCTGATAGCAGAGGGATCTCGGCAATACCCTGCGCGATGGCCACATTAAAGGGGTTCATCCAGGAGGTGGCAAAACCGATCTGGGTGGCGACATAGGTCACCAGCACGGTCGTGATCGCATCATAGCCCAGTGCCAGCATCAGCGGCAGCAGGATGATACAAAAGGCGATGGCTTCTTCCCCCATGCCAAAGACCGCGCCGCCAAGCGAGAACAGCGCGAACATCAACGGGATAAACAAGAACTCGGTACGCCGGGTTTTTTCAATCAGTGCCACTATGCCGTTATGGATAGCACCGGTTTTCATAATGATGCCAAAGGCACCACCGGTTAACAGAATAAAGGCCACTACCCCGACGGCAGAGCCCCATTTATTGCCGGAAACCAGGCCTTCAAAGGCATAGTTAAAAAAGCCGATACCGCCGCCTTCAGCAAACAGCGGTACACCTTGTTGCTGCTCGGATGCAAACTGAAAACTTTGCGGGTCGAGTTTGCCCTTAGCTTTTACCGCGCCTTCAGTTGCCGCTGGCAATTCCGTCAGGCTAAAGCTGCCTGCCGGGATCAGATAAGATGCCAGTGCTGCCAAAATCATCACGAAAAACAGGATGACAAAGGCATCCGGCATCTGTGCCGGTTGTTTGGTTGATGGTGTCATACAACTAACCTGTGTGCACAGGCTGCCGGCGATGGCCGGCAGCCCTGGGTTTAGAAGAAGTAGCTAAAGGATAACCGATAGTTACGGCCCAGTGCATTGTGATTGATGGAATCGAAGCCCCGGCTTGAACCATAAACCCGTGGCGGGTCGCGGTCGAACAGGTTGTCGATATTAAAGCTGACAGTGGCATTTTTGAAGTCATAGCCAACATAACCGCGTACTGTGGTCCAGGCGGCGACTTTGCGCTCACCGTTGTCATCCAGCACACCCAGATCTTCCATTTCACGGATATTACGGCTGCGCAGGCGGCTGATATCATCAGCATAGGAAGAGGTATAGCTCAGACCTAAGCCGGTGAAGAAATCCTCTGCCCGCCAGGACAGCCGCAGATTGGCGATATTGCGCGGATAGCGGTAAGTGCCTACCAGCGATTCAATTTCATCTGAGCCGGCTTTATTACGTTCAAACGACAGATAATGGGTCCAGTCCAGATCCAGCCCCAGCCGTCCCTGTGTTAAGTCAAAGGTATGGCTGATACGGGTATCAATACCCTTAACTTGCTGCCGGCCAACGTTTTCCAGCAGGATCACATGGTCGCGGAATAACGGCAAGCTGGTAACCCGCGCTGGTGTGCTGTTAACCCAATTGGTCAGAATTTGCTGCATATTGGCATTCGGATTGGTCAGGTTACGGCCCTCGCTATCCAATACCTGGCAGATATTAAAGCGGTCACGGCCAACGGCCAGATCCGGATTTAGCGCGATACCAGTGGCACCCTCAGGTACCAGACCACAGTGACGCTGACTAACATCGGTAATACTGCGCGCCAGAGCGGCGGTCATATCAGTATCGACCAGTTTCTTATGATCAAATTGCCAGTAGTCTACGGTCACCGTAGTATTGCGGCTTGGGCTCCAGCCAAAACCGACACTGACCGATTCTGAGGTTTCGGCTTTTAACTCAGGGTTACCCAATTCAAGTACGTTCAGACTGCCGGTACCGCCCTGGCCGCCACAGTAAAACTGGTTTACCACGTCATTAGCCGAACAATCATAGCGGGCGGTAGTGGTACGAAGTTTTACCCCGGCCTGGGTTAAAGAGGGTGCGCGGAACGAGCTGGCCCAGGAAGCGCGCAGTACCAGCTCATCGGTAGGCCGGTAGGTAAAGCCGATCTTTGGATTAAAGGTGCCACCAAAGTCGTTATAGTGGTCATAACGGCCGGCTGCCAGCATTTCTAACTGACTGGTCAGGGGTACATAGAACTCACCAAACACCGCGGCCTGATTGCGACTGGCGGCAGATAAGCTGGAGCCAAAACCAAAGACATCGACCAGATAACCATTATCGAAGCGGGCCTGGGCGTTTTCGGATGGCTCGTCGGTGATTTTTTCGCGTCTTAGTTCAGCACCAAAGGCCGCCCGCACCATATTATCGCGGAATTCAAATAGGTCACCGCTAATCCGCGCATCCCAACCATAGAGGGTGCTTAAACCATCACGGGTAGGCACTTCCTGTGCCAGCGCCAGTCTGGCGTCATTAGTGGCATCATTTTGTAAAAACGGATTGTAAAAACCGACCAGATTAGTGCCAGTAGCACAGCTTAGCGTATTGCCGCTGCGGCTGGCGATACTGCCATCTGAACAAAGCTCACCGGCGATAGCGGCATGATATTTATAGCGATTGTAAATACCGGCTACGGCTTCCTGAGTCGATTTGGAGCGTGACACCAGGACGGCGCTTTCCCAATCCCAGTCGCGGTAAGTACCGGATAGCGCCGATACCAGTCGCAGCGCTTCAGTGGTAACTTCCACGGTGCGCGGCTCGGTAAAGCGCGCGTCGAACTGGAAGCCCCAGAGCCGGCGGCCAGTGGGAGAGAAAAAGGGATCGATATAGATGCGCTCGTTGCCAAAGTAGATAAAGTCATTATCGCGGGTGGTACCGGGAAAAATATCCAGCGCATTTTCCGGCACCCAGGCACCTTCGGCATCGTTTAGCTGGTTAATCGGCGCCGGGCTGGATACCGCGGTAGATTTGGTGCGGGTATAAAACAGATCGGTCTGCCAGTTCAGGTTAGCGTTTAAGTCCTTATTAAACATTAATCCGGCTGACGCGCTCTTAATGGGGCTGCGCAGCACATCATCTTCGTTCGGGTAATAGGCGCAGATCTGCTCACCAAATTCAGTGGTCACCAGTGGTGTCGGACAGCCCGGTGTTGCAATTTCATCGCCGCTGCGGGTCGAGAAATAGTAAATATTCGGTGTGCCCTTTGGCAGATAAGAATAGTTGCTTTGTAAAATCGGCGTACGGGTAAAGTCGCGGTCTGCGGCACGGAAGGCTTTACGATCAAACAGATCAGCAAACAGGGTAAGGTTGCCACCCGCCACCTGCTGGCCCCAGATCAGATTCAGGTTGGCTGTGCCTTCGTCACTGGATGCGGTGCTATTGGCATAGGACAGATTGACCTCGGCCTTGTCATAATCTTTTTTCAGAATGTAGTTTATTACGCCAGCGACCGCATCGGCACCATAAATGGCCGAGGCACCGGTGGCCAGAATTTCAATGCGCTCAATAGCGGCAATCGGAATACTGTTAATGTCGACAAAGTTTTGCGTACCGGCCGCAAAAGAGGAAGCGGCAACGCGACGGCCGTTAATCAGGGTCAGGGTTGAAGCCGGGCCTAAGCCACGTAAGGATGCTGCAGCCTGACCGGCTGGCGTCGCGGTTGAGGTGGCACCACTTTCTGAGGTAGAGAAGGTGCCGTTACCGCCCCGGAGCTGACCAAGATCCTTCAGTAATTCATAGAGGGAGCCGGCGCCGGAATTTTTAATATCTTCGGCCGACAAAACCACCAGCGGCTGCGCCCCTTCTAGGTCAACGCCTTTAATGCGCGAGCCGGTTACGGCGATCCGCTCCAGACTTTTTGCTTCGTCAGTTGGTTCGGTAGTTTGCTGGGCAGCAGCTGGTACTGCCATAGCTAAAGCGGTAGCAATAGCCAGTGAGAGAGGAGCATAGCGTTTCATGGTTACACCTTCTTTGGATAAGCAGGCAGCCGCACAGCTCTATACATCAGAGAATGCATAGCAAGATGCTGTGAAGCCGCCTGGGGCTTCATTTTTGCTTTATGATTGTTATTTGGTTTTTGGGTCAAACAAATAGAAAAGCAGGTAGCACAGCACCGAGAATAATCAGTGACGCATCAACCTGTTGCGTTTCTACTCGTTAAACCACTCAGAGAGGTAGTATGACGAGTAGTGATATGAGCTAAGCTGGATTGCTTTTTTTAACATATCGCTACTTCTTGTATGTAAGTTTTATATCTAAGTTGTTTGTTCGAACGTTATGATTCGAAACTCACGCAGATGTCTTTTTCGCCATCTGATACCAGTTATATGACGGCAGCTGCAGACTGTCAAGCAGCCGTTGCAGATTTTTTGTCGCCGCCACCGCGTGGGCAGGATATAAAAATGCCCGCGATAAGCGGGCATTAAGCGGGGTAGTTAGGGCGTGTTGACGTTTGCTGCTTAGATTTTGTTCACACTGGCGGCGCTTTGATCGCGAAACGAGGAGCGCAGTTTAGTTATTCTAAATAAGTGACGAGTGAAGCTACCGCGTCCTGCTCTCGCCCCTGACCTGCATCCATGCAGGCCACAAAGAGCAAAGCGCCGCCAGCGTGAACCCTTCGGGCAGCGTTTGGCAGGCGTTTCTACTGCGTTATCGCTTGTTCATGTAGAATAACTACACATCACAAGCTCTGCCTTGTATAAACACCAGCCAAACAGCTGCAAAAACAAGCAGCAAACGTCAACACGCCCTAGTGTCAATTAAACCTGCAAGTAATCCAGGATCCCCTCAGCCGCCTTGCGGCCCTGGGCTATAGCCGTGACCACCAGATCAGATCCTAACACCATATCGCCACCGGCAAAGATTTTTTGCTGATTGGTTTGCAGCGCATAGGGGCTTTGCTCGCTGGCTAAGACCCGGCCTTTACTATCCAGCGCTACGCCCTGGTCGATTAACCATTTTGGCGGACTGGGCTGAAAACCAAAGGCGATAATCACCGCATCAGCCGGCAATACCTGCTCTGAGCCAGGCACTGGTTGTGGGCTACGCCGCCCTTTGGCATCAGGCGCACCCAATTCGGTCGTGACCACCCGTACGCCGCAGACCTGGCCAGCATCGTTTAATTCAATCCCCAGTGGTTGCAGATTAAACAGAAACTCAACGCCTTCTTCGCGGGCATTTTGCACTTCTTTGCGCGAGCCAGGCATATTGGCTTCATCGCGGCGGTAAGCGCAGCTGACTTTAGCTGCACCCTGACGAATAGAGGTGCGGACACAGTCCATAGCGGTATCGCCACCCCCTAACACCACCACGGTTTTACCTGCCATGCTGACAAAGGGATGCTCAGTCTGCCAGCCCATCAGGTTATTGACGTTGCCAATTAAAAACGGCAAGGCTTCGTAGACACCGGGCGCCTCTTCATTCACCAGGCCACCTTTCATCGGCGTATAGGTACCCAGCGCTAGAAACACGGCATCATACTCTTCCAGCAGACTGTCGAAGCTAACATCCACCCCGACTGTGGTATTGAGCCGGAACTCAATGCCCATTTCGCTGAAAATCTGCCGACGCAGTTTTAACACATCCTTTTCCAGCTTGAACGGTGGAATACCGAAAGTGAGCAGGCCGCCGATCTCCGGATAACGGTCAAACACCACAGGGGTAACGCCGTTACGCACCAGCACATCGGCGCAGGCTAAGCCCGCCGGACCGGCCCCTACCACCGCGACCTTACGGTCAGTTTTGACCACTGCAGATAAGTCAGGCCGCCAGCCCATTTCAAAGGCTTTGTCGGTGATATATTTTTCGATACTGCCGATGGTGACAGCGCCGAAGCCTTCGTTCAGGGTGCAGGCGCCTTCACAGAGCCGATCTTGTGGGCAAACCCGGCCACACACCTCTGGCAGGCTATTGGTTTTGTGGGACAGTTCTGCCGCTTCGACAATACGGCCCTCATTCGCCAGCTTGAGCCACTGGGGAATATAATTATGTACCGGGCATTTCCACTCACAGTAGGGGTTACCGCAATCCAGGCAGCGGTCAGCTTGCCCCTCGGCCTGGGTGGCGCTTAATGGCTGATAAATTTCAACAAACTCGATCGTTCTTTCGGTTAGTGAGCGTTTTGGCGGATCAATCCGTTTTACGTCAATAAACTGGTATACATTCTGTGCCATAACGCCTCCCTTACATCGCTTGCACGCGCAGCTCGGCAGACGAGCGGGCGCGGTGACCAAGCAAGGTATTTACATCGCTGGTTTTTGGTTTTACCAGCTTAAATTTGCTTAAATAGTTGTGGAAATCATTCAGGATCCGCTGCGCTTTTTCACTGCCGGTCTCTTCGACATGCTGGTGCAGCAGGCTGCGCAAATGTTCCTGCAAAATGGGCATTTCGACATCCAGTGCTTCCACCAGCTCGCCATTTAAGCGCAGTGCTAAATCATCCTGTTCATCCAGCAGGTAAGCAAAGCCACCGGTCATACCGGCGCCAAAGTTCACCCCGGTACAGCCCAGCACCACGACCACACCGCCGGTCATATATTCACAGCAGTTATCACCGGTACCTTCTACCACGGCGACGGCGCCAGAGTTACGTACCGCAAAACGTTCACCGACCTGGCCTGCCGCAAACAAGCGGCCGCCGGTGGCGCCGTAAAGACAGGTATTACCGGCAATGGTAAAGCCATTTTTGGCAAAGCTGGCGCCTTTAGCCGGGTAAATTGCGATCTGACCACCGGTCATGCCTTTACCAACATAGTCGTTGGCATCACCCTGCAGCGACAGATAGAGGCCACCGGCATTCCAGACGCCAAAGCTCTGGCCGGCAGTGCCGGTAAACTTAATGCGGATAGGATCGGTTGCCATACCCTGATTACCATGCTGGCGGGCAATAAAGCCGGACAACGCAGCGCCAACCGAGCGATCGGTATTGCGGATCGGCAGATTATGCTGGCCACCGGTTTTTTTCAGTACCGCCTGCTCGCATTTTTGCAGTAATAATTGGTTTAAGACGCCCGGATCGAAAGGCGTATTATTTTGTACACAGTACAGCGGTTTATCAGAGCGCACGCCGGAGGCTTGCAAAATAGGCGTTAAATCCAGTTTGCCCTGTTTTTGCGTTTGTGCACTGCGATAATCCAACAGGTCAGTACGGCCAATCAGTTGGGTTAATTCGGTTACGCCCAGCTCTGCCATCAGCTCGCGTACTTCGCGCGCCAGGAAGCTGAAGTAATTCATTACCATTTCCGGCAGGCCATTAAAGTGATCGCGGCGTAAGGTAGCGTCCTGAGTAGCGACACCGGTCGCGCAGTTATTCAGATGGCAAATGCGCAGGAATTTACAACCCAACGCGACCATAGGGCCGGTGCCAAAACCAAAGCTTTCGGCGCCCAGAATAGCGGCCTTTACCACATCGAGGCCGGTTTTCAGCCCGCCGTCGACCTGTAGCCGTACCCGATCACGCAGACCGTTTTCTACCAAAGCCTGATGTACTTCAGCTAAGCCCAGCTCCCACGGGCTACCGGCGTATTTTACCGAAGTCAGCGGGCTGGCGCCGGTACCGCCGTCATAACCGGAGACGGTGATTAGATCAGCATAGGCTTTGGCGACACCGGTGGCGATAGTACCGATACCTGGCTCTGACACCAGTTTGACTGAGATCAGCGCTTCTGGATTAACCTGCTTTAAATCGAAAATCAGCTGCGCCAAATCTTCAATCGAGTAGATATCGTGGTGTGGCGGCGGTGAAATCAGCGTTACGCCCGGCACTGAATAGCGCAGCCTTGCAATTTCAGCGGTGACTTTCTCACCGGGTAACTGACCGCCTTCGCCAGGCTTGGCACCCTGCGCCACCTTGATCTGAATCACTTCGGCGTTGACCAGATAATGTGGCGTTACCCCAAAACGACCAGAAGCGACCTGTTTGATTTTCGAGTTCTTCTCGGTACCAAAGCGCCGTGGATCCTCGCCGCCCTCACCGGAGTTGGAGCGACCACCAAGGCGGTTCATCGCGATGGCCAGCGCTTCGTGTGCTTCCGGACTTAAGGCGCCGATCGACATCGCCGCGCTGTCAAAGCGCGGATAGAGCTGCTCTGCCGGCTCGACCTGCTCCACTGCAACCGCTTGCGTGCCAGCTTTTAATTGGAACAGATCGCGGATATGTGCGACCGGCCGCTCGTTTACAAAGCGGCTATAGTCCTTGTAGTCTTCATAGTTGCCGCTGCGTACCGCTTTTTGCAGGCTTTGTACCACATCAGGGTTATAGGCATGGTACTCGCCATCGTGCACATATTTTAACAGACCACCATGATTCATCGGTTTGCGCTTTAACCAGGCCACGTTAGCCAGTTGCTGCAGATCCTGCTGGAAATCGGCAAAGTTAGCGCCGCTTAACCGTGACGGTACATCGCTAAAACACTGCGCCATCACATCCGGATGAATACCGACCGCTTCAAACAGGTTAGAGCAACGGTAGCTGGCGACCGTGGAGATCCCCATCTTCGACATGATTTTATAAAGGCCTTTATTGATGCCTTTGCGGTAATTCAGCACGGCCTGACGGGCGGTCAGGGCGATATTGCCTTTCTCGACCAGCTGTTCGACGGTCTCATAAACCAGGAACGGGTAAATCGCCGTGGCACCCAGGCCAATCAATACTGCGAAGTGATGCGGATCGCGGGCGGCAGCGGTTTCAATAATAATATTCGAATCACAGCGTAGCTGGGCATTAACCAGGGCTTGTTGCACGGCACCGACGGCCATAGCTGCAGGAATGGGCAATAACCCCTGCGCAATGCGCCGGTCGGTCAGGATCACCAGCACCACTTGGTCATCTCTTACCGCACTGACTACTTGCTGACAAAGGTTGCTGACAGCTTGCTGCAGATCCTGCTGTGCCGGGTCGAAGTTCAACGAGAAGATCTGGTGCTTATAGTATTTCTCATCCGCCTGTTTCAGTTGTTTTAAATCTGAATACATCAGTACCGGGGATTCAAACTGGATCCGCCGTGCATAGCCGGCGGTCTCTTTAAAGACGTTGTGCTCGCGGCCAATACTGGTGGCCAGTGACATCACATGGGCTTCACGTAATGGATCTATAGGTGGGTTGGTGACCTGGGCAAATTGCTGGCGGAAATAATCAAACAGGGTGCGCGGCTTACGCGACAGCACCGCCATCGGGGTGTCGTCACCCATAGAGCCAACAGCTTCCTGCGCATCTTTCGCCAGTACCGTCACCACCTGCTCAATTTCTTCATAGCTGTAGTTAAACAGCTTATGCAGCACCAGCATTTCGTCGTCGGTAAAGACACGTTTGCCAATCAGATCGGTTTCGTATTTTTCATAAGGTACCAGGCGCTGTACGTTTTCGGTCAGCCAGCTGCGATAAGGATGGCGCTGCATTAAATCCTGATCGATTTCATCCGAGCGCCAGATTTTGCCGCTGGTGGTATCAATCGCCAGCATCTCGCCGGGGCCAACCCGGCCCTTTTCGACCACTTCATCCGGGGTGTAGTCCCAGATCCCGACCTCAGAGGCCAGGGTAATCAACTTGTCGCGGGTTATCACAAAGCGGGCGGGGCGCAAGCCATTGCGATCCAGATTACAGGCCACATGCTGGCCGTTGGTTAATACGATACCGGCCGGACCATCCCAAGGCTCCATATGCATGGAGTTAAACTCGTAAAAGGCTTTCAGGTTATCGTCCATCACCTTATTGCCCTGATAGGCAGGCGGTACCAATAAACGCATGGCGCGGAACAGATCCATACCGCCGGCCAGTAATAATTCGAGCTGATTATCTAATGAGCTGGAATCGGAGCCGGTTTGACCAACAAAGGGCGCGGCATCCTGTAAATCCGGTAATAACGGCGAGGCAAACTTGTACTGACGCGCGCGGGCCCACTGCCGGTTGCCGGTAATAGTATTGATTTCACCGTTATGGGCTAAAAAGCGGAACGGCTGTGCCAGTTTCCAGCGCGGCATGGTATTGGTTGAAAAACGCTGGTGGAATACGCAAATGGCGGTTTCCATCCGGATATCGGCGAGATCCAGATAATAACCCGGTAAATCCGCCGGCATCATTAAGCCTTTAAACACAGTAACCAGAGAGGAGAAGCTGGGAATATAGAAATCGTTATCTTCGGTCAGCTGCTTTTCGACCCGGCGACGCACCATATAAAGGCGACGTTCCAGATCATGATCGCCCCAGCCATGGGGGGCATTAACAATCACCTGCTCAATTTGTGGCATTGAGCTCAGTGCCAAAGGCCCCAGCACACTGGCATCGATCGGTACCTTACGCCAGGCAACCAGGGTCAGGGTTTCGCGGGCAATTTCCTGATTAATAATGTCTTTTGCCAGAGCCGCTTTAATTGGGTCCTGACTTAAAAAAATCATTCCGACGCCATATTTTTTCGCCAGGTTCCAGCCATGTTCCTCGGCCAGCGCGCGGAAAAAGCTATCCGGTTTTTGCATTAATAAACCACAGCCATCACCGGTTTTGCCGTCGGCAGAAATACCGCCGCGGTGCTGCATCCGGTCTAAACCATTTATTGCTGTTCTGACTATGCGGTGACTGGCGACCCCTTCCAGGTGCGCAATCAGCCCAAAGCCACAGTTCTCTCTTGCCTGACTATGCTGATACAACGCCATGACACGCCTCCAAACTTATCCTGAAATAAATAATTATTAATATTATTTGAATTATTATTCTTGTTGTTGTCTGTGCTACTGCTGAAAGCAAAAACCAGGTTGTCTCTCAGAGGTTAACGTGGTGCGGTCTTTAACTCGAAGGTTTTAGCCGTCTATACTTATAGAGGGTATCAGGTATACCGAGATTTATCAGAAAATGCAAGTGGGTTTTTCGCGTATATGGTGCTATTCCGCCGCATATTCACCAGCCGGTATCAAAGTACCTTGCTGCCTGCATCTTGGCAATAAGTCGCTTTGGTCAAAATCTGAATAGCAGAGTAGCCCAGAGTGAACCGATTTCTGGCTGACATTAAAAAGTAATAATTATGCGTTTATATCTTGCCGGCCAGAATAAAGCCGCAATAGGCGGTGCGTCAACCAGATTGTGCCTCAGCCAGCAAAGGGGTACTCTTAGCAAAATCATGGCGTTAGTTAGGGCGTGTTGACGTCTGCTGCTTGGATTTTGTTCACACTGGCGGCGCTTTGATCGCGAAACGAGGAGCGCAGTTTAGTTATTCTAAATAAGTGACGAGTGACAAAGAGCAAAGCGTCGCCAGTGCGAACCCTTCGGGCAGCGTTTGGCTGGCGTTTCTACTGCGTTATCGCTTGTTCATGTAGAATAACTACACATCACAAGCTCTGCCTTGTATAAACACCAGCCAAACAGCTGCAAAAACAAGCAGCAAACGTCAACACGCCCTATTTACCCGTACTATACTCAGGGGCACCAGAGTGTGCTTAACTTGCAGCTTAGCGTAGCTTGTGTTAATTTCACGTAAATTAATGGCTGCTCTATAGTTGTAGATGGAGGTTTAGCATGGGTAAACAACAGTTTTCGGGTCGTTCGGCGCTGTCATTACTGGCATTGTCATTGGTTACATTGTCGTTGACGGCTTGCGGTGGTTCGGGCGGGTCAGGCTCTGGCGGCGTTGGAGGTGGCAGTGGCGGTGGTAGCACTTTACCGGCTGCACCAGTATGGGTTGCAGGACAGTTTCCGGCGGAGAGCACCTTAAAAGATTTCTGCCAGACGCCACGTACCGGCACCGATCCGTTCAGTAACCGACCATTCCCGGATCGTGCCGGTACTGCGATGCATGAAAAGATGTGGCTGCGGTCCTGGACTAATAATACCTACCTCTGGTATCGCGAGGTCGCAGATCGTGACCCGGCACCGTTCTCGGTAGCGCAATATTTTAATCTGCTAAAGACTGAGCAGCTGACCGACTCCGGCACGCCAAAAGATAACTTTCATTTCACGGAAAATACTGCTGAATATCAACAGCAAACTCAGGCCGGTGTGTCGGCTGGCTATGGTATTCGCTGGTCCTTTGGCCGTAACTCACCACCTCGCTCTCTGACCATTGCCTATACTGAGCCCAATTCTCCTGGTGCCAATGCGGGTCTGGCGCGTGGCGATCAGCTACTGAGCATCAACGGTGTCGACTTTATTAACGATAATACCCAGGCTGGTATTGATCTGCTGAATCGCGCGCTCTTTCCATCGGCAACCGGCCAGAGTTATAACTTTGTCTTTCAGTCTGCTACTGGTGTTCGTAAAGAAGTCAGTATGACCTCGGCGAACGTGTCCAGTACTCCGGTACAGAATGTCCGGGTATTGGATACCGCAGCCGGCAAAGTCGGTTATATGCAGTTTAACAGCCATATTGCGCTGGCCCAACAGCAGCTGATCAATGCGGTCAACCAGTTTGCTTCGGCGAACGTGAATGAACTGGTGATTGATTTGCGTTATAACGGCGGCGGTTTGCTGGCCCTTGCCTCGCAGCTTGGCTATATGGTCAGCGGTCCGAATATTATTCAGGGCCGTTTCTTTGAGCGCACGATCTTTAACGATAAGCACCCAACCATCAATCCGGTTACCGGTGGCACCCTGTCACCTATACCGTTTTATAGCCGGGTGATTGACTATGAAGCCGGTGTTCTGACTAATACCACTCTACCATCATTGAATTTAAGCCGGGTTTTTATCCTCAGTACCGGCAATACCTGCTCCGCCAGCGAAGCCTTTGTTAATGCACTCAGAGGTATTGATGTCGAGGTGATCCTGATTGGTGGCCGTACCTGTGGTAAACCCTATGGCTTTTATCCAACCGATAACTGTGGCACCACCTACTTTACTATTCAGTTTACCGGTATTAATGCCAAGGGCTTTGGTGAGTATGCCGATGGCTTTGTACCGCGCACCAATCCGGTGTTTCAGGCCGATGTAAAAGGTTGCCCTTTAGCTGATGATTTCAGCCAACCCCTTGGCGATCCGGCGGAGCGGTTGTTAGGTGCTGCCCTGTACTATGCCCAGAACAACAGTTGTCCGACGGTGAGTGCAGGTGCATCGGGGGCGGGTGCGGCGGCCTGGCTGCAACCAGAAGCCAGGATCGACAGTGACGAGCCCGGACAAATGCGCTTATTAGACCCGCGCTATCAGGACATCCTGCTCAACAATAAGCTGGTGACTGAGTTGCTACCGGCTGAGGGGGCGAAGTGAGAGCCATTGCCCTGCTGTTAAGCTGCTGTGCTGTTATGCTGGCAGCCTGTCAGCATAGCCGGGCGGCTGAGCCTGCGGTGCTGAGCAGCGTGGAACCCGGCGTCCGGCAACAGCTGAATGATTTTATCGTCAGTATTGTTGGAGGCACCAGTGTTACGCTGGCTGATGATGTGTTGATGCACAGCACTGAACTTTTTATCGAACAGCGGATGCCAGTAGATAGTCAGGGCAGGCCGCTGGATGGGCGGCATAGTTTGCCATCCTACCGTTTTGTACTGGTTAGAGTCGGGGACAGTTGTATTTTACAGCATCCTGGCTCAGGCAAGAGTGTCCGCCTTAACGGTGCCCGTTGCCAGCTGGCGCCCCGCTAAAGTCATTAATGCCGCGAACTTGAAGTTCAGGCCAGCTTGCTGGCCTGAACTTTTTTTGTGCAATCTGCCGCTTTCACTTGTTATTTCACGGCTGACTCCTTAAAATACGCGACCTTCGGCCATACACTCAACGTTCCTTGCCTTTATAAGAACCCGGCCGAGTTCTTCCGAGGCTTACTAACCGTAAGGAGCTACAATGCGTCATTACGAAATCGTTTTTATGGTTCACCCTGATCAGAGTGAACAAGTGCCTGGTATGATCGAGCGTTACACTGGCGCGATCAAAGAAGCGGGCGGTTCTATCCACCGTTTAGAAGATTGGGGTCGTCGTCAACTGGCTTACCCAATTCAAAAACTGCACAAAGCACACTATGTGCTGATGAACGTGGAAGCACCACAAAGCGTGATCGATGAGCTGGAAACTAACTTCCGCTACAACGATGCGGTATTACGTAACCTGATTATGCGCACTAACGGTGCCATCGTTGAGCCATCACCAATGGCTAAGGTACGTGAAGAGCGTCGTGAGCGTGCTCCTCGTGAAACTGAAGAGCAAGTAGCAAACGACGAGTAAGTTGTAGATGGACAATTACTTTGTGCTAAGTGGCGCCCTTTGCCGGCACCCAGAGCGCAGTGAGAGTCCGGCGGGGATCCCGCACACTGTGTTAACCCTGGAACATCGCAGCATGCAGCAGGAGGCTGGCTTAAATCGTCAGGCTTATGTGCGGATGCAGGTGGTTCTAAGCGGCACAGTGTTACAACAACACGCTCAGCATCTGACGTTGGGCAGCACGGTTAGGGTGAGTGGTTTTTTAAACCGGCACCAAAGCCGCAGTGGTCAGGCAAAACTGGTCCTGCATGCGCAACAGATTGAACAATTAAGTTAGGAGACAGACAAATGTCACGTTTTTTCCGTCGCCGTAAGTTCTGCCGTTTTTCTGCAGAAGGCACTGTAGAGATTGATTACAAAGACACCGCCGTTCTGAAGAACTATGTTACAGAAAGTGGCAAGATCGTACCAAGCCGTATTACTGGCACCAGCGCTAAATACCAGCGTCAGTTAGCCCGCGCCATCAAACGCGCCCGTTACCTGGCCCTGTTACCATACAGCGACTCACACAGCTAATACAGAGGGGTATAGGCAATGCAAATTATTCTGTTAGACAAAGTCGCAAACCTGGGTGGTTTAGGTGACAATGTAACTGTTAAGTCTGGTTATGCCCGTAACTTCTTATTCCCTCAGGGTAAAGCAGTTCCGGCTACTAAGGCTAACATCGAGAAATTCGAAGCCCGTCGCGCTGAATTAGAAGCCAAACTGGCTGCTGGTTTAGCTGCTGCTAACGACCGTGCTGCCAAGGTAGCTGAACTGGCCCAGGTGACTATCGCTTCTAAAGCGGGTGACGAGGGTAAACTGTTCGGTTCTGTTGGTACCCGTGATATCGCTGATGCGATCACTGAAGCCGGCGTTGCCGTAACTAAAGCGGAAGTGAAGTTACCAAATGGTACTTTACGTGAAACTGGCGAGTTCGACATCGACCTGCAGTTACACGCTGAAGTGATTGCCACTATCAAGGTAATCATTATCGCTGAAGCCTAATTGGCTAAGACGCACTGCCGCCTGGCAGTGCGTTTTCTCTGTTCTGTTATCTCCTCTGCTTTTTCTGTCATTTTTTTTGTTAAATCCAAAGCCATTCAACTGTCAGTCAGCCAATCACAGGTAAAATTTTCAAAGCTTTAATTGGCATTGGCGCAGTCGCAGGTTAGCATGACGCCATCAGCAAGTTTTTTCCTGTGGTAGTACAACGTGGCACAACAAAGTGTAAAAGATAAGCAGGTTGCAGCAGTAAAGATGCCGCCGCATTCGATTGAAGCGGAGCAATCAGTGCTGGGCGGCCTGATGCTGGATAATGAAGCCTGGGATCGGGTTTCCGAAAAGGTGGTAGAGCATGATTTTTATCTGCGCTCACACCGGCTGATTTTTAATGCGATGGCGCGCCTGGCGGAGGGCAATCAGCCAATTGACCTGATCACCGTTTCGGAAGCGCTGGAAGCCAACCAACAGTTAGACGATATTGGTGGTTTTGCCTATTTGGGCGAAATTGCCAAAAACACGCCCAGTGCCGCCAATATTCTGGCCTATGCCGATATCGTCCGCGAACGCGCGGTAGTACGGGATATGATTGGTGTTGCCCATGATATCGCTGACGCCGGTTACGATACTCAGGGCCGCACCGCGGCTGAGCTGTTGGACTTTGCCGAAACCAAAGTCTTTAAAATTGCCGAGCAGCGTGCCAAAGCCAATGAGGGGCCTGAGCCCATCAACAGCATCCTCGCTAAAACCATCGATAAAATTGATGCGCTGTATCGCTCACCGCAAAATGGTATAACCGGGGTATCGACCGGCTATGTCGATCTGGACAAGATGACCAATGGTTTGCAGCCGTCGGATCTGATTATTGTCGCGGCGCGACCATCAATGGGTAAAACCACCTTTGCGATGAACCTGTGTGAACATGCGGCTATTACCAGCGATAAGCCAGTGCTGATTTTCAGCTTAGAGATGCCGTCAGACCAGATTATGATGCGGATGCTGGCCTCTTTAGGCCGGATTAACCAGACCAAGGTGCGTACCGGCCAGCTGGAAGATGAAGATTGGGCGCGGTTGTCATCGGCGATTGAGCTGCTGAACAGCAAAGGCAAAATGTATATCGATGATGCCTCAGGCTTAACCCCGACCGAAGTGCGTTCGAGGGCAAGGCGAATTGCCCGCGAGCACGGTGGCTTAAGCATGATTATGGTCGACTATCTGCAGCTGATGACGGTACCGGGGATGAGCGAAAACCGCACCCTGGAGATCGCCGAAATTTCCCGCTCGTTAAAAGCCCTGGCAAAGGAATTAAAGGTGCCGGTGGTAGCGCTATCGCAGCTTAACCGTTCACTGGAGCAGCGCGCCGATAAGCGGCCGGTTAACTCTGATTTACGGGAATCGGGTTCGATCGAACAGGATGCGGATTTGATTATGTTTATCTACCGTGATGAGGTCTATCACGAAGACAGCGCCGATAAAGGCACCGCCGAAATTATTATTGGTAAGCAGCGGAATGGCCCGATAGGCCGGGTGCGTTTAACTTTCCACGGCCATTTTTCGCGTTTTGATAACTATGCCGGCAGTGCCCGTTTTGAGGATGAGTATTAATGAGTCGGCGGCCGGTCGCGCAAATCAATTTACAGGCACTGCAGCATAATCTAAGTCGGGTTCGGCAGTTAGCGCCAAATAGCCATGTTCTGGCGGTGTTAAAAGCCAATGCTTATGGTCATGGCCTGGTTAAAGTGGCGCAGACGCTGATTGAGGCCGATGCCTTTGCCGTGGCGCGGATTGATGAAGCTCTGGCGCTGCGCACTGGTGGTATTGTGAAACCGATAGTGCTGCTGGAGGGCTTTTACGAAGCGGCCGAGTTACCGCTGTTACTGGCTAACAATTTGCAAACCGTGGTACATAACGAGTTGCAGTTACAGGCGTTGGAAAAAACTGTGCTGGATGGCCAGCTAAAGGTCTGGCTGAAGATTGATAGCGGCATGCACCGGTTGGGGATCGAGCCAGCGCAGTTTGACGATTTTTACCGCCGGCTGTGGCAATGCAGTGCGGTATTACCGGGGATCCGGCTGATGAGTCATTTTTGCTGTGCCGATGAACCTGACTCAGACCGCACCTTACAGCAACTGGCAGTCTTTGCTGACTTAACGGCTGGTAAGGCAGAGCAGCGCAGTTTAGCTAACTCCGCTGCAATCCTGGCGTTTCCACAGAGCCATGCCGAATGGGTCAGACCCGGGTTGATGCTGCATGGTATTTCACCTTTCGCCGGGAAAATTGGCAGCGAGCATCAACTGCAACCGGTGATGCGACTGAGTAGCCGCCTGATAGCTCTGCGTCAGGTGCGTGCCGGTGAACGGGTTGGCTATGGCGGGTATTGGCAGGCCAGTTGTGATACCACGCTAGGCGTTATAGCGGTAGGTTATGGTGATGGTTATCCGCGCCACGCGATAAATGGCACACCGGTTTGGTTAAACGGGCGGGAAGTACCACTGGCTGGCCGGGTGTCGATGGATATGATTACTGTGGATTTGGGGCCGAATGCTTTGGATCAACTTGGCGATGAAGCCGTATTGTGGGGGCCTGAACTGGCCATTGAGCGGGTGGCAGCCTGTGCGGCTACCATACCTTATGAGCTACTGTGTAATATTACGCCACGGGTTGATTATCAGTACTGCTGAGCGCTAACACGCCGCGTTCAGCGGTTACTTATCAAAACTGACTTCAATATGGACTTTGCCAAAGTCTGAGTTAAACGGCATCAGAATGGTTGGGCCGTCACACTTGTGCGTAATAGTATGATTTTTACCCGATACCACGATCGGGGTAGCCATCGAAAATTCATAGCCTTTTTCACCCAGAATGCGCTTGGCACCGCCGGTGACCATATTGGTAATTTCACCCACCATATCGGTTACATCGGCATTGATGCCTGCCGGTTTTTCACCCAGCATCCGGAACATAATTTCAATCGCCAGACTCTCATCGAAGCTCACAGAAAACGACCCTTTCATGGTCGGGCCGACCATACCAATCAGACCTGAGACATCGCCCTGCGCGACTTCATCTTTTTTAACCCGTGGCTGGCCCGGCACAATTTTGGTATTGGCCATGGTCGAAAGTACATTGACGAGTGAGGAAAGAAAAGGGTTTATATATTCAACATTCATTTAAAATGCCTACGAGTTGAGGATTCGAGATAATGGCAACAAAATTAAGCCTAGAAGTTTTTTCTTTATTATACAAGAGTGCAGCTAATGTTTTGCGGTTAATTTCCATGGCACTGCCGACAAATCCCCCGCGCCTCTATCGTTTTCCGGTGAATATGAAAACCCAGTGCCGAGGCCAGTTTGCTAAATTCTGCGTCTAAAGTGGCCGAATGCAGTTCGGTCACATTGCCACATTTCTCACATATCAACAGCTGCGCCGGGTGATGCTTGTCGAAATGCTGGCACAGCATGAAAGCATTACTTGACTCAATCTTATGAATAAAGCCCTGCTCAGTCAGAAACTCCAGCGCCCGGTAGATCGTTGCCGGTTTGGCAGCGGGTTCAGTTTGTTTCAATTGTTCCAGTAATTCATAGGCACCCTGGCCGCCATGATTTTCTGCCATCAAGCGGAAAACTTTCTCCCGAATACTGGTAAAGCGGGCGCCATTTTGCTCGCAGATGGCTCTGGCTTTTGATACTAAACTCTCAGTAGACATGCTTGCCCTCCCATACTTAGCCGCAGTGTACCATATTGTTAGTCTGAAACCAGTGACTGTAAGAAGCCGCACATTGAAGCCGAAAATCGGGTATAATTTCGCGTTTTTTAAACCCGGGTCAAAGTGTGATATGCCAAAACTGCCTGCTAAAGCCGCGTCACTGGTCATGCCATTGTTACTCTCAGTGCTGATGACGCTGATCGTATCCTTGGTCAGCACCCTGAAAAGTCTTGGGCTGGAGGCCTTTACACTGCAAGGGTGGCTATCAGCCTGGGGCCTATCCTGGCTGATTGCTTTTCCGACCTTGCTACTGGTGTTGCCACTGGTGAAAAAATTAACGGCTTATCTGGTTCAAGCCGGGTCCTGATTTCTGTCTGAATGGTTTGCTAACTTGAATAACGCTATCTTGCCACAAAAATTTTCCGTTGCTCCGATGCTGGAGCGGGCGGATGAAATAAGGTAAGTTTTTGTTTTTGAAGGTTTTCAGTTGTTTTTATGCGTTTTCAGGTCGCGAACTGCTCCACACCTTGTGTTACTAAGACGCACTATAATGAAAAATCTGGAAAAGTAAACCTCGGTTAATTTACGATATTGGTGCAGTCAGATTATGGTCTTTTTTAAGACAGTAAATTAGCTTTTTACTCGACGGTTCGAATAAGCCCTACTTAAACTGCTTATGTAAAAGAGGCGGCTTGGTTGTTAAGTGATGTTATTAGTCTTTTAGGATAGGTCAGGTTGCTGCTGGCTAACAGATGAAAATTTAGGTAAGGAAATTTTTTTGATGTCGCGGTTTTGACTGCTGCGTAAAATCAAAACCGCACCCGTTAAGATACGGTGATGCTATTAAAATGCCAGTTGGCTTATCTTCAATTGGCGATTTTTCAGAATAAACTCCGCTAGATCGTGAACAAGCACCAGCACAGGCGCTTTACGCGATTCTATACACCGAAAGCAATTCAGCCCTTGCTGTTGTAACTCGCCATTGTTGAACTTTTCCATTGCAGTTTTATGCTTCATATTGAGGTACTTGTCCGCAACTAACTCCAATGGAATGATCGCTTTGCCAAACTCATTACACAAAGTCATTACTAATAAACCTTTCTGATCAAACATGTGCCTTTCTCCTGCGATATTGCGAGTCAGAGTTCATGCTAGATGAAACAAAAAAAATTCAGAAAAGTGGATTATGCAAAATGTCGTAAACAGTCTTAGAAATTAATCAATCCAACTGCAAATCCCGCTTGATCAGAAAAAACTTTGCTAGATCGCTCGCTAGAATTAACACCTTAGCCTTTTGTGAATCATGCAAGCGGAAGAAATTAAAGCCTACAGCGCTAAGCTCGCCTTGGTTAAATCTAGCGAGTGCCGACTCATATTGCATGTTGAGGTATTTCTCTGCGACAGTCTCAAGAGTGATCAAAGACGCACCGCACTCTTGGGTTAATGTCAGCTCCACAAATTGCTGCTTAGTGTTTTCATCAATTGTAAGTGGTATCAATCTCCTGCGATTATCAATCAACTCTGCCAGCTTGGTCAGCGATACCGTTTTTTTATCCAGCTCTAACAGCGTTTTGAATGAGCAAAATGTCTTAGCTGTCTTTAACTTTACGCCAAAGTAGTCCAAGGCTATTTTTTCGCCGCAAACATATAAATGGCCATCAAATTGGGCAATGAGTGTTTGCAGGGTTTTGCTGAATATCATGTACATCTCCAATACTGCTTAAGATAAATACATGGTAAAAAAATATGTCAAAACTCAGAAAAAGCGATTATGCAGAAAATTGCCTTTAACACAGGCTTTAGACGCCTAAAATTCAAAGCTGGTGCTAACCCATTACTGAAAAGTATAAAACCTGATGAAAAAGTGTATTGCGAAGAAATACATAAATTAACCAAGCTACAGTAGTTAAATTGCCATTTCCTCAATTTTCTCATACCATCAACTTGTTGACAGATAGGAACTCAACATGGCAGATGATATTTTAACCATCCAAGAAATTGCCGCCTACCTTAAGCTAAACGAAAAAACAGCATACCGGCTGGCAAGTGAAGGTAAGCTACCAGGTTTTAAGGTTGGTGGTAGTTGGCGCTTTAAGCGTATAGATTTAGAAAAGTGGATTGAGCAACAAAAACAAAAATAAGGAATGTTAATGATCCCTGGTTATCAAGACTTTATGCGCCCCCTTCTGGAGATTGCTTATAAAGCAAATAGCGAAGAAGTAAAGTTTCGTGATGCGGTAAATCAACTTGCTGATAGATTTAACCTTACAGACGAAGAGCGCGAGGAATCCTTGCCAAGTGGCAAGCAAACCATTCTTGATAATCGTGTTGGCTGGGCTAAAACCTACCTTTCAAAGGCGGGACTTATCGAAACAACTCGCAGAGCGCATTTTATTATCACTGCGCGTGGTATGGAAGCGCTAGCTCATGGGGGGGAAATTAATAACGATTATTTGCGAAGATTTGCCGAGTTTAATTCCTTTAAAGAGAACAAAACGGATAAGGCTAGCCCGCCTACAGTTGATTTATCTGATTTGATAAATTCAACCACGGAACATAATGAAACAACCCCCGACGAACAACTAAGAACAGCCTACAACAAAATAAATGCGGCATTGGCTGAAGAAATTTTAGAACGCACGCGCAAGGTTACACCTAGTTTTTTTGAACATTTACTCATAGAGCTCCTTGTGAAAATGGGATATGGCGGTACAGAAGAAGGTGCGGCTCATGCCTTGGGGAAGGCTGGAGATAACGGAGTTGATGGGGTTATTAACCAAGACCCTTTAGGCGTTGACCAAATTTACATCCAGGCTAAACGTTATGCTGCCGGTAACAATATCAGCGCAGCAGATATTCGTGATTTCTTTGGTGCCCTAAATCTCAAAAAAGCGCATAAGGGGATCTTTATTACTACCTCAGATTTTACCGCGTCTGCAAAAGAAACAGCTCAAAACTTGGGTACTAGAATTGTATTAATTAACGGTACGGATTTGGCGAGGCTCATGCTTCGTTACAATATCGGCAGCCGTGACGAACAGGTGATATACCTGAAAAAAATCGACGAAGAATTCTTTGAAGCGTAACAAACGCACCGCCAATTTACGCGCTATTTAAGCCTTAGGAAAAATATTAGTTATGAATAAGCAACAACTTGCTGCCAAAATCTGGGAATCTGCAAACCAGATGCGTTCCAAAATTGAAGCGAACGAATACAAAGATTACATACTCGGTTTTATCTTTTATAAATACCTGAGCGATCAGCTGGTGCAATTTGTTTCAGAACAAGGTATGACGCAGGTTGATATAAAGGCCCTGTCAGACGACGATACCGATACGGTGGAGTTTGTACAAAGTCACCTCGGCTACTTTATTGCCTATAAAAACCTGTTTTCTACATGGATCGATCCCTTAGCCGATTTTGACGAATCCAACGTGCGCGATGCACTGTCAGCCTTTAACCGTTTAATTTCGCCAACCTATAAGAAATTATTTGAAGGCATTTTTAACACCTTAGAGACAGGTTTAAGTAAGCTGGGCGAAAGTGCTGCGAAGCGCACTAAAGCCATTAGCGATTTACTGCACCTGATCAAAAGCATCCCAATGAGTGGCCAGCAAGGCTATGATGTACTGGGGTATATCTATGAATACCTGATAGAAAAGTTTGCCGCCAATGCGGGTAAGAAAGCGGGAGAGTTTTATACACCTCACGAGGTGTCGGTGCTGATGTCGCATATCATTGCCCACGAGTTAAAGCACAAAGACACCATCGAAATTTACGATCCCACCTCTGGCTCGGGTTCTTTGCTAATTAATATTGGTGAGGCCGTAGAGAAATACGCCAAAAACAAAGACAGCATCACCTACTATGCACAAGAATTAAAAGTTAACACTTATAACCTAACGCGTATGAACCTGATTATGCGCGGTATAAAAGCCAGCAACATTAAAACTCGTAACGGCGATACCTTAGAAGACGATTGGCCCTATTTTGACGAGAACGATCCACAGGGCACCTACCATGCCTTGTATGTTGATGCGGTAGTGTCTAACCCGCCTTATTCGCAACAATGGGATCCCAGCCACAAAGACAGTGATCCTCGTTATGCCCGTTTTGGGTTGGCTCCCAAAACCAAAGCCGATTTTGCCTTTTTACTGCACGATCTCTATCACCTAAAACCTGATGGCATTATGACTATTGTACTGCCGCACGGCGTGTTATTTCGTAGTGGAGAAGAAGGGCAAATTCGTAGCCAACTTATCGAAAATAACCATATTGATGCTGTAATTGGGCTGCCAGCAAATATTTTCTTTGGCACCGGTATTCCAACGGTAATATTGGTACTGAAGCAAAAGCGACAAAACACCGATGTCCTGGTGGTGGATGCCTCTAAGCACTTTGTTAAAGAAGGCAAAAATAACAAACTACAAGCCAGCGATATCAAGCGTATTGTCGATACGGTGATTAACCGCGAAAGCATCGATAAATTCTCGAAATTGGTAAGCAAGCAAACCTTGCGCGATAATGGTTATAACCTCAATATTCCACGTTATGTTGATTCCTCCCCTGCAACTGAGAGCTGGGACTTACACGCTACTATGTTGGGCGGTATCCCTAACAATGAAATTGCTGCACTGGAGGCATACTGGCAAGCTTTTCCGCAATTACACAGCACGCTCTTTGCACCAAAATCTGCCGCTTATAGTGAGTTGGCTATTGCCAAACACGATGTTAACGCGTGCATCAGTAACCACTCGCAAGTGCTCGAGTTTATTAACGCTTATAACCAAGCCTTTGCGGGTTTTGATACTTACTTAAATAATGCGCTTATCCAAAACTGGCAAAGTGTGAAACGCAATCAAATAGAAGTTGAGCTAAGCAACGAGCTATTCTCTCGCTTGTCAGCTATTGCCTTAATTGATAAATATCAGGCTTATCAATTGTTAAATAACCAATGGCAAACTATCAGTGCCGATTTAGAAATGATGCAAACCGAAGGTTTTGCGGCGACAAAGCAAGTCGATCCTAATATGGTGATCAAAAAGAAAGACAACAAAGAAACCGAAGTACAGGATGGGTGGAAAGGTCATATTTTCCCTTTTAGTTTAGTGCAGCAAACATATTTAAGTGATGAGCTGCAAGACCTTGCAGATCAAGAAAGGCGTTTAGCTGAAATTGCCAGCTCACTGGAAGACATTTTAGACTCGCTGTCTGAAGAAGAAAAAGAGTTAGATACCGTTAAAGACGGAAAAGACGGTTTTGCCAATGCTGAAGTCATTAAAGCCGCTAAGGCCTTTTTAAAAGAGCAAAAAGACAGCAAAGTAAAATTTGCGGCAGAAAGCTACGAAGCCAAAATTATCCAAGCCAGTAAATTAATTGATGAAGAAAAAGCCCTGAAAAAAGCCTTTAAAGAAGCTACTCTAGCTTTGCATCTGCTAACCAAAACTACCATCGAAGGCTTGTCTGATGAACAAGTATATAACTTACTGCACATAAAATGGATTACGCCATTTACCTCAGAGTTAGCTGCCATGCCAAGTCAGGTAATTACCCAGTTAACTAACCAAGTAAAAGCCCTTGCAGATAAATACGCCGTTACCTATTCACAAGTAGCTAAGGACATCAGAGCTACTGAGCAAGAATTGGCGGAGATTATGGGTGAGTTAACTGGTAATGAATTTGATATGCAAGGCTTGGTAGAGCTTAATAACTTGTTAAAAGGTGCATAATATGAGTTTGTATAAAACTGTGCCTGATATTCGTTTTAAGAAATTTTATGGCGTTTGGTGTGAAAACCATCTTGGTACTTTAATCGATATAGGATCTGCTGCGCGAGTTCATAAAATGCAGTGGACTGAAGCTGGCGTGCCGTTTTTTAGAACAAGTGATGTTGTATCAATCTATAAAAAACAAGAAAACAATAAAGTCTTTATATCTCATGAAGTTTACCAGTATTTGTCTGAAAAAATTGGCAGGGTAAAAAAGGGCGATCTACTTGTAACAGGTGGTGGCTCGATTGGTATTCCCTATTTGGTTCCTAATGATGAGCCATTATACTTTAAAGATGCAGATTTGCTTTGGATAAAGAATGATAAGAAATTCGATGAGTATTTTTTATATACATTTTTTTTCAGTGACCTTTTCAAAAAATACATTAAAAGTATTTCTCATACAGGCACAATTGCTCATTACACAATTGAGCAAGCAAAAAAAACACCGATAAATACCTGTTGTGAAGAAGAGCAATCGCAAATTGGCAATTACTTCAAAAAGCTAGATTGCCTTATTGACCAGCACCAAAATAAGCATGACAAGCTTATCAACATAAAAAAAGCCATGCTAGAAAAAATGTTTCCCAAACAAGGCGAAACCACACCTGAAATTCGATTTAAAGGTTTTGTTGGGGAGTGGAAGGAAAATGAACTAAAAAACGTGGTGGATTTTTTTAGCGGACTGACATACTCGCCTAATGATATTAGAAGCTCTGGTACATTAGTGCTTCGTTCATCAAACGTCAAAAATGGTCAGCTCATTCAAACTGATAACGTATACGTAAACCCAGAAGTTGTTAATTGCAGTAACGTAGCCGAAGGGGACATTATTGTTGTCGTTCGAAACGGCTCAAGATCCTTAATAGGAAAGCACGCTCAAGTCACTTCAAGTATGGAAAATACTGTGATTGGTGCATTTATGACCGGTATTAGGAGTAATCAACCAGAGTTTCTAAATGCCTTACTTGATACAAATATGTTCACATTGGAAGTTGAAAAAAATCTTGGTGCGACGATTAATCAGATTACTAATGGTACTTTTAAAAGTATGGTTTTTCTGTTCCCTGATGCAGATGAGCAACAAAAAATTGGGAGATATTTTCATAGTCTCGACGTGTTAATAAATCAACACCAACAACAGATCACCAAACTAAATAATATCAAGCAAGCCTGCTTAAGTAAGATGTTTGTCTAGGGAGAGACTATGGCTACCTTTAAAACCGAAGCGCAATTTGAGCAGGCATTCGTCGATTTGCTACAAATAAAGGGCTGGGGCGATTATCCGGTTTTAAAACATAAAACCGAAGCCGAGTTACTGCAAAACTGGGCAGATATTTTATTTGAAAACAATCGCCAGCGCGATCGCTTAAATGACGTACCGCTTACCAGTAGCGAAATGCAGCAGATTGTTGAACAGATAAAAGCGCTTAGAACGCCACTTAAATTAAATGGCTTTATAAACGGTAAAACGGTGGCCATAAAACGCGACAACCCTGCAGATAGCGAGCATTTTGGCAAAGAAGTTAGCCTGAAAATTTATGACCGCCAGGAAATTGCCGCAGGCCAAAGCCGATACCAAATTGTGCAACAGCCTATGTTTGAGCGTGCTAGCCCGCTGCGCAATGACCGGCGTGGTGATGTACTGCTTCTGATTAACGGTATGCCCGTGATCCATGTCGAGCTTAAACGTAGTGGTATTCCGGTCAGTCAGGCGGTGAATCAAATAGAAAAGTACACTAAAGAAGGCATCTTTAGTGGGCTATTCTCACTGATTCAAATCTTTGTGGCCATGACCCCCGATGAAACAAAGTACTTCGCCAACCCAGGTATTGATGGCAAATTTAACCCTGATTATCAGTTTAATTGGGCCGATTTTAATAATGAGCCAATAAACCATTGGAAAGATATAGCATCTACGCTGCTGTCTATACCCATGGCGCATCAGCTGATTGGTTTTTACACCGTTGCTGACGATACCGATAGTGTATTAAAGGTTATGCGCAGTTATCAGTATTACGCTGCCAATGCCATTTCTGATGTCGTGGCGAAAACAAACTGGCAGCAGCTGGGGAGTGTGGCTAATAATCCTGAACGCCTTGGCGGATATATCTGGCATACCACAGGTTCGGGCAAAACCATGACCAGCTTTAAATCTGCGCAATTAATTGCTCAATCCAGAGATGCGGATAAAGTGATTTTTTTAATGGATCGCATCGAGCTGGGTACGCAATCGTTAATTGAGTACCGTAACTTTGCTGGTGATGGGGAAGAGGTACAAGCCACCGAAAATACCGATGTATTAATTACCAAGTTAAAAAGCAGTGACCCAGCACAAACCTTAATTGTTAGCTCAATTCAAAAAATGAGTAATATTTTTGAGGCGGTGGATGACGCTGGAACGGCCACTAATGCTGCTGATATTGAGAAAATTCGGGCCAAGCGTTTAGTCTTTATTATTGACGAAGCCCATCGCTCTACTTTTGGCGATATGCTTATTACCATAAAACGTACGTTTCCTCGTGCCTTGTTTTTTGGTTTTACCGGCACGCCAATTCAAGAAGAGAACGAAAAAAACGGCAATACCACCAGTACTGTTTTTGGCAAAGAGCTGCATCGGTACAGTATTGCTGATGGTATTCGCGATGGTAATGTATTGGGTTTTGATCCTTACAAAGTATGTACCTTCAAGGACAAGGATTTACGTATCGCGGTCGCGTTAGAACAAGCTAGAGCAGATTCGGTCACCGAAGCGATGGCCGATCCGGATAAGAAGAGAAAATTTAACTATTTTATGAAAGATGTGGCCATGGCAGGCCATAAAGATGCGACAGGCCAATATATTAAGGGTATAGAAGACTATGTACCCAAAGCCCAGTATTTAACCGAAGCGCACCAGGAAAAGGTGGTTGAGGACATTTTGCAAAACTGGGATGTACTAAGCCAGGCTAATAAGTTTCATGCCATTTTAGCAACCAATAGTATTGCCGAAGCGATCGATTATTATCGTCGCTTAAAGGCCGTAAAGCCTGAATTAAAAGTGTCTGCTTTATTCGATCCTAATATTGATAATGATGGCAGCGGTGACAGGGGCCCAACCTTTAAAGGTGATGGTTTAGAAGAGATTATGGCCGACTACAATAAACGCTATGGCCAGGATTTCGATTTTGCTAAGCACGCTGCTTTTAAAAAGGATCTTGCGGCTCGCCTTGCACATAAAAGACCCTACGAGCGCATCCATAATGAACCAGCAAAGCAGTTGGATCTCTTGATCGTGGTTGACCAAATGCTCACAGGCTTCGATTCTAAATGGCTAAATACGCTCTATTTAGACAAGGTCATTAAATACCAAAATATCATTCAAGCTTTCTCGCGCACCAACCGTTTATTTGGCCCAGATAAACCGCATGGCACCATTCGTTATTATCGTTATCCACATACAATGGAGCAGCACATTGCTAATGCAGTAAAACTGTATTCTGGTGACAGACCTATGGGGCTATTTGTTGATCGGCTTGAGAGTAATTTAGCCGCAATGAATAAGCTTGTTACCGATATTACCGAGCTGTTTTCGCATGCAGGTGTGCAACACTTTGAAAAGCTACCAGAAGATAGCGCTGCCTGCGCTAAATTTGCTGAGCTATTTAAAGCATTTAACCAGCATTTAGAGGCTGCTAAGATTCAGGGGTTTCACTGGCAAGAGCTTGCTTATACTTTTGGCGACAGTGATGAAAAGTATGACGTGACACTTGTTGTTGACGAGCAAACCTTTTTAACTCTGGCGCTGCGCTACAAAGAGCTTGCAGGCAGTGGTAGTGGCGGCGGTAGTGGCGGTGGTGACCTGCCTTTTGATATTAGTGGATATCTCACTGAGATTGATACCGGTAAAATCGACGCTGATTACATGAATAGCCGTTTTGAAAAATATTTAAAAGAGTTAAATCAGCATCAAGACCAGGCTACGGTGGAAATGACACTTAACGAGCTGCATAAGTCATTCTCATCGCTTACGCAAAGCGAGCAAAAGTATGCCCGACTATTTTTGCATGATCTGCAGCGTGGCGATGCGTATTTAGTCATGGAGCATACTTTCAGAGACTATATTAACGATTACAAAAACAAGGCTGAGAATGCACGACTAAATGCAGTGATTAACGCGCTAGGGTTAGATAAGAACAAACTAACAGAGTTAATGGCCGATAAAGTGAGTGTAGCTAACATCAACAATTTTGGTCGGTTTGATGCACTAAAAAACACCGTAGATAAAACGAAGGCAAAGGCATATTTTGAAAAAATAGACGGTGTACCAATCTCGCCTTTTAAACTAAATATACGAATTGATAAGTTTCTGAAAGAGTTTATCTTGGGGCCGTTTGATAGTGCAACAGACCTGATGTCGGAAGCAGACGAGGAAGCTTAAAAACGGTTACATTTTAACTGCACACTGAATGCATTGAAGCACCAGATCGTGGTATCTCTAACGGGAAACTGGTCGAATTCGACCAGTTTCCCTCGCCAGGGGATTATCTACCCTTGTCGCAATTTTTATCGGCTGTTAATTGGCAGGCGCTGTCAGCTTTAAATATCTCGCTGTATTCTGCCCAAGTTTTTTCTGCAGGGTAGATTATTAGCCCCTCTGCCATCCGTTTGATTTTAACCCCAGATACGCTCAATTCGTATTCGGTGGGGATAACTAATACTTGTTTCTCCTCCACTCGATACAGCATGCTGCTGATAGAGTCCGTATCGTTATATTGAACGGACAAGCGTTCGTTTAATTTTCGTTTGGCAGGTTTATATATAAACTGGTAGCACAACAGAAAGGTCGCGGGATAAGCGATTGCTGCTAGAATTAGGTATTGTCCGACGGTCATTTGTTGGTAAGCGTCCATTTTAGGACGTCCTATTCCCACTTAAGATCGCGCGATAAGCTGTGCACTCATCATTACAGGAGAGTGATATGGCAAAGCGAGCTTACCGCAACGCGGCACAATGGCAGCAATTAATCGACTTATGGCACACATCAGAGCTGAGCATCACTGAGTTTTGCCAAACCCATCAACTGAGCACCATGTCATTTTATAAATGGCGGCAACGCTTGGCTGAGCAAACTGAACAAGCGCCTGTTCGCCAGGATTCACAGTTTATCGATTTATCCGCGCTTGCACATCACGGTAACACCCGCTGGCATATCGTCTTGTCACTGGGCAATGGCGTTGAACTTACCCTTAGCCAGCAATAATGTTTATCCCTGCTGCCAACCAAAAAATCTGGCTGTGCACCACACCCGTGGATATGCGTAAATCCTTTAACGGTTTAAGTGCCCTGGTGCGCAATAAACTTTGCCATAATCCACAAAGCGGCCAGTACTTTGTGTTTATCAATGCCCGCAAAACCCAGATGAAGGTGTTGTACTTCGAAAGCTCAGGCTATTGTGTCTGGGCTAAGCGCCTCGAGCAAGGCCAGTTTCCGGTGAAACCACATCCGAGTGGGATCCAATCACTCACCGGTTGCACCCTGCAAATGATCGTTGACGGAATTACCGTACTTCGCCAGAAACAAGCGAAGCGCTATGGGCAGTCAATCGCTTGATAAGTCTGTATAATTGACGCTATGAAAATCAAGCCTTCATCCTCATCCAACGTGGCAACGGACGCCGAGACACGGGTTAATTTGACCAGTGAAATCGCGCGCCTGCAGAGTTTGTTGCAACAGGCTTCTGCAGAGAATCAGGCCTGGTCAGAAAAGTACGGCAAGCTGGAAACTGAGCATGCGTCATTGCGCGAAACCTTCGCAGGCATTCAGCAACGCTTAGCCTGGTTTGAGAAGCAGTTGTTTGGTCAGAAGTCAGAAAAGCGCGCCTTGGAATTGGGTATGCAGTTAAGCTTACTGGGCGATATGGTGCCAGCACTGGCCCAACCCGAAGGTGAAACCGAATATACCACCTACACCCGCAGAAAAGGCAAACAGCGCCCGGATGATTGCGTTAATGACAGTGGTTTGCGATTTAACGATAACGTACCGGTGAAAGTGATTACGCTGATACCAGACGAGTTAAAAGGGGAAGATGCCGACCAGTATGAAGTGATTGGCGTAAAAAGCACCTTCCGCTTAGCACAGCGCCCAGCGAGCTTCGACGTGCTGCGTTATGACCGGCAAATCGTTAAACACAAAGGCAGCGACACTATCCTGCCAAGCGCAGCGCCGTTTAATGTGCTGGATAAAAGCGTGGCGGATGTGAGCTTTATCGTCGGCATGTTGGTGGATAAATTCCAATACCACTTGCCGCTGTATCGCCAACACCAGCGCTTAGCCGCAGCGGGCATTACTTTAAGCCGCAGCACACTGGGCACCATCGTGGCACGCGGTATTGATTTACTCTATCCGATTGTGGATGCGATGCTGACCAGCATCTTACAAAGCCAGGTGCTGGCAATGGACGAGACGCCGATTAAAGCAGGCAAAGCGGGCCCGGGCAAAATGAAGCAAAGTTACTTCTGGCCGGTGTATGGTGATAAGGATGAAATTGTTTTTACCTTCTCCACCAGCCGCGGGCGGCAACATATAGAAGAGATATTAAAACATCGCTTTAAAGGGACTTTATTAAGCGATGGCTACAGCGCCTATGCCAGTTATATCAAAGCGAATGAGGGCCTTAACCCATGCCCAGTGCTGGGTGCACAGTCGCCGGCAATTTATTGCAGCCGAAAACAGCTGGCCACAACCGGCCAAAGAAGCGATAAGCCTAATCGCTAAGCTGTATGAGATAGAAGAGACTATCCGAAACCAAAAGCTCACGGATGACAAAAAACGCCAATACCGGCTTGCGCACAGCAAACCGGTGGTTGACCGCTTCTTTACGTGGTGTGATGACACCTTGCATAACCTGACGCTGCTGCCAAAAGACCCCCTCTACAAAGCGATTGGCTATGTACAAAGCAAAGAAATGGCACTGCGTGTCTTCTTAGAAGACCCCGATGTGCCGCTGGATACAAACCATCTGGAGCGGGCGCTCAGGCCCATACCCATGGGGAGAAAAAATTGGTTGTTCTGTTGGACAGAAATCGGTGCAGAGCATGTTGGCGTTATCCAAAGCCTGATAGTCACTTGTCGATTGCATGATATCAATGTAAACGATTATCTGACCGATGTACTGCTACGTATCAGCCAACACCCTGCCAGCCTGGTACATGAACTGACGCCACGGTATTGGAAAACCCAGTTCGCCGATAATCCACTGCGTTCAGACCTCTTTGCTTTACCCGCCACTTCGGTAGAATAGCCTCCAGACGGAGGCGATATGCGCATAGAAGACCTAACCTTAGACGAATTACATGACCTGAACGAGCTCATCTGCAAGCGGATAGACTACTTACGTTTGCAAAACGACATCAATGTTCTAAGCCAGCTACGTTTAGGCCAAAAAGTCCACTTCAAGGCCAAAGAAGGCCAAGTGTTCGGCGTGGTTATCAAAATCAACAAGAAATCAGTGATGGTGGTCAGCGATGATAACCGCCAGTGGAAAATCCCACCAGGACTGGTGCAGATCATGAAAGACATCTAGCCAGGATGCTTGGCCGAAATCTATAAGGCGTCAATACGTCCTAAAATGGACGCTTACGAGCTAGGCTCACCGAAAAATTGTTAGTTCTTTGACTAACACCAGTGTGCTGCTGCCACAATCAGATATAACTCTGGTGGCAAACCGAACACTGACTCGAACTCATCAGGGAATTTTTCACAAAATTCCGTGATCTCCTCACTGTAATGCGCGAGTACTGAGCGCATTTTATCCACACCAATATATTGCTCACATTCCAGATCCTGCTGAATTGCGCGGCTAACACTAATGCCTAATATCCTGCCTCCGGCATCGCGGTGCTGGTAGATATAACGGCTAAACGCTAACTCTAGTGTGTCCTTATCAGCAATATCTGCCAGTAACAGAAATGTCGAAGCATCATCCCAGGGCGATTTGGATTTACGTTGGTAAACTCGAACTAGTTGATTCTGGCTCATGCTGACGCCCCTAATAGTTCGATAGTTTTGCCTGTTAAATACCCCCCGAGACTTTGCCTATTCTCAATTAACGCGTATCTCAACAATAATCGAAAATAGCTAAGGACGGTTTCGTCACTGATTTCCTCAGCCAGAGCTCGGGTGATTTCAGTTAAAATCAGCTCATTTGCATCAACATATCTAAATTGAAAATGTTGTTGCTGTAGCCTGATGGTATCCTCTGATTGCAGTGTTGCGCGGCAAATAGTGAGTAGAGCCTCGATATGCTGGATTAGCAGGTTTGTCTGTATTTTCATTTATGTGTTCTCCGTAGTTGTGTTCTCAGAACTAACTAGGGAGTAGGTAGGCAAAATTTGTGATAATTTCAGTGAAGCAAATTAATTAAATCACGGATTTTTAATCACTAGATCATCGATGAAGTTACTCTCGTTGCAGCTAAAAACTCATTAAGAGAAGACTTCTTTCTAACATTTTACAATTCAGGAATACTAATAGCTGGAATGACTAATAATCATTCCAGCCGAAAATTACAGGATAATACTTAATTTTTGCTTAATCTTTAAGCCACTTAAACAAACCATAAGTTGCGGCACCAATTACAAGAGGTGCTGCTGCTGTTACCACCAGTCCCGCAGCCATACCACCACCGACAACACTACCGACAGCTGCTAGACCTGAAGTTATACCCGCCGCCCCTAATCCTCCAACGGATCCTGCAGCAGCAACTGTACCTACAGCACCAGCAGCACCTCCAACAGCACCAGCAACTTTAGCTTGATCGTCTTTATCCATAACGTTACCTCAATTATTTCCCCTAGTTACTGAAGATTAGGTGGTGAGGGTATTGCACCAAACCTAACCTAAAGAGTACTACTTGATTAAATCCCATTCATTATTACCACATTTTGGGCAATTGAATCTTTCTGATACCCATTTAGTTATTTGATCAGAAAATGCTAACATTGCCACCCCGCCTGAAACGATTGCCACACAGATAACAAGCGCAAAGCCAGTACCGGCGAATAGGTAAGCAATCCAAGCGTATCCTCCAAAACCAACCATACCACCACCAAGGACTTTAAAGAAAAACTCTTTATTAGCTTCTTCTTCATATCCACAACACTTACATTTTATTCTTGGCATTTTTTAACCCTTCAAATCTGTATTTTCAACAAAATAACTCTAAATATAAGCCTTGGTGAGCAAGGTGCTATCAATATGCAGAATTTTGGCTTTGCATGTTTTAATATCTGTTACCTTGTCTTCAGTTAAACTAGAGTATTCTCAGGCCTAATTAAACATAGGAGGTAAATAGACCATCATCAACATTTTTACCAGCTTTTTGAATTTCAGCTTTAACCCAGTTATATACCTCTTTGCATCCAATCTTGTTTTTTTGCAGCCGCTGATCTGGGTCAAAAGCAGTGTTGATAATCAAATACCCTGGGAGTCTTTCTCTTGCAGCCGCCTCCAGCTTTCTAAGATCTTCAGAATTTCTGGCTAGATCAATTTTATTGAGGCAGACTAATATTGGCTTATTAAACCTTTTGATAAAGTTTAAGTTTTCAATATCAACTCCAGAAATTCCTCGAGTAATATCGACTACCATTATGAAAACATCCGTATGATGAAGGTAGTCTTTTGTATGCGTATCGACTGAGGCTCGATAATCATTAAAGCCAGGGTAATTAACAATTGTTGCATTACCACGTTCATTTAAAGGGTAACTCATAGCTGATTCTGTAGAGCCAGCTATTGGATCTATATTGCTATCGATACCAAAAACTGCCTCCATCAACGAGTCTTTGCCTGCAGAGCCTCCACCAACAACACCTACAGTAATTTTTGTAGTTAAAATATTTCGGAGAAGTGCTATGTGTATGACTGCCGGAATAGTCTTACGGAATGCTGGGCCTGACAAATCTATTACCATCCATAGCCCAGTAGCAATCCATCCAATTGGCCCCAACAACATACCCACGGTTCGCGTTATCGCAGCATTGGTTGCAAAGCTAAGACCTGTACCCAGTATTGCTCTAGATACCATATTCGCAACCACTACTGAGATTTGATAAATGTAAAATCCACCAAATCGCTTTAAAAATGCCTGAATAACAGCTGCGCTAATTGCGCCGACTGGTATATCTCGGTCACTAACACCAATGGATCTAAAAACAGCTCTTTTCTCTTCGTCAGTCATTCTTTCTAGTGCATCTTCGAACATTTTTAAAAGAATCTCTTCCTCATTTTTTTCAACTGTATTTTGCTCTTTAACTTTCGCTTTTAGCTTCTGTCCTACATCTAAAACAACCTCGCTATAAGGTACTCCCTCTCCACCTCGGAAAAGAGTTGCAATATCATTGCTTCCCATTTTACGTAAGTGAATAGCAACATTCCGAGCAATCTCTCGTTCTTTTCCATGTGTTGATTTAAGCAGCCCTTCGTCCATATCAAGGTATTTAAGTAATGGACGTAAATCGTCAATATTAACCAAGCTGCGTTGAATTACGTCTTCAAGCTCTAGTTTGAAAGTCATTAGATTTCCTCTATTAAGAAACTGTATCAATAGTAATTAATACTACTAGTTTAAATTTATTGATTAATTTAGCACTAAGCTGTACGAAAAATAACATACTCCTCATCAGAGTATGTTCTCATTTCTATTACAAAATGAGCTTTTGCATAGCCAATAACCCCTCCAATACCTGCACCTATAATCGCTCCAGTGATATTGCCAAAGTAGAAACCAATAGATGCCCCTATGACGATCCCTTTAGCTGTAACTTCAAATACTCGCTCACCACCAGGTGAAATGACTTTTATTGACGCACCATTTTCGTTCGCAAACTTTTGAAGACGTTGGACGACTTGCTCAAGAAGATTCTTGGATACCTTAAACTCTCCTGACATCATGAGTCTTAAAGCTGCTAACAATTTTGGTATATCTTTAACGTCATTAATTGTAAAAGTCATAATTTCTACCTTTCAAATTTAATGTCATCGCAACGTCTGCGGTGAACTCGATATATAGTAAGCTGGAATCGTGCCAGAAAATTAACTTGCACACTTTTTCTTAAGTTGTTGATTTTAAAGTTTTTATGTTTTTTATCTTTGGTTTTCCATGTTTGTGAAGTAGAATTTATTTCATTAGATGATTTTACTTAATGAAATAAATTCCATATGAGCTATTTAATTATCCAGCTTGGGGGGCGTATTGCTAAAGCCTTTCGCTCACACTCCAATACAGTTTGCTTCTCGCTGAGCAAAAGCCATGCAGAAAGTCCAATGCATCTAGAATGGCCTTCTGATTGCAGCGGCCAACTCTTAAATAAGTTGATCGATGAAGCTCGTTTTGCAATATGGTCTGTAGAGGCTGCAAAAATAATTTCTGGGCATGAGACTTCGCTTAAATCACTTTCTCTATCTGAAATCGATCTACAAAAATTCGCATCAATGGAGATAAACGGAGATTTTGAGGAAGGCCTTGAGCAAATTTTGCTTAACTTGAAAGACATCGCGTTAAAAATTCTCAAGCGCCAGACAATTTTTGTATTTTCATCCGAATGGAATTTAGAGTTTTCTAATAATGCTAACAAGTACCTTAAATTAATAGCTTTTGAGGTATGCACCTTTTTTAAAGAAGTGTCTGTTGAGCGCAATTTGCCTTGGGCATTTATCGTAGATGGTCAGAGACACCAAAGTGATCCACTAAAAATTCTAGTAAAAAATATACATGGTCTTATGCTTCAGGAGAAAGATTCAGCTAATAGGTTAAATCGCTGGAAGCAAAAACAGGGTACTGTTTTACTGGCGGGGCCTACTGGCTCAGGAAAGTCCTACGCAGCAAGATTGCTTGCTTCTGAACACTATTCAACATTTGTTGAGGTAAATTTAGCAGCAATCAATGAAAATACTTTAGAAAGCAGAATGAGAGGTTATGTTGAAGGATCTTTTACTGATGCAAAGAAAGGTGGAAGAAAAGGGTGGTTCGAAGAAGCCAATGGCGGAGTTTTGTTTTTGGATGAATTCCAGTCGACCCCCGTATCATTTCAGACTCAACTTTTAGATGTTCTAAATGCTGTTTCAGATGAGATTAGTATAGCTCAAGTTGGTGATGATGGAAATAGAAAGTCATTTAGGGTGAAAGTTGTTATTGCAGTTAATGAAGACATAGAGCTCCTATTATCTCAAAAAAGAATGCGAAAGGACATATTCTTTAGAGTGAGGCATATTGAGTTATTTCCCTCTTTAGCTGATAGACTTCAGCATGATACAGACAACCGTTATCTCCGAGGCTTATTAGCCACATACCGTTGGAACAGTCTTAATGTCGGGGAGCGGTTTACTTCTGAACCTTTAAATTTTGATATGTTGTCAAAGTTTTTTCCTGTTTTTTCTTCGGATGCTTTATTTGAGATAAAAAATAAAGATTGGGAAGGGAATTTTAGAGAGCTGGAAAGAGTTGCGTTCGATATATTTTATGAATGTGATTTCCTTAATGGAAGCTCTGAAATTACTTCAAGGAGGGTGATTGATATTATTAATTCTTGGTATGATGGTGATAAAGCTATTTATAATCAGAATCCTAAAGATCCTGTTGTGTCCTCTGCTGAGTTTGGGAAGCTTAAGGAAATTCAATCAGCAATCTTAAAATGCGAATTCATAATAAAAGATGTAATAAATGGTCAGCATCAATCTTATTATCGTTCTAGATTGCCACTCAGAAATTACCTTATAAAAAATAAACATTTACTTGATTCAAACATTTTATCTGATTCTAGAATGAGAAAGTTTCTTAGGGAGTAGAGTAAGTGCTGTGATAAATATTTCGTTTATATGCATCAAATAGACATTAACCCCTATGGTTGCTTCAGCACTATTTTTCGCTGGTTTCTGTTTGAACGTTGTAATGTCATGTGGTAGAGAAGATACTCATGTGCCTTGTGATGCTGAAGAAATTTCAGATATTTTTTAATTGCTCTTTACCAGTCTGAAATATCAGCTCAGATAGAGTGACGCTTTGTAACGGATTATCATCTATCATCTCTTTCTGAAGACGTCCCCACAGCGGTTTTAATTGCTTCCTGATAGCTTGCGACTTCATAACTGATGCAGCACGATAGCCATAAGTAACGAAATTCCGATTGCTAAGGTGCGAGTAACGCTCATAAAGCTTGCGTTTAAATAATCGGGTAACTTCTTTACCTGCGATCAACTCTTTGTAGTTAGCTTTGCGTTGAGTTTTCTTAGCCAGTCGAACGCCTGATTTCATTCGCCCTGAGAATTTTGCTAAAGCTGCGGAACGAATTAATTTATGTTGCCCATCAAAAATAAAACCAAGGTACTGTAATGGTTTATTTGATCGCATCATGGCTCCAGATGGCCAGAAATCACGGATCTCAGTTTTTTTAGGGTTAATATCTAATTTCACTTTGGTAATCTCAGCCATAACCGCCTGTTCTGCCAAGTCTTTATAAGCCGTCGGGACAATAAATAACATGTCATCACAGTACCTGTAGTAACAGCCATCGTACTGTTCAGCAATACACTTAGCCGCAACATCAAATGTCAGCATATAAATATTCGATAAAAGAGCGCTAACAGGAGAACCTTGTGGTATCCCCTTTGAATCCGTATTTACCTGGATTAACTTTTCGGCACGAACAACGTGGCGGAACACTTCTGGAGTACAAATCCTAAAGCGCCCATTTTTTGGATTGTTCTTCGCTATTTTTAATCGCTCATACACCGTATCACGGCATACTTTCGAAAAGCGGGTGATTGAGCGAAATACATTGAAATGATCATTTGGGAGCTTATCGGCTCCTAATAGGTAACACCAATGCTCTTTTAATATTTGATGATCTAAGTTGTCGAAAAAACCGGTTATATCTAGCGCTATGGCGCTGCATGATCGACGCTTTTTAATTTCCTCAAAAGCGTCATTGGCAAAATCGATATTACTTTTACCTAAAGCTCGGAACGCAATTACATTCTTATCTAAGCATCTTTCCTGCAGTGCGACTTCATATTTAGCAGATATAATTTTGGAATAATAAGAGTAAATATGGGAGTCGAGATGGCTAGCATAAGCGATAGGGCGTTGTTTTAGTTTTTTTTCAACTTCACCTTTGCCGTTCTTAAAAACCTTAAAGCTTTCGATGGTGTAATGTATCAAAGGAAAAAAAGCATGTTTGGCGACACGATCGGGATTTGTAACAATTGCCGTCGCTTTTTTTAAACCGATTGGTGCATCAAAGTGGATATACCCCCGCGTTCGATACCAATCATGTTTTTTGACCATCAGCTAATCCTTGCCGCTCAGTGCAAAACCTGAAAAGGTAAGGGATTGTGGCCTTCCAATTCCCGATCCAGGCTTAACAAACGTATTTAATTACGCATTCACAGCGCTAGGCGCTGGGCCACGAATGTCAGGTATGATGTATAATATCATAGTGTCAGGAGTGTTCGACGTGAGTCTATTAACCGCCTGCTGTAGCTTCAAGAAGCGCCTGTTCCAGTTCATGGTTCAGGTAGCTCTTGACAGCTTGTGATACACCTCAGCCCCTAAAGAACTAAGCAATCAGATATTATTACCTTATTTAGTAACATTCAAGAATAGATTTACCATCAACTTCGTCGTCAATTTTATTCGCACGTCATAAAAGAGCTGACACTTCAGTTATTAGATTTATCCACGTCTATTCTCGGAGGGCGAAATTGCAAGCGTTGAAAATTTCCACAATCCTTAAATGTGTTTTATTTGTTAATAGATTAATTTGATTTATGAGGAGAGCTTTATAAAACTAATGAATAAAAACTTTAGTAGGGCTCTTTTTTGTGTTTTAAATCAATTTTAAGGCACCTATTTGTCGCTGTGCTGCATTTAAATGGTTTTTTTGAGTCGAGGTACAGGGTATGGGTTAAATTAGGGCGTTTGTCGCGTTTGAGGCTAAACTTTTAAACCATTAATTCAAGTCGTTTTTTTCTTCTTCTATTCTAATTCTTTACTAGATCTAGAGGGACTTTTTTTAAACTCATTTTATTTCGCTTAATTTATTGATTTTAAAATAATTAACCTGCTAAAAATCTGTTATGCTGCTAAAAATCAGTTATAATTTTACGCGAGCGAATTTTTCTTAACTCATTAAATATATTAAATAATACCTGCTAAAAATGAGTTATGCTAAGCTGCTAAAAATGAGTTATATATAACTCATTTTTAGCAGCGCCTTTTGAAACTTAAAATAAAATTTTTAACAATTAAAATCAGGTGCTTAAGTAATTTCCTGGCTGAATTCTAAACGGATTTTGCTAAAAATCAGTTAGGCGATTCTCCACTTGTTGATTCTAAAGAGCTTATTTTGGTATTTTCTTTTTTATTCAATTATTTAGCTTTGTTTTTTGATGCGGTTTTTAAATGCGGCTGCTAAAAATTAGTTATACCTGCTAAAAATTAGTTATAATTTTTTCTTTTATAAATCATTGGTTTAGGTTTATCCTGTTTTGAATTCCAGAATTGCCTTTTCTGCTATCTTTTTGTTTACAAGTTTGGTCGCATTTTGCTCAGGCAAGGTATTCTTGATGACTCGACATGGAGTAAAATAGTTTGTTTTTTAACCTAAAAGTCACCTATTAACCGTAAAAGCGCTCTGTCAATTCGTCACAAAATTTAGTTCTATAAACCAAAGCAGCTTTTAATCGCTGAGCTGCTGGTTCGGTTAACCAGGCATCATTCGATTTGGGTTTGGTATGCGATGCCAGATAGTCAACTGCTGCATCATTGATGCGTCGCGCGTCTTTCAAAATATCCAGTTTCTGAGAAAACAGCATGATCTTGTTGTAACACCCAAGTTCAAGACCCTGTGCATACTTCAACAAGATCCCCTTGCGACTCTCTGGCGTTTTGAAAGAGTGCTCAAATTCAATCGCACATATCACACCGCTAAGTTCACGTACGATGGCGTCGACACTTCGAACATCGAGTTTCCGTGCTATTTTTCGAAATTCGGCATCAGTGACAAAGGAATTCCAGCCATCAAAGCTATCGCCGTTTTGAAAATGCTGCTCGGTCATACCGCGCAGCACAACATATTGCACTATTAAATCATGGTACAGCGTTGAGAGATTTATCCGCTGTGATACCTGCTCTGATGAGCGAAAGTGCAACTGCATACCGGTAAGCTGCTCTGCATATAGTGCTCCGGCTCTGGTTAGCACATACACTCTGTCATCAGGTGAGCGGTGTGTCTGGGTATAATCCAGCAAGCCCTCCTGGCACAATTTGTTTAGGTGCACCAGCGCCTGGGCTTGAGAAATGCCATACAGCCAGCGAATGATCATCGGGCTGGTATGCCCAAACCGACTGACAATTATCATTGTCAGTCTGCGCCTAGCTTTGCCGATTTGGTTATTATTGCTGCCATGCAGCTGGCGCATATCAATTGAAAAGAAGAGTTGGTACTGCTCAGTAATTCCAGGGGTAATACTCATAGCGTTTTTCCGTTAGTTATTGGTCATAACTAACTAGAAAATGGGGCTGCGAAATTTTCAGTTTCGCGCAGTTTGATGAATATTTTCATCGCCAGATGCTGTTAAAAACTGCTGGCGATGAAATTGGCGATGATTCTCGCCAACAGGGCATGCTGGCGCATGTTGTTTAGCCGATGTTATCGGCTAAACAATGAGCCTGTAACGCCCGCCAAACCTGGCCTCGCGAGGCCGTTTTGGCTTTACGCGCTTGCAGCGCTAGCGATACAGACTCAGAGGCGCACGTTCGGGGCGATGCCCCGTACTACCCCGAAATTCGGCGTTTTCGTTCTGCGATCGCTGGCGCGATTTTTCGCATCCACAAAAACCAGGGCGTCTATCGACGCCACCGGGGTTGCACTCGTCAATCTGGCGATTGGCGAGCACAATTTTGCCTAGGGGCAAAACCAATTTCAGGGTAGTTCGGGCCAGCCGAACGTGCGCCTGCTACATAGCAAAACTGCTGCGCAGTCTCGCTATTACGCCAGTTGCTGGCTAATTTTATTAGCGCTATTTTGCCCTTTTAATCTTAAAAGGGCTTGAGCCACTTCGTTCCATGCGCTCTCTGATATGTTAGTTTTTATCAGTTCAGTATCTAGAGTTAGTGTTTTGGTCTCAATGGTTGTCATCCGTTTTAGTTGATTATTCGCCTCAAGCTCGATGTAGATATTTTCAAGTATCGAGGTGTCTTTATGTCCTGTGAAAAGCTTGGCGATGTGCAGCGGCGTATAGCCCTGCTCAAATTTCTGTGAAACCCCCTCGCGTCGCAAATCATGAACTCTGAAATCGTCGATCCTCGCTAGTTTGGTGATCTCCCTAAAATGTTTAGCAAAGGTGTCGCCTTTAATCGGAAATAATGGCCCTGATGATATTGAATAAAATGCCATTAATTCACGAAACAACTGCTTAGCTTTAGGTGTTAGAGAGGCCTCAAAAATCTTCGCAGGCTGTGCTCTGTTGGTTTTTTTGAGATTGCCAATCCGCATTTTGTTGTTTTCAAAATCAATATTTTCCACATGTAAATTAAATAACTCGCTCAGCCTAAGACAGGTTTCTATGAGTAATGCTATGAAAATAGCAAATGGATATTTACCTGCTTTTGATGCCTCATATTTTTTCGTGGTAGCAAAAAGTGTATCTTGCTCGCCATCGCGAAATCTACGCTCACGCTGATTGCTGTCTGCCACGTAGCCATGGTCTAGTAATTGAGTTATGTAGAAACTGAGCTTTTTCCGGTCGATAAAATGTAAACCTAGGTGGTCTTCCGCATTTCGAATTGCGCTGGTAATAAATCGCACCTCAGGTAACACTGTGCTGGGGCCAGCCCCTTGCGCGATTCGATCTTTACAGTAGTTTTCTAGGTGTTTTATGTTCAGCGTTGAGATTGCGACATTGGCTATATCGTACCGTAACGGCATTTTAAATACGCCCATTGATGTTTCTGAGTAACGCTGGTGAGCGTTTTGCCTTCTGTCTAGTTCCCAGCGGAGCACATCCCCTAAACTATTGAAAGTTATGGGTGAATCCTTTGTTTCGAAAACAACGATGCGCTGTGGAACTTTTACAGGCTCTTTTGCCACGATGTTTTTTTGGGCAGCCTTAATATAATTTTGTGCCTCAGTTAACGTATCGAATGTTTTTGATGTTGCTGGTTGCTCAACCCCGTTGATTTTTTGCCGGTTAACGACTTTAAAGCGAGTTTTACCAGATTTAAGAGTTATTTGTTTGATTTTTGAGTACGCCATCTGAATTTCCTGTTGTCATATTGAGTGACAACGATAACGTTTAAATTTGTAGAATCAAAAAAGTAGCGATTTCTGTAAATCTGGTGTTTTGTGTTTATTTATCCAAATGTTGTTCGCTATTTTTAATCAGTCGCTCCCTAAGATGGATGTGCGCCGGTTTGATCGAGACGTAAACATTCCATAAGATTTTTAGATCTTTATGGCCTGTTACTCTGGCTGCCTCCTCTACGGAGAAACCCTGCTCAATTAGTCGGCTCGCACCTTCTCGTCGTAAATCATGATAACGTAAGTCATCTATACCCGCCTTTTTTCTGGCTCGTCTAAATGCGGCGGTAACTGAGCGCGAGTTATATGGGAAAATCAGGGCATTATTTCTGGGTTGACGTTGTATTATCTCCAGAGCTGAACCAAGTAACGGCAATATTGCGTTATTCCCCAAAGAACCATGCGGACTTTTACGATCCCTAATTAAGATTGTTTTTTGTTCTATATCTAGATCATCCCAACGCAAACGACACAGTTCACCAATACGGCAGCAGGTTGCCAGAGATAGCTCAAACAGATCGAGCATAGGAATAAAAGACTGATTATGGCGCGAATGCTTTTTTAGCATTTCGAGCAGCTCTTTATGTTCAAGCGCGTCAACCCGTCTTTCCCTGCGCTCAGAGCGTGAGATCAGCTTTAAATCATGCAGGGCAGGGTATGCGTCAATTACGGCACGTTCGTCTGTTTTTACGCCTAGGGTGGATTTGGCAACCCTCAAAACCTTTCTGATACAGCTGACATCAATACTGATAGTTTGCGGACTGGGTTTAAATTGACTTTGCTTGCGCTCGATACAGAAAGTCACGATATCTTTGGCTCGAATTTTTGTTACCAGCATACGTGCTATTGGATATCGCAGAATTTGTGCATAAGCAAATTTAGCTGTTCGTCCGATAGGCCTATTTGATGACTCTTTCAATTGCATATAGCGCGTAATCAACTCGCCGAAGGTGCAATCTATCAAGTCGGGATCTGTCTCATCCAGATTCGACTCAATTTTATTAACTAAGTTTTTTGCCCATGCGGTAGCTGCTGTTTTAGTGTGGAACGTTTTCGCACGAGAGAATGTAACAATGCCCAATTCTTTTTCACGCACTCTTGCAATGTACACAGTTTGGCCACGTTTTTGTCGTTTTGATATGGTATAATTTGCCATAAATTTAGCTCGTCTTTTTATGGGTTTTAGTTCCCCTGAACTAGTGAAAAATGGACAGTTCCCCTGAGTAAAACGCAAAATAAAGGCAAATGCCGAATATTGGAAATCTGTAAAACCCAATGAAAAACAATGATTTAGAGCGAAACCCTTCAAAAATATTACCGCAGCGCTTCTCCGTCGCCCCTATGTTAGATTGGACTGATCGGCATTGCCGCTATTTTCATCGTCTGATGAGCAAGCATGCGGTGCTATATACCGAGATGGTCACAACCGGCGCCATTATCCATGGTAAAGGCGATTATCTTGGTTTTAATCCGCAAGAGCAGCCGGTAGTACTGCAACTAGGGGGTTCCGAACCGGCTGAGCTGGCGCATTGTGCCAAGCTGGCTGAGCAGCGTGGTTATGCGGCAATAAACTTAAATGTCGGTTGCCCATCAGATCGGGTGCAGAACGGTATGTTTGGCGCTTGCCTGATGGCCAGGCCACAACTCGTTGCCGATAGTGTTAAGGCGATGCAGGATGCGGTCAGTATTCCGGTCAGTGTGAAAACCCGCATCGGTATCGACGATTCTGATGAGTATCAGTTTTTACAGGATTTTGTCGCCACTGTCGCGGCAGCAGGATGCCGGCAGTTTGTGATCCATGCCCGCAAGGCCTGGTTAAAGGGTTTAAGTCCGAAAGAAAACCGCGAGATCCCGCCGCTGAACTACCCAAGGGTTTATCAGTTAAAGCAGGATTTTCCTGCGCTGGACATTAGTATCAATGGTGGAATCAAAACCCTGGCTGAGGCCGAGCAGCAGCTGCAGTATTTGGATGGCGTGATGATTGGCCGAGAAGCCTACACCAACCCTTATCTACTAAGCCAGGTCGATGCGGTGCTATATCAGGATGTCTGGGCGGTACCGGAACAGCATCAACTGGTACGGCTGATGGTGCCCTACATTGAGCAGCAAATGCAGCAGGGCGCGCGTTTTTGGCATATTGCCCGTCATATGTTAGGGCTGTTTCAGGGGCAACCGGGTGCCCGGCAGTGGCGTCGCTTACTGAGTGAGCAAGGACATCTAGTGGATGCCAAACCAGAGTTGCTGTTACAGGCGCTAGCACTGGTGCCTGAATCGCCTGACGCTAAGGCTAATTAACTGACTGTCTATATAAAAACCAAAAAATAGCAAAATTGACTATTTTTTGGTTTTCTAGCTTTTCTGTACTTACAGCTTCCTTTGTTGCTCTCTAAATTAATCAATACGAAACAAATGGTTATGTAGTTTTTCGGCTTTGGCATGCCCCTTGAATTCAGTATCGCAGCAGTACCGAACCACTGAACTGAATTTGCAGGAGCAACAAGATGCTTACGTTAACTACTCTTTTCTTTACCAGCGTTGTTAGTTTAAACAGTACGCCACCAGCAGTAGATCCAGCTGAATCGCTGCGCGCTGCCATGACAACACAGCAACAACTATGGCAACAGCAGCTACGGCAGGATGTGCGGCAACAAACGCAGCTGGCTATCGGCAGCAGCATGGCCCAGGTGCAACTGGTGTTACAGCAACCTGACGATATGCCACAGTTGGCACAACGGACTGCTGAGAAAGCTGTCGTAAAAATGGAGGCAGAGTAAATGTTGGCCTTTGCTGAGCAGACTTTACTGCTGATCTATTTGCTGCCGGTATTGGGCTTGTTACTTGGCGCTATGCCAGCCGTGCTGGTCTGGCAGGCTTACAAAAAAGGCTGGGCCTGGCGGGGCAGGAGCTTAATGCGACCAAGATTATCATCGGCTTATCGCTGCCGCGACAGTGGTTTTGGTGTAAGATAGTGTTGTCCGCAGCGGCACCAGGCACAGATGATGCGTAATGGCTGCCTGCGGATAGCGCAGATCGACAGGATGCCGTGACGCTCTGTCACGACTATGCCAAAACGTTAGGACAAGATATGAATAAAACCTCTACTCTGTCAGCCGCTGCGGCCGGGACCTTACTGGTGCTGTGGCTGTTTAGTTGGTGGGTAAGTCGCGAGCCTGCCTTATTGATAGAAGAAGTGCAGCAAGGCTTACATCTGGATGATGGCAGCCGGGTTGTCGGCTACAACACTACGACTGCCTTGATCCGTGTTACGGAAACTCTGCTACAAAAACGCGGCGGCTATATGTCAAATGATATTCTGCCGCCCTTTAGCTTACTGGATAATATGCCAGCCTGGGAATTTGGCGTGCTGGAGATGTCACGCGATCTGGCACTGGCGTTTCGCAAAGACTTTAGCCGCTCTCAGTCGCAATCAGCGGAAAATGCCTTTTTACGGATTGCTCAACCACAGCTGAATATCGACCATCGCAGTTGGGTATTACCGAGCGCCGAATCCGAATATCGCAAGGCGATTGCCCAACTTTATTTATACCGCAGCGCCTTGGTCGATCCAAAACAAACGGACAGCCAGTTCTATGCCCGGGCAGACAATCTGCGTGACTGGCTGAAGAATGTCGAAAAGCGCCTGGGTAGCTATTCACAGCGTCTCAGTGCCAGTGTGGGGCAGGAGCGTTTTAATACCGATCTCGCTGGCGACATCGCTGCCCGTCAGTCGACGGAAACACCAGACCGCCGCTTTGTAAAAACCAGCTGGTGGAAACTGGATGATGAATTTTATGAAGCGCGCGGCGCAACCTGGGCATTGCTGCACTTCCTAAAAGCGGTGGAAATTGATTTTGCGGAAGTATTGCAACGTCGCAATGCGATGGTGAGCTTACAGCAAATCATTCGTGAGCTGGAAGCCGCTCAGCAGCCTATTCACAGCCCGATGGTATTAAACGGCAGTGGCTTCGGTATTTTGGCTAATCATAGCCTGGTGATGGCAAATTATATCTCCCGCGCCAATGCGGCGCTGATTGATTTATCTGAATTATTAAAGCAAGGATAGGGAATGAAAGTGGTAAGAATCTTGGCGCTGGCCGCAACAGTTAGTATGGCGCCGGTACAGGCGGATACGTTTTTCGGTGTACACGCGGGCTATGATAGCTGGCAAGCCGGTACTCAGGGTGGTTTTGCGAATAGTCAGCAATTACAGGATTTTAGTTTTCGGGATAAGAACCAACAAGGCTATTATCTGGCTTTTGAACATCTGGTACCAGTGTTACCCAATCTTAGAGTGCAGTGGCAGAATTTACAAAGCCAGGGGCATACTGAACTGAACAACAGCTTCAGTTTTGGCGGAGTAACCTTTGCGGCCGGTACCGCGCTGAGTACTGAGCTGGATTTTCGGTATACCGATTATGTGCTGTACTACGAGTTACTGGATAATAGCTTGCTGCAGCTTGATCTGGGTCTGGTTGCCAAAAAACTCTCCGGTGAACTGACAATAATGGCCGCGAACCGCCAGGCCAGCCAAAGTGTCCGTCAATGGCTACCTTTGTTGTATCTGGATAGTCGGCTTGGTTTGCCGGGCAGTGGTCTGGAGCTGTTTGCCAATGGCCAGGCAAGCCAGTTTAGTGGTAATCATTGGTATGATCTGCAAGCCGGCGTCGCCTATCAGTTGGTAGACAGTCTGACACTGGATGTCAGATTAAAACTTGGCTATCGCTGGTTGGATCTGCAGTTGGATGATATCGACGATCTTTACGCCGGTATCACCTTTAGCGGCATCTTCGCAGGTATCGCGGTACATTTCTAACCTGCTTTTCGAAACAGGGGCAAGACTTGAGCCCCGGCTACTTTAGACATATAGTGGTGCTCTGATTTTATTGTCTTGAGCACCACCTTGATCGCCCTGTATCGCTATTTATTCTTGTTCTACTGCGCGGCCTGTGCCGTGTTAGTGATGTCAACCTTGCTTTGGCAGCAACATCACAACCGGCAACTGCTGCAGGCACAGCTACAACTATACGGTGATGTGATCCAACTCGCGTTATCCCCGAAGCTTGGTCAGGCTGCGCCAGAGCAGTTGCAGCAACAGCTGGCGGAATTACAGTTCGGTGCCAGTATACCGGTGGCCGCGTTGGCATTGTATCCGTTGCAGGGGGAACTGCTGTTGTCGGTTGGACAGACAGAGTTGGTACCGCTGGAGTTACCGGGTCAGGACTTTAGCAGTTTAACGCTGATTACGCTGAGCGGTCGCGATGTTGCGGTGTTGCCATTACAAAAGCCGGCTTTACCCTTCGAACCTTTTTCCAGCCAACCTACATATCTGTTACTGATTATCCCTGAAGCTCCGACCGCGATTTGGCTACTATGGTGGCCGGCGGTATTGGCGTGGGTATTATTGACGGTGTTGCTGCTGTTAGCCTGGCGTTTGCGGGAGGCGCCTCAGCGTCAACAGCTACAACGTTTACAGAGCTTTAAGCAGCGAGCCGAGTCATTACAGTTACAAGGTGTCGAGCCACTATTGCAATGTCAGGACAGCGCCGGGCTGGACCAGGCATTATTGCAGGTACTGGAGCAGCAGCAACAGCTGGAACAACAGAACCGACAGTTCGATATGCAACAGCAGCAGCTGATGGCTCAGCTTGAGCTGTTTCAGCAGCAAAGTGAGCAGCAACAGATACAACAACAGCGCAGGCAACAGTGTCTGATCCGTTGGTTGCACCAGTGGCAGCTGTTAGGTCAGCGCAAGCCACAGCTGACCGAAGCGATGTTCGACACACTACAGCAGCTGCATTATTGTTATGCCAAGCATCAGTTTGCTGCAGCTGGCTTGCAGCCGCAGCCATTACTGTTACCGGAGTGGCTGACTGAACAGCTCGGCGCGCTCAATATGCTGTTGCCTGATGATTGCGCTATGGATTGGTTGGAATCCGGAGACTGTTATCAACTGTTGCCGGAAATCGATGCTGAATTTTTAAAGCATGTATTACAAGCTATGTTGTTATTGGCACTGCGTTCAGAGTCTGCAAGGCGTTTTAGTTTTAAACTTCAGTTGCTTGCTAGTCCAGATCCGCAGCTAAGTTTACAACTGGCCTGTGATGGTAATGGTTTACCACGACATCTGACCGCGCAGCTGCACGAAGCGGATAGTTCGGCCTTGCAATGGCGCGATGCTGACATCGCCGTCCTTAAACTGGCCGCCAGGTTACTGAATGCCAGTTTGCATGTTGAGTCGCTGGAGGGGTTAGGTGTGCGCATCAGCCTGCAATGGGCGTTAATCGCAGCTACCCGGCATAGTGTGCCACTGCTGGAGCATTTGCTGGTATTCGATGCAGATCCCGAGCGTTTGACCGAGCGCCTGCAGAGCTTGCATAACCTGGCGTTGCAAGTGAGCAGTTGTAGTAATCTCAGCGAACTTCGCAAAAGGCTACAGGAGCAAGCATACTCTGCGATACTGATTTTTCTGCCTGGTCAGGCCCCCTGCCAGGAGTGGTTAACGGTATTAACGGAGATCCGCTGTCCACGTTTTATTTTTGTTCCGCCGCTTAGCCTGTCGCTGTGGCAGCAAAACCTCAGCTGCCTTTCCAGCGCCGATTTTTGTCTGGGTTGGCTCGCACAGCGGCTACACGAGCTGGCAACGCGCCCTTTGAAACATCTACTGGTTGTCGATGATAACGAGACTAATCAGGCTTTTATCAAGGTTTTGTTACAGCATAAGGGCGTGCAACTGACTTCAGCACTGACGGGAGCTGAAGCCCTGACACTGTGTCAACAGCAACAGTTCGATTTGGTGTTGTTGGATATCAGACTACCGGATTTGGCAGGTACGGAAGTCGCCCGTCAGCTAAGGCGTCTGACGTCCTATCAACAGGTGCCGTTACTGGCTTTTACTGCACACGCTTTGCCAGCAGAGATAGCAAGTTTCCGCGCTGCCGGTATGGATGATATTGTGCTTAAACCCTTGGATCCCTGTAAATTTGAGACTTTGCTGCAGCATTATCGGCTGTGCTGATGTGGTTGCAGTTTAGGGCATGTAAAATTAAATCGCTGCAGGATTTCTTTTTCTGCAAAGATGCGGGTATATTTACAGCAAGCTTTAGCAAAGGACCAGCTCATGACATCAAAAGAAACAGAGGACGGATTTCTGTTTTTAGCCGATGACGACAGTGCCAGTGTGCCAAAAGAACCTGCTGCAGGGGTCTGGCCGCTGCTTATCGTAGACGATGACCAGGAAATTCATACTGTCACTAAGTTAGCACTTAGTGACCTGGTCGTATTGGGAAAACAGCTGGAGTTTCATCATGCCTATTCAGGCCAGCAGGCGCTGGATTTTCTGAAGCAACACCCTGATACCGCTTTAGTTCTGCTCGATGTGGTAATGGAAACCGATGATGCCGGCTTGCAGGTGGTACGACGGATCCGTGATGAGCTGCAAATGGACGAATTACGCATCGTGTTGCGGACAGGACAACCCGGTTATGCTCCGGAAGAAAGCGTTATTAAAGAATATGATATTAACGACTACAAAACGAAGACCGAGCTGACCCGCAGTAAACTTGTCACCACCATTATCTCTTCTTTGCGTTCTTACCAACAAATTAAGACCATTAATCAGAACCGCCGCGGCTTGCAGAAGATCATTAAGGCCGGTGCCAATTTATTAGAGCAACACTCCTTACACGAATTTTCCGAAGGGGTGGTTACCCAAATCTCGTCGCTAATTGGTCTGCACGCGGAAGGGGTGCTTTGTGCCCAGATTGAGGATGATGGTACCGCCAGCGATAAAATTTATGTATTGGGCGCCGCCGGCCATTATGCCCCTTTTATTAAATGTCAGCTTGACCGGCTGGACAATAAACGCATCGTTGAACAGATTAATCTCTGCCTGAAAAATCGGCAGCACCTGTTTTCGGATCAGGACACAGTATTATATCTGGGTAATGAAAAACATAATGCTGCAGTTTATATCGAAACCAACCGGCCGATTGAAGATGCAGATAAACAGCTGATTGAAGTCTTCCTTAGTAATATCTCTGTTGGCTATGAGAACGTTGCGCTGTTCCAGCAATTAAAACATGCCGCCTATATCGATCCGCTGACTAAGACGCCAAACCGCAACGAATTTATTCAGATTTTACAGGATACCCGCCGCTTTGAACCTGAGCATATGGTGGCGGTACTGGTTGATATTGACCACTTTTCCGATGTTAACGATGGTCTGGGGCAGGATGTCGGCAATGAACTGCTGATTGCGATTACGCTGCGCTTAATCGAACATTTTGGTATCAGTTCGCAGTTAGGCCGTATTGGTGCCGACGTCTTTGCGTTGGTGGGGCCGGAAGATGAGTTAACGCCAGAGCGTTTGACCGCTGTTTTCGCGCAACCATTTCAGGCATCGGAACATAGCCTGCAAATGAATGCGACCTTTGGCATCTGCCGGTTGCGCGAGGCTGCAGAGCAGGGCATGGTGATTATGAAGCAGGTGTATATTGCGCTGAATAAAGCCAAAAAAACCCTGGGCGTACACCATCAGTATTATGAACCGGCAATGGAAGAAGAGGTGACAGAGCGGCTGACGATGCTCAGAATGCTGCGCGCCGATTTTGCACTGGACAAACTGGAACTCTGGTATCAACCACAGCTGTGTCTGAAGAGCCAGGCCGTGGTTGGGATGGAGGCTTTATTACGTTGGCCACATCAACCCGGGCGCTATATCTCGCCGGCGATCTTTATTCCGTTGGCAGAGTACTCAGGCCTGATTGTCGATATTGGGCAATGGGTTTTAGAGCAGGCCTGTAAGCAACTACAGCAATTAGCGGCAGCCAACTGTGGCAGTCTGCGAATTGCGGTAAATGTATCGATGCCGCAATTCCGTTCGCCGCATTTTGTGCCGTCCGTTATCGACACGGTAAAACGCTATCAGGTCAATCCGGAGTTACTGGAGCTGGAGATCACCGAGTCAGTGGTGATGGACGAGCCGAAAATCGTGATTGATGCACTGCAGCAGCTAAAGAGCTTTGGTATTAAGGTGGCGATCGACGACTTCGGCATTGGTTTCTCATCGCTGAGTTATTTGCAGCAATTGCCGCTGGATCGGATCAAGGTAGACCGTGCCTTTGTCAGTACGGTAGCGAATGAGGGCGGCGGACTGATTGCTGAGACCATTATCAGTTTAGGTAAACGTATCGGTCTGTCTACTATTGCCGAAGGGGTTGAAACCAAGGAGCAGTTGCAGGCCGTGATGGCGATGGGCTGCGAAGAGGTGCAGGGGTATTTGTTTGCCAAACCGATGCCTGCTGCCGATTTAATGCAGTATTTACTGGCGTATCAGGATGGCCGGTTAAAGCCTTAATGTTAACGCCAATAAAAAACCGGAGCGCGCTCCGGTTTTTTTATTGGCAACAGCGGCTGTTGGCTTATTTTTTGGCGCGCTCGAAAGAGGTCATAATTTCAGCTTTCGCGGCGGCGGCATCAGCCCAACCGGTAACTTTAACCCACTTACCTGGCTCCAGCTCTTTGTAACGCTCAAAGAAATGCTGGATTTGCTTTTTCAGCAGCTCAGGCACATCGTTGATATCCTGGATATGGTCATACAGTTTGGTCAGCTTGCTGACCGGTACGGCAATAACCTTGGCATCCTGACCAGACTCATCTTCCATATTCAGTACGCCAACCGGGCGACATTTAATCACGGCGCCTGGTACCAGTGGGTAAGGCGTTGGTACCAGTACGTCAACCGGGTCACCATCCAGCGACAGGGTCTGATTCACAAAGCCGTAGTTGCAGGGATAGAACATAGGGGTGGCCATAAAGCGGTCTACCCAGACGGTACCGGTGTCTTTATCCACTTCGTATTTGATTGGATCGGCATTGGCCGGAATTTCAATAATTACGTTAATTTCATCCGGCAGATTTTTGCCAGCTGCTACATCGCTTAAGCTCATTGCTGTGTCCTCTGAGTAATTTACTGCCGCCATTATAATGACGGCCGTAAAAATGGCTATTGATAATTAGTCTGATGTGGTTGGCGCACTACCGGTTTGATGGTAGCCAACACAGGTTTCCACTTCATGTTTGGAACCTAGAATCACTGCTACCCGTTGATGGATATCAGTCGGAATGATTTCCATAATACGTTGATAACCGGTGGAGCTGGCGCCGCCAGCCTGTTCGACCAGAAAGCTCATCGGGTTAGCTTCATACGTCAGGCGTAATTTATCCGGCTTGGCCGGATCTTTACGATCGCTGGGGTAGGCAAAGATGCCGCCACGACAGAGTACCCGGTGCACATCGCCGACCATGGCGGCAATCCAGCGCATATTGTAATTTTTACCGCGCACCCCTTCTTTACCTTGCAGTAAATCGGCGATGTAACTTTGCATTGGTGCCTGCCAGTAGCGCTGATTTGACATATTGATGGCAAACTCGGCGGTGTATTTCGGGATGGTGGCCTGCTCTTCGGTTAACAGGAAGCCGCCATAGGTTTTATCCAGGGTGTACAGGCGGGTGCCTTTGCCAGTGGTCAGCGCCAGCATTGTTGATGGGCCATACAACACATAGCCCGCTGCAACTTGAGCGGTGCCTGGTTGTAAAAACTGGCTGGCATCACTGGCGTCCTTGTGTGGATCGGCCGGTAATATCGAGAAAATAGTGCCGATCAGGCTATTGATATCGGTATTGGAGGACCCATCTAAAGGGTCAAAGGTTACCAGATAGCGGCCACGCGGATTACCCGGTACGATATCATCCTCTTCTTCTGAGCTGATAGCTTTCACCACGCCGGTTTCCAGGATCACTTCTTTTAGTAATTCGTTCGCGATCACATCCAGTTTTTTCTGGGTTTCGCCCTGCACATTTTCTGACAGAGTTGAACCCAGTACACCGGCCAGTTCGCCCTGACCGACGCGGAAGGCGATTTCGCGGCAGGCCGCCAGGATAGTTTTTAACAACGAGATCAGATCCGGATCCACGCCATCTTGTTGCAGTACGGGTGAGATGCGACGCATTATAGTAGGTCCTTGTTATATTTTCGGGTAAGACAGAGTCAGACCGGCAAAGCTTTCGTCCGGTACAAGTGGCGAAATCTCATTCAGTCTGGGTTATTTTAAAGAATTTATTCTTAAATTGCAGTTTTGATCGCAGCTTATTCTGCATTTGCTACAATAAGCCCCTGCTTAACAGAGAAGTACATTATGCATATTCATATTCTGGGGATTTGCGGCACCTTTATGGGCGGTATCGCAGCCCTGGCCAAAGCCCTTGGCCATCAGGTCACAGGTTCCGATCAACAGGTTTACCCGCCGATGAGCACTCAGCTGGAACAGCTGGGCATCAGTCTGACTCCGGGTTATGACCCCGCACAGCTGGAACCGGCCCCGGATCTGGTGATTATCGGTAATGCCTTATCGCGTGGTAATCCGGCCGTTGAGTATGTGCTGGAACATAACCTGCCTTACACCTCAGGCCCACAGTGGTTATCCGAACAGTTACTGCAGCAGCGCTGGGTACTGGCGGTTGCCGGCACCCATGGTAAAACCAGCACCGCCAGTATGTTGGCCTGGATCTTAGACTATGCCGGTCTTAAGCCGGGTTTTCTGATTGGCGGTGTGCCGCAAAATTTCGGCGTTTCTGCCCGCTTAGGTGAGGCGCCGTTCTTTGTGATTGAAGCCGATGAATACGATACGGCGTTTTTTGATAAGCGCTCCAAATTTGTGCATTACCGGCCGCGTACCCTGGTGATTAACAACCTTGAGTATGATCATGCGGATATCTTCCCGGATCTGGCAGCGATCCAGCGGCAGTTTCATCATTTGTTGCGCACCGTGCCAGCTTCAGGGCTGGTGTTATCTCCGGAAGCGACGCCTGCTGTCGCCGAGACGCTGGCGCTGGGCTGCTGGAGCCAACGTGAAGCCTATGGCAGTGACTGGCAGGCCGAGTTATTAACACCGGATGGCAGTCAGTTTGCGCTGTATTGGCAACAGCAACAGGTGGCGCTGGTAAATTGGTCGCTCAGTGGCCAGCACAATGTTGATAATGCGGTAATGGCGATTGCTGCCGCGCGTCATGCCGGGGTACCGGTTGGTGTTGCAGCCGAGGCCTTAGCCAGCTTCGTGGCACCAAAACGGCGGATGGAGCTAAAAGGCTCTCCACAAGGTATTGCGATCTACGACGATTTTGCCCATCACCCCACCGCTATTGCTACTACGCTGCAAGGCTTGCGAGCTAAAGTGGGCCAGGCGCGGATTATCGCCGTATTAGAGCCGCGATCTAATACCATGCGCCTCGGTGTGCATCAGGCGGCTTTGCCGCAGGCGCTGTTAACGGCAGATCAGGTGTTTTTATATGAGCCACGCAATGCCGGCTGGTCGATGGCCGAGCTGGCCGCGCGGTTGGCGATGCCGGCCAGTGTCTGTTATGACATTGCTGAGCTGAAAGCCAGTATTCTGGCGCTGGTGCAGCCAGGCGATCAGATAGTAATAATGAGCAATGGCGCCTTCGGCGGCATTCATCAACAACTACTGGAGGCGCTGAGTTAAGCGTGGCCAGTCGATAGGAAAGCCAATGATAACCAGCAAAGAGATTACTCTGGCCTTTAGCGGTGCCTCGGGTGCGCCCTACGGTTTACGTTTATTACAGGTATTGTTAGCGCAGGGCATTAAAGTGCATCTGCTGATGTCCAGTGCGGCGCGGGTGGTGTTTGCCACTGAGCAGCAATTGCAGTTAAGTGCTGCGCCGGAGAAATGCGCACAGCAGCTGGAGCAGTACCTGCAAGCTGCGCCCGGCCTGTTAAAGGTTTATGGTAAGGACGATTGGTTTTCGCCGGTTGCTTCCGGCTCGGCGGCGCCGAAACAGATGGTGGTTTGCCCTTGTTCTACCGGCAGCCTGTCGGCCATTGCGCAGGGCGCCAGTGATAACCTGCTGGAGCGTGCCGCCGATGTGGTGATTAAAGAAGGTGGCAAGCTAATACTGGTGCTGCGGGAAAGCCCACTCAGTGCCATTCATCTGGAAAATATGCTGAAGCTGGCCCGCCTTGGCGTCTGTATTATGCCGGCCGCGCCCGGTTTTTATCATCAGCCGCAGCAAATCAGCGATTTGGTCGACTTTATGGTGGCTAGGGTATTGGACCAACTGGGCTTAGCACAACAGTTAGTGGGGCGCTGGGGCTATGACTCGCGACAACAGCAAGCAGGAGAATAGCGTGACGCTGGCACTGGACATTAAAGACTTACATAAAGTCTATCGTAGCGGCACAGTCGCACTCAGTGGTATCGATTTACAGGTACAGCAGGGCGATTTTTTTGCGTTGCTGGGGCCAAATGGTGCCGGTAAAAGTACCACCATCGGTATTATCAGTGCGCTGGTCAATAAAAGCCGCGGTCAGGTCAAGGTATTTGGCTTTGACCTGGATACCGAGCTGGAAGCGGCAAAAAGTCAGCTCGGCCTGGTGCCGCAGGAATTTAACTTTAATCAGTTTGAAACCCTGCTGCAAATCGTAGTCAATCAGGCCGGCTATTATGGTGTGCCGCGTGCGGTGGCCTTACAGCGTGCTGAGAAATATTTAGGCCAGCTGGGGTTATGGGAAAAACGTCATGCCCGGGCCCGTGAGTTGTCAGGTGGCATGAAGCGGCGGCTAATGATTGCCCGGGCGCTGATGCATGAGCCAAGGTTGTTGATCCTTGATGAGCCGACGGCCGGTGTTGACATTGAGCTGCGGCGCTCAATGTGGGAGTTCTTACGCACGATAAATCAGCAGGGCGTGACGATTATCCTGACCACCCATTATCTGGAAGAAGCCGAGATGCTGTGTCGTAATATCGCCATTATTGATAAAGGGCGGATTATCGAAAACACCAGTATGAAAGCCTTGTTATCCAAGCTGGGTAAAGAAACCTTTATTCTGGATCTGGACCAACTGCCGGACAGCCTGCAGTTGGCTGACTTTGTCTGGCGTAAGTTAGATCAACACAGTCTGGAAGTGGACGTAGAGAAAAGTGCTGGCTTAAACCCGATCTTCGAACAACTTAGTGCGCAGCAGGTAAAGGTGTTATCAATGCGGAATAAAGCCAACCGGCTGGAAGAGCTGTTTGTCACCTTAGTAGAACATGGCAGAGGACAAGCAAAATGACAGCTCGTTATCTGATTGCGTTACAAAGTATTCTGACCAAAGAGATTACGCGCTTTATGCGCATTTGGGTGCAAACCCTGGTGCCGCCGGCCATTACCATGAGCCTGTATTTTGTTATTTTCGGTAGCCTGATTGGCTCACGGATCGGCGAGATGAATGGCTTTAGTTATATGGAGTTTATTGTTCCCGGTCTGATTATGATGTCGGTCATTACCAACTCCTACGCCAATGTGGCTTCGTCGTTTTTTAGCGCCAAGTTCCAGCGTAATGTCGAAGAGCTGCTGGTAGCGCCGGTACCCAACTATATTATTGTGCTCGGTTATGTCGGTGGAGGCATGGCGCGCGGTATTCTGGTGGGGCTGATCGTGACGGTGCTGTCGCTGTTTTTTGTCACCATCAGTATCCATAATCTGGCGATTATTATGCTGACGGTGCTGCTCACCTCAATGTTGTTTGCGCTGGGAGGCCTGATTAATGCCGTCTATGCCAAGACCTTTGACGATATCAGCATTATTCCAACCTTTGTGTTAACGCCCTTAACCTACCTGGGCGGTGTCTTCTATTCGCTGACACTGTTGCCCGGATTCTGGCAGCAACTGGCGCAACTAAACCCGATTGTTTATATGGTGAATGCGTTCCGCTTCGGCTTTCTGGGCTATACCGATGTCAACTTATGGCTGGCGCTGGTGGTGGTGCTGAGCTTTATTCTGGTGTTATTCAGTTATGCGATGTATCTGATCAACAAAGGCATTGGTTTACGCAGTTAGCGGCGCAATAAAACAGACGCCAGAAATTAGCAGACATTTTTCGGTGGTTGCAGTACAGTTGAACGCTTTGCTGCGTATAAACGCTGATAAGGTTACAGCAGGTAACGACAGGCATGAACGACATCATTAAACGCCAGGCCACGGCTTCCGAAGAAGCGCTGTGGCGTATTTTTACGATCCCGGAAGCGCCGGATTCGACCCTTAGTATTATCGAACAAAACCTGTCGCAGAATCTGGCCGGCTTTTTAAATGAAAGTATCGTAGCGGTGGAAAAACCGTTATGGCAGATCGAGCGGGATTTTCAGGCGTTCCAGATCCCGGAGCAGCCGTCCTTTGTTTCTGATTATACCGATACCATTATGCAAAAACTGGTGGCGCACTCAGTGCATACTGCAGCGCCCAGTTTTATTGGTCATATGACGTCGGCCTTACCCTATTTTGTGCTGCCGCTGTCGAAAATGATGGTGGGTTTAAATCAGAACCTGGTAAAAATCGAGACCTCAAAAGCCTTTACCCCGCTGGAGCGGCAGGTATTGGGCATGATGCATCATCTGGTGTACGGCGAAAAAGACGGTTTCTATAAAAAGTGGATGCACAGCGCTAATCATTCGCTGGGTGCCTTTTGCTCCGGTGGTACCATTGCCAATATCACTGCGCTGTGGATTGCCCGCAACCGCTTATTAAAACCGGACGGTGATTTTAAAGGTATCGCCAAAGAAGGTCTGTTCCGCGCGATGCAGCATTATGGTTATCAGGGGCTGGCGATAGTGGTGTCAGAACGTGGTCACTATTCGCTGGGTAAGGCCGCAGATGTGTTGGGTATTGGCCGCGATATGGTGGTGTCGGTTAAAACCGACGCCAATAACAAGGTGGACACCGCCGAAATGCGCCGGGTACTGGCCGACCTTGCGGAGCGTAATATTAAGGTACTGGCCATTGTTGGCGTGGCTGGCGCCACGGAAACCGGCAATATCGACCCGTTACATGAGCTCGCCGATCTGGCTGAGCAACAGCAATGCCATTTCCATGTTGACGCCGCCTGGGGTGGCGCGACCTTATTGTCAGCTAAGTATCGGCATTTACTGGCTGGTATTGAGCGTGCCGACTCTGTGACCATTGATGCCCATAAACAGATGTATGTGCCGATGGGCGCCGGTATGGTGGTATTTAAACATCCGTCTACGGCGAATGTGATTGAACATCATGCCGAATATATTCTGCGTAAAGGCTCGAAAGATCTGGGCAGCCAGACGCTGGAGGGCTCAAGACCCGGTATGGCGATGCTGGTGCATGCCTGCTTACAGGTGATCGGCCGGCAGGGCTATCAGATCCTGATCGACCGCAGTCTGGAAAAGGCCCGCTACTTTGCCACCTTGATTAGCCATAATATCGACTTCGAACTGATCACTGAGCCGGAGCTCTGTATCCTGACCTACCGCTATGTGCCGGCGCAGGTGCAAAAGGCGATGGCCAGTGCCAGCCCGGAGCAGTTGCTGCGCTTTAACGAACTGCTTAACGGCCTGACCAAGTTTATTCAGAAGCGGCAACGCGAAGAAGGTAAATCTTTCGTCTCCCGCACCCGGCTAACACCCGCCCGCTACCAGCGGCAGGAAACCATAGTGTTTCGGGTGGTATTGGCTAATCCGCTGACCACAGAGCAGATTTTGCGTGATGTGTTAGTGGAGCAGGATCAGCTGGCACAGCAGGATAAGGAGTTTTATCCGAAACTGTTGCAACTGGCAAAAGAGCTATTGGGCTAATCGCAGCCTGAGCGTTTAGCTCAGGCTTTGCCAGCAAAAAAGTAACGCTAACGCACTGGCAAGAGCTGCCAAGCCATAGCACACCGCTTTAGCTAATAGGCCTTTGGCCAGCTTTAAATCATGCAAACCATGATGCACGCGGTGCATGGCATGAAATAGTGGCAAACAAATGGCTGCGCCAGCAAAAGCCAGACCCGGTAAGCCCCAAAAACTCTGTAACAGCTGCTGAACCCGGTTATAACTGAAAGCCTCTTCCGGCAATAATCCGAGTGGGTAGAGCAGGCCCAGGGTTAATACCAGACCCGGAATCACCATTGCAAAGCAGACGCCACCGGCACTAAACAGCGCCCACCATATTGGTTCATCCGAGCGTTTTGGCTGATTCATCCGATAGCTCCAAATAACCAGAGTAACAATAGCGCGACCACTAGCGTACCAAGCCACTGGCCAGCAATCATCAGCGGTGCCGACAGGAGTGGCATCACCCGAGGAAAGAGCTCAAAAAAAGTTTTGGCATGATATAAGCTGGCCAGCAGCAGCAGTGTATTCAGCGCTATAACCCAGGGCTGCGCCATAAACGCCAGCCAGCTTTGATACTGACTTTCCCCCTGAGCCAGGCTATATAAGCCTGCCAGTAAACAGCCACAGAAAAACAGCAGCGGCAGCACAGTGGCTTCGCGCAGCATATAGCGCAGAAAAAAGCCATGTTTTAGCCACCAACTGCGAGAGAGCGGTTGCAGATAGGGGCGGCGGGCGCCGGCAGAGTCTGGCATAGGGCCTCCTAAGGTTTAAAAATGCTGATCAGCATATCGGTGGCCGAGGCGACTTTGCCCTGATTGACGGCCGCTGCCGGATCCAGCTGCTTCGGACAGACATCGGCACAAAAGCCGACAAAGGTGCAGGCCCAGACGCCGTTCTTGCCATTTAGCTGCGGCATGCGCTGTGCTTTGCCCTGATCGCGGCTGTCGAGGTTATAGCGCTGCGCCGTGACAATCGCCGCTGGCCCCAGAAACTCCGGATTAAGACCAAATTGCGGACAGGCGGCATAGCACAGGCCACAGTTAATACAGCTGGAGAATTTCTGGTATTTTTTCAGCTGCGCCGGCATTTGCCGGTACGGCTCAGCGCTTTTACTATCATTAATCAGATAAGGTTTGACCGCTTGCAGATGGTCTAAAAACACCGCCATATCGCTGATCAGATCTTTCTCAATCGGGAAATGGTCCAGTGCGCTAATCGTCAGTTCCGCCGGATAATCGCGTAAAAAGGTTTTACAGCCCAATTTCGGGATCTTATTCACCATCACGCCGCAAGAACCGCAGATCGCCATCCGGCAGGACCAGCGAAAGGCCAGCGTCGGATCCAGTTGCTGCTGAATATACAGCAGTGCATCCAGCACCGAGGTGCTGTGATCAAAGGGCACCTGATAGCGCTCTGCGCTGTGGGCCTGATCTTGCTCGGGATTATAGCGCTGAATAATTAAGGTTTTTTCCATCATCAGGCTCCTTGCTTAGCGGCAGCACCGTAGACGCGGGCCGCCGGTGGCAGGCAGGTGATCCTAACCGGTTGGTAACGCAGCGCAACACGGCCATCCGCTGCCCGGTAAGCCAGGGTATGCTGTAAAAAATCCTGATCATTACGCTGGGTCAGGCCCGGATCCAGCCGTTGATGCGCGCCGCGCGATTCTTTACGCGCCAGCGCGCTTTCACAGAGTGTCAGTGCCACATCCAGGCCGAAACTCAGCTCCAGATACTGGATCAGCTCAGCGTTAAACACCTTGCTGTGGTCGCTTACCTTCAGCCCGGCCAGCTGTTGCTGTAACGATACCAGGGTGGTGCGGCATTGCTGCATACCTTGTTCATCGCGATAGATACCACAACCTCGCTCCATCGCCAGTGTCATGGCTTTACGCAGGCTGGCGATGCTCTGTTGCTGTTTGCCACCGAACAGACTGGCCAGTCGCCGTTGTTGCGTTTGCGCCTGCTCTGTCGCTGCTGTTGATTGGCTACGCGGCATCGGCGGTAGGCTTTGCGCGGCATGTTCGCCGGCGGCTTTACCAAATACCAGTAATTCGGTCAGTGAGTTCGACCCCAGCCGGTTGGCGCCATGCAGGCCGACCGAAGCGCACTCACCGACTGCATATAAGCCGCTAATGCTGGTTTCACCTTGCAACTCAGTCAGAATGCCGCCCATGGTATAGTGCACTGCCGGGCGAATGGGGATCGGTTGTTGTACCGGATCGATATTGACGTAAGAACGTGACAGTTCACAGATAAAGGGCAGCCGCTCGGCCAGTTTCTGTACCCCGAGATGACGTAAATCCAGATAGACGACGGCATGCCCCTGATAGTCAGCGGTAAGTCCGGCTTGTTGCTGCTGCCAGAACGCCTGCGACAGTTTATCGCGTGGCCCCAGCTCCATATATTTGTTTTGCGGTTGGCCCAAGGGCGTCTCCGGGCCCAGACCATAATCCTGCAGGTAACGATAGCCGTCTTTATTCAGCAGAATCCCGCCTTCACCGCGGGCAGCTTCGGTGATCAGGATGCCGGAGCCGGGTAAGCCGGTGGGGTGGTATTGCACAAACTCCATATCCCGTAGCGCTACACCATGCCGGTACGCCAGCGCCATACCATCACCGGTGACGATGCCGCCGTTGGTATTGTAGTGAAACAGTCGGCCAGCGCCGCCGGTAGCCAGTATCACTTTCGGCGCCAGGATCTGGAATAGTTCGCCGCTATTCAGTTGCAGCGCCAGCACCCCCAGCACCTGCTGTTCACTGACTAGTAAATCCAGCACGAAGAACTCATCCAGCCGGCGGATGGCCGGATATTTCATTGAGGTTTGAAACAACGTATGCAAAATATGAAAACCAGTTTTATCGGCCGCAAACCAGGTGCGTTCGGTTTTCATGCCGCCAAAGCGCCGCACCTGAACGCTGCCATCGGCTTTACGGCTCCACGGACAGCCCCAGTGTTCCAGTTGCACCAGCTCCTGATAAGCGGCTTTAACAAAATGTTCCACCACCAGCTGGTCAGCCAGCCAGTCGCTGCCGGCAACGGTATCCTGAAAATGTGCGTCCAGACTATCTTCGGCCAGCGTGACGGCCGCCGCGCCACCTTCGGCTGCAACCGTATGCGAGCGCATCGGATAGACTTTGGATAGCAGACTAATGCGGGCATCCGGCCTGGTTTCAGCAGCAGCAATAGCGGCGCGTAAGCCAGCACCACCGCCGCCGACCACAATAATATCCGTTGTTATAATCTGCATCCTGCCTCCGTGATTAATTGCCGCTGGCGGCCCAGTACAAACCGGCACTGAGTAGTAAGGGATAAAGATGGCACAGCAGCACATTCAGGCCAAGGTAAGGTGCCAGCTCGCGTGGTTTATCTGCCAGCCGGAAAATGCCAGGCAGAATTTTCAGCAACAGCGGCAAACTGAGTAAGCCAAGTAAGCTCTGCCAGGGCAGCGCACCCAGGGCAACACCAAGCAGCAGTAACAGATAGCTGGCAGCAGCCAGCAGACTATAAACACTGGCACTGTGGCGGCGGCCAATGACAATCGGCAAATGCCGGCGTCCGACCTGCCTGTCGGCTTCGACATCCGGAAACTGATTTAACAGCAACAGGTTGGAGACCAGCAAACTGATAATGGCGGCCAACAGCCAGGCTGCCATGCTGACTTGCTGTGCAAATACCCAAAACGCGCCCAGCGTCATCAATAAACCAAAGCCAATGCCTGGCGCCAGCAGGCAGGCCAGTGGTGAGCGGTTCAGATATTGGGTATAGGCGTAAATAATCAGCACACCCGGAATGCCAATTAGCAGTAACGGCCAGCCATATTGCAGCGTGAGATAGAGGCCGCCGGCAATCAGCAGCAGCAAACTGAACACGGCGATGCTCAGCGCTGTACCGCTGGCAGCCGGATTAGCCACCAGAGTACCGCTACCACCGCTAAAGGGCGTGCGTTCGGTCAGAAAATCCAGACCGGACTTAAAATCAAAATATTCATTAAAGGCATTAACGCTGATATGGGCACAGAGCGCCAGCAAGGTCACCAATAACAGGGTTGGCCAGCCAGGTGAGGCGCCGGCTTGCCAACTGGCGGTGGCAGCCAGCAGGATGCAGACTAAGGTCAGGGTTAGAAAATTTGCCCGGCTGACGCCTAGCAGGGTGTTAAGCACTGATCCGCTCTCCATTCACGCCATTCTAAGAAGCAGCATAGCGGGTTTTTGGCGGAAAAACTTTGATCTCAGCGGTCTTTTCTACCAAAGACCGAGTTGTTGGCGCTCTTCTCCTGGCCAAAGAGCCAGTACCGGGTGCTGCAAGCCGGGCACCATTGGCTGTAAATCAGCGACAAACTGGCGGCATAAGGCCGGTGCGCCATGGTTATCCGGAGTATGAAAGTAGCAGTAGGGAGTTTTACCGGCCTGCAGCCAGTCGGCGACTTTGCGTAACCAGGGCTGATAATAGTACTGGTTGATGCTGGCATCATCACAGCCGATAAAGCGGATAACCGGTTGGGCGCTCAGACAGATCGCATGTACCGGTAGCCGGGGCTTTTTTTGCTGTGCATCCAATAGCGCCGGACTGCGGGCCGGCACACTAAACAGAGCCCGGCTATCGAGCACCACCCGTTCGCATTGATACTGCTGTAGTAAGCGGTTTAAGCGGATTTCGTGTGCCGCCTTATCGAAGAAGGCCGGATGCCGCACTTCAACGCACAGCGGGTAATACGGGCGCAGGGTGATAAGTTGCTGTTCCAGCCAGGGCAAGGCGTGCGGGCCGGTACTGGCCGGCAGTTGTAAATGCAGCATGCCAAGCTTATCCCCCAACACACTGAGCGTCTTTAACCAGGCCAGGATATCATCTGCTTGCGTTGTCGCGCTGTTATGCGAAAAACGCGACGGCAGCTTTAACTGTAGCCGGAAGTCAGCAGGCAAGGTCGCCGCCCAGCGCTCGAGGGTGGCGCTGTCCGGATCGGCGTAAAAGCTGGTATTGCCCTCGACGCTGTTAAACACGGTGGCGTAATGGGCGAGAAAGTCGCTGCTGCTGGTACCTTGCGGATACAGGCTGCCACGCCAGTGTGGATTAGCCCACAGCGGGCAGCCCAGGTAGAGCATTTACACTTCCAGATTATCGATCAGCCGGGTGCTACCCAGTTTGGCTGCCGCCAGGATCACTTTTGGCTCATTGGCGTCATTGGCCAGGGCTAAGGTCTGACGATGGCTGATATTCAGATAATCCGGGATAAAACCTGCCGCCTGTAACGCCGCTTTGGCGTTTTGCTCCAGCTCGCGGTAGGGGGCGGCAGCAGCCAGGATCTGTTGTTTTAGTTGCTGCAGGATCTGATATAACGCCGGTGCCTTGGCACGCTCCTCTGCCGTCAGATAACCGTTACGCGAGCTGAGTGCCAGACCATCCGCAGCGCGCTCAGTCGGCACCCCGATAATCTCAATCGGAAACGACAGGTCCGCCACCATCTGGCGGATAATCGCCAGTTGCTGGTAGTCCTTCTGACCAAAACAGGCGACATCCGGTTGCACCAGATTAAACAGTTTCGCCACCACGGTGCTAACGCCGCGGAAATGACCGGCCCGGCTGGCGCCACAGTGTAAATCGCCCAGTTTCGGTACTTCGACAAAGCTTTGTACGTCCAGCCCGCGCGGATACATGATGGCCGGCGTGGGCGTAAACAAGGCGGCGCAGCCATGTGCAGTCAGGCCTTGCATATCTGCCGCCAGCGTACGCGGATACTTATCCAGATCTTCGTTCTGACCAAATTGCATCGGATTAACAAAGATGCTGGCAATCACCACATCGGCATGTTGGCGGGCGATATCAACCAGCCGGAAATGCCCGGCGTGCAGATTGCCCATCGTTGGCACAAAGCCAATGCGTTTACCGGCTAAGCGCCAGTCGCGGATTTGCGCCCGTAGCGCAGAGATAGATTCCAGGTGCTGCATTATTGAAAACTGTGCTCTTTTGCCGGGAAAATGCCGGCTTTCACTTCACTGACATAGGTGGCAATGGCGCTACGGATGTCACCGGTTTGCGCCAGATAGTTTTTGGAAAATTTCGGAATATAACCACTGCTGATGCCAAGTAAATCATGCATCACCAGTACCTGGCCATCGGTGACGTTGCCGGCACCAATACCGATCACCGGAATAGTCAGCGCCTGAGTAATGCGCTCGGCCAGCGGCTGTGGAATACATTCCATCACCAGCAGTTGCGCACCGGCTTCCTGCAGCGCCAGCGCTTGCCGGACCATGGCATCGGCTTTTTCCGCGGTTTTACCCTGCACTTTAAAGCCACCAAACAAGTGGACGGATTGTGGCGTTAAGCCTAAATGACCACACACCGGCACACCACGCTCAGTCAGCGCTTTGATGGTTGGCAGTAAAAAGTCACCGCCTTCTAATTTCACCATATTGGCACCGGCCTGCATCAGCGGCGTGGCGTTTTGCATCGCCTGCTCCGGCGTGGCATAGCTCATAAAGGGCATATCGGCAATCACAAAGGCATCGGGGGCACCGGCGCGCACGGCTCTGGTGTGATAAGCGATATCGGCGGTGGTTACCGGTAGCGTATCGCTATGGCCCTGCAGGACCATGCCCAGCGAGTCGCCGATCAGAAGCACGTCGACACCTTGCTCGGCAAAGAGTTTGGCGAAGCTGGCATCATAAGCCGTTAACATGGTGATTTTGTCGCCTTGCTGCTTCATTTTTTGCAGTACGGCAGTGGTAATTTTAGCCATCTTGATCAATTCCGACAGTGAGTCCGGATGCGCACCTTCGCACAAAGTAGCGTCAGTCGCAAGGAGGTTGCAGTGGCGTCAGGCCATTTAGTGGCACCTGTTGTAACAGGCTGTGTAACGCCACGCCATCAGGTAAGATTAAATCGGGTGCCAGCTCGGCCAGCGGATACAACACAAACTCCCGCAATCGCATACCATAGTGTGGTACTGTCAGCTCGGGATGATCGATTTGTTGCATGCCGAATAACAGGATATCCAAATCCAGGGTGCGGGGGCCCCAACGCTCGGCTTTGCGTTGCCGGCCATGCGCGAGTTCGATCTGCTGTAAGGCGTGCAGTAACGCCAGCGGCGTTAAACGGGTATCCAGCGCCGCCACCGCATTAACATAATCCGGCTGATCCTGTGGCCCCATCGGTTTGGAGCTGTAAAAGCGCGACACCTGCACCAGCCTGGTTTCGGGCAGTTGTCCAAGGGCTGTCACCGCGGCTTGCAGCTGCGCCACCGGTTCTACCAGATTGGCGCCCAGGCCAATATAACACCGTTCAGCTGGCAGCATTATCAGTATTGCCAGTTGGCGCTTTACGTTTAGTACGCCGGCGTTTTGGCCGCTCGACACCGGCTTTGCCGAGTTGATTAATCAGCTGCAGCTTGCCGGCTTCATCGGTAAATTGAAAACTCTGCCACCAGTTTGCCAGCGCAGTCAGTTCACCGCCTTCGGCTGCGGCTCTTAGTTGCAAAAAGTCAAAAGCGCCGCGGAATTTATTTTGTTCCATCAGCTTAAAAGCACGACGACCAGCGCGTTTTGGCAGCCGGCTTTGTAAGATCCAGATATCGCGCATGGCCAGACTAAAGCGTTTCGGAATGGCAATACTACGCTGCACGTCGTCCAGCACTTCGGTCATCGCGATGCTGAGGGCGTCATTTTCATTCAGGCCGCTCTCAATCAGCAGCGTCTGGGCCCGCACTTCTACCGGGTACCACAGCATGGCGGCAAACACAAAGGCCGGCGTCACCGGTTTGTCCTGCGCGACCCGCTGATCGGTATCCTGCAAGGCGCGGGTGACCAGTTGAAAGGCTTTACCTTCCGGTTCCTGCTTTAACAGTTTTTCCAGCTGCGGCAGTAACACCTTTAGGACTTTCAGCTCACGCATCAGCATAAAGTTGTCAAAGCCTTTGCCGGCCAGCCACATCTTAACCAGCTCATCAAACAGCCGTGGCGCCGGGATATTCTTTAGCAATACCGCCAGCTCAGGGATATCGCGCGCCGTATCCGGTGCGATCTGCATATTTAACTTGGTGGCAAAGCGGATGGCGCGCAGCATCCGCACCGGATCTTCGCGATAACGGGTTTCCGGATCGCCAATCAGCTCAATGCGCCGCTCGGCGATACTTTGCATGCCGTTAGCAAAATCATAGATAGCAAAGTCTTTAATCGAGTAGTACAGCGCATTGACGCTAAAGTCGCGCCGCTCGGCATCTTCTTCAATGGTACCGTACACATTATCGCGCAGGATCTGACCGTGATCGCTAAGGCTGGCGATCTTGCTGCTATCTTCCTCGTCGTCAACGCCACTGTGATGACCACGGAAGGTGGCAACTTCAATCACTTCGCGGCCAAATACCACGTGTGCCAGCCGGAAACGGCGGCCAATCAGCCGGCAGTTACGGAACACCTGCTTAATTTCTTCCGGTTTGGCATTGGTGACCACATCGAAATCTTTTGGCTGTAAGCCAAGCAATAAATCACGGATACAGCCACCGACCAGATAGGCGTCGTAGCCGGCATCTTTGAGCCGGTACAACACTTTCAACGCATTCGGGCTGATATCTTTGCGCGAAATGGCATGCCGATCACGGCTAATTACCTGCAATGGCGGCAAAACTGAAGAGGGCACCGGGTTGGCGCTGATAGCTTTAGTCGCCGGGGTTTTGGCAGCTTTAGCCGGCTTGCCACTGCTCGGTTGGGTGGCAGTTTTGCTCAGCTTACGGCGGCAAAAATCAAGCACTCGCGAAATAATGATATGTCTCCTAAAAACCGATACGGCACTTTGGCCGAAAAACCGGCGTATCATACCCGAATTGCCGGAAAATGAGAATGTAAGGCCGGCGGCAAATTTATCAGGCAAAGTCAGGGCAGCGCACTTCCAACTGCTGCGGTACCTGACGTAATTGCCAGTTGCCAAGTGCCCAGGCTAACAACTCGCTCACCGGGGCACCGGCAAGCTCTGCCGGCGGCGGATGGCCAAGTACAGTTAAGGCCGCCGCCATACTTTGCGTCAGCGGCCAAGCTTGCAGCGGCCTGGCATGGTTTTGTTTACTCAGCTTCTGGCCAGGTGCCGTTACCGCCAGCGGTAAATGGCCATAGTCAGGCGCTGCTGCGCCCAATAACCAAAATAAGTGCTGTTGCCGGCTGGTCATCGTCAGCAAATCGGCGCCACGGATCACTTGCGTAATGCCCTGATCCCAATCATCCACTACCACCACCAACTGGTAGCTAAACAGGCCATCACGACGTTTTACCACATAGTGCTCGGCGGCCAGGGCAGTGTCGATCTGCTGCGGGCCGAAGACCAGATCGGTAAAGCCGGTTGCCGCCGGGCTGCAGAGTCGCCAGGCTAACGGCTCAGCAGACAGTCCGAGCTGCTGACAAGTACCGGGATAAATTCCACCGCCATCGTTAATTTGTTTACGGCTGCACTGACAACCATAGATCAGCCCTTGCTGGCGTAGCTGTTGAAAAATGTACTGGTAACGTTCCAGCCGCTGGCTTTGATACCAAATTTCGCCATCCCACTGCAGACCAAAGCTTTCCAGTGCCGTTAAAATGGCGCTGTCGGCACCTGGCTGGGTGCGCGGGGTATCGATATCTTCGATGCGTACCAGCCAGCGGCCGGCCTGACTTTTTGCCTGCAGATAACTACCCAGGGCAGCAATTAAGGAGCCAAAGTGCAGTGGACCAGAAGGGGAGGGAGCAAAACGGCCGGTATAGCCGGCCGTGTTTTGGGGGGAAGAGCTGGCGTTTGCCAAGGGATAAGACCTTAGCCGCCTAACTGCTTCTCTTTGATTTCGGCCAGGGTTTTACAGTCGATACACTGATCGGCAGTTGGCCGCGCTTCTAAGCGCTTGATACCGATTTCAATGCCGCAGGTATCACAGTAACCGAAATCGTCGTTCTCAATTTTTTGTAGCGTTTTTTCAATCTTTTTCAGCAGTTTACGTTCACGATCCCGTGCGCGCAGTTCTAAGCTGAATTCTTCTTCCTGGGCGGCCCGGTCTACCGGATCCGGGAAGTTAGCGGCTTCGTCAGCCATATGGTTCTTGGTACGGTCAACTTCTTCCCGTAACTGTTGGCGCCAGGCATCGAGAATTTTGCGGAAATGCTCCAGCTGCTTCGGGTTCATGTACTCTTCCCCGACCGCCTCCTGATATGGCTCAACACCGGCCAGCGCCAGCAGCCCCAGGGTTTTGTTGTTATTGCCCTCTGGCATGATTCTCTCCTGTACAATACCGCCAAGCAAAAAAGATGGCGGCTATAGATAGCAGAATATTAATGCTATCGCAATCACTATTGAAAAACCGCGGAAGTATACAGACTGAGCAGCCGTTCGTCACTTTATTTTCAGCGGCCGCTCTGTGCTACAATGGCTCACACCCGCGAACGTCAAACGCCGAGCGCCCCTATAAACGGAGTAAAAGATGGAATCGACCACTAAGCTGTTACACATTTCACTGACTCAGCAGCCAGCCGCTGCTGCCTTTGGTAAAGCCAGCCTGACCCCAAACAGCCAGGGCTATCAAATTCATGTTAAAGCCGGTGATGAGCTGCGTAGTATTCAAAAAGCTGCCCGGCAGCTGGATAACCTTGGCCTGACCGAAGTGCAGTTAGCGGGTGACTGGTCGCTGGAAGCGCAGTGGGCCTTTTATCAGGGCTTTATTAATGCCAAACGCTTTAGCGGTGTCAATTTTACCGGCGATGCCGCAACCGTTACCCGTCTGCAGCAGCTGGTACGTTGTTACAGCTTTGCCCGTGGCCTGATTAACCAGACGCCGGAGCAATTATCTCCTGAGTTGCTGTGTCAGCAGGCGGCAGCCTTTATTCAAGAGGTGGCAGGTGACGGCAAGGTGTCGCAGCAGATCCTGCTCGGTGAACAACTGCAACAGGCGGGCTGGCATGGCATTTATCAGGTTGGTCGTGGCAGCGATCGCGCACCGGCACTGCTGGAGCTGGACTTTAACCCGACTGGTAATCCGGATGCGCCTGTTGCTGCGGCTTTGGTCGGTAAAGGCATTACCTTTGACAGTGGCGGTTATTCGATTAAAGCGACTGAAGGCATGCTGACGATGAAATGTGATATGGGTGGTGCCGCGACAGTCACGGCAGCGCTGGCGCTGGCGATCCTCGGTGGTCTGACGCAGCGGGTCAAACTGATCTTATGCTGCGCCGAAAACCTGATCAGCGGTCATGCTTATAAGCTTGGCGATATTATTACCTATAAAAATGGTACCACAGTAGAAATCGTCAATACCGATGCCGAAGGCCGGCTGGTACTGGCGGATGGTCTGCAACTGGCGGGCGACAGTGGTGCCGGGCTGATTATTGATGCTGCAACCCTGACCGGCGCTGCGCAAACGGCGGTGGGCACCGAATATAATGCCTTGTTTGCCTTAGATCAGGTACTGGCACAGCGGGCGCTGGCTTATGCGGCGGAACAACAGGAACTGACCTGGCAGTTACCGCTGGCAAAATGGCATCAGCAGCAATGCCCGTCACCTTATGCCGATACGGCCAACAGCCGGCCGGTCAAAGGTGGCGGTGCCGGTGGCGCCAGCAATGCTGCCGGCTTTTTAAGTCGCTTTGTACCGAATGACGGTCAGGGCTGGTTGCACTTTGATTTAGCTGCCGCCTTTAATGGCAGCGCCAATGCCTATTGGGCGGCCGGTGCCACCGGTCAGGGCATTCGTACTATTGCCGCTACCCTGTTAGCGGAATTGTCTGCCTGAGTGGCGGCGGCTATCGCTTAGTGTGCTGCCGCTGTCTGAGAGAGCTCTAGCTTGTTACCTGTTGTAGAGATCCTGCCTCAGCTGTGCCAGATCCTGGCACAGCAAAACCGCGTCATCCTGTCGGCGCCACCGGGTGCCGGCAAATCGACGTATTTGCCGCTGTATCTGTTACAGCAGCCCCAGTTTGCCGGTAAAAATATCCTGTTGCTGGAGCCGCGCCGCCTGGCGGCACGCAGCATTGCCGTCTATCTGGCACAGCAATTGGGTGAGCCGGTCGGTAAAACAGTGGGCTATCAAATCCGCCAGGACAGTCAATTTAGTGCGGATACCCGGCTATTGATTGTGACTGAGGGCATTTTAACCCGCAAAATTCAGCAAGATCCGCTGTTATCTACGGTGGATTTCTTAATATTCGACGAATTTCACGAACGTTCGCTGCATGCCGATCTGGGGTTAGCGCTGGCGTTAGAGGTGCAGCAACTCAATGAACAGCTAAAGCTGCTGGTGATGTCGGCGACGCTGGATTGTCAGGCACTGCAACAGTATTTGCAGGCGCCGCTGCTGCAAAGCGACGGTCGCAGCTATCCGGTTGAGATCCGCTATCAGCCACCGACGCCGGTGTCGAAAGAGCCGCTGGCACTACAGGCCGCTAAGCTGGCATTGCAGGCTTATCGTCAGCATGGCGGCAATCTGCTGGTGTTTTTACCCGGTCAGGCGGAAATTCAGCAGGCTGCTACTTGGTTACAGAGTCAGGGCTTGCCGCCTGAGCTGCAAGTCTGGCCCCTAATCGGTAGCCTCAGCCTGGCGCAGCAACAAGCCGCTATTGCCGCGCCACCGGCCGGTCAGCATAAAATTGTGCTGGCGACCAATCTGGCCGAAACCAGCTTAACCATTGAAGGCATTACTGTGGTGGTAGACAGTGGTCAGGCGCGCCGGGCCAGCTATCAGGCGCGTAGTAGCCTGACTAAACTGGAGACGGTTGCCATTAGTCAGGCTGCGGCGGTGCAGCGTGCCGGTCGCGCTGGTCGTTTGGCGCCGGGCATTTGTTACCGGCTGGATACGCCGGAGCAATGGCAACGCCGCCCGGCTTTCGAGCCGCCGGAGATTGAACTGGCGGAATTAACCCAGCTGCGGCTGGAGCTGGCCGTCTGGGGTTGCCAGCCAGAGGCGTTAAACTGGTTAACGGCACCGGCCAGCGGTAATCTGGCCGCGGCGACGGCCTTATTACAGCAACTGCAGGTGCTGGATGCCAAAGGACAGCTCACCCGCTATGGTCGTGAACTGTATCAGTTTGGTACCGACATCCGGCTGGCCAGTATGTTACAGCATGCCAGGCAGCTGGAAAAAAGTACCGCCGGTGCCGGTTGGCTGGCTGCCTTGTTAGCCGCCTTGCTGGAAGAGAGCCGGACCTCAACGCAGGATTTATATCAACAGCTGACATTATTACATCAGCGTCGTCAGCCATTTGCACAGCTGTACCCGCAGGCCGAGCAGTTTGCCCGCAAGCTCGGGGTGAGCAAGCTGAATACTTTACCACTGCAATTGCTGCCAACCTTATTGCTACGCGCCTTTCCGGATCGGCTGGCGCAGCGCCGTGGTCAGGGCTATTTACTGGCCAATGGCTGTGGCGCGGTATTGGCGCCGGATGATCCCTTGGCGGGGCAAGCCTTGTTGGTGGTGAGCAGCAGCCGCGACTATCAGCAGCAAAACCGCATTAGTCAGGCGGTGGCGATTACGCTGGACGAAGTACTGGCGGACTGGCCTGAGTTAAGCTGGCAAGCTTACAGCGGCTGGGATGAGCAGAAGCAGACGTTTTTTAGCGAACAGCAGCTCCGCTTCGGGCAATTAGTATTGCAGCGTAAGCCTGCAAAATTACAGCTTGATCGTGAGAGCAGGCAGCAAGCCTGGCTTGACTATCTGCTGCGTAAGGGTTTGCAATTATTGCCGTTTAACGACCATTGCCGGCAACTGCAGCAGCGGCTGGCGCTGGCGCGCACTATGGACAGCAGCTTACCAGATCTGAGCGATGCGGCCTTATTAACGACCTTATCCGTCTGGCTGGGCCCCTACCTTGGCGAGCTGAATAAGCTGACGGAGCTACAACAACTGCCGTTATACAATTTACTGTGGCAGCAGCTGAGTTACCGGCAGCAACAGCAACTGAACGAGTGGTTACCGGAGCACTGGCAAACCCCGGCTGGCTCCAGAGTCAGTATTGATTACACCCTGCCGGGTGGACCGGGCTTTTCAGTCAGGGTTCAGGAAATGTATGGTCAACTCGCTTCGCCGACGGTGATGGCCGGGCAACTGGCCCTGACGCTGACGTTGTTGTCACCGGGGCGGCAGCCGCTGCAAATTACCCGGGATCTGGCGAGCTTCTGGCAACAAGCCTGGCCAGAGGTAAAAAAGGAAATGAAAGGGCGTTACCCTAAACACTATTGGCCGGACGATCCGGCGACGGCGCTGCCGACCACCAAAACGAAAAAAGCGATGCAGTTATGAGCCGAAAGCGCAGCAAAAAAGCCGTATCCAGCAGCCGTCCGGGCCGCTGGTGGCGCATGGTTTGGCAAACCAGCCTGAAGCTGGCGTTGGCGCTGGTACTCGGGCTGGGCATTTATCTGATTTATCTCGACAGTAAGATCACCAGTACCTTCTCCGGCCAGAAATGGCAGATCCCGGCACAAATTTATGGCCGCAGCCTGACCCTCTATCCGGGCCTGTTTCTAACCCAGGCCAATCTGGTGCGGGAGTTGGAGCAGTTACAGTACCGGCGCAGTGACCAGCTAACCGGTCCCGGGCAGTTTAACGTGCGTGGCGGCAGCGTTACCATATTCCGGCGCGGCTTTGTTTACCTGGACGGCGAAGTCCCCGCTGAACAGTTTAGCGTTGAGTTTAACCGCAATGGTGTTAGCCGTATTGTCCGCCAGAATAGCGCAGTTGATTTTGCCCGGCTGGAACCGCAATTGATTGAACATCTGGTCTCGGCTGAGCAGGAGGACCGCGAGCTGGTCAGGCTGGAGCGGGTACCTGAGCTACTGAAAGAAACCTTATTGCTGGTTGAAGATCGTGATTTTTATCAGCACAGAGGCGTCTCACCGTTATCGATAGTGCGGGCTTTCTTCGTCAATCTGAGTGCCGGGCGCACGGTGCAGGGCGGTTCTACCCTGACGCAGCAGCTGGCAAAGAATATGTATCTGACACAGGACCGTACTCTGTGGCGGAAAATCAACGAAGCCTTTATTGCGCTGGTGCTGGAATACCGCTTTAGTAAAGATCAGATCCTGGAAGCCTATCTGAACGAGATCTATCTGGGGCAAAACCATAATAATGCGATCCACGGTTTTGGTCTGGGCAGCCGGTTTTATTTTGGTAAGCCGCTGGCCGAGTTAAATCCGGAACAGTACGCCTTGCTGATCGGTATCGTCAAAGGTCCGGGTTTCTATGACCCGCGCCGCTTTCCACAGCGTGCGCAACAGCGCCGGGATCTGGTGCTGCGGCTGATGTTTGAACAACATTTGCTGGATAAAACCGCCTATGAGCGCGCCATTGCGACACCACTTAGGGTGATTGAACGCGGCCAGTTTCTGAATGCCAATTTCCCGGCCTATCTGGATGCCGTGCGCAAAGAGTTGCGGCAACTGAACCTGGATAGCCGGATGTTGCATAGCGGCATTAAAGTCTTTACCTATCTGGATCCGCTGGCGCAAATTCAGGCTGAGCGCACAGTGGCCGATACGGTGCCGGCGATGAATCCGGAGCTGGAGGCCGCGATGCTGGTCGTTGATTATCAGCAAGCAGCGATTAAGGCACTGGTTGGCAGTAAAACCGCTGGTTTCGCCGGCTTTAACCGGGCACTGGATGCCCGCCGGCCGATTGGCAGTCTGGTTAAGCCGCCTATTTATCTGGAGGCGCTGGCACAGCGCGGTCGTTATACACTGGGCACTATGCTGGACGATAGCCCAATCAGTTTACGAAACAATAATCAGGATTGGCAGCCGCAAAACTTTGATAAAAAATTCCGTGGCGACGTCTCTCTGCTGCGCTCGCTGGCCGACTCGCTGAATGTGCCGACAGTGCGGCTCGGTTTGCAGCTCGGGCTGCCGAAGGTACAGGACAGTTTGCGCCGGTTGGGGCTGGAGCGGCGGGTCAACTTGTATCCGTCAGCCTTACTGGGCGCTATTGATCTAAGCCCCTATGAAGTGACTCAGCTGTACCAGACTATTGCGAACAATGGGGTGCATCAGCCATTAGCCACAGTGCTGGCACTGACCGACCAGCAAGGCAGTGCGCTCTATCAAAGATCACAACAGCCAAGCCGGCGTTATCCGGTGGAAGATATTTATCTGCTGCACTACGCGATGATTGAATCAACCCTAACCGGCACTGCCCAGTCGCTGGCGCGCAGCTGGCCCAGACCGACTTTTGCCGGTAAAACCGGGACTTCCAGTGATTACCGCGACAGCTGGTTTGCCGGTTTTGACCAGGACACCCTGGTAACAGTATGGCTGGGTCGGGATGATAATAAGAGTACCGGCCTGACCGGTGGTACCGGCGCGCTACGCTTATTTGCCGATTATTTCCGGCAGAAAGGCAGTCAGAATCTGATCCGCTATATGCCGGAGCAGGTGGAATGGCAGCGTTTTTCGACCAAAAGCGGTTTACCGGTGCCGGACTACTGTCCCAACAGCTGGCTGTTACCGGCCCATAAAAACTCGCTATTGGGTTTAGCGGATTGCGATTAAGCTGATAGCACCAAAAGAAAACGCCAGCATAGCGCTGGCGTTTTCGTCTAACCCGATTACTGTTGGCGGTTTATAATGCCGAGAAAGCGTAGTCGGCCGCAGCGATAGTTTCCTTTAAGTCCTCTGCGCTATGTGCCAGCGACAGGAAGCCGGCTTCATAGGCAGAAGGCGCCAGATAGATCCCCTGTTGCAGCATCAGATGGAAGAAGCGTTTAAAGGCGTCGATATCACAGCGGGTGGCTTGCTGATAGTTGCTGACCCGGCCTTCGTTGGTGAAGAACAAGCCAAACATGCCACCGACCTGATTAAAGCTCACCGGTACAGCATGTTTAGCCGCTGCCTGAGCTAAGCCTTTAATCAGCTGGGCAGTTTTTTCGGTTAATGCCTCGTACACTCCCGGCTTGCTGATCTCAGTCAGGGCCGCTAAACCCGCCGCCATTGCTATAGGGTTACCGGATAAGGTGCCAGCCTGATACACCGGGCCCAGCGGCGCCAGATGTTGCATAATCTCTTTTTTACCGCCAAAAGCACCAACCGGCATACCGCCACCGATAATTTTGCCCAAGGTGGTCAGATCCGGTGTTACGCCATAGTAAGCCTGAGCACCACCCAGCGCAACGCGGAAACCCGTCATTACTTCATCAAAGATCAGCACACTGCCGTACTCGTCACAGAGTTCGCGCAGACCCTCTAAAAAGCCTGGCTCAGGCGGAATACAGTTCATATTGCCGGCCACCGGCTCGACGATAATACAGGCGATCTGATTGCCCTGTTCGGCAAATAACTGCTGAATTTGTGGCAGATTATTAAACTCACAGGTCAGGGTATATTTGGCAAAGTCTGCCGGTACGCCCGGTGAATTGGGTACGCCCAGCGTCAGGGCGCCAGAGCCGGCTTTAACCAGCAAGGAATCAGCATGACCATGGTAACAGCCTTCAAATTTTACGATGGTATCGCGACCGGTATAACCGCGCGCCAGTCGGATTGCGCTCATCGTCGCTTCGGTACCGGAACTGACCATCCGCAGCATTTGCATGCTGGGTACCAGTTCAGCGACTTTTTCGGCCATGGTCACTTCCGCCGGGCAGGGCGCACCAAAGCTTAAGCCATTGGCTGCGGCACGAATCACAGCTTCGCGGATCGCCGGATGGTTATGGCCCAGTAACATTGGGCCCCAGGAGCCGATATAGTCGATATAGCGTTTGCCATCGACATCAAACAGGTAGGCGCCCTCGGCTTTGGCAACGAAGAAAGGCTCACCGCCCACGCTTTTAAAGGCGCGTACCGGCGAGTTAACTCCACCCGGGATAGTGCGCTGCGCGCGTTGAAATAATTCAGATGATAAAGACATAATAATTCCTATAACCGCTTATTTATTGGTGTACCAGGGCACAGTGCACTCGTAGTCCTGTACCAGATCCTGTACGCCTAAGGTCAGCGCAAACAGTGCCATCCGCACCAGAATACCGTTATCTGCCTGGCGGAAGATGGCCAGATTCGGATTCAGGTTTAAATCATTATCCAACTCGTTTGCTTCCAGCCGCGAGTCGCGCGGCAGCGGGTGCATAATCACGGTATTGGATTTGCAGTGCCGGGTGTAAATTTCCTGGTTCAGCCGGAATTTACCGCGGTACTGATTGGCCTCGGCTTTAGAGGGGAAGCGCTCTTCCTGGATCCGGGTCTGATAGACGATATCGGCATTCAGATTGCCTTCCAGTTTATCGGTAATGGTTAAGCGGTGGCCGGCATTATCCAGGGCACTGACCACTTCATCCGGCATCGCCAGCTCTTGCGGCGAAATCAGGGTGATCTTGAGGTTGTTATACAGTGCCAGCAATTTAGATAACGAATGCACGGTACGGCCAAACTTCAGATCGCCGACCATCGCAATATGCATACCATCAATACTCTGGCCCGAGGCCTGTAGTTCGCGTTCAATAGTAAACAGGTCCAGCAGGGCTTGCGTGGGGTGCTCATTGGCACCGTCGCCACCATTTAATACCGGTACCCGGCTGCCCTCAGCAAATTCTGCGACAGAGCCGGCCTGAGGATGGCGCATTGCTATCACATCGCTGTAACTGCTGATCACCCGCGCGGTATCATACAAGGACTCACCTTTGGATAAGGCGGAGGACTCCATACCGGTGGTTTCACGGACTTCGCCACCTAACAGGTTAAAGGCACAACCAAAGCTGACCCGGGTGCGGGTACTGGGTTCGAAAAATAAATTACCAAGGATGGCACCATCCAAGACCTTGGTGCGTTTTTTCCGGCTGGCGTAGGGCGCCATCTTACGGGCGATCTGAAAAATATACTGGATATTGTCGCGGTCGAATTGTTTGACCGACAGAATATGCTGACCTTTAAAGCTCATCGGGATGCTCACTTGTCGTAGGGCGTTGCAACACGGCTGCCTGATTATACGGCAAAGCCGGCTTTGGCTAAAGCGGCTTCAGTGTTGCCAGTAAAATAATCGCCAACAGCAGCAAGACCGGTAGCTCATTAAAGATGCGATAAAAACGCGCCGAGCGCCGGTTGCGGTTATGTTTAAAGTCGGCCAGTAATTTAAAGCAGTAGCCATGGTAGAGATACAGTATTGTCACCAGTAGCAGTTTGTAATGCAGCCAGCTACTTACCGCGAACCAGGCCCGGCCGTAGCTGACGATCAACAGCAAGCCAAATACCAGCGTCAGGATGGCAAAAGGTGTCACAAAGTACAGTAAGCGTCGCTCCATCACCTTAAAGGTGGCATCGCAGTCCGGGCTTTGGGTTTCGGCGTGATAGACAAACAGCCGTGGTAAATAAAAAATACCGGCAAACCAGGCCACCATAAAAAACACATGCAGGGCTTTGTAAATCAGGATTAGCGTCATATTAAATTATTCTGTTTGATCAGCAGGGCCCGCAACTGGTCCCAGCGGATAATGCCAATAGGTTCGGTCGGTTCTTGCTGGTAAATATACACCAGCCCTTCACGGCGATCTTCCAGTTCATGCAACA